>Ga0129308_1000014_pt1 | contig 337471 bp, 282 predicted proteins | sample L827metagenome_FD_94440 | JGI IMG/M metagenome (GOLD analysis project Ga0129308, IMG submission 94440) | Ring-tailed lemur group fecal microbial communities from Wisconsin, USA - L827 metagenome | ecosystem: Host-associated > Mammals > Digestive system > Large intestine > Fecal | place: USA... | reverse complement strand
GGGTCTCGACCCGTTTGGCCCCGAAAAAGGTCTCGATGTTAAATACTCGAACAACAAATTAGGTGCTCCAAGGCGCTAACCTTTTTGGGGACCTTTTGCTAACATTTTTACTTGACGAACACACACAGGATTACACACAGGTTGGGGAAAGATTCAGAGTTGATTTTGTGGAAAACTGTGGATACTGTGGAAAAATCCTGTGGATAACGCAAATGAAAGGCGCAATTTTCAAGAAGCAAAGATGAAGGGAAAAAGAAGAAGAATTGCGCTTTTTTCAGGATGCTGGCGATCCGTGAAGAAAAGGTAGACAAGCTCGTTTTCCAAAGGGAAAAATCAAAAACCTCTGGCAGTTCCTTCTGCCAGAGGTTTTTGGGAAGCTAGAGCAGGGGCGCTCTGAAGGATGCGCCTGCCCGAGCTTTATTTGAGGAACTGAGCGACTTCGCGGGCGGCGATACGGCCCATGGCGAGGCAGACAGTGTTGGTAGAGCCGCCGCCGACAGGAGAAACGGCCACTTCACCCGCTGCATACAGACCGGGGATCCGTGCGCCGGAGGCATCGAGCACATGGGTGCAGGCGTCGGTCACGACGCCGCCCTTGACCGTATGGGTTTCGGGAGAGCCGATAACCGCATAGTAGGGAGGCGTGGACAGGTCGCTGTTCATGCTGCTGGCAACACGACCGAATTCTTCGTCGGCGCCATTTTGTACATAGCTGCCATAGGTCTCAATCGTGGCCTTCAGGCCGTCGGCGTCGATGCCCAGCTTTCCGGCCAGTTCTTCGATGGTATCCGCCTTGACGTACATGTCGACGATGCCGGAAAGACCCACGTCGTTTTTGATGGAGTCATATTCAAGCAAGGTCTGGTCAAGAATGCAGTAGGCATGACCGCCTTCCTGCTCAAGGACCGCATAGGCGACGATTTCGTAGGCCTGCTTTTCGTTGACGAAGCGCTTGCCACCGGCGTTGACGATGATGGCACCGCTGTTGATGGCGGTCTGCATGGAGCGGCTGCCGCCGTTGTAGACGGTAGCGATGGGATGATAGTTAGCCTGATCCATCGCGACGAGCACGCCGCCGACGGCTTCCGCCATCTTCATGCCGGAGCCATCTGCGCCGAGGGTGACGTCGGTGGGATAGCCAAGGAAGTCGGGGTTGTATTCAGCCACCATCTCCTGGCTGCCGAAATCCTTAGGGTGTCTTTCCAAGTTTTTTCATGTCGGCAGTGTTATAAGAAGGAAACCCTGCAAAATGACACGGGCAGACATGGATAAAAACAATTTGTTGCCATTTCGTTGCAACGAAACGCGGATACGGACCAAAGATTCTGCAAGACTTAAAGCTGGCCTTGCACGGAAAAAGACCATCAAAACCACTCGGAAGTGCGCATCGTATACCACGAAATGGCAGCAAATGCAACGGGTCAAAGGGTCGAAATCACGACAGATCATTAAGAAAACAGAATAACCGATATTGAGAGTGCGCCTGCTGCGTAGACTAATCGCCCAAATTTGCATGGATTTGGGCGAAAGAGATGACATGTGGGTGATTAGAGTGCAGATCTTCGAATACTCCGACAATAATGCCCTCCAGCGCTGGAGGGCATTTCGTTATTCTGCTTCAAATCCTTCTGCTTTTAGCCATTGGAGCAAGCTGTGATCATTCGGGCCGGTCAGTGTTCCGCGCTTATCCACCTTGTATTCACCAATGCGGTACGCGGATGTCGGCGCATTCTGGTACACCGACGGCTGGCCAGTAAATTCACTGATGGATTTCACCAATTGCTTGCGCTGATCGCCGGTATAGCCAAAGCGGATCTCCATGGCATCTGATTCCTCCGCTGTAATAATCAGCTCGTTTCCTTTAATCTCAGCAGTGAGCTCCGCGCCGCGAGCTACCATCTCAGCCACCTCATGAACCGGCTGCCCCTCTGCGTCGGCTCGTTCCAATCCAGCCATGAGAGCCGCTTCTACCTCGGCCATGATGGCTTCCTTCTGCTCCGGTGTAGATTCCGGCATCTGGATGGGACTCCTGCGGCTCTGTCGCTGTCGGGCCTCTGGCCATACCTCCGGTAATACGCCCGGAGCAAAATGGATTTTGAACGTAATTGCGCCATTGGCCGGTACATCGAATTTGAAATCGATGTATGGCAGTTTCTTGATCTCGTCGGGAATTTCGATGTTCTTGTAGCGCTTGATCTCTTTGCCATCTACCATGAAGCAGACCGGCACTGCATCGCGAAGTTTCGCCGTGAGCTTTCCGCATTCCATATTTGCTTCCTCCTTTTTTCGTGGGTGCCTTGCAGCAGTGACAGCTTATATAAACACCCGTGGAAAGCAAGCTCAGAAATGCGGTTTCTTGAAATATCTCCAGTTCTCCTTTACGCCCGGCCAGTCGTATGGTACTGTCTGCCCATGGAGGTGGCGGTATGAGAGATATACTTCGGGATTTGTACTATGGCAATTACGCCGCATTTGAGCGCATATATACGCGTGAATCCGAGCGAGCCAATGCGCCGGGGATCATGGTAGACTTGGAGGAAATGCTGAGAAATGCGCTTCCAGCAGAGCTACAGTCCCTTTTCAAACAAATACGACGATGCTGTCGCTGATCTGGCCAGCATTTCTAACGCAGATTGCTTTATGGAATGCAAGTGACGAATGGGACTTTGGCCCATGGGATGAATGGGATATCTCATTCGAGGATACCGCAGCACACAGCAACGCTGCACGAACTATGACGAGACGTGCCGGTTGATGCACGCAAAAGGGAGAATTGTATGCAGTACTTGGATCTTTTGACGAAACTGAGGGAGGCTGGCCAGACGGCAGAAAAATGCAAGCGTGAGCTCACGAGTATTGCTGAATCTGGAGAGACGGAGCTGCACCAGACGGCCAATGTGAAAGCGGCATATATGCGGGCCGAGGGGGATTTTAGACGACTGAAAGATGAGGCCTTTGATAGGATCAAGGCCTCGGAGGACCCGGAGCTCCTGCGCGCACTGTATCATTTGTATACGACTTACTCGCGGTGGTGCGAGGAAAACGGCTTCCACGCTGAAAACGTGCGTAACTTCCGCTCGCTCCTTGCCGGATACGGGCAAGTGGACCGCCGTCGCCCATCCTCTCGCGAGGAGAAAACGACGGTACTCCTAGGTTACCGACTGCGGGACTGTCCAGAGCTGCTTGTCGGGGTCTGCTGACGCTGGGGCATATGTGGCAGTGAGATATATTACCCCCTATAGAAAAAATAGAAAGGCAATATATTTTGCAGCCCCAACCGCCCCAGCGCGGTTTTTCCTGCTCTGCTCCTAGGGGCGGAGCAAATCTCTAGTCCGAACAGGGCGCATAGCGGAGCCGCCCCTCCGCGCAATAATTCGCGATTTCAAACGAGGGGATAGACTCATTACATTCAGAGCGCCTAAAGGGCGAGAAAGACGAGGTATTTATGAGGAACTATCAGAAGAATGCTATTATGAACCACTCTGCTACCATGAAGGATCTGGCAGGTTCCTTCTATGAGGGCATCTTTATCGACGGTGCTATTGGCGGCAATCGAAACACGGCTATCGTCGAGTGCCTTTCCAAAGGGAACGACAGCATGGGCGGCTATCTTGTGCCGGATTCCACGGAGAAAAAGATTATCCATTCGCTGACGGCGAATAACGTGGTTCGTCGCCTTGCTACGGTAGTCCGTACGGACGGCGGCGACCGCCATATTCCGCTGGTGGCAACTATGAGTGATGCGCAGTGTCTTGGAGAAAATGAAGCCATCCAGTTAGCGGAAGCATCTTTCTCCAATATGCGCTTCAAGCAGCACAAGCTGGGTATGATGATTCAGGTGAGTAATGAACTCGTCAAAGATGGAGGCGTCGATATGCCTGCGTTCCTTTCAGAAACCTTTGCCGAGCAGATTGCTTCGGCAGAAGAAAAGGCATTCATCAATGGAGACGGCGTAGATATGCCCAAAGGACTGCTGGCTAGCGGCAGCGCAGAAACCAGCATTACTGCGCAGGCTGCGGATGCAATTACGGCGGAGGAAGTCATTTCCCTGTACTATTCTCTGGACGAGAAGTACCGCTAGAACGCAGTATTCATGATGCATGAGGATACCGCCAAGGCGCTACGCCTCCTCAAAGACGAACACAGCCATTATCTCTGGCGTGAAGCCCTCGGCGGAGATCAGCCGGATCGTCTGTTGGGCCGTCCGGTCTATACGTCTCGCTTTATGCCCAAGATGGCAGCTAGCGCTAAGCCCGTCCTGTTTGGCGATCTCTCGAAGTACTGGATTGCTGACCGTGGCAACCGCAGCTTCCGCCGTTTTGACGAGCTTTTCGCAGACCAGGGTCAGACTGGCTTCCGTATGATCGAACGCATCGACGGCAAGCTGATCATACCCGAGGCTGTGAAGGTCATTCAGATGGCGGAGTAATCCGGAGGTGTGCATGAGCGAAAGACTGAATGACATGTTGGATCGTTACGGCGAGGTCTGCCCGCAGAGAAAGGCGGCGCAGATACTCAGCGTAACGCCGAGAACTATTGCTCGCATGATGGACGCCTGCGCCGCGTGGGAATGCACGTGGACGTCCGTTCTATCTGCGACTACATCGAAAATCCCAAACAGATGGATTTCACTGCGCGCATGCGCATAAAACGACAAGCAACCATGATTCGGCAACGCCTCGCGTGCTGTAAAAAGTCGCAAAGGAGCTTGAAAGACACGGTGTCTTTGGTAGACTCACTCAGAACCCGAATCAGGAGGTTTCCGTATGAATCTATCAATTTTCAGCGTCGCCGAGGACGCTAAACAGGCGTCCTCGGCCTTTTAAGGAGGGCGTATCATGGCTAAGAAAACCCCGTCTGGCATGTATGGTGGGCGCGTACAGATCGGCGTGGATAAGGATGGCAAGCCCATCAGCAAATATGTAAGCGCAAAAACGCGGCGCGAGCTTGAACAGAAAAAGGAGTATATCCGGCATCATTACGTGGACGGGCATCCGATCCGTGAGGATTTGCCCTTTTACCAGTATGCAGAGGAATGGTACAAGCTGAAAAAGGAGCTGTTTATTTCTGATGCCAGCCGCAGCGTATACCGCACCATGTTCACCAAACATCTGCTTCCGGCGTTCGGCCTCCGCCATCTGCGTGTCATTTCGGCTGGCGAGATACAGGCTTTCATCAATTCCTTCGCAGATTCTAGCAAATCACAGATCACGCTGGCAGTGGGTACGCTCAAAGCACTGTTTGCCAGCGCATATGCCGAAGGCATTGTTGAACGCGATCCGAGTGTATCGATAATCCGCCCGAAGGCAAAGAAAAAGACCGAGCGCCGGGCGTTGACCGATCAGGAAACCGAGAACGTGCTGCATACCATCCAAAACCACGAACATGGCCTGTTTCTGGCAGTGCTTTACTATCTCGGCCTGAGGCGTGGCGAGGCACTGGGCCTGAAATGGGGCGATTTTGATTTTGACGAGGATCTGGTACATATCCAGCGGGACATCGACTATGTAGGCTCTACGGCGCATGACGGCGATTTGAAAACTGCTGCTGCCAACCGCTATATTCCGGTTCCGCAGGAACTCCGCGCCATGCTGTCCAAGGTGCGCGGATTTCCCCAGCAGTATATATTCCACACCGAGGAAGACCAGCCGTGGCCGCAGAGCTCGTTCAAGCGCATCTGGCTTAGCCTGATGGAGGCTTCCTTTTGCGTAGAGGAGTGCGAGGTTACCAAGGCGACCAAACGTAAGAATGATATTATCAAGCAGCTGAAACCGACGCTGACGCCGCACTATTTCCGGCATAATTACGCGACGCTGCTATTTGAGGCTGGTGTAGAGCCGCTGATCGCCATGAAAATACTGGGCCACACAGACTACCAGACCACGGCCAACATCTATACGCACCTCAAATCCGAAATGATGAAGAAATCCAGCGTGGATATGGAGGAAGTATTCCGTCGGAAACAAGAAGCGAAAAGCGTGCTGGCAAAGGCGCAAAATACACGGGACAAGCGATCCCGGAAGCCGGTGCTGGATATGAGCCTGCCGTGGGCGGGGAAATTCTAAAGACGTGACAAAGGCCATGGCGTATTTCGCGCCATGGCCCGGTGTTGTTTTGTTTAGTCCTGCCCAAGGATTTGAGTTGAATCGTCCATGATGACTTCGCGGAATGGGCGGTCGCCTATTCCTGTGTAGCAGAGGAGGTCATCCATAGTTACGAAGGATGCCAAACGACGGAATTGCTCTTCCTCGTTGGCGTGGGGATTCATCGCATATAACCCAAAGAGGATTTCGCGCCCTTCAGAATCCTGTTCAGGATCATCGCTATGCATAATTCCAGTGTGAAGCCTGTAATCATGCGCTTCGTAGCGGAATTCCAGGCCGAACCAATGACCATCGGAAGGCGACCATTCGCCGGTATACTGCGAAGTGAATTCCTCGAGCGACTGATACTCGTTTATTCTCATTGCAATCCATACTCCTTTTTGATTCGGCGAATCAGTGCCATTTCCGCAGCCGTAGGCGGAATGCCGGGGTCATTCTTATTATGGCTCATATACTCGTGCCGGTGAGGTCTGACCCCTTTGTGTTCATGCAGTAAATCGATGCTGACAGCTTGCTTGTGCTTATCATCATAATAGGCTACATGCTTGAGCTTTCCATCCTGAAGGACCGCGTACACTCGGTTGGCGGTGTGGGAATACTCGGGGGCTTTAACGCCTCCCCTGGTCTGTAGCAGCACCTTGACTTCTCCAGACATACCAATAGATTGATATTGCTGCCCTCCAGCGACGAATGTAAAGTCATCCATGTTCACATCGACAAAAGCTCCGCGTGCTCCCATTTAAGCTACCTCCTCTACGACAAAAACCTTAGGTACGCATTCCATGTGGAGTTGTGTCGCCTTTGTCGCAAAAGAATCCTGATACCTGAATTGGATGAATTTGCCGGTCATCCCTTTAATCATATCGCCATATACAACGACGATCGAAGGAGTGAGACGTTTTTTCATCTCATTGAAACCTGCAAGGAAATCCTCTGAATTCCCTTTGCAACCAAGGGTGGAAATGACGACCGGAGATCCTTGCTCAATTCCGCTGAAGCAAACATCATAGGTTCGGGGATCAGCCCATCCAACAGTCGGTAGCACTGTACAGCCGTAGTTCTGCCATGTACAGCCAAGCCAGCGCGCTTTGTACACGTTATGCCGAATCTCATTCGGATTCATCGATGTGTAGGCGCTAAAGTCGGGGGTGGCTACAGCGGCGCAGGTCTGAAACAAGGGGATTCGTTTCAGAGGATGATTCCATAGCGTCATCAAATCCTTGTCGAAGCTGAACATGTGAATGAGGGTATTCGCGTTGTCATGCTTTTTCGACAGGTTCTTGAAGCCCGTAATGTTGAGATTCTCCCAGTCTATGGCCTCCTCAAGAATTTTGCGGATAACCGGCATATCCTGATCATCCAGTTCGCAGCCTCCGAGCACAGGGCGAACGACGCGGTATTTTTCGTATTCGGATAAACCTTTAATCATTGTATTCACGTCCTCTTAACATTTCACAAAGTGAAGTTATTGTTCATATTTCCGTTATTGTCTTGCCGGGAAGGACGTGCTATAATTCATCTGTCCGGGATGTGTTACAGCACGTCCATCCCAAGCGCATTGGAAGGCTACTGGTAATAGCTTTTCCGTGCGCTTCTTTTTTGGGCGGGCGATAAACTCGCATTATCATCACCTCCATCAAATCGCGATGCCAAACAATTGGCAGGTGCGAATTTCATAATCCTTGTAGAACCGACCACCATATTTGAGCCATTTATGGTAGTAGTCAAGGGCGTAGCATGCAGCGCCATAGCTGATATCAAAATGACTCATGATACCGCCAACATCGCTGAGTTCCAGCTTGTGAATGAGTACGGGTGGGCATTGAGCAAACTTGGCGAAAAAATCTGCTTCCTTATCAGCTAACTCACTTCCCTCGGTATGGCCCAGAACAATGTGACCAAGTTCGCGGAGCAGGGTGAAGTTTACCCTACCATATGGTTTTGATGGATCATCGTTGTAAGCTATGCGATACTCGCCGTTTTCGAATCCGGAGAAACCATCCTCGCTAAAAGTGAGCGCCAACGCACGCTTTGATGGTGTAAATGCCGAATACGGGATAACGCTGATTCCCATCCTATTAGCGATCTCAAAACCGCTGATTGGGACGCTGCGTACATCATGATCTTCAAATATCTGGACGACGATTCTTTTGATTTGCTCATACCTTGCGTTACTCAGTACTACCATGCAGGACGATTACTCCTTTGCAAATAGGGCGTTGATCAGTTCGGTTTTCTGTTCCGCAGTCATGCTGGAAGCATTGCGCGCGAGAATCCGCTTCATTTGGGTGAAATCGAATTCAGCATCGTGTTCCACATCGCGGCCAAGCAAAAAGTCTGAGGTGGTCTGTAATGCAGTAGCAATGTTTGCCACTGTGTTCATGCGGGGCATGCGTTCGCCTTTGACGTATCGAGACATGGATGCCTCTGTAACGTCGACCATTGCGGCAAGCTGACGCTGTGTGATGTGGTGGAGTGCCATCAACTCCTGTAACCTTTCGCAGAAAATACTCATATGGGGCGCCTCCTCTTTCATGGGTTTGCCATTAGTATAAAATGAACTTACCGATTGTGCAAGTTTTTAACCAGGAGAATTTTAGGCAAAAGAAAAGCCGCGAACTCAGAATGCGTTATCTGAATTCGTAGCCTAATAGACCTGCGACCTTTTGGTCCCGAAATAGCCGCCAGTGGCGAGGATGATATGGCTGGTATGGATGGTGTACTGGTTGCAGTCGGTGTTTTCAACCAGCAGGCCGGAGACCGCGCCGTTTTCCATCACGATCTCTTTGGCGGTAGTGTTGAGGCGATCTTTCACACCCATTTCTTAGTAAGCTTTGCATAAAGCATGACGGCTTCAAAGTTCGATAAAACCAACGAAATTGTAGCAGATATTTATGTCACGTTCCTTATGTCCGTCTACGGTATGGCCTTCACTGATCTCAATTTTCTGGATGAGCCGTACCGGCGTTGGGCGGTCCGGTTCCTTCAGCTGGGTACAACAGGAAACACCTGCGCATTGTTAACCGACAGTAAGCCTTCAACTCAACACAACTCGCCGTTCGTGTTGTTCCGCTCAGCCTTTGCCTCCGTTATAATAAGGTCATCAAATAAAGGAGGCAATAGGCCATGGACACGGACAAAATCTATGCAGAACAACTCGCAAATGAATATGCACCGAAGGACACCTCTAAGGTGGTAGCCCTTCGCAAGCTGGACGTAAGAGCCAAGCTCCCGGCAACTATTTTCACCTACACTTTCGGCATTCTTGCCTCGCTGGTCGCAGGCGTCGGGATGTGCCTTTCCATGAAGGTAATCGGCAGTGGCACGGCCGCTATGTTTGTCCTCGGTATTATGATCGGTATCATCGGTTTACTCGGCATGGGCGTCAACTATCCCATCTACAAAAAGCTGCTGGCGAACGGCAAACAGAAGTACGCCTTTGAAATCATGCAGCTTGCCAAAGAGATCAGCGAAAAATAAACTATGAAGAAAGTAAAGATGATTTTGAATAAGCTGCTGCGCCTACTAATATGTTGTCTCACCGGTTGTGGTTGCTGTGCTCATTTTCATCTTTGCTTCGGAAAGAACAGAGAGTGCGTTGGCATATACGGTCTACTGTATATCGGCGTACTCTCTTGTCATTCTGATTGCAGCTCTGCCCATGCTGGTAAAACGAATCAAACAGCACAAAGCGAATGTTTTGAACCGCAGCAAACTGATTCAAAAGGTATCGTCATCCGCTTTCGGGGATCGGTATCTGCACGACTTGGCATTCCGTGGCAGTGTCAGCATTTATCAGGGCATGATCGTCAATTTTCTGTATGTGCTGTTCCAAATTGCGGCAGGAATCCGGTATGCTTCCGCGTGGTTCATCTCTATGGCGGTCTACTATATGGTGCTGGGTGGGCTGCGCGCCTATCCCGTTTCGAGTGATCGCCACAAGGGAGCATACGGTTTACCCTTTGAATACCGTTGTTACCGCCGGACGGCATGGCTGCTGTTTCTGCTGGATATCCCTATGGGCGGCATGATCGTTCTGATGGTCAGAACCAATTCCGGATTTTCCTATCCGGGCTATGTGATCTATCTGTCGGCGCTCTATACTTTATTATACGATGAGCACATCTGTTATCAACCTTGCGAAATTCCGGAAAATCGGCAGTCCGATCCTCTCTGCCGCAAAGGTGCTGAACTTTGTGTCTGCCATGATGTCGGCTCTCGGCCTGCAGACGGCGATGATCTCCCACTTTTCAACTCACGGAGAAGAGTATCGTAAAATGATGAACGCCATCACAGGCGGCTGCGTGTATGGAATTGTCATTATCGTTTCCATGTATATGCTGGTACGCTCCGCCAAAATCAGAAAGAAGATGCAGAGCAATGAATAAATCTGAGAGCAAATATTTTAACACAGCCGTCCGGATGGACGAAGCATTTCTGGAACTGCTGGAAAAGAAGGATTTTGCCTATATCACGGTGAAGGAAGTCTGTGAAAAAGCAGGCGTGCATCGCTCCACTTTCTATCTGCACTATGAAACGATGGGCGACCTGCTGGCGGAGAGCGTTCAACATCTGTATGCGCAGTTCTTGAAGCATATGGAACCGGTCAATGACGGCATTGTCGTAAGGCTACGTGACTGTCCGACAGACGAGCTGTACCTGGTAACACCGGAGTATCTGATGCCGTATCTTGAATATATCAAGGAACATAAACGACTATTCCGCACAGCAGTGGATCATTCTGATGTCCTCCGGATGGAGGACATTTATGACCGGCTGTTCCGTCATGTTTTCTCCCCAATTCTGGAACGATTTCAGGTGCCGGAGCAGGATAGAAATTACCTTATGAAATTTTATATTCGAGGGCTGCTGGCAGTCATCACGGAATGGATGCAACAGGATTGCGCAGATTCAACAGGCCATGTGATTTCAGTCATACAGCGGTGCGTTATGCGGTACGAAGAAAAATAAGGAGGAACTGTGAAAGCCGGGATTTATTTAGGAAAAAGAATATAGAAATAGGGTATAGAAATACGGGGACTGCCCTTACCTGAGGTCGGTGACAACGATATACTGGTGCAGAATCTTTACTCCAGCATCTGCGGGACGGATGTGGCGGTATTTACCTTACGGTCCGAACACCGGCAAGGTCACAGTGGGCGGTGAATTTGGTCATGAGACAGTTTCCCGTGTCGTCAAGGCTGGCAAAAGCGTTATGGAATTTTCCGTTGGCGAGCGGGTCTATCCCTATCCGTTTACGCACAAAAACGACACCAGACGAGCCAGGACAACCGGTGGTTTTTCGGAATATATTCTGATTCCGAACGCATGAGCTTCTGCTGGATGAGCTGAAAGCCGCCATCCAGACTGCCGCCGATGTTGACCATGTGGGAAATGTGGTCATCAGAATGAGCAGGAATCGATGAAGGAACATCTGCTTATCAGGCAGATAGACGCTTCGCAAGGGCTCTTAAATCCACTTTGAGTTTAAGATTTGGCTAAAAAAGAGATGAGGCATATAGGGGATAAAAACGGAAAAATGACACTTATCCTGGCGGTAATTCGTCTGTCGCTCTTATTCCAAGATGATGCGTATTTTCACATTTGATTCATCCATCAAGTATAGATGCTTTACGAGATAGTATTTTATATTTTCGTATTTAATTGCGTGGGCCTTCCCGTCAACGACAAAACCAACGGTGGTTCATAATAACGCCTGTTCCCATGTACTGATTCCCTCAGCCACAGGAACAGGCGTTATTGATTTGTGATTGTCCGCACTGGTATTTTCCTTGTCATGCTTTATGCGAGGTTGGTCATTGCAGATGCTCGCGAAGAACGGTAATCAGGTACGGTTAAAGGCTGGCAGCATTTCCTTTCCTCCAGGGTAAAAAACAAAATATCCTCAGGTCAGAGGGGACCTCCACCCTGCCCTGAGGATAACACAATAATTTTTGGTCTGCCAATTTGCTGTCATTGATGACAGGCGGGTGTATTTTGAATCTTTTTGAGAGAAACATTCGAAAAGATTCAAAAATGGAATTTTAGCCGGCGTGCATTTGCTGTTCGCTGCGAGTCAGGTCGTCCATCAAAAGCTTGTCGGCCACCAGTGCGATAAACTCGCCGTTTGTGGGCTTTTCCTGTTTGGAGTAGATGGTATAACCAAAGATGTCGTTGATGTTTTCGATTTTTCCCCGGGCCCAAGCTACCTCAATGGCGTGGCGGATGGCCCGCTCCACTTTGCTGGAAGTGGTGTCAAAGACAGCGGCAACGCCCGGATACAGCTCTTTGGTAATGGCGTTGATCATAGAGCGGCGATGGTAGACCTGTTTGACTGCTTCGCGAAGGAAGTGGTACCCTTTGATGTGCGCGGGAATTCCCACAGCGAGAAAAACGTTGGCGATTCGCTCGTCGAGGGACTTGATGGGCGCGGGCGCAGCGGGCGCGGGAACGCGAATGATGTGTTCCGTTTCGGCGGGAAGGGATACGTCAGCACTTTCGATTACGCGGCGGCAAAGCGCGTCGATGTCAAAGGGCTTGATGATGTAGTAATAAGCGCCAAGTGAGCAGGCGCGGCGAATGATATCATCCTGTGAGAGTGCAGAGAGGATGATGACCTTGGGAGGGGCGCTCATGCGGCGCACCTCTTCGAGGAGCCCGAAGCCGTCTATCTGCGGAAGAATCAGATCAGTCAAAAGAATGTCATATTCCCTTTCCCGCAGAAGGGAAAGCGCCTGACTTCCGCCAGAGACACAGTGACAATACTCGATTTCTTCGTGCGCGTTCAGCGCATCGGACAGACGTGTACGCAGCTGGGCATTGTCATCCGCAAGCAAAACGCGTATTTTCGTGTTCATTTCATACCTCCTGCATTCCCCTGATTTATTTGGCAATTCTTCCGGATCGTTGTCGCGGCGTGGATTTTGAAGATTTGGATTTTGCCGATTTCTACAAGATGTGGTGGGAAGAATTGCTCTATGTGTCTAAGTATAGCATTGGAAGGAAAACCCTCAAAGAGGGGAAGATTGTCGAGAATGCAAGAACAGGGGCGAGAGGTTGAAAAAGTTTTGTCGAAAAGGGCGTCTTGGGAAAATTATAAAGAAAAGCCGGGTGAAGCAAAGAAATATTATAAGAATCATATGCTGTCTGATTTTGAAAAGAGACATGCAAAAGTAATTCAGTTGCGCACAGGAACCCACAGAAAGGGTCAGTTTCCGTCATACTTCCTTCGTTAGAAAGGACAGGCCCAAACAGTTGTGGCCAGTATAGACACCGATGACCGCGCCCACCTCAAGCACGAGAACATCCAGCGCTGGAAAGCGTTCCGTCAAAAGAGCTTTCAGGGCTTCGGCGCGGCCGGGTGCGGCGGAATGGTACAGTACGACGCGGTCATGACTGCGGGCGCTTGAGGAAAATTTTTCCACCAGCCAGCGGTTGACGCCGCGGGTGCTGCGGATCAGGTCGGTGTCCTCAACGACGCCGTCGACGAAGGTCAGCACCGGCTTGATGCCCAGAAGCTCCCCCAGAATAGGACGGATGCCGCCGGTGCGGCCTGCTTTTCGGGCGTAGGAGAGGGTGTCAAGGACGAAATAAGTCCCCACGTAAGTCCGCAGGCGCTCCAGCTCTGCAACGATTTTTTCGGGGGAAAGCCCTTCCCGGATCATGCGCACCGCTTCGAGCGCCAGCACGGTTGCGCCGCCGGAGCAGTTTCTGGTGTCCACTACATGTACCCGGGGCAGGCGTTCACAGCCGCCGCCGTTTTGATAATCTTCCAGCATCAGGCGGGCGGCAAGGCAGGCGGAATTGTATACGCCGGACATTTTAGAAGTAACGGTCAGGCAGATGATATCGTCAAAAGCGCAGTTGGATTCGTAAGCTGTCTGAAATTCATGCGGGCTGGGTTGAGAGGTGCGCGGCAGCTCTTCACAGGTAAGCAGCATTTGATAGAATTGTTCGGTGGTGATGTCCTTATGATGCGTATACTCAACGGTTTTGCCATCTTCGCAGAAAAGCACATGAACGGGAACGAGGTCAATGCCTAAGGCATGGGCCGTTTCGACAGGCAGGTCGCAGCTGGAATCCGCAATGAGTTTAATAGACATGACAAAGCCGCCTTTCATGGGGACAATATGAAGTCCCGTAACAAATTTTGGAAAGAAGATAGTTTTATTATAATGATCCGGCACAGGCAGAGCAAGAAAAGCGCAGGGCATAGAAAATGTCAAATACTGGAAAAATGGAAAATAATTTGGCTAAAAAATATGATTCTTTTGTCGAAAAGAGGCACTTTATGAATTGTAATTGTGCCGGTGAAATGATATCTTAAAAGATAAGAAGTCAGCGGGAAAATTGGACAGTTCGGACACATTTGCCGGGCTGACCAGTGGGCCTCGCTTGAATTTTGAAAGACAGGGCAGAGGGGAGGGAGCGCAGTGCTGTGGTTCTTGCTGGGATGCTGCGGATTTTTGCCGCTGTATCTGTTTGACTGGAACAAGATTGGGCCCCAAATTCCGGTGCTGAACGCCTGCTTTCCTCTGGGCTTTTTGATGATTGCGGCGGGAACGGGAGGCGTCCTTTTGGCGGCTCCGGCAAAGCCGCCTGCCCTTTGGCTGCAAGTTCTTTTTTACGCCCTGGCTGCTACAGCGCTGGCGCTGGAACTGTACGCGCTGTTTTTTGCGCTGCCGTTTGAAAAGACTTATGTCAGCGCGCAAAAAGGGACTCTTGTGTCCGATGGAATGTATGCCCTTTGCCGTCATCCGGGGGTGCTGTGGTTTGCGGCGCTGTACCTTTGCCTGTGGCTTGCCCGCGGACAGGGGCTGATGCTGTGGACAGCGCTGGCTTATACGGCCTTGGATATCGTGCATGTGTTTGTACAAGACCGTTTCTGCTTTCCAAAGATGCTGGCGGGATATGAAGCTTACCGGCAGGAGACCCCCTTTCTTGTTCCGAATGGGCGGAGCGTCCGGCGCGCTTTGCGCAGAAGGGAGGCGCAGCCATGAGCATGACCTTTGACAGCCGCCTTAAAAAGAAGCAGAGGGATCAGCTCTGGCAGGAATACTGCGGCTTTCTGGATCTTTCGATCGAAGAATACATGGCCATTCAGGAGCGGCTGCTGCTCGAGCAGTTGGAGATGTATTCCCACTGCAGTCTGGGGGAGCGCTTTTTTCAAAACGGTGTGCCCAAATCGATGGAAGAGTTTCGAAATACCGTTCCCCTGACCACTTATGACGATTACGCGGACGTGCTTTTGAACAAACGGGCGGACATGCTCCCCTCCCGGCCGATGGTGTGGATTCAGACCACGTGGGAAAGCGGCAAGCATCCGATCAAGCTGGCCCCCTATACCGAAAGCATGATGGATACCTACCGCAGGAACCTTGAAGCCTGCATGATTCTGGCGACCAGCGACAAAAAAGGCAGCTTCTCCATCAACACTCACGACCGCATTCTTTACGGCCTGGCGCCGCTTCCCTATGCCACGGGATTATTTCCCCACGTAATCAAGGGGGATCTGACGCTGGATTTTCTGCCGCCTGTGGAGGAAGCGGCCCGCATGGGCTTTGGTCAAAGCAGCCGGGAAGGCTTCCGGATGGGGCTGGAAAAGGGGATCGACCTGTTTTTCGGCATGAGCAGCGTGATTGCCCGCATCAGCGAGAAGTTTTCTCTCGACGGGGGCGGAGCGGTCGATCTGCTGAAATTTTCGCCGAAAATGCTCCTGCGCATCCTGCGGGCAAAGCAGCGCTGCCGGGCGGAAAAGAGAAAGCCCCTGCCCAGGGACGTCTTTACCCTGAAAGGCTTTGTGTGCAGCGGAACGGACAGCCGCTGCTATAAGGATCGGATCGAGCAATACTGGGGTATCCGGCCGCTGGAGGTGTCAGGGGGAACGGAATCGACCTGCATCGGTACGGAAACCTGGAATAAGGACGGGCTGGTGTTTTTCCCGGACGCTTGCTTTTACGAGTTCATCCCCGAGGCGGAGATGCTGCGGGGCATGGAGGATCCCACCTATCAGCCGCGGACCTATCTGATGAACGAGCTGAGGGAAGGAGAGACCTACGAGATCGTTTTGACCCTTCTCAAGGGCGGCGCGTTTCTCCGCTACCGGCTGGGCGACATGTATCGCTGCCTGCGGCGGAAAAACGAGCGCATCGGACTGGAGCTGCCGCAACTGGAATATCTGGACCGGGTGCCGGGCGTGATCGATATTGCCGGCTTTACCCGCATCTCGGAGGAGACCATCTGCGAGGCGATCCGGCTTTCCAAACTGGAGCTGGGGCGATGGATCGCCCTGAAAGAATACGACGAACAGCGCAGGCCTTATCTGCACATGTATCTGGAGGTGCCGCCGGAAAGCGTTTTGAGCGACGCGGCCACTCATCAGGTCATCATGGAGCATCTGAGCGTGTATTTCCGCTATGTGGATCATGACTATCAGGATCTGAGAAAGATGCTGGGGATCGATCCGCTGGTAGTGGATATTTTGCCCTTCGGGACGATAGAAGCCTTTGAGGCTTCCCATGGCAGGCACCTCAGGGCGATCAATCCGTCGGGCTACGACGTGATCGAGATGCTGCGGATGGTTCACCCCAGGAGTTTTCTGTAAAAACCGGAGCGGGCTTGGAAACGCAGGGAAGGCGGACGGCCCGGGAAAAAGAAAAGCAGGCGGACGCCGGGTCCGGAGGAAGATGTCCGGCAGAGCCGGAAAATAATGACAGCGTGGAGCGGGAACGATGAAAGGGATCCTATTTTGGGGCATTCCGGCAGTAGCACTGGCATGCTACTGTCTTTTGATGCTCATTTTTGTGGTATCCAAAAAGGATCGCACCATCCGGGCGTTCCTGCCGTTCCTGGCGGCGCTGATCGGCTGGACGGCCACGTCGCTGCTGATGAAGAGCGCCGCGGTCCCGGGGCCGACCTTCTGGAACCGGGTGATGGTATCGTGCATGCTGGCGGTTCCGGGGATGTTCTGCCGCTTTGTGTGGCGTTTCACCGACCGGGGAACTAGAACGGCACAGCTGTTCTGGCTGGCAGGGATGCTGGCGGTCGTCGCTCTGAATCTCTGTGGGGCCTTTGTCGGCGAAGTGACGCTGACGGTTCAGGGCAGCTTACCGGCAGTGAACTATGACCTGAGATGGCCAGTGTTGTTTGTGGTACCCTTTATTGGCATGATGGTTATTCGCACCATCAGTGATCTTTCTGCTGCGGTTCGGCAGGGGAAGGTGGCCCGGCAACAGGCTGGGCCCATCATCGGCGGCATGGTGCTGATGTTTTTCGGGTGTCTTTGCAACGTCATTCCAGTGCTGGGACGCTATCCCATTGATATCCTGGCGAGTTTGTTGAACGCGATTTTGCTGATGACCGCTATTTATAAATACCGTTTGTTTGAGCTGCGCTTCCTGCTAACCCGTGGCCTGACGTACGCGATTTTGACGACGGTATTGGCCGGTCTTGCAGTCTGGAGCGGAACTGCGGCTGAGCGGGCGCTGATGGAGCGCTTTCCTGAGGCTGCTCCCTTCCGGACAGTAATCTTTGCCTTGGCGCTGACAATGGCGCTCCAGGTGATCTATGGACTGTGCCGGGCAGTGGTGGATCGCGTGTTTGTCAACAACGAATATGTCCGGCGGCAGGCGTTGCGGAATTTCAGCGTCACCGTTTCCAATAAGCTGGATCTGTCGGTCATCCTTAAGGAGTTGGCCGGCGCCGTGCGGGAGTCCATTCAGACGCAGAAGGTCTACGTGCTCCTGCGGGACGAAAAAAGCGAACAGTATGCAGCGGTGGACACCGGAGAAAAACTGGAACGGCCTGACCTGGTTTTTGCAGACAGCCATCCCATCGTCGGCTGGCTCTCTGCAAACGACGCGTGCCTTTCCCGCCGGGAGATCGCCGCGCAGCCCTGCTTCCGCTCCATGTGGGAAAGCGAGCGCCGCCAGCTGAGAGAATTTGACGTTGAGCTGCTGATCCCCCTGCGCTGCCGGGAGACCTTGACGGGGATGGTCCTGCTGGGCCCGAAGGAAAACGGCGGAGAGTACACGGCGGAGGATACGGACGTGCTGTTGTCCATGGGCGCGTCGGCCGCGATCGCCATCGATAATGCCCGGCTATACGATCAGGCCCGGGCGGAGGCCAAGACCGACGAGCTGACTGGTCTTGCCAACCGCCGGCAGTTTTATGATCTGCTGAACCAATATATCGGCCGGGGAGACGGCGGCTGCGTGTCGCTGCTGGTGCTCGATCTGGATCTTTTCAAGCTTTACAACGATCTATACGGCCACTACGAAGGCGACAGGGCTTTGCAGCGAGTGGCGCATTGCCTCAGCCTGGCGGTGGGCGGCGCAGGAACCGCCTTCCGAAACAGCGGCCAGGAATTTGCGGTGCTGCTACCCTGGTGCGACGGCCGGCAGGCAATGGAGCTGGCGGAGCGCATCCGGCAGGAGGTTCAGCGCATCTTTTCCGAGTCCGGGCCCGGACGGAAAAACGGCGCGGAAGGATGCCATTTTCTGACGGTGAGTATCGGCGTATGCGTGTATCCCCACGCTGCGCACAATGCCGATGAACTGGTCAAGCGGGCGGACATGGCGCTTTACAGCGCCAAGAGCAAAGGGAAAAACCGGGTGGAGATCTATTCCGTTCGGCAGCAGGCCGAGCTTTCCGTTCAGGGAGCGGATGAAAACGAATATGCGGCCACTCTTTACGCGCTAGCTGCAGCGATCGACGCAAAAGACCATTTTACCTTCAGCCATTCGCAGAAAGTGGCAGATTACACCGCCGCTCTTGCAAATGCCATGGGCATGGACGAAATGCATGTTTCCATGATCCGCGAAGCGGCGCTGCTGCACGACGTGGGAAAGATCGGCGTGCCGGAGCATATTCTCACCAAGCCGGGCCGGCTGACGGAGGAGGAGTACAAGATCATCCAGCGGCATGTGGAAACCTCGATCGCCATCATCAAATATCTGCCTTCGCTCAATTACATCATTCCCACGGTTCTGGGGCACCACGAACGCTGGGACGGCAAGGGATATCCCCGGGGAATTGCCGGAGAAAACATCCCCATCGGCGCCCGCTGCCTGTGCGTGGCGGATTCCTTCGATGCCATGACCTCTGCCCGGCCCTATAAGGAGCCGCTTTCGGTCGAATACGCCCTGGCGGAGATCGAAAGAGAAGCGGGTCAGCAGTTCGACCCGACTCTGGCGAAAAAGTTTGTGGAGCTAGTGCGCTCCGGCGTCATTGAGGTGCAGTCCGCCGGCCGGTGAGCAGGCCGAATGAAAACAGAAAAAAGGAGAACCGATGAAATTCAGTCAGATCCCTTACGAGCGGCCGGATGTGGAGGTCATTCTCCGGCAGTACGATCAGATCACGGCCCGGTGCAGGGCCGCAAAAAGTGCAGGCGAGGTGCTCGCCTGCTTTTTCGAGCATGAAAAGCTCTTTTGCCATGCCGGCACGATGAACGCCTATATCTACATCCGCCACAGCATCGACGTCAACGATCCCTTTTTTGAGCAGGAGCAGGACTTTTTCTGCGGGGCGAACCCGCTTTTGAACGAAAAGGTGCAGGCGTTTTATCGGGCGGTGTATGACGCGCCCTTCCGGCAGGAGCTGACTGAAGCGCTGGGAGAGGTGTTTTTTCAGAATATCGAGCTTTCGCTGAAGGCGTTTACTGCAGAAAATATCCCCCTGATGCAGGAGGAATCCAGGCTCTGCATCCGCTATTCCAAGCTCCTTGCCTCCGCTGCCATCGACTTTGACGGCGAGACGCTCAATCTCGAGCAGCTTCGCGGCCGGGAGGAATCCCTCGACCGGGAAGTGCGCCGCCGGGCTTATGGGGCGGAGGCGGCCTTTTTCAAGCAGCACGAGGCGGAGTTTGACGAGATCTTCGACCGGCTGATCGCCCTGCGCACCCGGATGGCGAAAAACCTCGGATTCGACAACTTCATCGCTCTGGGCTACTGCCGCATGAGCCGCAACTGCTATGAAGCGGAAATGGTGGCCCGTTATCGCGAGCAGGTGGTCAAAGACCTGCTGCCTGCAGTGTGCCGCGTCAAGGCCCGGCAGGCGGAGAGGATCGGCTTGGACCGGCTGATGTGGTACGACGACAGCTGCTATTTCCCCGGGGGAAATCCGCGCCCCTGCTGCAATGGGGACGCGCTGCTGGAAAGGGGGCGGCAGATGTATCGCGCCATGGGGAAGACTACCGGCGCATTTATGGATTATATGCTGGAAAACGAGCTGTTTGACGCCCTCGCCAGACCCGGAAAGTCCAATGGCGGTTATTGCGACTATCTGCCGGAGTATCAGATGCCCTTCATTTTTGCCAATTTCAACGGCACTGCGGACGACGTGGACACCCTCACCCACGAGGCGGGCCACGCCCTTGCCTCCTATCTGGCGCGGGATATGGCCGTCGTCGAGCAGATGACTCCTTCGCTGGAGACCTGTGAGGTGCATTCCATGTCCATGGAGTTTTTCTCCTATCCATATCATGAGCTGTTTTATGGAGCGGACGCTACCCGCAGCCGGAGGATGCACATGGAAAACGCCCTGAGCTTTCTTCCCTACGGCTGCATCGTCGATGAGTTTCAGCATATCATCTACGGCCAGCCGGAATTGACGTCCGCCGGGCGCAAGGCGGCATGGATGGAGCTGGAAAAGAAATACCGGCCCTATCTGACCTTTGAGGGGGAGTTCTTCGGCGAGGGGATGTGGTTCATGCGGCAGTCCCACATCTACAAAAATCCCTTCTACTATATCGATTACTGCCTGGCGCAGACCACGGCGCTGCAATTCTGGCGCTGGGCGCAGCACGACCGGCAGGAAGCCTTTGCCGCCTACATGGATCTGGTGAAGAAAGCCGGCACCCGCACCTTTACCGGTCTGGTGGCGGAGGCCGGACTGCGCAGCCCCTTTGAAGAAGGGTGCCTGACCGAAGTGACGAAAGCAGTGGAACGGCACCTGCTGGCAGACGCGGCGGAGATTCATTGAATAAAATTCAGCCATATTGCTGTTTTTGTACAGATACTGGAATTCCGACAGACTGAACGCCCCGCTGTACAGCAGGGCGTTTTCCTTTTGCCGGCTGAAAGCGCGCCCGATATAATGGAGACAATCAGTGGAGAAATTTGCTGAGCGGGCGAAAAAAAGCGGGCCGGGCCCGCCGAAGGAGGAAGAAACATGCTCGTCATCAAGAATCTGACCAAAACCTATAAGGGCGGCAAAAAAGCGGTGGACGGCCTGAGCCTGACCATCGAACCGGGAGAGATCTACGGGTTTATTGGCCACAACGGCGCGGGAAAAACCACCACGATCAAGTGCGTGACCGGAATTTTGGACTTTGAACAGGGCGAAATTCTCATCGGCGGCAAATCCATCAGGGAAGATCCGGTGGGCTGCAAGCAGCTTATGGCCTATATTCCGGATAACCCCGACCTGTATGACGGGCTGACGGGCATCCAGTATCTCAATTTCATCGCGGATGTGTATCGGGTCGATCAGGCGGAGAGGGAGCGGCTGACCAGAAAATATGCCGGCGCCTTTGAACTGACCGGGAACCTGGGCGACGTCGTCAGCTCCTATTCCCACGGCATGAAGCAAAAGCTGGCAGTGATCGCCGCATTGATTCACAGCCCCCGCCTGCTGGTGATGGACGAACCCTTTGTGGGCCTTGACCCCAAGGCGGCCTTTACCCTCAAGGAGATCATGCACGAGCTGTGTGCCAAGGGGGCGTCGATCTTCTTTTCGACCCATGTGCTGGAGGTGGCGGAAAAGCTCTGCGACCATATCGCCATCATCCGGCAGGGCAGGCTGGTCCGTGCCGGCGATACCCGGGAGATCGTGGGCGACAGCTCTCTGGAGGAAATCTTCCTCGAGCTGATCGAGCAGTGACCAGAAGGGAAGAAGGAGGACGGTTCGATGAAGAACGTACTGCTGCTGACAAAGCTGGGTCTCCTGAGCAGCTGGGGAGGCGGACGCAAAAGCAAAAAGAGGCGCAGCCAGGGTGTGATGCTGGCGCTGATGGGCATAGGGAGCCTTTTGCTCATTGCGCTGATGGGTGTATATGCCTGGGGCCTTTCGATGCTGCTGGAACTGGCGGGCGCTCCGACGCTGATGATCTCCATGGGATTTTTGCTCGGTGCGGTGATGAGCGTGTTTTTCGGCATCGCAAAAACGCCGGGAATGCTTTTTGCGGCGAAGGATTTTGAAGCGCTGATGAGCCTACCGCTCAAAGAGCGGGAGATCTTTTTCAGTAAGCTCCTGATGGTGTACCTTTCCCACATGACCGGTATGGTGACGGTGGCGCTGCCCTTTTCCGTCGTGTACGGCATCCGTTTCGGCGGCGGAGTGGGCTACTATGGAATGATGGTGCTGGCGCTTTTGCTGGTTCCCTTCCTGCTGATGGTGGTCAGTTCGCTGATCTCGCTGCTGATCGCCCGCATCGCCCAGCGCTTCCGCCACACCAACGCGGTGATGCTGGTGCTGACGCTGGTCGCGGTCTGCGCGATCCTTGCTGGTTCCATGCTTCTGGGCACCGTGGGAGAAAGCGACATAGTCGCTGCCTTGGCTGGGATGGATCGGAGCCTTTCGGCCTTCCCCCTGACTGCGTGGATCGTTGCGGCGCTTCTGGGAAGCGGCGCCGCTTTTTTGAAACTGGCGTTGCTGTGTCTTGTGCCCTTTGCGGCGCTCACGGTGATCTTTGCAAAAACCTATCGAAAGATCAACAGCGCCCTTTGCGAGCGGAGGAGCCGCGGAGGCTACCGTCTTGGCGCCATGAGATCCGCTTCTCCGGTCAGGGCACTGAGGCGCCGGGAGATCAAAAGCTATTTTTCCCAGTATTACTACGTGTTCAACACGGCGGTGGGCGGCCTGATGCTGCTGATCCTGACGGTGCTGCTGGTCATTGGCGGCCCGAAGGTGATCGGGCAGATCGTCTCCTCCGGCGGGAATGCGGTGGTCTCCACCATGCTGCTTCCCCTGCTGGTGCTGATCGAGTGCTTCTGCGTGATGGTGGGTTGCACGACCGCTTCGAGCATCTCTCTGGAGGGGAACCGCATCTGGATTCTGCAGAGCCTGCCGGTGACGGCGAAGGAGATCTTCCGCTCCAAGCTGGCGGTGCAGCTTCTTATTACGCTGCCAGTGCTGCCCATCAGCGCGGTGGCGGGGACGCTGGTGCTGGGGCTGAACCTTGCCGAGGGGCTGACCCTTTTGATCGTGCCGGCTTTGGCAGCGCTTTTGACCGGCCTGACCGGCCTGACCGCAAACCTCCTGTTCCCCATGCTGGACTGGAAGAATCCCATGGTTCCGGTCAAGCGGGGCGCAAGCGTCATGGTGGCGATGCTCGCCTGCTTTGTGGTAATGGCCCTTGGCGGCGTGGCCTACTGGAAGATTGGCGGCGATTTTGTGGTTTTTTGCGCTGTGGTGGCTGTGGTGCTGGCGATCCTCTGCGCTGCGGCGTGGCGATGGCTGTGCACGGCGGGCGCAAAGCGCTTTGCAGAGCTGTAACCTCTGGTTCGGACAACGAAAACTGCGCTTTTTGACAAAGGCGCAGTTTTTGCATTGCAAAGCTGGTTCTTCCGCCATGACTTTTTTGCGGCGAAATGGTATGCTATAAAAATAAATGAAAATTTTCAGGAACCCCCGAAAAATCCTGTGAGCTTACGAATTCTGTAACAAAAGAGGAGGACGATTGTGAGAGACTTGGCGCAATGGGTGCAGTGTGCGCGGGAAGACGGAGCGGAGCTGACGGAGCTGATCAAAACGTACACGCCGTTTATCCGTTCTTCCGTGCTGCGTCATGGCGGCGGAGAAGAGCATTTGACCGTGGGCATGGAAGCCTTTGCCGAGGCGGTGAAGGCGTATTTACCGGATAAGGGAGGATTTTTAAAGCTGGCGGATCTGGTGATCCGGCGGCGCGTGACGGATGCCCTGCGAAAGGAACTCCCCAGCCGCGACGAGGTCTATTATATGGCGGACGAGGCACAGGAGCAGACGCTCGCGCAGCAGGCCCACACGGTTTACCGGCAGCAGGAGAGGAGGAACGATCTGGTGCTGGAGATTCAGGAGCTGAGCGAACAGCTGGGGAAATGGGGAATTGAATTTGCTTCTCTGGCGCAGTGCGGCCCGAAGCATGCCCACAGCCGTAGGCAATGCCTCAAAGCGGCGGCGTGGGTGGCAAAAAACGAGATTCTGCGGGCGAGCGTCTTTGAAAAGGGAGTGCTTCCGGTGCAGAGGATCTCAAAAGAAACGGGAATTTCTCCCAAAACGCTGGAAAAATTCCGAAAATATATCGTAGCGGCATCGGTAATCTGCATTGGGGAGTACCCACTGCTTCGAGGATATCTTCCCATGGGAAAGGAGGAGTCACTGTGAAGGCGGTCGTGGTGCAGCGCATGGGAGAGCGGGTTGTCCTTTTGAAAGAGGATGGCAGCTTTGAAGAGCGCTCCGCCCGCTATAACGGGCGCACGCTGGATGTCGGCGACGAGATTCGGCAAAATGAACAAAGTAAATGGACAAAGCTTGCGGCACGGACCTCCGCGGCGGCGGCAGCGCTGATGATTCTGGTGCTGGGCGGGCTGTGGTTTCTGCGGCCCACGGGCTATGTGGATGTCCGGATCAATCCGGGTGTGCGCATTGCGGTAGATCGCTTTGGAAACGCCCGGGGCCTTGAGGCCATCAACGCAGACGGCGAGGCTTTTCTCGCCCGCCATGCGGTGAGCGGTGGAAGTGCGCAGGAGACTTTTGGCGAGGTGCTGCTCGCGGCGGTGGCAGATGGCTATCTCGAAGACGGTGTCCGTTCGGTCAAGGTGATCGTTACCGACCAGGATGCTGCACGGTGCGAAACCCTGCAAGCAGCCCTGATGAGCGTTGCGGAGGAGACCCTTGGCGAAAGCAGTGCTCCGGTCAGCATGATGACGCTGGATGCGCAGGATTATGGTCTCCTGCGGGAGGAGGCCAGCGGCGCTGAGGGCGATCCTTATGAAACCTACCGAACCGGCCGGTGGCGGCAGGATGCCGAAGAACTTTCCATCTGCGACATTGAATGGGAGGACGGCCTGTTGGAGGTGGAATTCAGCAGGGACGTGCAGACGGAGTCCGCCTGGGTCAGCATCACTGGCGCAAACGGTGCGGTCACTCCGGTTGGCGTTCTGGAGTGGGAGGAGGACGAGCTGCTGCTCGATATTTCCCATGCAGACGTCAGCGGCGTCGTGACGTTGACGGTAGGCGGTCTGAAGATGCTGGACGGTACGGAGGCGCCCGAAGTCAGCGCCCTTTTGCGGTTCCCCTCCCGAACGGCAGACAGATACCAGGAGGAGCCTGCTTCGGTTTTGCCGTTGTTCGAACCGGAAGAGGAGCAGGACGATGATGATGACCGGGATGACGATGACGATCGGGACGATGATGACGATCGGGACGATGATGACGACCGGCACGACGACGATGACGACTGGGACGATGACGACTGGGACGATGACTGGGATGACGACGATGACCGGGACGATGGTGGCGGCCGGCACGAAAATACCGCTGGCAGCACGCGGAACAGACCGTCAGACGACGATGGTGATGAGGGGATGGCTGTTAACAGAAAAAATTAATTTCGGAAGACGCGGAGATTGCATTCTCCGTGCCTTCGTGTCATGATAAAAATAAGGGATTTCCCGCTTGAAAGGAGAGAATGCGGATGTCAGGAAGATCTTATCGCGATATTCCCTATACGGTGGACAGAGCCAACGGTCTGCGGCTGGATATTTTCCTGCCCGAAGAAGGGGAAGGCCCCTTCCCGGTCGCAGCCTGCCCAGAGATGGAGGAGAACCTCTCTCCTTTTGCGGCGGCCCTGCTTGAGGATGGATACGCCGTGGCAAAAGTGCGCTGCACGCCCTTTCGGGAGCAGAAGCTTCCCGCGCAGCTGATGCAGTGCCGGGCCGCCATCCGGTTTCTTCGGGCGCACAGCCAGGCTTTTGCGCTTGACCGGGAGCACGTCCTTTTGCTGGGAGAAAAGAAGGGGGCATATCTGGCGGCGATGCTGGCGCTGACTATGGGCAGCGCGGAGTTTGACGATTTGAGCCTGGGGTACCCCAATGAGCCGGACAGCGTGCAGGCCGCCATTTTGACGGACGGAATCTATGATCTCGGGGCCTTCCGGATGCAGAATCCGGATGCGGCGGGGGAACTGTTTGATGAGCTGTTTGACAGCCGGCAGCCGGAAGAATCCCTGCTTTTGCGCATGAGCCCCTTCCGCTGGGCTGGACACGACGCGCCGCCCATCTGCCTTTTCTGCCATGAGGGGGCCGGTGGGGCGCTCCTTGAGCAGATGGAGCGGATGAAAAAAGTCCTCTGTGAAAAAATTGGGGAGCGGGTGTTTTCCGCCGTGCTGAAGGAAGGCGGCAAAAAAGAATGGTATGGCGGATTTGCCGGGGTCTATGGCTTTCTGGCGCAGTGGCTACCGTAAGCCAGGACGCAAAAGAATGGCCCGAGCCGTCTTTGCGGCGAAAAGCAATGATTCCGAACAAAAACGGCATAGACCCTGCCAGTGACCGTACAACAGGAAATGCGAAAAAGTCCTCTTGCCGCCCAAAAGGCAAGAGGACTTTTTGCCGAAAGCGGCTTACGCCGGAAGGAGTTTAAGATGGCCTGCGGTTTTTCTGACCGGATGTGATGCCCGTTCTCAGGCGTTGGGCTGGAGAAAGCATCACGGAGAGATCCAGCCTACGCCGACGCAGCCGGGGCCGGCATGGGTACCCACTACCGCGCCAATATCGCTGATAAGCGCATGGGATACATCGATTCCTTCGGCGGTCAGCACGGCGGAAAGCTCCCCGATCAGCTCGGGGGCGTCCGTGTGGCCCAGCGCCAGAGCGCCGGGAAGATCCGCAATGCCGCGCTTTTTAATCTCCGCTGCGATGGCACGATAGGCTTTTTTTGTGCCGCGGCAAATGGACGAGACCGCGACCATACCGTCGTCGCCGATCCTGACAAGGGGCTTTAGATGCAGTACACCGCCGAGCGCTGCGCCGGCGCTGGAAAGACGGCCGCCCATCCGCAGATATTTGAGCGTGTCGATGGCGGCGGAAAGATGCGTCCGCCCTTTGAGATCCTTTAGCTGCCGGGCGATTTCTGCGGCGGAAAGGCCCTCGTCCCGCAGGCGCGCCGCCTGCACCACCAGCAGGCCCGTCACAAATGTTACGGTATAGGAATCGACTACGTGGATTCTGTCTGGGGAGGTGGTCATCTCCCGCGCGAGAACGGCGGACTGGCAGGTGCCGCTCAGAGAGGAGGAAAGGGTAATGCAGACCACTTCATCGCCCCGGTCAAGAGCTTCGGTAAAAGCCGCTTTAAATTCGCCAGGCGTAATCTGGCTGGTGTGGGGCAGCTCGTCGGCCGTCCGCAGTTTTTGATAAAATTCCGGCAGAGAGATGGTAATGCCATCAATATAGGCTTCCTGGCCGAACAGGACGGTCAGGGGCAGGATCCTGACGCGGTATTCCTCCTGCTGCGCCCTGGAAAGGTCGCAGGTGCTGTCAGCGATAATGGTCACGGGCATGGGGGTTCCTCCTGTAATATTGTTGCGTCGGACATGCAGAAAAAACGCTCGATCAGGTCCAGCGTGGCGGTCAGCCCCTTCAGGTCAGAGGGGGAAAGCCGCTCAGTCAGATAACGGACCAGCGAGCAGTGAAAGGCTTTGTGCTCATCATAAGCTCGCTGCCCCAGTTCCGTCAGCGTTACCCGGACGATGCGAAGATCCGGCTTGGAACGCTGGCGCACGACGTAGCCTTTCCGCTGAAGGGTGTTAATCGAAACGGTCAGTGTGCCGGTGGTGATGTTAAGTCGTTCGGCGATGGCGCTCATGCTTCCCGGCATGTCATTTTGGGCAAGGTCGCCGATGATTTCCAGCGTGTGGATCTCGGAAATGGAAAGATTCTGGAAGGAGCTGCTTTGAAGCGCGCGCCCTTCGCAGCGCAGCAGGCTGTGAAATGCGCCGACCAGAAGACGGTTGATACGCTGTTCCTGTTCTGTCATGGGAGCTCCTTCCAATCTTTTGAACTTCAAAGCATTTTTAGAATAGCATAGCGCATGCGCCCTGTCAACGAAAAGCAGCGGCCTTTGCCTTGTGCTCTCTGACGGGGAGGGATATAATTGAGAAAAGTTTTTGCCGTTTTTTCTGGAAAAACACGAAACATTTTGCCCGGATCTATCGTATATCAAACGAGCCCCGTAGGTGGCTCAGGAGGGGAGTGAAGGCTTTGCTGTTTGTGCTGGCGCTGGCAGAGTTTGGCGAAGGCACCATGAGCCCGGAACGGCTGGGGGAGCTGATCGACCGGTACGGCCAGAACGTTCTGCGCACCGCTTATCTTTATTTAAAGGACAGGCAGAGAGCGGAGGACATTTGTCAGGAAGTGTTTTTGAAGCTTTTTCGGGAGGATCGCACGTTCGAGTCTCCGGAACATGAAAAAGCGTTTATTTTGCGGATGACCATTAATCTGTGCAAGGACCAGCTCAAGAGCTTCTGGGTCCGGCGCATTGTGCTTGACGACAGCAAGGAGCCTGGCCGCGTGGAGGATATCGCCGATCAGGTGGCGGATGAGGAGGCGCGCAAGGCACTCTTTGCGCGGGTTATGGCCCTGCCAGAGGTCTTTAAATCGGTGATCCTGCTGTATTATTACGAGGGGTTCAACACCAGGGAGATCTCTGAGACACTGGGGATCCCGGACGCCACGGTCCGCAGCCGGCTCAAGCGGGCGCGGGAGCGGCTTGGAAAAGAGTTGAAAGGGGGAATGGCTCATGCGTGAAGAACAGCTTGATGCACTGCTGAAAAACTTTCGATCCATTGCGGACGAGCAGATGGCTGATCTGACGATGACGCCGGAGCGAAAAGAGCGTATTTTGCAGGCCTGCCTTTCCCCGGAGGAGAAAAAGGACGCGGTGGCACCTGCCGTTTTGAAAAAGAAGCCGCGGCCAGGGATGCGATGGGGTTCCGCTGTAGCGGCTGCCGCAGTGCTGCTGGTGGTGGCCCTTGGCGGAGCAAAGCTTTTCCTGGCCGGTGCGGGAAGCGCCAACTACAACGAACCCGCTGCAGGGGAGGTTGCGCCGCAGGAGGCGCCCGCAGCGATGGAAAGCGCAGCGGCGGAAGAAACGGAAGAAGTGCCGGCAGAAGCGACGGTGGACACAGAGACCCCGCTGATGGAGCCGGACGCCCTGCCCACTATGGCGCCGGTGGAGGACAACGGTCAGGCGCCAGCGAAATCGGAGATAGGGCAGGAGGCGGATAAGGCGGAACCGGCTGATACAGTGGGGAGCTTCGCCCCTGCGCAGGGACAGAGCGGCAGCCGTGAGGAGCCGGAAGAAGCGTTTGACGAAGAGGAGTTTGAGGATGAGGTAATCTTGACGGAGTCTGACGGAAGTGAAGAGATCGAAGAAGGCGCAGTCGTTGAGGAAGAAGAGGTCATGGATGAAGCAGCCGGGGACGAGGGAATTGCCGGCAGCGTACAGGATGAGGATGAAAATGATATGACCGCAGGGCCGTCCGCAGAAGAGCCTGTGGAAGAGGCTCCGCCGGAAAATGGGGAACCGGAAGACCCACCTACATACAGCAGCGCTGAGGTTTATCTGAGCGCCCGGGTGGTCAGTTGCGATACAATGGCCCTTTCCTGGGTCGATGGGCAGACAGTGATCGCCTACGGGAGCGTCGCGGCGCAGGCGATATCCGGGGAAGAAACGCTTCAGCATGCTGTGCAGACAGCGGCAGAGCAGCAGGAAGAGAAAATTCTGGAAGAGGAGCTGATCGAAGAGGCTCCCGCCTGGCACAGCACCATGGGATACGGTTACGTTGAGGGAGAAAACGTCATTCTTCACGTGACGACGCTGACCGTGGACCGGGTCCACTGGGGTAAGTACCTTTCGCCCGGGATCTTGGTGAAGGTCATCACGCGGGAGGCGATGACCAGCGGAACGCCGGTGACGGTACTGCTCAGCGGTACGCGGCCGGAACTCTGCCCGGCCAACGGCGTCATGCTGCGCTTTGATACCGTGGCGCCCTATTATGCCATGGCCTTTACCGGCAGCAGCGCAACGGAGATCGAAGCGGTGGTCAAAGCGCTGGAATAAAAAGGAGTGCTGTAAGGGCAGAAAAGAGCTGATTATTCAGCTCTTTTCTAGTTTTGGAGGACAAAAAATCCGATGCGGAGGAAAAGGCAAAGCGGCATAAAGTCCATGGACAGCCGCTTTGACAAAAGAAATTTTCCCAGGCTTTCTTGACAAATCCGCAAAAATTTTTTATCATAAATAAAACAGCGTGTGGCAATCAATGCGTAAATCCAGTTGATTGCCACACGCTGTTTTTTTGTTTGGCCGCGAAGAAGCGCAAAGCAGAAGCCATGCATCCGGCAGACGCTGATGCTGAATGTTGATCAATAAACAGGAGGTTTTTTCAATGGAACAGGTAAACGAACAACATCGGATGGGCAGCGTACCCGTCAAACGGCTGATGCTGTCGATGGGGCTGCCGATGATTTTTTCCATGGTACTGCAGGCCGTATACAATATTGTTGACAGCGCTTTTGTTTCTAACATGGCGTCCGGCGGCGAGCAGGCCCTGAATGCTTTGACGCTGGCTTTTCCCATGCAGATGCTGATGGTGGCCGTCGGCATTGGCACGGGCGTGGGCGTCAACGCCCTGCTGGCCCGGAGCATCGGCCAGAAGGACATGGAAAAGGCCAACCGGGTGGCCGGAAACGGCGTGTTTCTGGCCTGCGTGTTTTATGCGGTCTTTCTGCTGTTCGGCCTTTTCGGCGTGCGGCTTTATATTTCGTCTCAGACCTCCAATCCCGTCATTTTTGAAATGGCGTCGGAGTATCTGAGCATCTGCTGCATTGTGTCCATGGGCATCGTGTTCTTTTCGATCTATGAAAAGCTGCTTCAGGCGACGGGAAATTCCCTCTATTCCACTATCGCGCAGGTGGCGGGCGCACTGACGAACATCGTTCTTGACCCGATCATGATCTACGGCTGGCTGGGCTGCCCGCAGATGGGCGTCAGGGGCGCGGCCTGGGCAACGGTCATCGGCCAGTGCGTGTCGTGGCTGCTGGCGATGGGCTTCCACCGGAAGGTGAACAAGGAGCTTTCCAACCGCGTCAAATATATGAAGCCTTCCCTGAAGATCATTGGGGAAATTTATGTCATTGGCCTGCCGGCGATCATTGCGCAGGCGCTGATGTCCATCATGACCTACGGCATGAACATCGTTCTTGGCACGGTCAGCGAGGCGATGGTGACGGCCTATGGCCTTTACTACAAAATTCAGCAGTTTATTCTGTTTGCTGCCTTTGGCCTGCGCGATGCTATCACCCCGATCGTTGCCTTTGGCCACGGCATGAAGAGCAAAGAGCGCATTGACAGCGGTATCCGCTACGGTCTGATCGACACGCTGGTGGTGATGCTCATCGGCACGGTGCTGATCGAGGTGTTTGCAGGGCCCTTCTCCAGGATCTTCGGCCTTTCCGGCGAAACGCAGGCCCTTTGCATCAGCGCGATGCGGGTGATTTCGGTCAGCTTTGTGTTTGCCGGGATCAACATTGCCTGCCAGGGCGTGTTCCAGGCGCTGGACGGCGGAATGGAATCGCTGGTCATTTCCCTGTGCCGGCAGGCAGTGTTCGTGTTTCCGGCGGCGATCCTTTTTGCCGGGATCGCCAGAAATTCAGCGGATTCTGCGTGGCTGGTGTGGACGGCCTTCCCCATTGCGGAGATCCTTTCGGCAGCCGTCGCCGGACTGCTGATGCGGCGCATCTATCGCCGGAAGGTCAAGCCACTGGAACTTCAGGAAGGCTGACGGATCAGAAAAAAAGATGCAGTTCGATGGAAACTGCATCTTTTTTGCACAGCTGTTGAAGCCGGCAAAGGATCAAAAGAAAGGAGGAAAGTCAAATCTCCACGATTCTTTCAAGCGCGGTGATGTCGTCGAGCAGGTAATCCGGCTGGGATGCCTGAAGGTCTTCGAGCTTTCCGTAGCCATAGGAAACGGCGACGGCGGTCACGCCCGCAGCGCGGGAGGCCTGCACGTCGGTCTTCATGTCGCCCACGTAAACGGCATGCTCCGGGGCGACGTTCAGCCGCCCAAGAATGGTGATGATGCATTCGGGATCGGGCTTCATTTTGGTCATATCTTCGTCGCAAATAATGCAGTCGAAGTAGTCGTAAAGATCCAATCCCCTGAGCACGTTTTCCGTGGCGGAGCGGAGCTTTGCCGTGGCGACGGCCAGCAGGACGCCGGCTTTTTTGAAATAGGCGAGAGTATCGCTCACGCCGGGATAGGGCTTGGAAAGCACGCAGCTGTTGCTGACATAGCTGTTTTTAAAATACCGGATGCAGTCCTCCAGCAGCTCCATCTGCTCTCCGGCCAGCATGCGTTCCATGGCCTTGCGGGTGCCGCCGCCGATAAAGCTGCCGGCAACCTCCAGAGAGATGTCTTTATGAGCGACTTCCCGTGCGGTAGCCTGAACGGCGAGGGCGATGTCAGGTTGGGTATGGACCATGCAGCCGTCGAGATCGAACATGATGAGCTTGATGTTTTTCATAGCGTTTCTCCTGTCAGTCGTGATGAGTTGGATGTGTCGGAAAACCCTGCTGCGCAGAGCTTGAGAACCCACCGCGCAAGGCGCTGGGCCTGGATCATGCCCGGAGGGCCGCAGCCCTCCGGGCTTTTCCAATGGGGTTTGTTGACAGTTTGATGATAGGAAAGGAATTGTCGGTCGAGGGTATAGACGCATTATAACACAGCGGATGCCCGGTGTGCATCTTTTGTGAACATTTGGCCGGAAATTATGTGCAGATAAGACACGAAGAAAGCCACCCGCTCCATTTTTAATAGAACAGGCGGCTCTATCCTTCATTTTTTCTGCTGTCGGGAGAGTCTTTTACATTTGCAGCTCTATAGCCTTTTGCACGAAACGCTCATTCATGAAGCAGCTTTACCATCAGCTGATTGACCAGCGCGGGATTGGCCTTCCCCCTGCTGGCCTTCATCACCTGGCCGACCAGGCTGGTAAGGGCCTTGGCCTTGCCGGCACGATAGTCGGCGGCAGCCTTTTCGTTGGCGGCGAGGACGGTGCGGCACAATTCAAGGATGGCCCCCTCGTCACTGACCTGCGCCATGCCTCGTTCTTTGACGATCTGCTCGGGCGATTTGTCCTCGTCAAACAGAAGCTCGAGCACTTTGGAGCCGGCGGTGCGGTTGATGACGCCCTTCTCTACCAGCGCCAGCAGCTCAGAGAGCCGTTCACTGCCGAAGGGGATCTGCTCGGCGGTGAGCTCCCGCTCGTTGAGCAGGCGGGAAATGTCGCTCATGATCCAGTTGGCGGCGTTTTTGGGCTGGGCGCCGGCGGCGACGCAGCCGTCAAAAAGGTCGGAGAAGGCCCGCTCGCTGACGAGGAAATCCGCATCATAGGCAGAGAGGGCATACTCGTTTACATAGCGGGCGCGGCGATCCTGGGGAAGTTCTGGCATGGAGGAAAGGATCTCGCTGTACCACTGGTCATCCACTTCAATGGGCATGATATCCGGTTCGGGGAAATAGAAGTAGTCGTGCGCGTCCTCCTTGGTGCGCATGACGTAGTTGAGCCCCCGCTCATCGTCCCAGCGGAGCGTATCCTGAGTGATGACGCCGCCCTTGGCGAGCACTTTTTTCTGCCGGGCCGCTTCGTAGTCGATGGCGCGCACCGTGGCGGAGAGGGAGGCGATGTTTTTCATCTCTGTGCGGGTGCCGAAGGGGGCGGAGGCGTCGGGGCGGAGGGAAAGATTGACGTCGCAGCGCATGGAGCCCTCCTCCATCTTGCAGTTGGAAACGCCCATGAAGCGGAGGGTGGAGCGGAGCTTGGTCAAAAAGGCGTACACTTCCGCAGAGGAACGGAAGTCCGGCTCGGTGACGATCTCGATGAGCGGCACGCCGCAGCGGTTGTAATCGATGCGGGTCACGCCCTCGTCGTGGATCAGCTTTCCGGCGTCCTCTTCGATGTGGATCCGGGTGATACCGATGGAGCGGGTCTCGCCGTCAACGTCGATATTCACCCGGCCCTTGAGGCACAGGGGCTGGTCGTACTGGCTGGTCTGGAACGCTTTGGGAAGATCGGGATAAAAATAGTGCTTGCGGTCCTGCCGGGAATGGCGGTTGATGGTGCAGCCAAGGGCAAGGCCCGCCTTGATGCAGTATTCGACAGCCTTTTTGTTCAGCGCCGGCAGCGTGCCGGGCATGCCGGTGCAGACCGGGCAGACGTGGGTGTTTTCCTCGGCGCCGAATTCCGTCGAGCAGGAGCAGTAGATCTTGGACTCCGTGGCCAGCTCCACGTGGACTTCAAGACCGATTACGGTTTCATATGCCATGGGGTATATCCTCCTTCCGGTCAGAAGCGCACGTTCAGCGCCGGCTCGATGGCCGCGCCTGCGCGGTAAAGGGTCTCTTCAGCGAGGGGACGGCCGATGAGCTGAGCGCCGATGGGCAGGCCGTTTTCATCCTTTCCGCAGGGGAGGGAGAAGGCGCACAGGCCCGCGACGTTGATGGAGACGGTGCAGATATCTGCCGCGTACATCTCCAAAGGATCTGCGCTCATCTCGCCGAACTTCCACGCGGTGACCGGAGAGACCGGAGTCAGCAGGCAGTCAAACCGTTCAAAAGCGCGGGCGTAATCCCGCATGATGAGGGTGCGGGCCTGCTGAGCGCGGTTGTAATAGGCGTCGTAATAGCCCGAAGAGAGGGCAAAGGTGCCCAGAAGGATGCGGCGCTTGACCTCGTCGCCGAAGCCTTCGCTGCGGGATTGGGTGTAAATGTCGCCGATGGACTTGGCGCCTTCGGCGCGGTGGCCGTATTTGATGCCGTCGTAGCGGCCCAGGTTCGAGCAGGCTTCCGCCGAGGAAATGATGTAGTAGGCGGGCAGGGCGTACTGCGTCAGCGGCAGGGAGCATTCCTCAAGGATTGCGCCCTGCGCCTCAAGGGCCCTGGCGGCGGAGAGTACCGTCTCGCGGGTGGAGGGGGCGATACCCTCGCCGAAAAATTCCTTCGGCAGGCCGATTTTCAGGCCGGCGGCAGACTGCCCGGCTGCCGCGCTGTAATCGGGCACGGGATGGGGCAGAGAGGAGGCGTCCATGGGATCCTGTCCGGCCAGCACCGAAAGAATCAGCGCACTGTCCTCAACCGTGCGGGTCAGGGGGCCCACCTGATCGAGTGAGGAGGCGAAGGCCACCACGCCGTAACGGGACACCCGGCCGTAGGTAGGCTTCATGCCCACCACGCCGCAGAAGGCGGCAGGCTGACGGATAGAACCGCCGGTATCCGTGCCAATGGCAAAGGGGGCAAGTTCTGCGGCTACGGCCGCTGCCGAACCGCCGGAGGAGCCGCCGGGCACCCGGGAGATGTCCCGGGGATTTTTCGTCTTTTTAAAGTAGCTGGTCTCGGTGGAGGAGCCCATGGCGAATTCGTCCATGTTCACCTTGCCAAGGAGCACGCAGCCCGCGGTCTCCAGCTTTTTCGCCACGGTGGCCGAATAGGGCGGAATGAAATTTTCCAGCATCCGCGACGCGCAGGTGGTGGCGATGCCCTCAGTGCAGATATTGTCCTTGAGGGCGTAGGGAATGCCGTCCAGGGGCGAAAGGGGCCTGCCCTCCCGCCGGCGGGCGTCGGCAGCAGCGGCCTGCGTGCGGGCAAGCTCCGCCGTGACGGTCAGGTAGGCGCAGATCTCTTCATCGGCCTGCGCGATCCGGTTCAGATAGGCCTCCGTCAGTTCGGAAGAAAGGAGCTCGCCCTTTGCCAGAAGGGGGATCAGCTCGGCAACGGTCAGTTTGGTCAGTTCCATGGGGCTCCTCCTTTATTCCACCACGCGGGGAACCACCACGGCGGACTCGTCCCGGCGGGGGGCGCTCTTCAGGATCGTCTCCCGGTCGGGCGAGGGCGCCATGACATCCTCGCGAAAGACGTTGGTCATCTCGATTGCGTGAGTTGTGGGCGGAACGTCCCGGACTTCGAGATCGCTCAGCTGGTCTGCAAAGGCGATCATGCCGCCCATTTCGTTTTGCAGCCTGTCCACTTCGCTTTCCGTCAGACACAGGCGCGCCAGGGCCGCCACGTGCTGGACTTGTTCTTTGGAAATTTTCATAGCGCGAACCTCTTTCGTTCTATATTGAAAACAGAAGAAGCAAAAGAATTCAGGACTTTTGTCCCATGATTTTTTACTATAATGCAATCGCTTTTCGCTGTCAAAGGAATCGCGTGTCAGAGGACAAAAAAGCGGAAAATTTGCAGGTCAGAGGGCGCGAGGCTGCTCGGGTGCGCCCTTTCCCAGGGCGGCGATGCGCTTTTGGAAAAAGAGCAAGGCCTCCTGACGGAACAGGCGCACTGCGTGGGACAGGTAGCGGTTCTGATTCCAGGACATGACCAGCGTCCGCTGGGCGGAAGGATTCCGGAAGGGAACCAGGGTCAGCCCTGACGCCAGCGAATTTGAGGTCAGCTCCGGCGTGAGGGTGATCCCCATGCCGGTTTCCAGCATTTTGTTATAGGTATATCCGTTGTCGCACTGTAAAATGATGTTGGGAGAAAAGCCTGCCTGAAGGCAGAGCTCCTCCAGATAACTGCGGGCATTGGAGGAAATGAAGGGATATGGGGCGGCGTCGGCCAGATCGATGACGCTGTGTCCGGCGAGCGGATGCCTTTTCGGCACGGCGAGCATCATTCGCTCTGTCAGCAGGGGAGCGGTGTTTTTCCGGGGCGTATAGCGCTCGACGGCAAAAAATTTCAGGTCGAAATCCGTAATGGAGAGTTGGTCGTAATGAACGTGATTGCTCAGATACAGCCGGATACTGGGATATCTTTTTTGAAAATCCTGATACAGCGGGACGATGAAAGTAGAGGCAGCGGAAACCAGGATCCGCACCTCGCCGACCGGCGTGTCGGAGCTGTCCCGGGCCGTGGAGATGGAGTCATCCAAAAGCTGAAGCGTTTTGCTGATATTTTCGTAAAAAATTTCACCGATACGGTTGAGATGGATATATTTTCCCTGCCGCTCAAACAGCGGAGTGCCCAGCTCCTTTTCCAGCGAGCGGATGGTTTTGCTCAGCGCAGGCTGAGAGATCATCAGCTCCGCAGCGGCGCGCGTAACGTTTTGGTGGCGGGCAACCACGCAGAAATAGCGCAGTTGAAGCAGTTCCATAGCGGTCTCCAATCATAGAATAAAAGTTATTGAAAACATGACAAAACATATATTGGATGTTTTGATAATATTAGTTTACACTAATAGCAAGCGAGTTCCAAGAAAAATTATTTGACACTCAAAATGCAAATGTTCTTTCCTAGAATTGCAAAATGAGCAAAAGCGCTTTGCATAATAGGTATTGTTGGCGATGGTGCTGCACATAGGGGAAGGCAGCGCCCTTTTTTCATTTGTAGAGTGCGAAAAGAGATGGAGGTCAAAAAATGCGTTCGAAAGTTCTGCGCGGAGAGATGCTGATCCGCCCCGGGGAAGCCATTTACAGCATCCAGGACAAGGACAACCTCGGCGAACTGCTCGTCCGGGCTGAAGGAGCCCGCCTGATCAATGAGCTGGGCGACACAACCTATATAAAAGACGCGTTCGTACCGTATCACGATCATGCCGTAGGCTATGAGACCTTTCTGATCGACAGCGGCTCCGTCCGCGTGACGCTCAACCACAAGACCTGCGTCGTGGAAAAGGGCGATATCATTCAGATCCGGCCCTATATCCATCATGGCTTCCGCTATCTGGAGGAAGGCACTATCTGGCGCGAGATGTTCCATGATCTGGACATGTACAACGGCGTGACCGACAAGGAGACCCTGAGGGATTTCGCGCCCGGCCTTCTTGAGGACGAAACCTTCCGCGCCCGTCGGCTCAAGCGGCTGGGAACCTATTACCGCGAGGAACCCATTGCCCGCGAGGTGAGCAAGTACGACATCCCTGAGATCCGTCCGGCGGACAAAGCCCTGTGCGAGCACGAGTTCCCCGGCCTGACGCTCCGCCTGAAGGTGGGCCGCTGGGAGTTGGACGGCGTCAAGGAGATCTGGGAGCTGCTGCCGGAAAACGGCCTAACCCTTGAATATGGGATGCCCTTTGCCGATTCGCCCCTGTACATCGTGATGGCCGGATCCATCCACGTCGAGGCCGGCGACGAGAGCTTTGACGCCGTCGAGCGGGACGTGGTGCATATCCCGCCCTATCTGGCCCATAAGATCACCGTCACCAGCGAGGGCACGAAGATCTTTGCCTACAACGTCCAGAGCCAGCTGCTGCTGCTAGTGGAAAAGCTCAAGGCGGCCGCAGCGAAAGATTCTGCCTTCTTGGAGAATTGGGACGCCGTGCAGGCCCTGATGCGGGAGCACAACTGCTGGCTGACCAGGATCACCCGTCAGGGCTGACGAAAGCGCGATAATTTTGAAAGGCGGTGCAGAGAATGATTGATTACAGCAGGATGCTGATCACTCCTGAGGATACGATTCACGAGGTGCATGAGGGCCTGTTTGACGGCCTTCTGTACAATGCGGCGCAGGGCCCCCGCGAAATCAATGAGATCAGCGATACTATTTACCGGGCCAATACGCCCGCGCCCTATCACGTACACGATCACGGCTACGAGACCTTTATCATTGACAAGGGAAACGTGGAGGTTACGCTGTATGGAAAACGCTGTCTGTGCGGCGAGGGAGATATCATCAACATTGAGCCTTATATGCCCCACGGCTTCCGCTTCCTTGACGAAGGCACCATCTGGCGCGAACTGTTCCACGAGATGGGAATGTACACCGCACATATAGAGCGCTATTATCTGACCCACAGCGCTCTTGGCAAGCTGGACGACCCGGCCTTCATGGACGAATTCCGCGCGGGCCACGGCAACTACCGCCTGGGCGAGCCCGAAGCGGTCTGGGTAGACAAAAAGGATCTTCCTCAGATCTGCCCCAAGGGCGAGGGTATCGAGACCTTCGCCTTTGACGGCATCACCTGCCGGCTCAAGGTGGGCCGCTGGCAGCTCGGCGGCATCAAGGAGGTCTGGGAATACGTCATCGATCAGGGCATGAGCATGACCTGGTATGAGCCCCATCCCAACAGCGATATTTTCGTCGTCAAGGAAGGCAGCGTCCGTGTCGATGCAGCCGGAGAGGTCTTTGTGGCACATCCCCGAGACATCATCAACATTCCGCCCTATACGCCCCACCGCATCATCGCCGAGGAGCCGGGCACGGTGCTGCACGACTACAACTGTCAGGCGTTCCTGCTGCGCATGTGCGAGGAGTTTGAATGGATGCAGGCGAATGAGCCTGAAAAGCTCAGGGATCAGGAGACTGTGCGCCAGATTCTCAGAAAGCACCACTGCCCTGTGACAGGCTTCCGCAAGTTCGCTGTCTGACGGGTGAAACAGCTTCGAAACAAACAATCAATCGCCACGCGATCTCCCGAGAGGATGAAGGAACATGACAAAATACATCGTAAAACGGCTGCTGATGCTGATTCCTGTCCTGCTTGGCGTCAGCTTCATCATCTTTACGATCATGAACATGATACCTGGTGATGCTGCTACGTTGATCCTTGGAGAAACCTCCTCCATGGAAGCGAGGGAACAGCTCAACGAAGAACTGGGGCTCAACGATCCCTTTATCGTGCGCTACGTCGACTACGTTGCCGACGCCCTGCGCGGGGATTTCGGAAACTCCTACCGTACCAGGCAGCCTGTGTTTGACGAGATCTTTGCCCGGTTCCCCACCACGATCAAGCTGGCGGCGGGCGCAATGCTGCTGGCGGTCATCCTGGGCGTGCCATTGGGCATACTGGCGGCGGTGAAGCAATATTCCGCTGCAGACATGATAAGCTCGGTGGCGGCAATGTTCTTTTCCGCCATACCGGCTTTCTGGCTGGGACTGCTGTCCATCCTGCTGTTTTCACTTAAGCTGGGGTGGCTGCCCTCCAACGGTGCGGACACCGCCAGGGCCTTTATCCTGCCCATCGTGACGCTTTCCCTGCCCGGCGCGGCAGAAATTACCAGGCTGACCCGCTCGACGATGCTGGAGATCATCCGTCAGGATTACATCCGGACGGCCCGCGCCAAGGGCGCAGGCGAGCAGCGCATTATCTGGAAGCACGCCCTGAGAAACGCCCTTTTGCCTGTCATTACGGTGGCCGGCATGTACTTTGGCTCGCTTCTGGGCGGTTCGGTCATCACGGAATCGGTTTTTGCCATGCCTGGCGTCGGCACGCTGGCCATCAACGCCATCCGCAGCAAGGACACGCCGCAGGTGATGGCGTCGGTGCTGCTGCTGGCTGTGGTGTTCTGCGTGATCATGCTGCTGGTGGATCTGCTCTACGCCTTTATCGACCCGCGCATCCGTGCGCGTTACAGTAAGTAAGGAGGGATGGAAGAATGACGGCAAACGCTTCTGTCTCGCCTGCTGCTGTGCAGAAAAAGCGGAAGAAGAAGGGGCAGGCCGCCGAGGTGTGGCGCAGGCTCCGAAAGAGCAAGACTGCGATGTTCGGCCTGATCGTTCTGATTTTAATTATCCTGGTGGCGGTCTTTGCCGACGTGATCTGTGATTATGAGGAGTTGGCCATCAAACAGGAGATGTCCAACCGCCTGCAGGGGCCGAGCGCGGAGCACTGGTTCGGCACCGATTCCTATGGCCGCGATATCTTTGCCCGTGTGGTTCACGGCGCCCGCATCTCTCTGGTGATCGGCATCGCCGCCACAGTGGGCAGCGTCCTGATCAGCGGAATTCTGGGTTCCATCTGCGGCTACTACGGCGGCAAGGTGGACAACATCCTCATGCGCGTACTGGATATGTTCATGGCTATTCCGCCGGAGCTGCTGGCGCTGGCCATCGTCGCCTCCCTGGGCCCGAATATGGTGAACCTTTTGATCGCGGTGACCATTTCCCGTATTCCGCCTTTTACCCGGGTGGTGCGCTCTTCGATCCTGTCGGTCATCGATCAGGAATACATCGAGGCGGCCCGCGCCTGCGGCACGAAGGACCGGGAAATCATCCTGCGCCACGTGCTGCCCAACGCCATGGGCCCGATCATCATCCAGGCCACCATGGGCGTCGGCCGCATGATCCTCACCGCCGCAGGCATGAGCTTCATTGGCATGGGCGTGCAGCCGCCGACGGCGGAATGGGGCCAGATGCTGGCCGAGGGGCGCGAGTTCATGCGCTATGCGCCGCATATCACGATCTTCCCGGGCCTTGCGATTGTCCTCACCTCGCTTTCGCTGAACCTTCTGGGCGACGGACTGCGGGATGCTCTTGACCCCAAGCTGAAGGACTAAGAGGGAAAGCACCATGGCAGAAAAACTTTTGGAAATCAAGGACCTGCGGGTCGTCTATCAAACCGATTTGGAAACGGTTCGGGCCGTCAACGGCATTTCTCTGACCATTGACCGGCAGGAGACGCTGGGTCTGGTCGGCGAGACCGGCGCAGGCAAGACCACCACGGCTCTGTCCATCCTCCGGCTGCTGCCCGACCGGATCGGCCGGATCGAGTCAGGCGAGATTCTGTTTGAAGAGCAGGTGGACACCGATGCGGAGGGCAACCCGGTTTACGAAAGGACGGACATTCTCAAAAAGACGCCTCTTCAGATGCGGGCGATCCGCGGTGAGCGCATTGCCATGATCTTTCAGGATCCCATGACCAGCCTCAACCCGGTCATGACTGTGGGCGATCAGATCTATGAAGCGCTGGAGCTGCATAATACGCAGAACAAGAGCAAGGAGGAGCTTAACGCCCGCGTGGACGAAATGCTGGAGCTGGTTAGCATTCCGGCGGCCCGGCGCAGCGAATATCCCCATCAGTTTTCCGGCGGGATGAAGCAGCGGGTGGTCATTGCCATGGCGCTGGCCTGCGACCCGGAACTGCTGATCGCAGACGAGCCCACCACCGCGCTGGATGTGACGATTCAGGCGCAGGTGCTGGCCATGATCGCAGAACTCAAGGAACGGCTCAAAACCTCCATGCTGCTCATTACCCATGACTTGGGCGTCGTGGCGCAGACCTGCGACAAGGTGGCTATCATGTATGCCGGCGAAATCATTGAGCACGGCACGGTGGAGGATATTTTCGGGGGAAAACTCCATCACCCCTACACGATGGGGCTGTTTGGCTCCATTCCCGACATGAACGAGGACTCTGACCGGCTCAATCCCATCGTGGGCCTGATGCCCGATCCCACCGACTTGCCCAAGGGGTGTAAATTCCATCCCCGGTGCCCCCACTGCATGGAAAAATGCAAAACGGAGTGTCCGCCTGTTTATGAAAACGGGACCCACAGGATCTGCTGCCATCTGGTGGTGGAACAGGCAAAGGAGGTGCGTCCATGAGTCAGCCGCTGATCGAGACTGTCCACCTGAAAAAGTACTTCAAGACCCCGGCCGGCATGCTTCATGCGGTCGACGACGTCAACCTCGCCATTGACGAAGGAAAGACTCTTGGCGTCGTCGGGGAATCCGGCTGCGGGAAGTCCACCCTGGGACGCGTCATCCTCCGGCTGCTGGAGGCGACTGAGGGGCAGGTGCTCTACAAGGGGCAGAACATCCTCGATTATTCCAAGCATCAGATGCGCGACCTGCGAAAGGATCTTCAGATCATTTTTCAGGACCCGTATTCCAGCCTCAATCCCCGCATGACGGTCAGCGATATCATCGCGGAGCCCATGCGCGTGTGCGGCATTTACAAAAACTCCGCCGAGCGGCAGGCGCAGGTGGCAAAGCTCATGGATACGGTGGGCCTTGCGAGCCGCTTGGAATACGCCTATCCCCACGAGCTGGACGGCGGGCGCCGCCAGCGCATCGGCATTGCCCGCGCCCTGGCGGTCAGTCCCCGCTTCATCGTTTGCGACGAGCCGGTTTCCGCACTGGATGTTTCCATTCAGGCCCAGATCCTCAACCTCCTGATGGATCTTCAGGATGAGATGGGGCTGACCTACATGTTTATCACTCACGACCTTTCCGTCGTGCGGCATATCTCTGACGAGATCGTCGTGATGTATCTGGGGCAGTGCGTGGAAAAGGCCCCTTCCAAGGAACTGTTCAAAAATCCGCTTCACCCCTATACCAGGGCGTTGCTGAGCGCCGTTCAGGTTCCCGACCTGAGCTGCCGCAGCAAAAAGCGGGAAGTCATCCGCGGAGAGGTGACCAGCCCGATCAATCCCAAACCAGGCTGCCGGTTTTATGACCGCTGCCCCCGCGCTTGTACCGCCTGCACCGCTTCCATGGAGCTCAAGGAGCGTTCCGCAGGACATTTTGTGGCATGCGCGCTGGCTGACTGAGTTTTCCTTAATCCCTAATTTGTTGTTTGCCCGAAAACGGGTGACATAAATCATTTCAGGAGGAAACAATCATGAAGAAACTGCTTGCTCTTGTGCTGGCTGTCCTGATGACCGCGGCATTCTTCGCAGGCTGCAGCTCAAAAGAACCGGCTGATAACACCGATCCTTCCGGAAGCGCTGCCGTCAGCAAGGATTCTCTGGTCGTGGCTCTGGTCAACGAACCCACCCAGCTCGACCCACAGTACTCTGCCGACTCCTACGGCTCCCTGGTGATCTACAACACGCACGATCCCCTCGTCCGCCGCAATCCCGCCGGCGAACTGGAACCCTGCCTGGCTGAAAGCTGGGAGATCTCTGAAGACGGCATGATCGTTACCCTCAAAATCCGTCAGGGTGTCAAGTTCCAGGATGGTTCTGAGCTGACCGCGGAAGACGTGGCGTTCTCTCTCAACCGCGCCATTGAAATTCCCCAGTCTGAAGCTTACAGCGAGTCCTTCAAGGAAGCGCGCGTAGTGGATGAAAGCACCGTGGAGCTGGAGCTGCTTTTCCCTGACATTGCCGTGATCGCGCTGCTTTCTCAGGCCAACAACTGCATCGTTTCCAAGAAGATCGTCGAATCCGTCGGCAGCGATGAGTACACCAACAACATCTGCGGCACCGGCGCTTACAAGCTGGTGGAATGGCAGAAGGGCAGCAAGCTGGTCTTCGAAGCCAACGAAGATTATTGGGGCGGCGCTCCCGCGATCAAGCATCTGGAGCTGCGCATCCTCAAGGAAAGCACCACTCAGCTGGTCGCCCTGCAGACCGGCGATGTGGATCTGATCATGAATATGAGCGCGCTGGATTCCGGTACCGTCAAGAACGACAGCAAGCTCGCGTACGACGAATGCTCCAGCACCATCATCTGGAACGTTGGGTTCAACACGCAGAAAGCGCCCCTTGACAACGCTAAAGTCCGTAAGGCTCTGGTGATGGCTGTCAATAAGGAAGACGTTATCATGAGCGCGGCCGATGGCGCCGGCGTGCCCGCTAACATTATTCTGACCGCCACCACTGCCGGCAATCCCGGCGAAGAGAACGTCGATACTATCCCCTACGATCCCGAAGGGGCCAAGGCCCTGCTGGCTGAGGCGGGTTATCCCAATGGCGAGGGTCTTGAGATTACCCTCTGCGTCCGCGAGGATGCAACCAAGAAGATGGGTACCGTTATCCAGTCCAACTGGGAGGCCATCGGCGTCAAGACCAACGTCAACGTCATGGAGCGCAGTGCGCTGCTGGCCGACATGCAGGCCGGAAAGCTGGAGGCTTATATTGCTGGCAACGTCAGCCTGACGCTGGACGCCTCCCTGCTGCTGAGCACGCTGGCCACTGACAAGATTCCTGCCACCAACACCTGCTTCTTCTCCAACGAGGAATACGATAAGCTCTACTCTGAGCAGGGCATGTGCATCAACGATCCCGAGAAACGTATTGAGATCATTAAGCAGATGCTCAATATTGAGGCGGAGGAGGCTCCCCGTCTTCTGCTGTACTACCCCATTTCTAACATCGGCTATGCTCAGGGGCTGAACATCGAAGTGTGCCCCACTGTGGAAAGCTACTTCTTCGCCCGCATGAGCTGGAACTGATTCAGAGAGACTGACAGCTTCGATCCGGAAGCCAAAAAAGGCCGGACTGCAAAATGCAGTCCGGCTTGCTTTTTGGCGTTGACAAAGAGATACGACAGCATTATACTAAATTAGTATTTTACTAATTTAGTAATTGGAGGCGAAATCACATGAAAATTCCCACGACACTCAAGCATAAACCCGTGATCGTTTCGGAAAATTACGAAGAGATTGACGGGCGAAGTGCAGGCGTGACTGATGCCAAGGGCCTTTCGTTGGGTCTTGCACAGTGGAATGACCGCGGCAAAGTGGATATTTCCGCAAAGGTCTGGCGATATACCGGTGAAAAATGGTCCCGCCAGTCGGAGGAGATGCCGATCCATCGGGTGATCGATCTGGCGATTTTGATCTGCCGGGCCCGGCAATACTTCTTTGAGGCCTACCGCTACCCCAAAATGTACGATGAAAACAATCCGCGTATTGACCGGATCGGGATGCAGGGTGGCGCGATGACGGTAGAGGTCTGCACTGACAATTCCATGATCGACGAGGATATCCGCCTTTTCTCGGATGTTCTTTCCCGGGATGATGAGCTTTTGTCCGAGCGGCTTCATGTGCTGGCTAACATGCTCACCGATATGGGCTACGGCAACCGGCGGAAATAGCAGCCGTGGCATCCCGGCAAACGTCCCGGATCCGCATCCGGGACGGGCGGCAGAAGAATTTCCCGTTGACAGCGGGGCCCCCTGAAAGGGGCATACCACAGACAGAAAGGCCATAGCCATGGAAAACACCACAAAGATCTTTGTTTACAGCTTCCGTGAATTTGATGAAGCTCCCTTTTTTGAACAGTATGGCAGGGAATTCGGCGCTGAGCTGAAAATCTGCCGCGAGATTCCCCGGATGGAGAACCTCTCTTTGGCCGAAGGATACCCTTATATCAGCATCTTGACCAATCCCATCGACCGGCCCATGATGGAGCGCCTGGCCGCGCAGGGCGTCAGGATGATCTCCACTCGAACGGTCGGCTATGACCACGTCGATCTGGCGGCGGCAAAGGAATTTGGCGTTTCGGTCAGCAACGCTTCCTATCCAAGCGAGAGCGTCGCAGAGTACGCAGTCATGATGATGCTCATGGCCCTTCGGAAGATGAAGCGCATCCTGGAGCGAGCTTCCATTAACGACTTTTCCCTGCCAGGCAATCTGGGCTGCCCGCTGCGCCACCGGAAGGTGGGCATCCTTGGCACTGGACGTATCGGGTGCGAGGTGGCGAAGATCCTTTCCGGCTTCGGCTGCGAGGTGCTGGCATATGACCTGTACCAAAAAAAGGGAATGGAGCAGTATTTCCGCTATGTGGATCTGGATACGCTGCTCTCCTCCTGCGATGTGATCTCCCTGCATATGCCGCTGGATGAAAGCAATTTTCACATGATCGACAGCGGCGCCATCGCGAAAATGCCCCAGGGGACGGTTATCGTCAACACCGCCCGCGGCGGCCTGATCGACACCAAAGCGCTGATTGCGGGCCTTGAAAACGGCCACCTCGGCGGCGCAGCGCTCGATGTGATCGAGGGCGAGTTTGACATGTATTATTTCGACCGCAAATCCGACGTGATCGACAAGCACGACCTCTTTATCCTCCGGGGTTTCCCCAACGTTTTTATCACGCCCCATATGGCCTTTTACACGGATCTGACTGTTCGCCATATGGTCAAAAGCTCCGTGGAAAGCTGCGTCCTGACCGCTCAGGGGAAGAAGAATCCCTGGAAGGTGCTCTAAGGCAGCGAAACCGGTGGAAGGAGAGACTGCATGAAAAAAGTGCTGATGCTGACAACTGGCGGAACCATCGCCTCCAAACGGACCAACGAGGGGCTTGAGCCGCTGCTTGCAGGAGAGGAGCTGCTCCGCTATCTGGGCGAAATCGCCGGACAATATCAGATCAACGTGCGGGAACTACTCAATCTGGACAGCTCCAACATTCAGGCGGAGGAATGGCAGAAGATCGCCCGGGCGGTGGCCGAAGAGATCGACCGTTACGACGGCGTGATCATCACTCATGGAACGGATACCATGGCATATACTGCCTCCATGCTCAGCTTCATGCTGCAGGGGCTGAAAAAACCCGTGATTCTGACCGGATCGCAGGTGCCCATCGACCACATGCTCACCGACGCCCGCAACAACCTCTGCACTGCCCTTGCGGCCATTGACAGCGGCATCGAGGGGGTGGCAGTCGCCTTCAACCATAAGGTCATCACCGGCTGCCGCGCAGTGAAGGTGCGCACCATGGGCTTTGAGGCCTTTGAAAGCGTGAACGCCCCCTGCCTTGGAGAGGTGTACGCCAACGGCATGCATCTTCACCGCAGGACTGATATTCCGCCGGAGCGGCAGAACCAGCCCTTCCGCCTACTGGACAGCCTTTGCCCGGATGTATTCCTGCTTAAAATGATCCCCAGTACCAACCCGGACATCTTTGACATGTTCCTGAAAATGCATTACCGGGGGATCGTGCTGGAGGCCTTTGGCGTCGGCGGGATGCATTTTGTGCGACGGGATTTGTTTTCCAGGCTGAAGATGCTGACGGAGCGAAACATTTCCGTCGTGGTTTGCAGCCAGTGCCTGTACGAGCCGAGCGACCTTTCGCTTTATGAGGTGGGGAACCGAATGCTTTCGTGCGGAGTGATCCCGGGCCTTGACATGACAACCGAGGCGGCTGTTACCAAAATGATGTGGGCGCTGGGGCAGACGAAAGAGCCCGAACAGGTCCGAAAGATCTTTTCGGCCAACTACGCCGGAGAAATTACCCTTCAGCCGGAGGAAGCGTGAAGAAAAAAGAGGAATGCTGTATGCATTCCTCTTTTTGCGGAAAAACGACCGGCTTATTCGACCGTGAATACGACGCTCGAAGCGAGGGGGGAGATTCTGCCTTCTGCGGTGCGGGCGCGGACGTCCAGCTTGTAGGTGCCGGGGGCTTCAGTGGTGTATCCGAAGTGCCAGTAGACCCACTTGTCGGCGGTAGCGCCTTCGGTGCTGCAGGCGGTCCAGGTCTTGCCGCCGTCAAGAGAGAATTCCACAGCTTCGATGGCGATGTCAAAGTCATCGGCATAGCCCTCGAAAGTGATCTGATCGCCCACGGAGAAGGTGTCGTCAAAGCGGTTGAGGACGCTCACCTTGGCGCGCTGGGCGTCGTCAGCCGGCTGCATCTGGGGAACGGTTTCTTCCCTGGAGAACTCGACCTCCATGACCTGACGGGTGAAATAGCGGGCTGTGGCCTGGGGCATCCAAAGCTGTACACCCTCCGCAATAGCCTTGTCATCGATCTGGTAGGCGAGCAGAGCGCCATGGTCGAGAACGTAGGAAAGGGGCATGGGAAGGCCGTAGCCCTCGCCGTCTTTGACGGTGACGGTGTTGACACCCTCTTCAAGGTCGACCATTTCCACGAGATTTTGCAGCGGAACGCCTACGACGCTGGCGTTGGCCACGGGAGCGCCGGTGGCGCAGGAGCACTTGAGAACCCGGTTCACCGTGCCCTGCTCCTTGAGAGAATTCAGGGAGATCGTCCGGGTCTTGGTGATGGCGCCGCTGACGTTGATGTAATAGTTTTCCAGGTCAGCTTCGCCGAAGGCAAAGCCGGGCTTGGCGCACATGGCGGTGGCGGCGGTTCCGAACAGGCTGAACACCTCGTCGGCGGGGGTCATCACGTCCTGTTCAAAGGAGAATTCGCCCTTGACGTTGGCGATCTCGTCGTAAACCTCTGCCTCGCGGGAGACGACTTCATAGCCGGCGGTTGCTTTGGCTTCTGCGGCGGGCGCGACGGCAGCGGGTTCGGCGGGCGCGACGGGCTGAATCGCAGGAGCGGAGCAGCCGGACAGCAGCACAGCGGCACCGGTTAGGCCAGTGACGACTTTGGTCAGTTCTTTTTTCATGTCAAGGCCTCCTTATTCCACGATGGTGACGATGACGTTATCAGGGCCCTGCATAGTTGCACCCTCAACGGATTCGGCGCGGACCTTCAACACGTAGGTGCCGGCTTTGGAGGGAGTCCACTTGAAGTTCCAGTTGACCATCTGATATTCGTCAAATTCGCCGACAGGCAGTTCCACAGGGATCCAGGTTACGCCGAAATCAGCGCTGAACTCGATTTTGGAGGTTTCGCCCACGACGCCGGCGGCAGCCCAGGACCATCCGTTGATCTCAACGGTTTCGCCCAGCTTGTATTCAGCGCCATCGTTGGCCAACCAGCAGGAGTTGACCAGCATCAGCTGCTGCTTCTGGTCGTTGGTAGCGTCCATCTTGAAGGGATTGAAGGCCATTTCGTCGGCGGTGAAGTTGATGTTTTTGATCCACTTGGTCCAGGAAGCGCCCTGCATACCGGGGTTGACCACGGTGGCAGGATAGCCCTGGTCGGCGGTGAGCTCATGGCCCCACATGTCCAGGGCGATCAGCGTGCCGTTGGCGACGAGATCCTCCACGCAGAAAGGCATCACCCAGGTGTCAACAGAGGTCATGTACAGCATGTTGGTACCCTCGGAGAGGCCGCCGCAGGCTTCGATGATATCGGCAAGGAGGACGCCGGAGACTGGAATGTTGCCATAGAAAGCAGTGCCGACGCCATTGGTACCGCAGACCATATTGGCGATCGTTTCGGTCTGGGGCATGGCCCGCAGCTCTTCAAGGGTGAAAGAGCGGGGATTTTTTACGCCGCCGGTAATGTCGAGAGTCCAGGTGGAGACGTCCACGTTTTGTACGCCGAAATTGTCAACGATGAAAACTTCCTCTTCGGGAGTGATCTGCTGGTTGACGGTAATTTCGAAAGAGGAGCCGTCGTCGACCGAGACGCTGGTAATATAACCGTCTTCCCCAAAGCCGCGCAGGGCGTTGAAGGCGCGGGCGCCGGCGTTGGTCTCATTGTCGACAAACCCGCCCAGGGCGCCGGTGTACATGATGTCTTCCCACAGAAGCCACTGAAAGTCGCCCTTGTCATAGAGAGTGCCGTTGCCGGATTTGCCGATGGAGTTCATGGCGTGGCAGCTCCAGCAGTTTCCCTTGAGATCGTCAACGAACATGGAGCTGCTGTAGTGGGAGGCGTGGATCACGTCTGCAAGATACACGCCCGTGCGGTCGGAATGGATCTGATGGCAGGCGAGGCAGTCGGTGATGCGGCCCTTTTTGCCGGTGTTGCCAACGCTGGTAACGATTTTTTCGCGATCAAGCAGTTTCCATACGTCGAAAAGATCCTCATGGCACGCGTTGCAGCCGCGGTTGCCAGCGTTAAGCATGGTGCTGTTGTAGAAGGTATCGGGATACAGGCCGGAATCCCGGTCGGTAAAGCGCTTGACCGTTACGCCAGCGATGACCACTTCCTCTTGCGGTTCTTCTGCGGCTTCCGGTGCGGGAGTCGCTTCTGCGGCGGGCGCGGGAGTTCCCTCAGCCGGCGTCTCTGCCGGCGCTTCGGCGGGTGCCTCCGTGCCGCTGCACGCCGTCAAAGACGCGCACAACGCCAGGACGAGCATCGCCGCACACAGAGACAGCAGCAGTCTTTTGAGCTTCGTCATTTCTTTCCCTCATTTCACAATATTTTTCCGGCAGATGATTGATAAAAATCAGGAGCAGGATATTTATACTTTAATAAAGAAAAAGGATCAATAAAATGTATGAAATAAAGATTATAGAAGATAGTTTTGCACAATATAAAGATATTGCCATATAATTCTTGAATTTATAAGATTTTTTGATAGTCTAATAACTAAAACTGAGAAAGCAGTATTTAAAAGAAAGCGGTATTTAAAATGGATGGGAGAAAGCGTATGAAAAAGAAAGAGAAGGTAAGACGGGAGCTTTCGTCCGCTCAGTTTTTTTCATGGGATTATTATGCCGAGCGTCATATGGCTGCGGTGGGAAAGGATATCTGCGTGATGTGTTGTCTGCCCAATGAAGTCAACGCAGACCTGCATTATCACGATTTTTTTACCTTTATTTTTGTGCAGAATTCCGCGGTCAGGATGAAGATCGGCAATTTTTGGGCGGAGGATCTTGCGGGGAAGGTCGTCCTTTTTCAGCCTCATACGCTCCATGCCATCGGCGGGACGGGCGATCCGAACAGACCGGAATACGTGATCCTGGTGCGGGAGGAGCTGATCCGGAAAAAACTCCTTTATATGCTGGTGGATCTTCCGTCGCTGTCGGAATTTTTTTTAAATGGAGTGATCAGCAATGAGGGAAAGCACATGATCCTGGATACCTCCGCCGATCCGGAGATCTTTCGGATGCTGCGGACAATCCATGAGGAAGATCACAGCGTTCACGACAGTATGTCCCAACAGATCCTCGAAGCGCAGTTTCTGCTTTTGCTGATGCGCCTTTGCCGGATCCTCCAGAAGCATGAGGAGCGGAATGAAAAGCTGAGCGTGGAAAAGATTCTTTCTTATATCAGCGCCCACGCGCAGGATGTGACGCTGCAATCGCTGGCCGAGCATTTCAACTATCATCCCAACTATGTCGCGCAGGTGCTTCGCAAAGAGACCGGGAGCAATTTTACCGGCGTCAAGCATTATTTTCAAGTAAAAGACGCCTGCAGCATGCTGCGGATCACTTCTTATCCGATTCAGACCATCGCATTGATGGTAGGCTTTGAGAATCTGCAATATTTTTACCGGCTGTTTAAAAAATTTGTAGGTGTTACGCCGCAGGAGTACCGGAAGAGGGGGCTGCCACCCGATCGGGAGTTTTGATGAAGCAGAGAGATAAAAGGCCCCGAAGTTTTTGAAACTTCGAGGCCTTTTGGTTGAGATTCGGACTTACGGGGAACCCAACGAATCAGCGCTTAGTTCTGCGCAGCATTGGTTCCGGCAATGCGACCGTAGACGACAAAGTCGACGATAGCGTTGCCGCCGAGACGGTTGCCGCCATGGATACCGCCGGTGACTTCGCCCGCAGCATACAGGCCGGGAATGACGTTGCCTTCGGTGTCAAGCACCTCAGCGGAGGTGTTGATGTGCACGCCGCCCATGGTGTGATGCGCGGAGGGAGCGCGGGTGAAGGCATAGAAGGGGCCGGTTTCCAGCTTGTACTGCAGGAGCGTGCGGCCGAATTCATCCGGTTCGCCGGATTCTACGTGAGCGTTGTAGTTTTCAACAGTAGCGACAAAGTTTTCAACGTTCACGCCCATGGCCTCTGCCAGCTCTTCAAGAGTGTTGCCAGAGACGTAATCGGAGATGTGGTTCTCCAGCATGAAGCTGAGGGTGCGGCCGTCAAGGGTCTTTGCTTCGTCGGCATTGGGGATGGTGTCGGTACTTTCAACAACCCAGAAAATGCCGTTTTCGTTCTGTGCCATTGCGGCGATGGAAAGATCGTCGCGACGGCCGTCTTCGCGCCAGAAGCGGTTTCCGTCCTGGTTGACAAAAATCGCGCCAGCCGTGCTCTTGGGCATGCAGGCGTCGCCGGTGGTGCCGGTAACGGGATTGGTGGTATGCAGCAGCTGGATCTGATCCATATCCACCAGGCCAGCGCCGGCAGCTTCAGCCATGCGGATGCCGTCGCCGGTATCAGCGGGCATGTTGGTAGTGTTCAGAGAGGAGCCGAGGTCGGGCCACTTTTCGCCTTCGCAGTATTTCTGACGCATCTCGACATTGCCGGCAAAACCGCCGGTGGCAAGGACAACACCCTTGTTGGCGGTAAGGGTCACGGTGCTGCCATCCCTGGCGGTCGCCTTAACACCGGTGACACGGCCGTCTTCCACGATCAACTCATTGGCGGGAGTCTCATAGAGAATCTGTACGTTGTCACGGGTTTGCAGGGTTTCGATAAAGGCCTTGATGATGCCCGTGGTGTTGGGGAGGACAGAGTAATGGGTGCGCATGTAGAGAGAGCCGGCGCCCTGACCGATCTTGTCCTGTACCTCCCAGCCCATGCCCTTAAGCCAGTTCATGCCGTCAAGAGCATTGCGGGTAAGGTTGAGAACCAGCTCAAGGTCTGCCACTTTGTCGCCGCCGTTCCAGGTCTGCAGCGCATGCCATTCGGCGCTGTCAAAAAGGGTGGTGGAACCAGTCGCCTTGTAGGCTTCATACTGTTCGGAAACCAGTTTCTGCACTTCGGCGTGCAGCTCGCTGACCGGTTCTTCGGAAATGGCCGCTTCAATAGAATCGCGGTATCCGTCGGTCATTTCCACGGTGGACTGCAGATCGGGATCGGCGCAGTTGTAAATGCCGCCGGCAACGATGGAGTTTCCGCCGAGGAAGCCGACCTTTTCAACGACGATGACGCTGGCGCCCGCTTCGGTGGCAGCTGTCGCAGCGGACAGACCTGCGCCGCCGCCGCCCACGACAATCACATCAGCGGTGTATTCTGCATCCTGAGGCGCCGCCTTGGGCAGCTCCTGCCGGAGGGCTTCAACGTCGCCGCCGGCCTGCTCTACACAGTCTGCTACAGCGGTAAGAATGGCGCGGCTGGTGACAGAAGCGCCGGCCACAACATCCACGGCCAGAGACTGGTTTTCCACGATGCGCTCGGGCATAATATTCAGCGGCCACTGGCGCACGCCGGGGGTTTCAGAGTCAGCCGTTACGGCAACGCTGACAATAGTGTCTTCGCTCAGTTCGGTCTCAACGGTCAGGTCGCCCCACAGGCCGGGGACCGTGGCCTCATAAGTGCCGGGCGTGTAGGCCGCCGCTTCTTCCTCCACGGCGGGCGCCGCAGTGGGTTCGGCAGAAACGGTGGCGGTAGGGGTTTCTTCCGGAGCGGCAGCAGGGGCGCAGGCACAGACGGACAGCGCCAGCAGCAGGCTCAGAAGAAGAGCAACAATGCGTTTCGTCTTCATGTTAACCTCCATTTATTTTCTTTGGAAAAAGGATAATCAGTGTTCTTTTTCCTGCTTTGGACATTATGACACAAAAGCGACATGCGCTGGAAATGCCGAAAAAGTATTCGGGTACAAAATGATAATTTTTTGTTATAGCAGAAACGGATCGAAATTCGTTCGCGTCTTTAGCACAAACGAAAAAGAGGAATGCGGATGCATGCCTCTAATCGTATTTTTGAGTTGACGCTGGTGTTTCGCTTTGCACGGCGTTGGCGCCGGCAAAGAATAGAGGGGAAAGAAGTATTTTGATCTTTTGGGCATCTCCATATGGAAGATTCTGGCCCTGAAAGAGCCGGGGCGGCAGATCAGGCTTCGAGCAGTTTGATATGGGCGAAAAAGGCGGCGGCGAGGGGATTGTCTCCGTTTTTCAGCCGGGCCAGACATATGCCAAAGCCAGTCGGACAATCAGTGACCGGCAGAACATGCACGATCTTGTCGCCTGACTCAGTCGCTGCGTGGGTGGTGACGCCCAACCCTTCATTGAGGGAAACAAAAGCCACACAATCGCCCAACTTTTTGCCGTAGGCAACTACGTTGGGCTCGATACCTGCTTGGTGGAAGGCATCCATGGTGCCCTGATAGAGTCCGGGCTGGTCTGTCGGATCCCAGAAAATAAATTTTTCGTTGCGGATGTCTTCAAAGGTGACGGATTCCCGATCGAACAGGCGATGAGAAGAGTGGACGACGACCTGCAGGCCGCCCGGAACGACGACAGAGGTTTCCACGTCGCCCAGTGCCTGCGCGTTAGGCTCGGAAAGCAGCACCAGATCCAGCTCGCCACTGTGGAGCATTCGTTTGGCGTCCATAAAGTGTTCATAGGAAGTGTGCAATGCGACGTTGGGATAAAGCCTGCTGACCCGACGCAGCTTGGGGGCAAGAAAGTTGAGCGAACCGTTGAAAAGGTAACCGAGATTGATGTAGCCCTCGGTGGTATCCGAATCGTCCTGCACCCGCTGTACGAGGGATGCGCACTGCTTGAGAATCCGGCGGGCGTCTTCGTAGCAGACACGGCCAGCATGGGTCAGCCCAATCGTTTTGCTCTCCCGCAGCAGGAGCGGGCGGCCCAGCTCCTTTTCAAGGTCTGAAATGGCGCGGCTCAGAGCAGGTTGCGTCACAAAACACTGACGGGCGGCTTTGGTGAAACTTTTCTGCTCCGCCACAGCGACAAAATAGGTAAGCGCTTGCAAAGTCATGATTCTTCTCCCGGTCAGAGGAATGTGCGGGGTCTCTGTTTTTCCTTAATTATCAATATATCATATCCAACGATTTTGCACAAACAGGGGAAAACGTCCGCTGGGTGCAGCGGAAAAAGGACCGGCCACCCAAAGAGTGCCAGCCCTGAAACGCTATTGTTCCGCCTCCGGAGGATGCTGAATGCCGTTGGGGTCGATGTTGAAGCCTTCGTAAAGCAGCTCCGGCAGGGAAATAAAAGAATAGCCTTCGCCTTTGAGATAGTCGATCAGCCCGGGAAGATACTGGTCGATCGTGTTGGCGTTATTGTGGCAGAGAATAATGGCGCCAGGCGTTACTTTGCGGGCGACGACCTCCATCACCTGATCGACTGTGCGCTCCTCTTTCCAGTCGAGGGTGTCCACTGTCCATTGAATGACCTGATAGCCTGCATCCCGGAGGACAGTGACTACCCGGTCGTCGTATTCGCCGAAGGGGGGCCGAAGCAGCGTGGGCTTGGGGATGCCGAGCTCCGACAGCGCTTTTTCAGTGTCTGCAACCTCCTGCCGGATCTGATCGTCCGAGAGGGAGCAGAAATGGGGATGGCTGTCGCTGTGACTGCCGATGGTATGTCCAGCATCCGCAATCGCCTTCGTCAGGTCGGGAAATTCCCGCACCCAGCGGCCCACAAGGAAAAAGGTGGCGGGTACCTGTTTCTCTTTGAGGATGCTGAGGATCTCGGGCGTTTTGTCGCCGCCCCAGGCCGCATCAATGGTCAGGGCTATCACTTTGTCCGCCCGCTCCACTCCATAAACGGGGAGCACCCTTTTGCCTGCAAGAGAAACATCGGCCACATAATGGACTTCCTGCGCCGGTGCGGCGGTGGGCTGGCCGGTTCGGCTGCTGAAAAAGAGCACTGCGCCGCAAAGAGCAGCGACCGCCAGCAGTGCGCAGCCCACTGTCCGGCCTTTGGGAAGGGAAAAGGAAAATTTCTTTTTCATGAGGAGAACCTCCGCTCTTTTTTCAGGAAAAGCACCGGCTTTTTACGGCAGATTCAGATGCTACTGTTAGACTATGCGCCGGGCCGCCTGTCCTATGCCGGAGGGGGACGCAAACTGGCAGACAGTGCGGGTCGCAGGCGAAAGAGACGGATGGACACGAATCTGGCAGGTTTGATAGGTTTTACGTGCAATTTGCTGTAAGCTTTGCTATAATAAAACCAATAAACTTGGAAGGCATACCGCCGAAAAAGCGAAAGTGCTTTTCCAATTCATAAAGGAGTTGTTTCTTTTGGGATCCGGCGACCCACTCATATGGCAATTGATCCTGCAGGTGGTTCTGATCGCGGTCAACGCGTTTTTCGCAATGACGGAAATCGCAGTGATCTCGCTCAATGAGAGCAAAATCAACCGTATGGCGGAGGAGGGCGACCAAAGCGCCCGCAAGCTTCGCTATCTGACGAGCGAACCAGCGAGGTTTCTTTCCACAATCCAGGTGGGCATTACGCTGGCAGGCTTTCTCGGCAGCGCCTTTGCGGCAGAAAACTTTGCCAGCCGCATCGTGGACTATGCCGTCCAAAAAGGTACGACGCTGAGCCCGAGCCTGCTCAACAGCATTTCGGTCATTGGCATTACGCTGATCCTTTCGTATTTTACGCTGGTTTTCGGCGAACTGGTGCCCAAGCGTATCGCCCAGAAAAACCCGGAGGCCATCGCGAAAAAAGTAGTAGGCGTCATCAGGGTCTGTTCTGTGGTTTCCAAGCCGGTGGTATGGTTTTTGACCAAATCCACCAATGGTGTGTTGCGGCTGCTCGGCATGGATCCCAAGGATGAGAGCGAGGAGGTTTCCGAAGACGACATTCGTCTGATGGTGGATATCGGTGAGGAGAAGGGTACCATCGCTGCCGAAGAGCGGGAGATGATCGACAACATCTTCGAGTTTAACGACAGCACGGCAGAAGATCTGATGATCCACCGGACGGATACGGTCACTCTGTGGATTGATGAGGATCCGACGGAGCTGGAAAAGCAGATCGCCGAAAGCGGACATTCCCGCTTTCCCGTCTATGATGAGGATATGGATGATATTATCGGCATTCTGCATTTGAGGGATTACTTTCTGAACCTCCGAAACAGGGTACCCAAGCCCCTCCGGGAGATCCTGCGCACTCCCTATTTTGTGCCGGACAGCGTTAAGGCGGATGCGTTGTTCCGCGACATGCAGGCGCGGCAGATGCACCTTGCAGTCGTGGTGGACGAATATGGCGGCTTCAATGGTATCGTCACCATGGAAGACCTGCTCGAGGAAATCGTTGGCAATATCTACGACGAATACGACCCTGTGGAAGAAGACATGGAAAAGCTCGATGAATCCACCTGGCGTATTCGCGGCAGCGTGGATCTCGATACTGTGGGCGAGCTTTTTGAGAAGGCGTTGCCCGAGGATGAATACGACACTTTGGGCGGCATGATCTTCGGCGTCCTGGGCAAGGTTCCGGACGACGGCACGCATCCGGAGCTGGATGCATTCGGCCTGCACATTCGCGTCGAGCAGATCGAAGATCGACGGGTGGAATGGGCAGTTGTCAGTCAGATCGCAGCTGACGGAAAAGAGAAAAGGCCGGAGAAAGAGGACTGATACTGGAATTGCTGGCACAAAGCACGGAGGCGGAACAGGCGAAGGACCGCCCTGACGCCGCCGGAAGCTGCGGAAAAGCAGGGCTTTGCGAAAGCGCCGGAAACCTCCCAGAGAAAAAAGAGGAGGGAGGGCCTGAAAAAGCGGGCCTGTTTTAAAAGAATTGGCTACAATGGAAAGGCACGGGGCGCTGCGGGATGCAGCGCCTGTTTCTTGAAAGGGGGTTGGTTTGTTATGAACAGAGGCTGCGGCATTCTGCTTTCCATTACCTCTTTACCCAGCGATTACGGAATTGGTACGCTGGGCAAGGAGGCGTTCCGTTTTGCTGATTTTCTCGGGCGGGCACGCCAGGGCTATTGGCAGGTGCTTCCGCTGGGGCCCACCGGCTACGGCGATTCTCCCTATCAGTCTTTTTCTACCTTTGCGGGAAATCCCTATCTGATCGATCTGGATCTGTTGGCGGAAGAGGGTCTGCTGGAACCGGAGGAATATCAGAACCTGGATTGGGGAGAGGAACCCACGCAGATCGACTATGGGAAGGTCTATGCGCAGCGTTTTCCCATCCTGAGAAAAGCCTATGAACGGGGCTGGGAGCGGGACAGCGCTCAGGTGGCTGCCTTTGCAGAAAAAAACAAAGCGTGGCTGGAAGATTATGCGCTGTTTATGGCGCTGAAGGATCATTTCGGAAAAAAAAGCTGGATCGAATGGCCGGACCAGGAAGCGCGCCTGCACAGGGCGCGGGCCCTGGCCCGCTACAAAAAGCTGCTGCGGCAGGACGTGCAGTTTTATACCTATCTTCAATATTTGTTTTTTAAGCAATGGGACGCCCTTAAGATCTATGTCAATCAAAAGGGGATCTCCCTGATCGGGGATCTGCCCATTTATGTGGCGCTGGACAGCGCGGATGCCTGGGCCAATCCTTCGATTTTTCAGCTGGACAAAAATAATCTGCCTACGGCTGTGGCAGGGGTGCCGCCGGACTATTTCTCCGAGACAGGTCAGCTCTGGGGCAACCCCCTCTATCGTTGGGACCGGCTCAAAAAGAGCGGTTTTGGCTGGTGGATCGACCGGATTCGCGGCGCGCAGCGGCTCTTTGATGTCATCCGCATCGATCATTTTCGTGGCTTTGCCTCCTATTATTCTATTCCCTACGGAGAAGAGACGGCAAAAAACGGACATTGGGAAAAAGGACCGGGCATTGCGCTTTTTGATGCCATTGAAAAGGCGCTTGGGTCTGCGCGGTTTCTTGCGGAGGATCTGGGGATTCTCACGGAGGATGTGACAGAACTTCTCGAACAGACCGGCTTTTCCGGCATGCGGGTACTGCAGTTTGCCTTTGCCGGTGATGAGACCAATCCCTATCTTCCCCACAATCACATCCCGCACTGCGTGGTCTACACTGGCACCCATGACAACAACACCGTGTCCGGCTGGCTCAATGGAGCAGGCGACTGGGAGCGGGAGCGGGCTTATCGCTATTTGAATCTCTCCGACTGGGAGGGCTTGGGCAAGGGCGTGGCCCGGGGGGCGCTTTCGAGCGTCGCGGAATTGGCCATTGCGCAGATGCAGGATTATCTGGAACTGCCGGACTATTGCAGAATGAATACCCCGTCAAAGCCGGACGGGAACTGGCGCTGGCGAATGTGGAAAGAGGCGCCCTCAGAGGGGCTTGCCGATCATCTGGCGTATCTGGCGCAGCTTTATGGCAGGGCGCTTCCGCACAAAAAAGAGGAACTGCAGGAAGCGGCTGAATGCGCCGAAAAGCGGCGCTGAACGCAAAATCACAGAGAAGAAAAGGAGAAAACTATGGCGATTCTGATCACGGGCGGAGCAGGATACATCGGCTCGCATACGGCGTGGGCCCTTCATGAGCTGGGCGAAGAGATCGTGATCTTCGACAGCCTGGAGACCGGTCACCGGGAGGCCATCCCGGAGGGCGTTCCCTTCTATCAGGGGGATCTCCGGCAGGAAGGGGCGTTCGAACCAGTTTTTGAGAATCATAACATTGAGGCGGTTGTGCATTTTGCCGCGTTCAGCCTGGTGGGAGAGAGCGTGTTTCAGCCGCTGAAATATTATAACAATAACGTCCACGGCACGGAAAAGCTCCTCAAAGCCCTGGCCGATCACGACGTCAGGGCGATCGTCTTTTCTTCCACGGCTGCCACTTACGGTGAGCCGGAAAATATTCCGATCCTTGAATCGGATCGTACTTTGCCCACGAACCCCTATGGAGAAACCAAACTGGCCATTGAAAAAATGCTTCGCTGGTGCGACCAGGCCTATGGACTGAAATACGTGGCTCTGCGCTATTTCAACGCCGCCGGCGCTCATCCAAGCGGCAGGATCGGCGAAGATCACCGGCCGGAGACCCATCTGATTCCCAACGTTCTTCGGGCGGCGCTGACCGGCGGCACGGTCAAGATCTTCGGCACGGATTATCCCACGGCGGACGGTACCTGCGTCCGCGATTACATCCACGTCACCGATCTGGCGCAGGCCCATATCCTGGCCCTGCGCAGCCTGCTTTCCGGCGCAGAGAGCGCGGTCTACAACCTTGGTAGCGGCACAGGCTTCTCTGTCCGCCAGATCATTGACGCGGCCTGCGAAGTGACCGGCAGGGAGATCAGCCGCGAGTACAGCGAACGGCGCGCAGGCGACCCGGCTGTGCTGATCGCTTCGAGTGAAAAGATCCGCTCTGCCCTCGGCTGGAAGCCGCAGATGGATGATATCCACTCCATTATCGCTTCGGCTTGGAAGTTTATGGAAACGCATCCCAACGGATACGAAACATGATCCTTCCGGCGGAACGGAATTCAGGGCCTGGATGGACCGGCGGTTGCACTTTTGTTGCGTTTTTCTGTGTACTGTCTGGTATCAATCCGTCCTGCCAACTGCGGATTTTTTGAAAACCTTGTGCGTCTGCCAGGGAAAGAGAGCGCCGGAGAAGTCGGCAGATTCCGTTGGGGCCGGCAGGCTTGGGAACGCACTTTTCTGTTCCAGCGGTTCCGGCAGGCGCTTCAGCTTTTCGGGCGGGATTTTCGCGAATTTTTCTGAAAGATCGCAAATTGCAGAAAATGAAAATTATGAAGAAAATGAAATAATTTAGGAAGGATTTTCACAGATATTTCAAATCGATCTAAGGAGGGGGTTTATAAAATAAAATAAAATCAGGGAGATTTGTGGGGTTTGACCCGAAAATAAAATTACAAAGACATCTATTAATTTAATAATAAAATATAGATTTGTGAAATTTAAAAATGGGCTGCAGGCGGGAGCAGCGGGGAAATGCTTTTGGGAGGAAGCGGGCTTTTCCGTTCCATATAGCGCGGATGCATGGAGTGGTGGCCTGGCGATATTTGTTTGTTGCGGCAGTTTTTCGGGCTGACAAAGGTCTCCCCGCTTCCGCTGAGAATGGGCAAAACAGAAAGAACAGGACGGCAGAAAGAAAAGAGCAAAAAATGAAAATCAAGCTGCGCGCAGGAAGGAGAAGTACGCCGGCTTCAGTTTCGGGCGTTTTTCTGCAGCGCCGCCGGCACGGATGGTTTGGCGGCCGCTTTTTGATTCAGCAGCAGAATCGCTCCGAAGATCGATGCCATGCCCAGCAGCTTCATCAGCGTGATGGATTCATGATAGACAATAACGCCAAGGAGAGTCGCCACTACCGGTTCAAGGGTAGCCAGCACTGCGGCCTTTCCGGTTTCCAAAGAGGCAAGGCCGCGGGTATAGAGAAGATAGGGAAGGATGCAGCAAAATACGCCGATCCCCAGAGCGTTCAAAAGAGTATCTGGCCGAAAGACCAGCTCAGGTACTTGATGCAGGCCGGAAAGGGGCAGCGCTCCCAGCGCAGCAAAGAGAAAGGTATAGAAGGTGACTGTAGGTGAGGCGTACTTTTTGAGGGCATAGCGGCCGAAAATGCTGTAAAGCCCATAAGTGAGGCCGGAGGCAAGGCCGAGAAGCAGGCCGGGAACCGAAAGGCCTTCTCCCGCTCCGGCCAGTCCGGTCACCAGAATGCAGCCGCCCGTGGTCAGCGCCAGCGCGAGGAGTTTGCGGCGGGTCAGCTTCTCCTGAAAGAGCACTGCGGAAAAGAGCATGATAAAGATGGGCGAAGTATAAAGAAGCACCACCGCTACGGACAGGCTGGTCAGTTCCATCGCCATAAAATAGCACCAGTTAAAAGCAAGCAGGCTCACGATGCCGGTGCCGAGAAAGAGCGGGAGATCCCGCAGGCGGATGCGGAGAAGGGACCAGTCCTTGATGAAAAGCAGCAGTCCCATCAGCAGGGCGGCGGAGGTGACCCGTAGCGCCACCGCCTGGATGGCGGTAAGGCCAATCGCGGTAAAACGCTTTGCGAATATGCCGATCAGGCCCCACAGGGAGGCGCCGGCCATGACCAGAAGTGACGCCTTTTTCGGGGAATCCTTTTTTTCGGGGATGTTTTCCAAGGAAGGAGCTCCTTTCGGTATTAGGCTGTTTTTTCTTCAGGCGCATCAACGGAAAATCGTCCGTTTAACTCCGTTCAGTATAGAAGGTTCTCCGGCGGAGCGCAAGGGTATGGCCGGAAAAAGAGAACTGCACGGCCGGCGGAAACGTGTTATAATCAAAAATGCCGCAATGGGAGAGCCGCTTTTGTGCGGCAGTTCAATTTGCTGTCAACCGCCTTTTTCATATTATTAAGAAAAGAAACGCTTGCCAGCAAAAGCCGGAAACGACGTTCGGATGATCGGATGGGACACATGATCCTGCCTGGCGCACGCATGAAAAACGGCGTGATCGCCCCTGCCTGTGCTCAGAATGCAGCTCCTTGTACAAGGATGGGCGGCCATGATGAAAAGCGCTTTGGAGAAGTGCTTATTTCTTTGCAGCCTGTACTTCAGCGCGGAATTTTGAGCCGGAAGAACGGAGCGGATCTCTTGTTTTATGCGGCGGCGGTTTCAAAGCGGCTGAGCATTTTGTAAAACAGGCGCGTTTTTCAGTCGGAAGCTTCGATTTTATCCGCGCTGCTTGAGAAATCATACAAGTTTTGAAGGGGATCACTTTGGGACAATCAAGAAACGAAGAACTGCTCAAAGGGAATGTCTGCCGGGCGCTGGTGCGATTCGCCATTCCTTTCCTCCTTGCAAACCTTCTGCAGGTGCTGTATGGTGCGACAGATTTGATCGTCGTAGGTCATTTTGCCTCCACAGCGGATACTTCCGCCGTTTCGATCGGCAGCCAGATCATGTCCATGGTCACCTACATGATTCTGGGCCTGTCCACCGGGGCGACAGTGCTGCTGGGTCAGTATTTCGGCGCGGGACAGGAAGATTCCATGCGCCGCACAACGGGCACCGCCATCTGGATGTTCTCAGGTATAGCCCTGGGTATGACGGCGCTGCTTTTCCTTTTCCGCAATGGGATCATCTTCGCAATGAACACCCCGGCGGAAGCGATCTCCGCCACGGGAGACTATCTGCGCATCTGCTCGGCTGGTACCGTTTTTATTGTTGGCTACAATCTGGTCAGCGGCATTCTCCGGGGCCTTGGGGATTCCAAAACGCCGCTGCTGTTTGTGGCGATCGCCGCCGGGATCAACATCGTTCTGGACATTGTGCTGGTCAAGTTCTTTTCCATGGGCGCGGCGGGCGCTGCCCTTGCCACGGTCTTTGCCCAGGCGGTCAGCCTGCTGTTTTCGCTCTTTTATCTGGGACGGCGGGGGCTGAGTTTTTCTTTTGGCAGAAGGGATCTGCATTTTCACGGCGCCTTTGCCAGAAAGATTTTGAAAACTGGTTTTCCCATTGCCCTGCAAAGCTGCCTTGTCAGCCTGTCTTTTCTTCTGATCACGCTGGTCATTAACCGGATGGGACTGGTGGCATCTGCGGCGGTGGGCGTAGTGGAAAAGCTTTTTTCTTTCCTGATGCTGCCCTCCAATGCATTCAGCTCGGCGGTCTCCGCCATGTCTGCGCAGAATTTCGGCGCAGGCCAGTTCGGGCGCGCCCGCCAGTCGATGCGCATTGCGATCGGCATCTCCTTTGTGTTCGGCGTATTGGTGGCGGTGTTTTCCCAGTTTTTCGGGACGAGCCTGACCGCTCTGGTCAACGGCGATCCGGAAGTCATCCGTGCGGCGGCGCAATACCTGAGCACCTATTCCCTCGACTGCATCCTGATCGCTTTTGTGTTCAACATGAACGGCTATTTTACCGGCGCGGGCCACACGCTTTTTGCCATGGCGCACAACGTTGCGGCCACCTTCGCCATCCGCATTCCGGCGACGCTGCTGCTCAGCCGCTTCCCCGGCGCGACACTGGCGACGATCGGTCTGGCGATCCCGCTTTCCTCGCTGGGCTCGCTGCTGCTCTGTCTGGGGTATTTCTGGTGGCTGAACCGGCATCCCGAACGGCTGGTGCGCCATCTGGCGGCTCCGTGCTGATCCTTTTCTGTTTTTCAGGCGAAAGATCGTTTTTCCGAAAGCATTCTGTCGGAACCTTGTTTTGAAATGGACCTTTTCCGCGCCTGCGGCAAATTTCTGTGCCGCGCGCAAGCTTTCCTGTGAGGAGGAAAAAGCTGTGCATTCCCGTGAAGATCTCCTGCATAGTGGCCGGAGCAAGCTCGCCGTGCTGATGTTTCTGGCCTGGCCGGCCATTGTTGAACAGCTCCTGCTGACGCTGGTGAGCTATGTTGACACGGCCATGGTGGGTTCCCTCGGTGCAAACGCTACGGCTGCCGTGGCGGTGAACGTATCCTGTACGTGGCTGATCAACGGCTTTCTCAACGCGCTGGGCGTCGGGTATTCCGTGCAGGTGGCCCACAGCATCGGCGCGGGAAAGCCAGAACAGGCCCGGAGGGTGGTGCGGCAAAGCATGCTGGCGGTGCTGGTCTGCGGCCTGAGCCTGCTGCTTCTGGGTTCGTTCCTCGCGCCCTTCCTTCCTCAATGGATGGGGGCTGCGCCGGAGATCCTTTCTGACGCCCGGGCGTATATCCGCATCATCTTTCTGGCACTTCCTTTCCAGGCGGCGGCGGTCATGTTTTCTGCCGTGCTCCGCTGCATGGGAAACACCCGGACGCCGCTGATGTTCAACACCTGCACGAACCTGCTCAACGTCCTGCTGAATTTCCTTTTGATCTATCCGGGCCGCACGCTCTCGCTTTTTGGCCGCAGCTTTTTCATGCCGGGCGCAGGGCTGGGCGTTGCGGGCGCCGCAATCGCCACGGCCTCCTCTACGGCGCTGACCGGCACGCTGCTGACGCTGTATCTCTTCCTCAAAAAGAGCCCCTACCAGGTACGTCCTGGCGAGAGCTTCCGCCCCGATCACGCCGTGATCCGCAAGGCGGTCACGCTGGGCGTACCGGTCGGCCTGGAGCGGATGACCATCAGCCTCGGTCACGTGCTGATGACCCGCCTTGTCTCCGTGCTGGGGACTCTTCCCCTCGCGGCCAATCACGTGGCCATTACCGCAGAAGCCCTGTGCTATCTGCCCGCGGAGGGGATCAGCTACGCGGCCATGACTCTGTCGGGCCAGTGCGTCGGTGCGCGGGAATACGATCAGGCCTATGGGTTCGGCAGGCGAGCGGCGGTATTCGGCCTGCTGCTTTCGTTTGGCATGTCGCTGCTGCTGTGGTTCTTCTGCGAGCCTCTCGCCTCGATCTTCTCCCCGGATCCGGAGGTGATCGGCCTCTCCGCTCAGTTGCTTCGCATCATCTCGATTGCAGAGCCCTGGTTCTGCCTGTCGATTGTGTTTTCCGGCATGCTGCGCGGCGCGGAGGACACCCGCTACCCCTTCGCGGTGAGCCTGATCTGTATGTGGGGCGTGCGGGCGACGCTGGCGCTGACGGCGGTCTTCCTGCTGCACTGGGATCTTTGGGCGCTGTGGATCATCATGGGAATCGACTGCACCACCCGGTGCGTTTTGATGACCGTTCGCTTTTTCTCCAAAAAATGGCTCAGGACTGCTGTGGCGCGCCATGGAGAATCGCCTTCTTCCGCCAGGCTGGCCCTTTAAACGGCAGCCGGAGGCTTTGGCAGCAATAACGTAAAATCCCAAAAACAAAAAAGAGAAAGCGGGTTTGCTTTCTCTTTTTTGATGGATTTAGTCAGATCGCCCGGGTCTGGTGGCGAAGCCATTGACGCTCGTCCTCCGTCAGATAGGGGGACAGCGTTTCAAAGACCATCTGGTGATAGTCGTTGAGGCGGCTGCGCTCGACGGCGGTCATCGCTTCCGGCAGGATGCCGTCAAGATCGATGGGCGCGTAGGTGATGGGCTCAAAGCAGAGGAACTGACCGTACTCATTGGACACGTCCTTCTGGCAGACCAGCTCGTTTTCCGTGCGGATGCCATATTCGCCCTCAGTATAGACGCCCGGCTCGTCGGTCGTGACCATGCCAGGCTCAAGGACAGAGCCCTCTTCTGCGCCGGGAAGCACCTTCCAGCGGATGTTGTTGGGCCCTTCGTGGACGTTGAGAAGGAAGCCCACCCCGTGGCCGGTGCCGCAGCGGTAGTCAATGCCCATCTCCCACATGGGAGCGCGGGCGAGAATATCAAGGTTGACGCCCCGGCAGCCATGGAGGAAGCGGGCGCTCTGCAGGTTCAGCATGCCGCGGGCCACTGCGGTAAAATGAAGCTTCTGCACTTCGGGAAGCGGGCCAAGGATCATCGTGCGGGTGATATCCGTCGTGCCGCCGAAATACTGGCCGCCGGAATCCATCAGCAGCATGCCCTTTGCTTCAATGACGGCGTCGCTTTCCTCCGTGGCGCTGTAATGCATCATGGCAGCGTTGGGGCCATAAGCGGAAATGGTGGAAAAGCTCGGCTCAATATAACCTTCCTGCTCCTTGCGGCGGTCCTCGAGGTATTCAGCCGCGCTGCGCTCGGTCATGGGGATGCAGCCCACGTTTTCCTTGAGCCAGCGCATGAAGCGCACAAAGGCCACGCCGTCTTTGATGTGGCATTCCCGAAGGCTGGCGAGCTCCGTCTCGTTTTTGATGGCCTTGGCCAGCGTGGTGGGATTTTTCCGGTCGATCACCGTTGCTCCCGCCGGCAGGGTCTGGATCGCCGCAAAGCTGATCCTGCCACAGTCAGCTAGCACTTTTGCGTTTTCCGGCAGGGCGGCGGCATAGGCGTAGAATGCATCGTAGGGCGCGATCTCCACCCCGTCGGCTTCAAGGGCGGAGCGGACCGCTCCGGCAACGGTCTTTTCGTTCAGGAAAAGGATCGCCTGCGTTTCGGTCACGGCCGCATAGGCCAGCACCACGGGATTACAGGGAATGTCGTTGCCGCGGAGATTGAACAGCCATGCGATGTCATCAAGCGTGGTCAGAAGATGAACGTCGGCTCCTTCTTTTTCCATGGCGGCGCGCAGGACGGTGAGCTTTTCCGTGCGGGAAGCGCCGCAGTATTTCACATCCAGCAGGAACGCCGGTTCCGCCGGCAGGGGCGGCCGGTCCGGCCAGACCGAATCCACCAGATCCTCCTGCCAGTGCAGGGTCACGTTTTTTTGAGCCAGGCGCTTTTGAAGGGCCTCGCCCATCCTGGCGCTGACCACCCGGCCGTCAAAGCCCAGCACGCCGCCCTCGGGCAGGACGCTTTCGAGCAGCTCCTCCACCGTGGGCACGTCCGGCTCGCCCAGACGCTGCAGGGTGATGCCGCTGCCCCGGAGCTGCCGCTCCGCCTGAATGTAATAGCGGCCGTCCGCCCACTGATCCGCGCCGGTGCGCGTCACGACCAGGGTACCGGCGGAACCTGTAAAGCCGGACAAAAAGCTGCGGGCCTTGAAATGGTCTCCGACGTATTCTGAATCGTGAAAATCCGAGGTGGGCACCAGGTAAGCGTCAATATTCCTCTGCGCCATTTGGGCCTGCAATGCCTCAATGGTCTGTTTCATCCAAATACACTTCCTTTCGATTTCTGCTGCGGCAGCGGGATGGCGTTTTTTTATGCCGGGCAGCGCTTTCTTTTGAGAAAGCCCAAACCGCGTTCGGGCGCCATAAAAAACGCTGGACAGATGGTTGAGACGACGCTCCGCCAATCCTGTCCAGCATACATCCAACGATCGGTCTGCCCTTTGACGGGCACATTTATTATAATGAAAATATCTGCTTCGTGCAATGCCGGCATGCGGAAAGGTTTGCAGAGGGATGTCTGTTAAAGATCCGCATAAAAAGAGAACCCCGCAACGGGCGGGGCTCTTTTAAACTTTTGCGGCGCTTGTCCGCAGAGGAAGGGGGATCAGGCGGCAGGCGCTTCGGCAGCGTTCCGCACTTCCGCTGCGGCGTTGGTGCCCGCAAGGAAGCCGAAGGAAGTGCCAAGGCCCCAGAAGGTGCCGGTCACATGATCGCGGCCAACCACCTTGCTCGAACCAATCAGCTCGCCGCAGCCGTACAGGCCGGGGATCACGTCGCCGCTTTCCGTAACGATGCGGGCTTCGGGATCGACCATCAGGCCGGCAAAGGTGGACTTGGCGGAGGGAATGGTCTCGATCAGGTAATACGGGCCTTCCTCCATGGCGATCAGCTTGGACGCGGACTTGCCGAAGTCCTCATCGACGCCGGCGGCGCAGTAGCCGTTGTAGGTGCTGAGCGTTTCCGCTACAGCGGCAGGGTCAAGGCCGGCGAGCTGGGCGACCTCTTCAATGGTGTCGGCCCTGTGGACGCAGGGATGGACGTTGACCAGCTCGGCAAGCATTTCGTTATCCGTGTCGTAGGCGTAGCAGGAGTAGTTGCCAATGGTCAGAATCGTTTTGCCGTCCTCTGCCAGCTTGTCCACGATTCCCTGGTTGAAGAGAATGTACACTGTGTTGTCTTCGGCGTAATACCAGGCGGCCATGCGCTCATAGCCGTTGGAGGTGCCTTCGTTTTCGATGCGGACGCCATCTTTGTTCAGCCAGACCAGACCGGCGTTTTTGTAAAGCACTTCGTAGCGGACGATATTGTCATTGGGATCCTCGTTGGGGATCATGCCGCCGTCGCAGCGGGTGAAACCGGCGCCGGTGAAATAGGCACCAACGGCCTCCGCCATGGCAAAGCCCGTGCCCGTGGAGGACTCGCCGGAGGAGCAGCCCACGCGGCTGTAATGGTATTTGAGCAGCATTTCCTGGTTGTTGGAATAGCCGCCGAAGGCCAGAATGGTGGCGGGTGCGCTGTAAGAAGCGGTCTCACCGTTGCGGGTATCCACCACCCTGACGCCGGTAATGGCGCCGGAAGCGGCATCCTGAATCAGTTCTTCGGCGCGGGTGTTGAGCAGGTAGGCCATCCGGCCTTCTTCCGTCAGGCATTGCATCCGGGCGGTCAGGGTCTCAATGGCGTCGTAGCCGGAGATAGGCTCCGCGTAGCGCATCTCTTCGCACCAGCTGGTGTGCGGGCCTTCGCTGGTGGCCAGCGTGTACTGTACGCCCCAGCCCATCAGCTTGTTGAGCGCCGGGCCCTGAGCTTCGCAGTATGCCTTGGCCAGTTCGGGAATGAAGCGGTCATCCCCCTTGGCGTATTCAACAAGATCTTCGTACATTTTTTCAGCGCTGTCGTCAGGATATTGCTCCAGCTGAATGTCAGCGCCGACGCACAGGGTGGAGCCATGGGCAAAGCGGGAGGAACCGCCGGTGTAAGGCTGCTGTTCAATGACCAGCACTTTGGCGCCTTCATCCACAGCGGTCAGAGCGGCGGTCAGACCTGCCACACCTGCGCCGATCACGATGATATCAGCGTCAAAGTCCGCGGCGTTTCCGATGCAGTTGATCGGAGCTTCCGTGGTCTTGTCTGCGCCGAAAACAGAGAGGTCAGCGCCGGCCTGTTCCAGGGCATTCCGGACTGCGAGCATGTAAGCGTTGCTGGTAACAGTGGCGCCGGTGACGACGTCAACGTTGAAGGACTGCGCCTCAAGAATGCGGGGTGCAATGACTGAGACCGCGTATTCGCCGACGTTTTCAGATTCGTAGGAGTAAAGGGTCTCTACGTTGGTGATGCTGGTTTCGTCAACAGTGACAGCCACCTCAATGTCGTGGAGATATCCCTTGACGGTGGATTCATAGGTGCCGGGAACCATGGCCGCAGGTGCGGCGGCACTCTTGACGACGCGGGCCTCTTCAATGGCGGCGGCAGCAGCGGTCTTAACGGCAGTGGAGCTGAAGGTACAGCCGGAAATGGCGTCTACTTCAGCAGACTGTGCTTCGACGATCTTTGCGGGAAGCTGTTCGATCGCATTGGAACCGATCCCGGCAGTTTCGGAGTCGCCGACAGCTTCGACCGTCAAAATGGCATCTTCATCCACCGTGACGGTTACGGTGACGTCGCCGCCAAAGCCCTTGGCCGTTGCCGTGTAGGAGCCGGGCGTGTAAGTGGCCGCGGCAGCGGGGGCCTCCGCAGGCGCGGCGGTCTGTTCCGGCGTAGGTTCGGCAGAAGTTTGTGCAGCAGGGACGCAGCCGGTCAGCGCGCCAAGCATCAGCGCCAGAACCGTCAAAAGCGCGATGCCGCTTTTTGTGAACTGTTTCATGTTCTTCCTCCTGAAACGTGAAAATTGCGCAAGGATTTTACTCATCCTCCGTAAATTTATTGTCTGTCGAAAGAACTACAAAGTCAAATTGCCGATTTTTATCCGAGAGAGCGCCCTGTATTGATTTTGTTTATAGCCGGAAGGAAGCAATCATTTAAAAATGCCGCAGAAATTCCCGGACGGCAGGAGTCTGCTCTCCCTTGCGCCAGGCAGCCACGGCGCTGTGCTCTTTTTTGCTGTCTGCAAGGGGCAGAACCTTCAGATCGCCAACGTAGCTGCGGAGCAGACCGCCGCCAAGGCATCCGATCCCCCGTCCAAGGCTGATCTGAGCGAAAATATCCTCCGTAGTTCGTTCGATCTGTATGCGCTGGGGTTCGAAGCCGTGTTCCCGGCATTCCAAAAGGAACGCGTCGTATTCTTCGGGGAAGTTATCCCTTTTTTTCAGAAGGAGAGGCTCATCCCGAAGCTGTTCAAAGGCGACGAAACGCTGGGAAGCGAGCGAATGGTCTTTGGGCAGGACGACGACCAGTCCGCTTTTTTTCAGCACCTGGTATTCGATCCATCCATACTTTTTGACGCTCTGCTCGCCGGTTACGATCATGTCCAGCTCTTTTCCCTTCAACGCTTCCAGCGCCGGAACTACCCGGATGTAACGGGTATCGATCTTCAGCTCCGGGTATACGAGGCTCATTTCCCGCAGGGCAGGGATGGAAAGCTCCCCGGCGCGGTTGTTGACATAGCCCACGGAAAAACGCCCTGCCACCGTTCCGGAAAAGCGGGCTGCCGTCATTTTCAGCCGTTCGCACTCGCTGACGATGCTGCGGGCGATTTGCAGGCATTCTGCGCCGGCGTCTGTGAGCTTGACGGAACTGCTGCCCCGTTCAAAAAGCCGGACGCCCAGTTCTTTTTCTAGGCTCCCGATCTGATGGCTGACAGCCGGCTGCGTGACGTAGATTTTCTGAGCGGCGGCGGAAAAACTTTCGCATTCAGCTACGGCAAGAAAATACTCAAGGCTCTGAATGTTCATAATACCCCCTGAGGAAAGAAATGGAAAAGCTCAAAAAAGAAAGCAGCACGACGGTTCAGCCGCGTTCTTTTCGGCGGCGCAGCAGAAAAAAGACAGTGCTGCATGCCGCCAAGGGGAGGATCAGCAGCAGAAAATTCAAACGGTATCCCACGGCAGTCACCAGGAATCCGGAGAGATTGCTGCCAAGGAATACGCCGATGTCCATGCCGGCGTAGCAGGTGTTGCTGGCACGGCCGCGTTTTTCTGGCGGCGCAAATTTGACGCATTCGGCGGTCAGAATGGGCTGGCTGCCGGCAAAGGAAGCGCCGAGCAGCACCGCGGCCAGCAGAAACTGCCAGAGGCTCCGGGAAACGGCCACCACCAGCAGAGCGGCCCCTTCCAGAATTTCGCAAAAAAACAGCACCTTCCGTTCGCTGAAACGGCGGAGGATTTTTGCCAGAAAGGGGCGAAGCAGCAGCGTCACCCCGGCTTGCAGCGTGAAAAAAAGCCCAATATTTTCTACGTTCAGCGTCCCGGCAAAAATGCTCAGAAATGCGGTCAGCGCGCCGCGGGCGATAGAATTACACAAAAGCAGTGCCGACGGCAGCACAGCAGGCAGAAAAAAGACGTCCCTGAAACGGAAGGAATAGGAACGCTTCTTTTTGGGCTGTTTGCCGCTGTCAAAGCCCAGAAACAGAGAAATCAGCAGGCACAGAAGGACTGCTCCCGCGTTGAGGCGGTACAGGGTCTGATAGCCCAGCCGTTCGGCGATGGACAGGGCGAAGGCCGGACCGAGGATTTGTGCCGCGACCTGTCCAAGATGAAAAACACCCAGTCCCGCGGCCATTGCCGCGGGAGAAAAAAACCCTGCGGCGATGGAAACGCATAGCGTTGCACCCAATCCCCAGGCCAATCCATACACGCCCCGCAGGACGACCAGCTCCCGGTATTTATCGGAAAAGGACAGAAGCACCGCCGCGGACAGCAGCAGGCACAGCAGCAGCCGCAGCGTAGCCAGATGATTTTCGTTGTCGATGATCTGACCGGTCATAGGCCGGAGAAACAGCGCACACAGGGCATAAATGCCCGAAAGGATGCCCACGGCCCGGGAGGAGACACCCAGAGTATAGGCGTAATTGGGCAGGGAGAAAGAAAGGATCTGGTTGGAAAAATGCGCCAGAAGGGCGATGGCAAACAGCAAAAGAAACTGCCTGCTGCGATAGGGAGAAGCCTGTCCCACGGGAGAAAGGGACGCGGGAGCTGTTGGACCGTTTTTGCGCAAGGTGGTTCCTCCGGGATCCTCCAAAAGGGAAAAGACAGGGTGAAACAGAAAGGATGATCCATTTCAGTATACCCTTCCCGAAGGATTTTTGCCAACAGTTCTGATCAGAAATTGCGAATTTTGGCACAAGCAGGAAAAGAAAAGCGCTATTTGTCCGCTTTTTTGCGCCGCTTGAAGAAGAAAAAGATGGCCGCTGCGGCTGTGGCGAGAAATAGCAGAACAAGCATTGCGGCGGAATAGCGTTCCACTGCCGCCAGAACGGCAGGCCATGCCTCTCCAAGTGCAGCGCCGGCAAAAGAAAGAAGTGTGTTCCACAAAAGGGAGCCGAATGCCGTCAGCAGAAGAAAGGGGAAAAAGGGCATCCGAAACAGCCCGGCCGGCAGGGAGATCAGGCTGCGGAGCACCGGCACCATCCGGCACAAGAAAACCGCCCGGGACTGATAGCGACGGTACCAGGCAATGGCGCGGGAAAGATCTTCGCCGCGCAGCCGGATTCGGGGACCGATGCGGTCAGCCAGCCGGAGCAGGCGTTCTTCCCCAAGCCATGCCCCCAGAAGATACAGCAGCGCCGCACCCACGCAGGAGCCCAGCGTGGCCCAGAGGATCACACCGGGCAGCGTCAAGGCCGTGCGGGTGGTCAAAAAGCCGCCGAAGGCCAGAATGACCTCTGAGGGAATCGGGGGAAATACGGTCTCCAGAACCAGCAGCAGAAAAATTCCGGCAAGTCCGAACCGTTCCAGCAGATCGATGATCCAGGCTTCCATGCAGCGCTCCTTTAGGCAGGATTTCGTTTTAGTGTATTGCCCAATCAGGAGAAACATACATTGTGCCAAACAAAAACAGCAAAAGCAGCGGGCAAAGCTGCTGCTTTTGCTGTGCATTTTTCAGGAAAGGGGCTCAGAAAAGGCAGAGTCAGCAGTGACCTTTTCGCCGTAGCGGGCGATAAGAGGCTTCTGCCATTTCTTGGAGAAGAAGCGTATGGAAAACAGAATGCAGCGGGCGCATGCGTCGAAGCACATGACGATCCAGACGGCTTCGAGGCCCATATGCAGAACGGATACCACGATCAGTGAAAACAGAACGCGGATCCCCCACATGCACGCAAGGCCCACAATGCAGGGGTGACGGGTGTCTTCCGCACCGCGCAGCGCGCCGGAAAGCACGATGGCCAGGCCGAAGAGTGGTTCTACCACAGACATGATGCGAAGCAGCCGCGCCGCAAGCGCGATCACTTCGGGATCGGGAGAGAAAATCGATGCGATCGGCGGGGCAAAGATCCACAAAAACAAGCACATGATGCAGGAGAGCACAAAGCCAAAAGCGCCGGAAACCTTTCCGTAAGCATGGGCTTCATCGTATTCCCGTGCGCCGACGCACTGGCCGGAAAGCGTCGTGGCGGCATAGCCCACGCCATTGGCGGGCAGATAACACAGTGCCTCGGCCGTAGCGGCCACATAATTGGCAGCGAGAGCAATGGTGCCCAGCGAGGTGACGACGCCGGTCATGATGATCTGGCCGAAGCTAATGGTCATCCGTTCGATCGCTACAGGAATGCCCAGCTTCGCAGCCTTCTGGATTACGGTTTTATCCGGACGGTAGTTCTCGCGAAGATAGATGCGGTAAGGATTGCGGCGGGAGAAGAGATGCTTTGTCAGAAGCAGCCCGGTTGCGATAGTGGCGACGGCAGTGGCAATGGCGGCGCCTGTCACGCCCAGTCCTGCGCCCGGCATGCTGAAGGACCAGCCGAAAAGCGAGACCGTCCGGGTCGGATAGATCAAAAGGAAGTTCAAAATAACGTTCAGCAGATTGGTCATGGCATTGAGTAGCAGGGGCGTTTTGGTGTTACCCATGCAGCGAAGCACCGCCGAAAACATGGCCGAAGCCGCCTGAAAGGGAAACGCCAGCGTGATGATGCGGATATAGGCACGGGCGCCGGGCAGAACGTCCGGCTCTGCGCCCAGCCACTGGGGAAGAAACGGCGCAAGAACGCTGTACAACAGCAGCAGCGCTGTGCCGCAGACCACTACGGCCAGCAGGCTCTGCCGGATCACGTGGCGGGTCCTTTCGTATTCCTCTGCGCCGATGCAGTACGCTACCTGCACGGAGTAGCCCACGGAAAGCGCGTTCAAAAAGCCATTGACCAGCCAGATACAAGAGGTGTTGATGGCAATGGCGGCGGTGGCGGTAGCGCCAAGGGAGCCCACCATGGCCGTATCAACGTAATTGACCAGCGTCAGCAGGAGCTGTTCGGCAATGGCCGGCCAGGCCAAGAACATCAGCACAGAAAGCCGGCTTCCGCCGCTGTGGATCAGGTTTCCAGAAGATTGCACAGCAGGAGCACCTCGTCAGAACAGGATTTTAGAAACGGAAACGGGAAGATCGTCAAAAGTAAAAATTGAATCTGCAACAGTTGAATAATCAAGTGTTTGTATTTCCAGTATAGTGCCTTTCTGCCGGGAAAGCAATGCGCACAGTTTTGACCGCGGCGAATATTTTAAAAAAAGTGGAAAAGAGAAGAAGCCTTCCGAAATGAAGGAGCCGGAAAGATGCGGAAAGGGAGAGGGTGTCTGTTGAAAAGGCTGCGGATGTGTGACCTGAAGGAGGGAGAACGCGGACGGATCACGGTGCTGTATGCCGAAGGCGAAAACCGGCGCCGGCTTCTTGATCTGGGCGCTGCCTGCGGCGCGGAGGTATGCTGTCTGCATGAAAGGCACCCCGAGGGCATGAAGGCCTTTGGCATTGGAGGAGCGGTCATCGCGCTTCGGAAACAGGACGCCGGAACGGTCGAAATCGAGCTGTTGAAAGGGCCGAAAGAGGGTGCGCTTTGAAAAAGAGAAATGATCAGAAGCATTGGGACGAAGCGCCGGTGATCGCCTTTGCCGGAAATCCGAATGTGGGAAAAAGCACGCTCTTTAACCGTCTTACCGGCATGCGGCAGCACACAGGCAACTGGCCGGGAAAGACCGTCGCCCGGGCGGAAGGGGAGATCGTCCGCAATGGGCAGCGGTGGCGGCTGATCGATCTGCCGGGGACCTATTCGCTTCTGGTTCATTCCAAAGAGGAGGAGGTAGCCCGAGATTTTCTTTGCCTGGAGCGGCCGGATGTGACGGTCGTCGTTTGCGACGCGACCTGCCTTGAGCGCAATTTGAATCTGGTTTTGCAGGTGCTGGAGATCACAACCCGGGTGGTCGTCTGCGTCAATCTGATGGACGAGGCGCGCAGAAAGGGGATCGGGGTGGACGTGGAAGCGCTGGAGCGGCTGCTGGGCGTTCCAGCGGTGGGGATCTGCGCCCGGAAAAAGCGGGACGGGGAGCGGCTCCTCAAGCAGATCGAACGGGCGCTGACCCTGCCAGAAAGAAAACCGGTAGCTTTTTTCTGCGGCAAAGCGGTCGGACAGACGGCAGAAAGGCTCCTGCCAGCCGCAGAGCCGTTTGCCCGCCGGATCGGGGTCGATCCTCACTGGCTGACGCTGCGGCTTTTGGAGGGAGAGGTTTCCATGCCGGAACAGGGAAGCGAAAAAGACGGGCGGGAGGCTCTCTTTTTGCAGGCGGAAAGACTGCGCGCTGAGACGGGGCTGAGCCGGGAGACGGTTCGGGACAGCATTGTGCAGGCGCTTTTAAAAAGGGCGAAGGAAATCGTCGGGCAATGCGTCTGTTCAAGGGCGGGAAGTGACCGGCAGGATCGGGCGGTCGACCGGATCCTGCTGGGAAGATGGACCGCCGCTCCGGTGATGCTCTTGCTGCTGGCAGGGGTGCTTTACTTGACGATCCTCGGCGCAAATGGGCCCTCCGCGCTGCTTTCCGGCTGCTTTTCCCGGCTGGAGGAGCTGTTTTCTCAGGGGCTGCTGCGCCTCGGCGCGCCGTTCTGGCTCAGAAGTGTGCTCCTTGAGGGGGTGTGGCGGGTATTGTCCTGGGTCGTGGCGGTGATGCTGCCTCCGATGGCGATCTTCTTTCCGCTGTTTACCCTTTTGGAGGATCTGGGCTATCTCCCGCGGGCGGCCTTTGTGCTGGATCGTCCGCTGGAGCGGTGCGGCGCCTGCGGAAAGCAGGCCCTGACTATGTGTATGGGCTTTGGCTGCAATGCCGTAGGCGTCACCGGATGCCGGATCATCGATTCTCCGCGGGAGAGGATGATCGCCATTTTGACCAACAGCTTTGTTCCCTGCAACGGACGGTTTCCGTTGATGCTGACGCTTTGCGCGCTGTTTTTTGGCACGGGAGGAGGGAGCGCTGCGGCGGTCGCGGTGCTGGCAGTGGTACTTCTGGGCGTAGGGATGACGCTGGCGGCATCCCGGCTTTTGGGCCGGACGGTGTTTCGGGGTGTGCCCTCTTTTTTTGCGCTGGAGCTGCCGCCCTACCGGCGGCCGCAGGTGGGGCAGGTAATTGTTCGCTCTGTGCTGGATCGGACGGTTTTCGTGCTGGGCCGGGCCATTGCCGTGGCCGCCCCCGCAGGACTGCTTTTGTGGCTCCTGTCCCGCTGCTGTGCGGGTGGAGAGAGCCTGCTTGCCCATATGGCGCGGGCGCTTGATCCGGCTGGAAGGCTGCTGGGCATGGACGGCGCGCTTTTGCTGGCTTTTGTACTGGGCTTTCCCGCCAATGAGATCGTTTTGCCGATCACGCTGATGATCTACCAGAACACCGGCGTGCTGGAGGAAATGACCAGCCTTCTGACTGTACAACAGGTGCTCAGGGCCCATGGCTGGACGGCGCTGACAGCGGTTTGCGCGATGATATTTTCGCTGCTGCACTGGCCTTGCTCCACCACTTGCCTGACGATCCGGAGGGAAACAGGCAGCTGGAAATGGACGCTGGCAGCCATGGCGCTGCCGACGCTTTTCGGAGCAGTCATCTGCGCGCTGATTGCGTGGGCGGGCCGCCTGGCTGGCTTTTGAACGAAGAAAACAGCAGGAACACGGGCCAAAAAGAAGAATACTATTCCATAAGGAACGGAGGGAACACAAAAGGAGGAACCGATTTCGTGAATCGAACCATTCGAACTATTATGATCTTTTTGCTGGCAGCCGCCCTTTTGCTGGCGCTGGCCGCCTGCGGTGAAAGCAGGACGCAGGAACCGGAGGGCGCCCTTCCAACGCAGGCGCCGCAGCCTGCCAAAGAGCCCGGCGCGGAGCCTGCGCAAAGCGCGGAAGTCGAAGCGGAACAGGAAAACGATCAGAAACCGGACGAAAGCGAAGATAATGAGTCCGATTATAACGAGGAAGAGCCTGGCTGGCGGGTCTACTATAACGAGACGGCCATGGAGAAGCTGAGCTGGACAGAAGCGGAGAAAGAGGGAGACTGCATCCTTGCGCTGAACGATTCTGACGGTGGTCGCCTGCGCGTAACGGTTCAGTGGATCGGCTCCGTCACGGCAGAGGAGTATTTCGCCGCGCGGAAGGAGGAATTTTTTGGCGGCGTTTCGGACAGCGCGGCGGATGGCTGGGAGACTCCGTGGGGCTATGCAGGGCAGATCTTTTGTGCGGCGGACGGAACGGCGCAGCTTCACTGCTCCTACCTTGAGGGATACGGCATTGAGATCCTGATTTGTGCGGAGGGAAGCGGTGCGGCGCAACGGATCGGGGAAACGGCGGACTGCTTTTTCGACAGACAGTTTGACATTTACGCTGCCGGATAAAACAGGCAGAGGGCTTTTCCGGCCGAACGCATGAGCCTGCCCGGACGAGTACGCCGCAGAAAAGCCGCCTGGAAAAAGAGAACCGGGAGACAGGAAGGACTGCCCTGCTGAAAAAATCTGCAAAGAAAGAGACTCCGGAAAGCGGAGTCTCTTTCTTTCGGTTTGGATGAATTAGCCCTGATAAGCGGGGATCATACCGATTTCACGGAACTTGTCGAAGTGATCCAGGATCTCAGGAGCCGCGCGGGTACCGATCAGCTCTGCGCCGCCATAGAGCAGGAACGCGAAAGCGTTCTGGGGACGGGGGAACTTGACGCCGGAGACCTTGACCTTGCACTTGGTGCCCTTGACCGCTTCGCTCATCAGCAGGCACTCGTCGAGCGTGGTGCCCACATACTGGCCGGAAGAGGACTTGACCCAGTCGATGCCGGCTTCGGCAACGAGCTTGGAAGCGGTGGTGATCTCATCAGGGGTCAGGTAGCAGGTTTCGATGATCATCTTGGTCATAACGCCCTGGGCGGCCTTGACGTAATCCTTGAAGTCCTGCAGTACCTTGTCATATTTCTTGTCCTTCAGATCGCCGACGTTCATGCAGCAGTCGAGAACGGTGGCGCCCAGACGAACGGCATTTTCCGTTTCAAAGCACTTGGTCTCGTTGGTCTGCTGACCAAAGGGGAAACCGATGGCAGCGCCGATGAGCAGGTCGGTGCCTTCCAGTTCTTCCTTGACGACGGGGGTCCAGTAGTCAGAAGAGTAGCAGAATGCCTTGCAGTTGTATTCGATAGCTTTCTTGCAGTGCATACGAATTTCAGCTTCGGTGGTCTCCTTGGGCAGGATCGCATAGTCGAAGCACTTACCGGCTGCGCGTTTGTCTTTGATCTTCGAGAAATCCATCATGAGTGGTTGCCTCCTTGGCTTTAATAAAATGCAGGTCATAAGACCAGATGCATGGCCTGCAAACTGAAAAAACTTATTCGTGGGCAGTCCAGCCGCCGTCGACGTAAATGGTATGGCCGTTAATGCCGGTGGCCGTGGCGAGGAAGAGCGCGGTATTGGCAAGCTCCTGCATCTCAAGCAGGCGGCCGATCGGAATACGCTCGCACATATGGGCCATCCATTCGGGGTTATTGAGGTTGTGCTGGGTCATGGGGGTAAGGGTATAGGCAGGAGCGATGCCGTTGCAGTAAATGCCCTTCGGGCCGCCGGAAACGGCAAAGCTGCGGGTGATGGCCTCCACGCCTGCCTTGGTCACGTCATAGATGGTGTGGCGGCCGTCAGAGATGCGGGCGCGGTGGGAGGAGAAGTTGATGATCCTGCCGGAGCTCTGCTCAAGCATGATCTTGTAGGCTTCCTTGGCCATGAAATAGGTGGCCTTGAGGTTAACGTCGTTGAGCAGATCCCATTCCTCTTCGGTGATACTTTCGTTGGGGGTACGGTTGGCCAGCCCCGCAACGTTGACCAGTACGTCCACACGGTCGTGATCGGCCTGGATGGCAGCCATGGTGGCTTCGATCTCCGCTACGGAACGGAGATTGCAGATATAGGCTTTTCCGCCGGTCTCGGCGGCCGCGGCCTCGGCTTTTTCTTTCTGGACGTCGACGATGCAGACCCTGGCGCCTTCTTTGGCGTAGGTGAGAGCAATCTGATGGCCGATGCCGCTGGCAGCGCCGGTCACAACGCAGACGCGATCTTTGAGCTGCATAATAGGATTACCTCCAATATCTCATGAATTGGGTGTAAAGTGCAAGACTCTACACCCAATTTTTTATAGAAAATGGGAAAAATTTTCTTTGGAAGTACTCAGGCTTCCGCAAAAGTTCAGATTTCCTTGTTCAGGGCAAAGTAGCCGCCGCCGGAAAGGGATTCATAGGCGGTGACGAAACGGCGGTAGCCCTCGTTATAGGCGGCGTAATTGTCGGGGTTGGGCTGGTAGCCCTCCTTGATGTGGACGGCCTTTTGTGCGGCCTCTTCGTAGTCCCTGTAGACGCCTGTGCCGACGGCCAGTCCGGTCTTTTCGGCGATGTCGGGCTTGATGGAACCGACGCAGGTGACTGCCTTCACAACGCGGGGAAATTTTTTGATGTCGAGGCCGAGCGCTCCGACGATGATCTTTTCGCTCCAGCAGTTGTTGTCGATGTCAAACACGCCGGTGCGGCTGGCGGTGGCAGTGTCGGCCACGAACCAGTCGTCCGCGCCGAAGCGCTGAAGGAAATAGTCCTGATGGGAAGAGAAATATTCGGTCTTTGCGTAAAGTTCAGGTTCGTTGTCCTTGAACCACAGGTACTTGGTCAGAGCGGGGACGGTGGCGGGGCCATAGCCGGCGATCTGGTACAGCTCGGCGGGATCGATGTATTCGCCCGCCATGATGCGGTCAACGTAGGCTGCGCCTCGGGTGTCCTGCCAGCCCATAAAGGGGCGGATCAGTACGCCGTCCTTGTCGAGCGGATCCCAGACAGAGCCCTGCGTGGACAGGGCAAGCGCTTCCACTTTCTTCAGATCAATGCCGGATTTGGCGATCAACGCCTTTACGGAGGAGAAAAGCCCTTCGGCGATCTCGTCCCCTCCTGCTCCACCCAGCCGGGATTGGGATAGTAGCAGTTGTACTCCCGGTGGTCGCTGCCGATCAGCGTGCCGTCGAACTCGAAGATACAGGTCTTGCAGCCGGTGGTGCCTTCATCGATGTTCCCATTCGTGATACCTCTCAAAATGATATACTCGGGCCTTTTGACCCTGTCATTTTCTGCTGCGAAGGAAAAAGCGGGGAGCCCCTCTGCAGACAGAAAAATTGAATTCATCCAATCTTCGCCGGACGCCGGAAAGATTCATGGGGGGAACGATCGGGTTGAAAGGGAAAAGGGGAGCTCCCTTTCTGCACCGGCAGAACGGGCGGCTGTCGTGTGATAAATTTTACAAATCGAAAAAATCAAAAAAATACAAAGGTAAAAATAGGCAAAAAGTAGAAATTTTTTGTCTTATTGAGGTACAACTTGATTATACAAGTTGGTCGATAGAAAAACAAGGGGGTATTTCAAAATTTTTTGGCGGGGAAGGATCTGCCTAAAAGAAAGACATGCCTTTCGGGCATGTCTTTTGAAATCCCTCAGCTGAAGGAGAGGCGGATCTGATTGGCGGGAAAAGTGAACCGGTTAAAGGTATAGGGCCGGTCGTTTTTATCATAGGAAAGCTCGTCCATGACCAGGACCGGTGCGCCGACAGGGATTTTCAGCTCCCGGGCTTCCACAGCGCTGGCGCCGCAGGCTTCCAGCCATTCGTGCATGCGGGAGGGCGTCAGCCCCAGCCGGTCCCGCAGCTGATAGGTCAGCCGGCCGGTGGAAAGGGCCGAAAGATCCAGATGAGGGGCAATTTCCGGCAGCATATAGTTGTACTGATAGATGGACGGCAGACTGGAGGTCATCGTCCGGTAACGGACGCGTTCCAGGCAGTAGAGCTTGTCACCCGGCTCAAGACTGAAAAGCTTGGCCACCTGCTCCGGCGGCTCGGCATATTCGGCCCGGGCTACAGTGGAGTAGGCCGTCGGCAGCAGCAGATCCAGCTTTTCGCGGATGCCCAGCGTGCGGAAGGGCATCGCCGTGCGGGGCGGGGAGACATAGGTGCCCTTGCCCGGCACGCGGTAAAGAAGCCCTTCGCCGACCAACTGCAAAACCACGGTGCGGATGGTGCTGCGGCTGACATTGTAAAGCTGGGCCAGCTGCACCTCGGAAGGGATGCGCTGGTCGCTCTTCCACTCGCCGCTGAGAATTTTCTTGCGGAAAATGTCGTCGATTTGGCTTGAAAGCGTGACGCCGCCGGCACTGCTGAGCGGAAGACCGCGTTCGGAATCCATTGTAAAACCCAAGCCTTTCCAAACAAAATCAGGGAAAATCGGAGAAGCCCGGCGGAGAAAACAGAACTCCGCAGGCATTTTATTTCATTCTATGGAATAGTATACTGTTTTTTGCGGCAAAATCCCAGAAAAAAGAGGGTTCGACCGGACAAAACCGAGAGGAAAACCGCGCTTGCGAGCCGTTCTGGATCTCAGAAGGCCAGGCTGATCGGCATGATGCAGACCCCCGCGAAAAGGGACCAGAGCGCCAGACGGTTGTAGCCGTACTGACGGGAGGAGGGAATCAGCTCCTCAAAGGAAATGTAGAGCATGATGCCGGCTACCAGCGCAAAGAGAGCACCCATCATCGTGTCGGTCAGAATGGGACCGAGCAGCAGCCATGCCAGCGCCGCGCCGATGGGTTCTGCGATGCCGGAAAGGAAGGTGTAACCCAGAGCGCGCTTTTTGTTGCCGGTGGCGTAGTAAATGGGCAAGGCCACAGAAATGCCTTCCGGAATATTGTGCATGGCAATGGCCACAGCGAGAGAGAGGCCCAGAGTGGGGTTTTCGTAGGCGGCCATAAAGGTGGCGATACCTTCGGGAAAGTTGTGGAGCATGATGGCAATGGTGGACACCAGACCCACCCGTAGCATGTTCTGATGGGGCTTGTCATGGTGCGCCTTGTCCTCCTCGGCGTGAGGCACCAGTCTGTCCATCAGAAGCGCCAGCAACACGCCGGCCATCAAAAACACGACGCTCAGAAGTGTTCCGCCTATTTGGCCGGTCGTTTCCGTCAAAGCGGACTGTGCTTCGGGAAAGAGTTCGATCAGAGATACAGTAATCATCATTCCTGCGGCAAAACCCAGCGCGCAGGAAATGGTTTTTTCACTTTTGGCATGGCTGAAAAAGACGATCACTGCGCCGAGCATGGTGCACATACCTGCTGCCGCAGCAAGGAGCAGAGAAAACCATCCATTATGAAGTGTCATAAAATTCCCCCCTGAAATTTCGATAGGTGCCTGTCGGATAGAAAACCATAAAATTATTGTATGAAAACCGGGAGAATCCGTCAACATCCATTCACAAACATCCGGTTTTGCAGTACGATATTGAAAATATCCGGAGCGCTGCTGCCCGGGAAAGGAAATTTACCAATGAAAAAAATGATGATGTTTTATCTGCCCTCCTGCCCTTATTGCAGGCGGGCAGACCAGATGACAGAAGAACTGCTCAGGCAGGAACCAAAATACAGGGCCATTGAACTGGAACGGATCGACGAGAGCCGCGAGACCGCTCTGGCAGAGCAGTATGATTATTATTATGTTCCCGCCTATTTTGTCGGAAAGCAGAGGCTGTTCAGCGGCGCGCCCGAAAGAGAGGACATCGAACGGGTCTATCGGGAAGCGCTCGAACTGACGCGGGAATAAAACAAAGCGCGCCAAAGACGCTGCCGGCGGGTGCGCGAAACGAGAGAAAATGGGGCTGGAAGCAGGACTTCCGGCCTTTTTTGCCATATCAGCGCAGCGGAAAACGAAAATGCTGCTGAAGAGAACTGCTTGATTTTTGCTGGCAAAAGAGCGGTGAATGAAAGGTAGGCGGCGTCTTTGCAGATACTATTCTCGCCTGACAGGGGTACATATGGTTTTAGCGGGCGGAAAGCTCCCACAGCTTTGTTGCATCCGCTTGTCGTATAGCAGCGCCTGTTTTGACCGACGGGAATAAAGAGGCGCGTGCATCTTTGCTGACTAAGGGTAGACGGGAATCCCCTTGGGTTTCGAGGGTGGGGCAGTTTCTGAAAACGACGTTAAACGAGGAATTTTGACGAATCGGACGAGGGGAACGCGGTTTTGAAAGAATATTGATTGTAATTCAGTCAACGAATAATATACTGATATTATCAGCCAGGGAGTCAAGGAGCAGCAGAAGCCTTCCGGCCCGGCAAACAACAGACGGAGGTACTTTCTTCAATGAAATCGGCAAAAGAAATCGTCGGTGGAGCGGCGATTAAACAGGCGCTCAATTATGCCAGAAAGGATCCGGATAAAAATCTGATCAAGCTGGTAGAACTGGCAGAAAAGCTGGATAAGGGACACGTCAATCAGAAGACCTATGACAATCTGCGGGTTTCTCTTCAGAATCCTGACGACAACTGGAACCGCTTTTTCCATCGTCTGCTGACGGAGCTTGATCCCGGTGTACAGGATCATGTGGCGCAGAGCCTGGGCGTGAACGCTGCGATCAAAGCCTTTCCACAGCGCATGGCCAGTATCGAAAAATACGGCTGCAACATTCCATGGGCCATTTTGATGGATCCAACCGCCGCCTGCAATCTGCACTGCACCGGCTGCTGGGCTGCGGAGTACGGCAAAAACTGCTCGCTTCCCTATGACGTGATGGAACGCATTATCGCCGAAGGCGAGGAGCTGGGCGATTATGTTTATCTGTTCTCCGGCGGCGAGCCTCTTTGCAGAAAAGACGACCTGATCCGCCTGTGCGAAAGCCATCCCGAGTGCGTGTTCCTTTCCTTCACCAACGGCACACTGGTGGACGAAGCCTTTGCAAAGGAAATGAAGCGGGTGGGCAATTTCGCTCTGGCCTTCAGCATTGAGGGTTGGGAGGAGGAGACCGACATGCGCCGCGGCAAGGGCACCTATCAGAAGGTGCTTCACGCCATGGATCTGCTGCGGGCGGAGGGCGTTCCCTTCGGCTTCTCCTGCTGCTACCACAGCAAGAACACCGAGGTCATCGGTTCGGATGAATGGGTGAATTTCCTGATCGACAAGGGCTGTCTCTTCGGCTGGTACTTCACTTACATCCCCTGTGGTAAGGACGCCGTACCGGAATTGCTTGCCACGCCAGAGCAGCGCAGATTCATGTACGACCGTGTCCGCTATTTCAGAAAGACCAAGCCGGCGTTCCTGCTGGACTTCTGGAACGACGGTGAGTACGTTCAGGGCTGTGTGGCCGGCGGCCGCAACTATCTGCACATCAATGCAAACGGCGACGTGGAGCCCTGCGCCTTTATCCATTATTCCAACGTCAACATCAAGGACTGCTCGTTGCTTGAAGCGCTCCAGAGTCCTTTGTTCCTGCAATACAAGCAGCATCAGCCCTTTAACTGTAACCATCTGCGGCCTTGCCCCATGCTGGATAATCCCGAAATGATCCAGAAGATGGTTCACGCTTCCGGCGCTCACTCTACCGATATGCTCAAGCCGGAAGCGGTAGACGAGCTGGTGGCAAAAACCAGGCCGGCAGCAGAAAAATGGCAGCCTGTGGCCGACCGGCTGTGGGAGGAATCCGAGACGAAGAAGGATGTCGGCCCCTCCAAGCTTTATCCCAAAGACGGCGGCAGGGACGCTTGACAGATCCTGTACAAAGCATGTTTTTTGCGGCGGGAAGTCGCTCCCCCGCTGCGAATGGCATAAACAAAAGCCCCATCCCAGGATAACAACGGGATGGGGCTTTTCCATGCCGAAAGGAAAGTTTCCGGGCGGAAAGCCCGCGGGAGAAACGGCAGGTCTCCTTTAGCTGAGAAAAGCAAAAGGAGAAAGCGCCACAGGGCAAAATGGAAGCAACGCTGCGACGCATGAGCTTTGCCGCAGAGGGAAGGCGGAAGGGTCAGCGCTCCCGGGCGACCGGCAGCCACACCTCCACCAGATAGGGAGAAACGCCTGTCTCCTCCTCGCCGCAATGCTCAGCGATCAGCACGTTTCCCCAGGGAGAGCCGGAAAGGGTCAGCCCCTGCGCGCTGAGAAACTCCATGGCGTGGCGCAGCGTGTTTTGGGCGAAGCGGTTGGAAACCTGACTGACGACGGTGTAGACGCTCAGCTCTGGGGGGAAAATCAGAGTGTCTTTGGAAAGGAGGCCAAGGGCCTGCACCTCGTCAAGAGGCAGGGTGAAGCCCAGCGAGTGGTGAAGCTCCTCCCGGCCGTCGAGCAGATCGTGCCGGTCAAACTGGATGGCCACCCGTGTCAGGGGCATCTGATCGAGCCAGCGGCGCAGCTGCTGCTGGATCTCCGGGCCGACGTGCACCTCGAGGGCGTGCTGGCTTGGAAGATAAGCGGCGGCCGGGCTGGTCTCGACGCGGCAGCGTCCCAGCATTTCGGGCACAGCGCGGGAGGCCTGGAGCTGCACGTCGATGCCGCGGGCAATGCGGGCGTAGCGCTCCGATTCAGCAAGGGCCTGACGGCGGCACTGCTCCATTTTTTCCAGGGTAGCCTCATAGCTGTAATGGCGGAATTGCTCCTGCACCTCCTGTACACTATACCCCATGGAGCGGTATTTCTTGCAGTTAATCAGGCGGTTGAAGGCCTTGGTATCAAACTGACGGCGGCGCCCGCCGGTTTTTTCCGGGTGGATTAGACCCATTTGTTCGTAATAGCGCAGCGCCTCGGTCGTCATGCCGAAGATACGGGCAAAGTCGCTCATTTTGTAGCTCATGACAGCCTCTGTTTTCGGAAAGTCTCAAAAAAAGGGCCGGTAGCGCGCTGCCTCCGGCAGTTTTTGCCGCACAGGCCGCGTGGAAAGAGAAATCGTTTATTTTTTACGCCATACCGACGGGATACACAGCATCACCATCGGGAAGATCTCCAGCCGGCCGGTCAGCATCGCGGCAGAGAGCACCAGCTTGGAAAGATCCGTCAGGGTGGAGAAATTGCCCACTGGGCCAATCCGGCCAAAGCCGGGCCCCACGTTTCCAAGGCAGGTCAGCACCGCGCTGATGGTCTCCTCAAGGTTTAGCGAGTCGAGGGAGATCAGCAGCATTCCGGCGCAGGCGACCAGCGCGTACAGGCAAAGATAGGCGGTGACGCCCCGGAGAGTATCTTCTTCGACAGGCCGGCCTTCCACCTTGACCTGGCTCACGGAGCGGGGATGGATCATGCGGCGAAGCTCCCGACGGCCGATCTTACACATTATGATCAGCCGGACGACTTTGATGCCGCCGCCAGTGGAGCCGGCGCTGGCGCCCACGATCATCAAAAGGAGAATGATCGTTTTGGAAAAGAGTGGCCACAGGTCATAGTTGGCCGTGACAAAGCCGGTGGTGGTGATGGTGGAGCTGACTTCAAAGGCGGAATAGCGGACTGCTTCCCCAAGGCTTCCGTAGAGGGGAAGGATGTTAATGGCGATGGCCGCCGTACAAAACAGGATGATACCCAGATACCAACGGAGCTCTTCGCTGCGAAGAGAGCGGCCTACCTGCCCGAGAAGGATGAAATAAAACAGGTTGAAATTGACGCCGAAAAGTGCCATGAACACCGTGATAACCCATTCGATATAGGCGCTGCCATAGGCGGCGATGCTGGCGTTTTTCACGGCGAAGCCGCCGGTGCCGGCCGTGGCGAAGGCGGTGACGACGCTGTCGTAAAGGGGCATTCCGCCAAAGAGCAGGAAAATCACCTCAAGGGCTGTCAGAGCGATGTAGATGCCGTAGAGGATCATGGCAGTGGAGCGAACCCGGGGCACCAGCTTGCCCACGGACGGCCCGGGCACCTCGGCCCGCATCAGATGCATGGAACGTTCGCCCGCAAGGGGGATGATGGCCAGCACGAAGACCAGCACGCCCATGCCGCCTACCCAGTGGGTGAAGCTGCGCCAAAAAAGGATGCCCAGCGGAAGACCCTCGATCTGGGCAAGAATGGTGGCTCCGGTGGTGGTAAAGCCCGAGACCGTTTCAAAGAAGCAGTCGATATAGCGGGGAATCGCGCCGCTGAAATAAAAGGGCAGTGCGCCAAAAAGCGAAAGAATCAGCCAGGAGAGCGCCACGATGACGATGCCCTCCCGGGCGTAGATCACGCGATTTTTCGGGCGCAGACATACGCCGGGCAGACCACAGACGCCCAGCAGAAGGATCGACCACACAAAGCCCATCGCGCCGCCCCATTCCCCGTAGCACAGGGACAGGAGCAGAGATGGAAGCATCAGCAGTGCCTCTGCCCACAGCATGTGACAGAGGAGCTTCAGGACCATTTTACGATTCATGGTATACCTCGGCAGGAAGAATGGACGGCCCTTAGCGAAGGATATCCGAAATGTCGTTGAGCTGGCCGTTGGTCGTGATAACGATGACGTTGTCTCCAAGCTCAATGGTGTCGCTGCCGCTGGGAATGATGACGCGCCCCTGGCGGATCAGGCAGGCGATCAGCAGGTTTTCCCTGAGCGGCAGTTCCCTGAGGGGACGGTGGAGGAAAGAGGCGTTTTCCCGAACGATGAATTCAAGGGCTTCTACCTGGTTGTTGACGATCTTATGGAGGGTCTCCACCGAGCTGCCGAAGGAATTCTGCATGGCCCGGACGTAGCGGATGATCTGATCCGCCGTGATGAATTTGGGAAGGATCACGCTTTCAAGGCCCACCGAAGCGAGGATGTCCGGCAGGGTGATGCGGTTGATCTTGGTGACCACTTTTTTGACGCCGAGGCCGTTGGCATACATGGAAAGAATGATGTTTTCCTCGTCGTTGTCGGTCAGGGCGATAAAGGCGTCGGTGTCGGCGATGCCTTCCTCCTGCAAAAGCTCCTGATCGGTGCCGTCGCCGTGGATCATTTCCACCTTGGGCAGGCGTTCGTCCAGCTCGATGCAGCGCTGTGCGTCGCGCTCGATGATGCGCACCCGCATGCCCATGTCGCTCAGCTGCCGGGCGAGGTAATAGGAAATTTTCCCGCCGCCAACGATTAGCACGGACCGGATCCGTTCCTTGAGAAGGCCAATTTCACGGAAGAAAGTGGAAATCTCACGGGAAGAGGCGGTAACATGAACCTTATCACCCTGCTGCAAAACGAAATCGCCGCCGGGAATGTGGATTTGTCCAGCCCGCTGCACGGCGCAGATCAGCACCTTGAGCTTATAGCGGGCATAAAGGCTGGAAAGTTGCTGTCCGGCCAGAGGGTTGCTCTCGCCGATGCGGAATTCCACCAGCTCTACCCGCCCCTTGCCAAAAACGTCGATTTTGGTGGCGGAGGGAAAGCGGAGAATACGGGAAATTTCAGCCGCGGCCGCCTGTTCCGGGTTAATGGCCATGGAAAGGCCCAGTTCATCCTTGAGAAAAACCAGCTGACCGGCGTATTCGGGATTGCGAATCCGGGCAATGGTGTGGCGCGCGCCCAGCTTTTTGGCTAGCAGGCAGCTGAGCATGTTTACCTCGTCGCTGGAGGTAGCGGCGATCAGAAGATCGGCCTTGTTGACCTGGGCTTCCATTTGAACGGCATAGCTTGCGCCGTTTCCCTGTACGCCGATGACGTCCAGAGTGTCTGTGGAGTTTTTGAGCGCCTGAGGGTTTTTGTCGATCATGACCAGATCGTGGCCCTCTTTGGTCAGCTGCGCGGCAAGAGTGCAGCCTACTTTTCCGTCTCCGACGATGACGATTCGCATAATCCCTCTCTTCGTTGCACAGAGCAGTCAAAACGGGCTCTGACAGCCGTAAGTTGACATGAATTAAGATGACGTTAAGATGTTATGATATTTATTATAGCACAGGAACAGAAAAAGGCATAGCACCCGGAAGAAAGCTCTCTTCCTGAATTATATAGATGAATTTCCGGAGAAAGGCGCTGACGCGCAGGCTGCGGCAGGAGCGGGTAAACGGGGCGCGGGAGAGAGGGCAGCTCGTTTCCCTCACGAAAACCGCCCAGGCCACAGCCTGGGCGGAAGTAAGCGGATCCTGTTTTCTATACGGCCAAACTGGTCTCCTGCTGCGCACTGCTCATGGTCTGTTCGTAAAGCTGACGCAGAGCGGGAACGGAAAGAAATTCCTCCAAGGTCAGGCCGCATTCGCCGATTTCGCGGGGATTTTTGGTGCCCTTTTTGCCATCGGCATGGTAATCGGAGCCACCTGAGAAGAAGAGCCTGCCTTCGGCCAGGGAACGGACTTCTTCCCAGATGACCTTGCAGGGCCGCTTGTCTTTGCAGCTGGTCTTGTCATAGGTGTAGCGGATCTCAATGCCGTCAAGCCCCGCGCCGATCAGGCCGGAGATGTATTCCCAGCGGCTCTTTTGCACGCCGTCATGCTGCACGGTCTCGTCGATCAGCCACGGATGCGCCAGGATCGCAATGCCGCCGGACTGGTGGATAGCCCGGATGATGTCAGCGCCTGCGGGCTTTTCCCGCTCCACGCTCAGATAGGGATCCTCGCGAACGAGCAGCTTTGCGCTCTTCCAGTCGGGGGTATAGCCCTTGAGGGCCATCATGTCGAAGATGCGCTTCTTCTGCAATTCCGTCAGGTCGATGCGCCTGCCCCCCATGGTCAGAAGTTCTTCGAGCTCCATGGCGTATCCCCGCTCATTGAGACGACGGACAGTCTCCTCATAGGCGCGGGCCTTGCTCAGGGCGATCTCGTTGACCTCACGGGCCATGATCGGGCCGTTCCAGTCGCAGCCGAGCCCGACGATGTGCACGTCCTGTACTGTGGTCTCGCAGGAATATTCAATGCCCCGCAGCAGGCACAGGCCCCGCCCGGCAGCATAGGAGCAGATCTCCCGCTCGGAGCCGTCCGGCAGCGTCACGACAGCGGGGGGAAGCACGTCGTGGTCTGTCACGGCCAGCACCTTCATGCCGCGGGCCAGAGCGTTTTCGATCAGTTCATAGGGAGTATCGTTGCCGTCGGAGCCGACGGTGTGGCTGTGCAGATCGCATTCATAGGGGGCTTTCATTGGGACTCCTCCTTTTGGGCTTCAGGCGTGGGGCGCAGTGGATCAGGGAAACGGTTAAAGGGCGATGTCCTCGCCGGCGAAGAGGCGGATGTGTTTTTCGATCAGATCGGTGGCAGCCAGTTCTACGGAGCGGTCGAAATCGATGGGGTTGATCTTGGGATTCTCCAGCTGGCGACGGCTCTCACCGAGATAGACCTGCTTCAGAGCGGTGGAGATGTTCACCTTGGCGGCCCCCAGAGCGATGAGCTTGTGGAAGGCCTCGGGCGAAAGACCCGTGCCGCCATGGACCACCAGAGGGGTTTCCAGTTTTCCGACCCGTTCGACCAGCCCGTAATTGAGTACCGGCGTGCCAGTGTATACGCCGTGGGCCGTGCCGATCGAAGGGGCGATGGCGTCGACGCCGGAGGCTTCGATGAAAGCGACGGTGTCTTCATAGGTGGCGGGATGAGCGGTATCGTGGCTGATCTCTTCTTCGACGCCGCTGATGACGCCGACTTCGCCTTCAACGGCGACCCCCCGCTCATGGGCGTAGCGGACGATCTCTCCAGTCAGGGCGACATTTTCTTCCATGGAGCGGGCGGAAAAGTCCATCATGACCGAATCCCATCCGGCGTCGATGCAGGCTTTGGCCAGCTCGGAGTCAGTGCAGTGATCCAGGTGCAGCGCTACGGGAACCGAGGCGCCCTGACGCAGGCCGTCGAGCATGCGGAACATTTCTTTGACTCCGTAGCGGCGCACCGTTCCGGTGGAGGGCTGCAGGATCACGCCGCGCCCTGCCCGTTCAGCGGCATGGATCACGGCGCGGGCCGTGTTATAGTTGAGGATGTTGATCGAAGCAGAGGCGGTTTTGGTGGCCTTGGCGTCCAGAAGAATCTGCATGAAGCGATTGTCTTTCATCATATTCCCTCACTTTTGCTGAATTGACAGGTTAAGGTCTGTAAGTTCCTGCTAGTCCATGTTGGTTCCTGTATATACAACTTTGTGCTATTTTTTACAGGGAAAGTCTCCTTTCCGGAAAAGGGACCGTCCCTGTGAAATTCAGGCTTCGTATTCGAAATGGAGCTTGATTTTATCGCCCCGGAACAACACTGTGGTATATTCAAAGGTTTGATGGGCGGCGGTGACGTTGACATCTTCCAGGCGAAGGAGGGGAAAACCCTTTTCCACCTGCAGAAGGGCGGCGTCAGCGGCGCTGGCCATGACAGATTCGAGCGTTTCAGAAACGGTGGCGGTTTTCAGGCCGAATTCCCGTTCCATGATGACGCAAAGCTGCTCGCCCTCAAGAGCCTTGTCTGCAAGAGAGGGACACAGCGCGCAGGGAAGGTAAGACCGGTGGATACTGAGAGGACGGCCGCCGGCATAGCGAACCCGCTCGATGAAGTAGACCTGTTCCTCGCGGGGAATGCCGAGCATGGCGGCGATGTGGGCGTTGGCCTCGATGGTGCCGAAGGTAATCAGCCGGGTGGTGGTCTCGTAGCCCATTTGCTCAAGCTGTTCCCGCACACCCAGATAAGCGGGGGAGCGGGTGGAGATCTTGGGCTCGGCAACAAAGGTGCCCTTGCCCTGCACACGGTATAGGAGACCCTCATTGACCAGCGTGGTCACCACGGAGCGGACGGTCATGCGGCTCAGGCCGTAGGTACGGCTCATCTCATTTTCCGAGGGGATCGCGTGGTTGGGCTGCCATTCGCCGCTGAGGATGAAGGAGCGAAGACGGTCTTCGAGCTGTGCATACAGCGGTTTGGGATTGTTGCGGTCGAGCATGCCATTCCTCCAGGCAGTTACGGCATACAGGATCGATAGCCGTGTGGGTTGATTGACAGGATGGGAAAAAAATCCCATCTGTACTTGTATATATAACTTAGCGCGAATTGCGGCGTTTGTCAATAGGTTTGAACAAATTTTTCATTTCCACGCGTTTCGATGACAGAAAAGCCCCCTGTCGGAAAAACAGGGGGCAAAACAAAGCTTTGGGACGGACTTTGAGAAAGGGCCTTCGCTCAGAACCAGATGCTTGCATCCAGCGTGCTGAGCAGAGAAAGAGGAACGTACAGGCGGTTGTTTTCCACAAAGGCGGGGAGAGAATAAACGGTTTCTCCCTCAGCGTTGGTGAGCGTTTCGCTGCCGACGGGGATGGTCAAAAGGAGCTTTCCGTCTTTCCGGACGGTGTAACGGGTGCGCGCGGCGTTGCGGTAGACGGTATAGCCCAGCTCCCGGACCACTGCGGTCAGGGGGATATAGAGGGCTTCTTCCTTTTCGATGGCTTTGGCGGAAAGCTTTTTGCCGTTGACGGAGACGGTTTCACCCGACGTTTCCACGAAGCTGTCATAGGGGCCGTCGAGCAGCACCATGCGCTTTTCATCCTGCCAGAAGATCAGCCGGCTGCCGGGATGCAGTTCGGAAAGAGAGATCGCTTCATCCGTGCCGAAACGGGTGATGGAATATTCGTCGGTCAGCAGATATAGCGCATCGGTCTCCCGCTCAAAGGTGACGGAAAGCTCCTTTTCGTTCAGAAGATTCGCGTAGCACAGCTCCACCAGCTGCCCCGCGCCATGGTCAGCGGGAATATTGGTCACCAGCGCCACCGCCGTGGACTGGGGCGGTAGGCTCATGGTCATGTAGGGAAGATGCCAGGCGTAAACGTCGGCGCCTTTTTTGAGATCGGCCGTGGTCAACGGTTTTCCCGTAACATCGTCCACAATAGGGGTGTTTTCGTCCAGGTGAAGGACAATATCAAGCGCGTCGTCCTGACCATTGTGAATCAGGACGGAGGTGATGCCGTCAGATTCGGTGATCTCGCCGATGGTGCCCCACGCCCGCGTGAAAGCGGGCAGACGCTCGGATTCGCCGGTATAGGCGGCCGCGGAACACAGGGTCAGGGCGCTCAAAAGCGCCAGCAGGAAGGAAAGTGTTTTTTTCATGCTGCAAAAAGTCCTTTCTTCGGCGGGAGAGTCCGCCGGGATGTTTTTGAAATGGCAACTATTTGTAATACGAAATCCGGAGGAAAAATGTTCCTGAAAACAACGGACTTTTAAATAAAGAAAAACTTCTACCAAAGAAGATAGGCAGCTTTCCTATAAAAAACGCGGATTGGGGCAACCTAACACAACAAATGGCCAAAAAAGGAGCAGCGCAATGGGACAAACACCGCAGGGGCCGATGGGCAGCAGCCGGAAGAACGGCAAAAAAACAGTCATTGATGTTGTCGCGCCGATGACAGGACGATCCATTCCCCTTTCAGAGGTGGAGGAGGAGGCCTTTTCTCAGCAGATGGTGGGGGAGGGCGTGGCGATCGATCCGACGGATGGAACGGTGCGTGCTCCGGTGACCGGAACGCTGGAACGGGTCTTTTCCACCAACCATGCCTTCAGCGTCCGGACGGATGAGGGATATGAGGTGCTGGTGCATGTAGGCACGGGCACGGCGGAGCTGGATGGAAAGGGGTTCACCCGCCTGCGGCAGCCGGGAGAACGGGTGACAGTGGGTCAGACGATTCTCAAGGCCGATCTTTCAGTGCTGGCGGGTCTGGGAAAATCCCTGCTGTCCCCGGTAGTGCTGGTGGATACGGAGGATATTGAACGGCTCGAGCTGGTGGAAGGGCCTGTCGAGGGCGGAGATACCACCGTTATGACCGTTACCTGCCGTCCGGGAGAAGGGACGGCGCAATAAAAAGAGGCAGAAACTCTGCCTCTTTTTTACTGAGGGAATCATGGTTCAGGAGTCTTTTGCAGGCGGGCGGCGATCTCCCTGCCGGTGGGAGTGGTGGCGATGCCGCCGAGGGCGGTCTCTCTCAGTTCGCTGGGTAGCTTTGCGCCCACGCGGCGCATGGCGTCGACCACTTCATCAAAGGGGATGATGCTTTCGACGCCTGCCAGCGCCAGATCGGCGCTGACCATGGCGTTGGCCGCCCCAAGGGCGTTTCGCTTGACGCAGGGAGACTCCACAAGCCCCGCCACCGGATCGCAGACCAGGCCCATGACGTTTTTCAGGGCAGTGGCTGCGGCATGGAGCGCCTGACGGGGCGTGCCGCCGGCCATCTCGACCAGCGCTGCGGCAGCCATGGCTGCTGCGGAGCCGGTCTCCGCCTGACAGCCGCCGTCCGCGCCGGCCACGGTGGCATTTCGGGCGATGAGAAAGCCAATCGCTCCGGCAGTAAAAAGCCCCTCGACGACTCGCTCATCCGGCCAGCCCTGTTCCTGCGCTGTGGTCAGCAGCGTTCCGGGAAGGATGCCGCTGGCTCCCGCGGTGGGAGCGGCAACGATTCGGCCCATGCAGGCGTTGAGCTCCACCACAGCCATGGAGGCGGCCACGGCCCGGAACATGCTCCGGCCGCAGAGAGGCTCCGCTTCGCTGTGCAGCCAGGCCTTGCGGGCCGAGTCGCCCACCAGACCGCCCATGGAGCGCAGGCCGCCCTTGAGCCCCCGTTCAACGCCCCTTTTCATGATCTCAAGGCTTTCGGCCATTTCATCGAAGATCTCCTGACGGGTACGGCCACTTTTCTGGCATTCCCGGAGAAGCATCACTTCCCAGATCGCTCCCCGTCCTTCGCAGCAGGCGAGCAGTTCTTTGCCGCTGGTGAACCGGATAATCATGACTGCACCTCCTCCTGAATGAGCAGCACCTGCGCGATGTCTCTGTCCACGGATTTGATATGATCGGTCAGGCCGGGCGGCAGCAGCTGGTCGGTCTCAATGACCATAAAGGCCTTGCGGCCCTTGCCGTGGCGGAAGACCCGCATGAAGGCGATGTTGATGCGCTCCTGCGCCAGTGCTGTGCTGACAGCAGCGATGATGCCGGGCTTGTCCATGTACTCGAGGATAACGGTAGGGTATTCGCCGGCCAGTTCCACAGCCACGCCGTTGATCTCGGTGATGAGGATGGCGCCGCCGCCGACCGATACGCCGGTGACGGAGCAGCTCCGGCCCGCCCGGTTCATCGTGCGGATACGGACAGTATTGGCGTTGGGCGTTTCTTCGTCGGACACCTCAAAGGAAAAGCGCAGCCCCTGCTGCCGGGCGATGGAAAAGGAGTTGCGAAGCCGCTCGTCGTCTGGCCCCATGCCCAGAATGCCCGCCACCAGAGCCCGGTCGGAGCCGTGCCCCTGGGAGGTGTGGGAAAAAGAACCATAAAGCGTAAAGACTACCTCGGTGATGTCCGGCCCGGCGATCTTTCCGGCTACCTGCGCAAGGCGTGCCGCTCCCGCCGTATGAGAGCTGCTCGGCCCGATCATGCGGGGGCCAATGATATCAAATACGCTCAGATCTGCCGTCTGATTCATGTGCGTCCTCCATTGCAGGATGTTGGAACTCTGCCTTTATAATTAGTATACCAAGATTTGCCCCGGCAAAATAGAGAAGAACGCAAAACAAAAAGGCAAAAAGTTCGGAAAAAGGATAACGCAGAACTTCCTCTTGAAAGCGGAAGGGGAGAATGCTAAAATAACAACAGTTGAATACGCATTCGGGTGCCTGCCCTGCGCAGGATAATAGGAAAAGCGGTGAAACGCCGCTGCAGCCCCCGCTACTGTATGGCTGACGAACCGGAAAATGCCACTGTCTTTTCGGAGACGGGAAGGGTTTTGGGAAGGATGAGGCCGAGCCAGGAAGCCTGCCTGTTTTGCGATCCAAAACCACCTGCGGAGGGCGGGAAGGTGTTCCGGGAGTCACAAAGCCCCTTTGTCAGGATACCTGCCGAAGGGGCTTTTGTGTGGAAATAAAAAACAACAGAATCTAAAGCGCGGCGATGGCCCACGGGGACTCCTGCCTTGCCGCCAGAGGAGAAGGACATGAAACAGACCTGGAAAAAACTGGGCGCGCTTTTGCTGTGCCTGCTGATGGTACTGAGCCTGACGGCCTGCGCTGCAAATGCGCCTCAGGCGACGGAAGCGCCTGCGGAGGCGACGCAGACGCCCGCCGCAGCAGAAGAAACGCCGGCACAGACCGATGCGCCTGCGGTTGAAGCGGAGGAAATCACCGTTACGGATCTTTATGGCCGTGAAGTGACGGTTTCCGCCGTGCCGGAGAGAATCGTTTGCCTGACTGCATCCGCGACGGAAATCGCGTTTGCCCTCGGTGCCGGGGACAAGGTGGTTGGCGTGGATGCTTACAGCGACTATCCTGCCGAGACTGCGGACCTTCCCAAGGTGGGCGATTATAACGGCCCCAACGTCGAAGCGATTCTGGCGCTGGATCCGGACGTGATCTTTGCCGGCTCGGGCCTTCAGGACGAGGCGATCGAACAGCTTTGTGAGCTGGGCGCTGTGGTTGTAGTCAATGAAGCGACTTCTTACAGCCAGATCTACGACTCCATCGAGCTGACCGCCAGGGTGCTCGGCGCGGATGCCTCCGCTGTGATTGACGGCATGCACGCAGCAGAGGAAGAGGCCAAAGCCCTTGCCGCCGCCGATGAGAACTGTCCCCGGGTGTACTACTGCGTCAGCTACGGCGAATACGGCGACTACACCTGTGGCCAGGGCGCTTTTGTGACCGATATGCTGGCTATGATTAACGCTGAGAGCGTCACCGCCAGCCTTGAATACGCATGGCCTACCTATACGGTCGAACAGATCATTGCCGACGACCCCGACGTGATTCTCGTTTCCGGCGATCAGGCCTATGCCGACGGCTTCTGCGCCGACAGCCGTTATCAGGAGCTGCGTGCGGTCAAGGAAGGCCATGTCTATGCCGTGGACGCCAACCTCTCGAGCCGTCCCGGCCCCCGCATCGTTGAGGCGCTTAAGGCCATGGCTGAGATTCTCCACGGAGACAAGTGAAGCGCGGAAAAGAAAACCGCAGAAAGCTCTCTTCCGGGCTGCCGGAAACAGCCGTGCCGTCCGGAAGGAAGGGTCAGCCCCGCTCTTTTGTGCTGCGCCGTCGGCGCCTGCTGGGAGCGGGGCTGATCGTGCTTGCGCTGTGCATGGTGATGCTGGTGGCCGCCTGCTTTTTCGGAAGCGCCGGATACAGCTTTGCAAAAACGGCGCAGGTGCTTTTTGAGGGGATTTTGGGCCGCTCCGCGCAGGAGGATCCGGCCCATACCATCATCCTGAAGATTCGCCTTCCCCGGGCCGTGCTGGCCTTTGTGGTGGGTGCGGCGCTGTCGGCTGCCGGCGCCTGCATGCAGGGGGTGTTCAAAAACCCCATGGCGGATCCGGGCATCCTGGGCGTGTCGGCGGGTGCGGCGCTGGGGGCCTCTATCGCGCTGGTGCTTGACTGGAATCAAAGCATTTTCGGTATGGGCGCCGTGACACTGTGCGCCTTTTTGTGCAGCGTCGCCACAGTGCTGGCGGTCTATCAGCTGGCCCGGCGGAAGGGCAGGCTCAGTACCCTTTCGCTGCTGCTTGCCGGCACGGCGGCGAGCGCCCTCCTTTCGGCCCTGATGAACGCCCTGATGACCCTCAACCACGATAAACTGGAAAACATCGTCGCCTGGACCATGGGCAGCTTCGGCGCGGCCTCCTGGCAGAAGCTGCTCTGGTGCCTGCCGCCTGCAGCAGTGGGCTGCGCGGTCTGTCTGCTGTTTTCGCGGGACCTGAATATCCTCCTGATGGGAGATGACGAGGCCCGGAGCCTGGGGGTCAACGTCGGCAGAACGCGATTGATTGTTATTGCTGCTGCGACGCTAGCCACGGCTGCCGCCGTTTCCTGCTGCGGCATCATCGGCTTCGTGGGCCTGATGGTGCCCCACGCCATGCGCATGATCACCGGCCCGGATCATCGGGTGCTGCTGCCCTTTTCCATGGCGGCGGGCGGGTGCTATCTGATGGGAATGGACACGCTGGCGCGGACTGTCCTTTCACCGATGGAGCTGCCGGTGGGCGTGCTGACCGCCATCGTCGGCGGGCCGTTTTTCCTGTATCTGCTCAGAAAAAAGCGCTGAAGGAGGGAGCGGTATGATCGAAGCAAGCTATCTTTCCTACGCGTATGAAAGCGATCCGGTTCTCCAGGATGTTTCCTTTTCGGCAGAAAGGGGAAGCGTCACCGGCATCCTCGGCCCGAACGGCTCGGGAAAATCCACGCTGCTCTCCCTTCTTTGCGGCGCGAGAAAGCCCGACGGGGGCGAGGTGCTGCTCGGCGGCAGGCCGCTCGGCAGCTACTCTGCCCGGGAGCTGGCAAGGACTCTGGCGCTGGTGCCGCAAAAATCGCAGATGGAGTTTGATTTTACGGTGCTGGATGTGGTGCTGATGGGCCGTCAGCCCTATCGCAGGCGCTTTGGCGGCGAGACTGCGCAGGACGGCGAGATCGCCCGGGAGGCCATGGAAAAGACGGGCGTAGCGCATCTGGCGGACCGGCCGGTGACCGGGCTCAGCGGCGGCGAGTGGCAGCGGACGGTGATCGCGCGGGCGCTGGCGCAGCAGACGCCGGTGCTTCTGCTGGATGAGCCGGTGTCAAATCTGGATATCCGCCATCAGCTGGCGGTGCTACAGATCGTCCGCCGCATCGCAAAAGAGGAGGGCGGTACCGTGCTGTGTGTGCTGCACGACCTGAATCTGGCGGCCCACTACTGTGATAAGATCCTCCTGCTGGAGCGGGGGAGGGCCGTTGACTTTGGAAGCCCCGAAAACGTGCTTTCCAGAGCGGGCGCGGTATATGAAGCGCCGCTTTTACAGGCGGTGCATCCCAAGACCGGAGAGCCCTTCCTGCTTCCGGATTACGATGCGCTATAGGGCAGATGAATTTCATTGAAGCGAAAGAGACGGATTGGCCTCCGTCTCTTTTTTCATGAAAAAGTTTGAAAAACACTCTTGCATATCAAGTGACTTGATGTATTATGATAGATTTCACAACGGGATGCCTTTTCGTTACAGGCGGCTGCTGAAAAGGCAGAGCTATCAGGGAAGGTAGCGGAAAGGCACCCCCGGCATTGAGCACAAAAGAAACAACAACTGAGGAGGAACAAAACCAATGATTATCAACGGCGTGGAATATACCAAAGAGAAGCTGGCCGGAATGATCGACTATGCGGTTCTGAGCCCCGACACGACCCGCAAGCAGGTGGAGGAAGCGGTGGAGACTGCCAAGAAGTACGGCTTCAAGGGTGTGCATACCAATCCTGTCTGGAGCTATTACACGGCGGATCTGCTCGAGGGTACCGGCATGGAAGTGTGCATCAACGGCTCGTTCCCCTTCGGCTGCCTGCCCCATGACGTCAAGGTCAAGGAGATGGAGCAGATGGTCAAGGACCTCAAGGGTCGTCCTGGCTGTATCGACTTTGTTGTGAACCTCGGCGCGCTCAAGGGCGGCGAGTACGACGTCTTTGCCGCAGAGATTCGCGACATCGCCAGGATCGGCCACGACGCTGGCATGGAGGTCAAGACCATCCTCGAGAGCCAGTTGCTGACTGACGGGCAGCTGGTTACCGCCTGCAAGATTGCTGTCGAGCAGGGCGCGGACTTCGTTAAGACCTCATCGGGCCGCAGTGGAAATCCGCAGGTGCGCCATATCAAGATCATGCGCGCCGCCGTGCCTCCGCACATTGGCGTAAAGTTCTCCGGCTTCGGCGGCTTTAACCCGGCGCAGCTGGTCATCATGGCGATTGCTGCCGGCGCGTCCCGCATCGGCACCCGTCAGGGCCCGCAGATCGTTGATGAGATCGATACGTATTACAAGGATCTGGTGATCAACGACACCGTGGTCATGGGAGAATAAAGAGCAGGGACAAGCACAGAAAGTCTTTTCAGATGCGAAAGGGAGCCGGATACCGGCTCCCTTTTTCCCTGCGGCAAAGACGGGGAGACATTAAGTTATCGTATGGGGAACCACTGCTCGCAGTAGTGCACGTATTCGCCGTTCTTTTTGGAGGTATGAAGTGTTCGGCCATAGCTGTCGGCAGCGATGGTCAAATGATTTTCCCGGAGGAAACGCAGCGCGTTTCTAAAGGTTTGGCTGATATTGGGCCGGACTGCGTAGGAATGAGGGATTCGCTCAATGGTATACACGGCTTTCTGCGATGGAAAATACAGTACGCCAGCTCCGTGCCCCATGGACAGTTTACAGGCGAGCTCCTCTTCCATGCAGAGTCCCATAAGATAGCCGTCGCGTCCCTCCAGGAGCTTTTCTTTTGGATAGACCATCAGCGTTTCCGCCAGGGGCTTTTTATCGGACCATTGGCGGATTTGTTTTCGAAGGACACCATCTTCACAAATGGATTGATTGCGGCGGTAAAGGATGCCGTACATGGCCGGGCTGCGCTCTATGACGCAGCAGCCCAGCATGGAAGAGACCCGTTCGATATGCCGCTGATGCTGCTTTAGATAGTGAAGCAGCAGGTATTGCTGATGAAGCGATTCTTCCAAAGCCGCTGCGCGGTCTTTGAACGCAGAAGAGAGGTCTTCCAGGTCGCATTGCGCGATCAGGTCGGAGGATTCTGTCAGTGTAAACCCATAGCGGGAGTAGCCGCGGGCGCGCATCAGGATATTGTGCTCTCCGGCCTCGTATACGCGGTAGCCGCTTTCCGGGTCGCGAACCGGATGGATCAGTCCCTGCTTTTCAAAAAAGCGGACTGCCTCCGGGCTGACGCCCAGCATGTCGGCGATTTCTCCAATTCGATATTTGGTCATTTGCTTTCCTCCGTATGTTAGATAGCATATCACGATTGAAAGAAGATAAAAACAGAAATTGAGAAAACACTCAAGTACATTCAGGAACGCAGGTTTGCGCCAGAACGGCAAAGGACTCGATTTTGCTGACCATATTTGCAGAAAACAAAGAAGAATGACAGAAAAAGGCCAGTGAAAAACAGATTTTGACTTTCAAGGTGCTTCAGGTGATATGCTGATTTTGACAAAAGGCCTTTGTCCTATCAATGCTAGTTGTGGAGGAAAAAAGATGAAGAAAAGGATTCTGGCATTGCTTCTGTCGCTGTTGATGCTGCTGGGCATGGCGGCATGTGCAGCGCCTGCGGAAGCGCCTGAAACAGAGGAGACAATTGTTCCCGAACAGACGGCGCAGCAGGAACAGCTGTATCAGCCGGGCGTTTATACCGCTGCGGCGCAGGGCAACAATGGAGAAGTTACCGTCGAAGTGACCTTCAGCGAAACTGCCATTCTTTCCGTGGAAGTCAAAGAGCACAGCGAAACTGCGGGCATCTGCGACGCGGCAATTGAGAAGGTTCCGGCCCAAATCGTGGAAAGCCAGAGCGTTGCTGTGGACACGGTCTCCGGAGCTACTAATACCAGCAGGGCGATCCTTGCGGCCGTTGAAGACTGCATTGTGCAGGCGGGCGGAGAGGTATCTGCCCCTGAAGAAGGCCCGAAGGAGAGCGCGGCAGGAGAAGGAACTGAAAAGACGGCCGACGTGATCGTAGTCGGCGGCGGCGGCGCAGGGCTTGCGGCAGCGGTTTCTGCAGCGCAGGAGGGGGCTTCGGTGGTGCTGATCGAGAAATCCGGCGTCATGGGCGGCAATACGATCATGAGCGGCGCCGGTCTCAATGCGGCCGATCCGGGACGCCAGGGCAGCGATCAGATCAGCGATGCCATGAAAAAGCAGCTTGAGTCGTATCTGGAGTATGTGCCGGAAGAGTTTGGAGAATTTGCGCCGGAGGCGCGCGCGGTACAGCAGCAGGTCAAGGACTATCTGGAAAGCGGAGCAGATTATCTTTTTGACAGCCCCGAGCTGCACATGGTGCAGAGCTATCTTGGCAGTAAACGAACCGGGCTGGACGGAACGGAGATCGTGCCCGACCATACGCTGCTTTCTGTGATGTGCGGTCGGGCGATGGAGACCTGCGAATGGATGGAAACGCTGGGCGTGGAATTTAAGCCGGAACTGAGCACTGCCGTGGGCGCTCTCTGGAAGCGGACACACGACGTGGTAGGGGGCGCTTCCCAGCTCATTGCGACGATGGTGGAAAGCGCTGAAAAACACGGCGTAGAAATTATGACGTTGACCAAAGGGTGTGAAATCCTGATGGAAGATGGAGTTGCAGTAGGGATCCGTGCAGAAGCAGATGACGGGGCGGAGATGATGCTCCACGCCAATAAGGGCGTCATTTTGGCTACGGGCGGCTTTGCCTCCAATGCAGTCATGGTGAAGGAATACAACAATTACTGGGCAAATCTGCCCGAAACGATGCCTTGCGATGGTTCAGTCAACTGCGTGGGCGACGGCATTGCCATGGCAAAGGCGGTGAATGCCAATCTGGTGGGCATGGGCTTTATCCAGATCCTGCCGATCTGCACCATTGACGGCCAGGCGATCCGCGGTACCCAGAACAAGATTTATGTCAATCGGGAAGGGGTGCGCTTTGTCAACGAGAACAACGAACGGGACAAGCTGGTCTCCGCAATTCTGGCGCAGACCGGCAGCCGGATGTACGCCGTGGGCGACGTGACGCAATATGAGCTGCAGGGAGAAGAGAAGCTGCAGCGCCTGATCGGCAAGGGATACGCCTGCATGGCGGACACGCTGGAAGAGCTGGCTGAACAGGCGGAGGCGCTTTTTGGAATGGATGGAGCGGCATTCCTCAAGACGGTGGAATCGTACAACAGCTATGTGGATCAGCAGAATGATCCGGAATTCGGAAGGTACAATTTCATCGGCAGGATAGATACCCCTCCTTATATCATGATTATGGAAGCGCCGGCGCTGCATCATACGATGGGCGGCGTTGAGATCAACGAAACGGCTCAGGTGGTCGACGTGGAGGGTCAGCCCATTGAGGGCCTGTATGCAGCCGGTGAGGTAACGGGCGGCATTCACGCAGGTAATCGTCTGGGCGGCAATGCGATCCTGGATATATTTACCTTCGGAAGGATCGCGGGAAGCAATGCGGCAAAATAACTCCGGCTGAAAAAACTGCAAAAGAAGGAACCCGATCCGCTCAGTCAGATCGGGTTCCTTTTTGTTGATTTGTTGAGGAAGCCTTGAAAAATGGAGTTAGCCCAATTCCTTCTCAAGCGCCTCGGCATCGTCAGCAAGAGCAACGGCCAGTTCGGGCAGCAGGCCAAGCGCGTCGGCGACCCACAAAGAGGTGTACTTGCTGCGCACTTCCTTGGCGTAAAGGACGCTGTCCATCAGCTCTTCGCGGGTGACATGCAGCTGGCTGGGAACGTAGGGAGCGCCGGCAGCCTTGAGCTTTTTCGCCAGTTCCCTGTAATCGGGCAGGAAAGAGGCGTATTTTTCCCGCAGCTTGGGCATTGCGGCGAGAATGGCCTCGATCTCCTTACGGCGGGCGTCGCGGTCAAAGGACTTGTTCTTCTGCGCCTTAAAGGCTTCGGGCGCAGCTTCGCCGTAGCCCTTTTCCACCATGGCTTCCCATTCTTCGCGGGTGGGCATCTTGCTGACGGCGGCCTCGACGTCAAAGGTCTTTTCGTCGATGGCCAGCATCCGCTGCCACATATCCAACACCAGAACGGTGCCTACGCCCACTTCTGCGCCGTGAAGGTTGGGCTTTTCGCCGCGGTTGTTGTGGCGCATGACCCAGTAGTGCGTCAGATGATGCTCCGCGCCGGCGCCGGTGCGGGCGGAACCATACCAGTACATATCGACCGCGCTGCGGTAGAGGGCGTCGGTAAGGCTGTTCAAAGCGGCGGGATCCCGCTCAGCGATGCCGTCAGAAGAGGCAAAGGCCTGCTTGATTGCGCCGAGCATCAGCGCTTCGGTCTCTTCGCAGAACAGCTCTCCGCGGATGAGGCTTGCGGCGTACCAGTCCATGACGGCAGTCTGCTTGGCGGCCATTTCGCCAAGGCCTGCGGCGTTCATGCGAAGGGGCGCGTTGCGGATCACGGACATGTCGGCGACCACGGCTGTAGGCGGATCGCAGGAAAGGGTCGTTTTCATGCCGCCGATGATCAAAAGGGCCATGTCGGTGAAGAAGCCGTCGTGGGTAATAGCGGTGGGAACGGGAATATGAGGTTTGCCGAGGCGGGTAGCTACGTAGCGGCAAATATCGGTGATGGAGCCGCCGCCGAGGCAGATGATAGCGTCCATATCTTTCGTGGCCGCGACCATGACAATACCCAGCGCGCGCTCGTCAGGAATCAGGGGGAGCTGGAAGACGGTCTTCTGGATGTTCAGGCCGGCTTTTTCCCATAGTTCGATGGCGCTTTTGCCGATGATGTCGTAAACCATGGAGTCGGTGACGACCAGGACGTTTTTGCCCAGGCCGAGGTGCTCAAGCACTTCGGGCAGGGCCTCAAGGGCGCCTTCGCGGATGACGGTCATGCCGATGGGAGAGGAATGAGTCATGCCGCAGGTGCACTGATAGGAATGTTTCTTGTGGATATCGCCGGTGAAAACGCTCATAGCGAGGATCTCCTTTCAGGTAAAAGGCGGCCCCCCGAAAGGAGCCGCCCGATGGGGTATCTGGTTAGTTGATCTCGGAGAGACGCTCGAAGACCTTGCGGTCGTTGAGGCCGTAGTACACATCCTTGTAGATGGGGAAGACCTTGTCGTATACTGCGACGTTTTCGGGAATGGGCTTGACCTCGCCTACGACCTGAACCATGCTCTTGACGCCTTCCGCCAGATCCTTGAAGAGGCCGGCAGCCACAGCAGCCTGAATGGCGACGCCAATGATGGCAGCGTCAGAGACCTTCAGCATCTTGAGCGTGCAGTTCATGACGTCAGCGACGATCTGGCACCATTCGGGCGACTTGAAGGCGCCGCCGGTGACGGTGATCTCGTTCTTCATATGAACGCCGGTCTCCTTGATGGCTTCGTAGATAAAGCGGGACTCAAGGGTGATGCCTTCCATGACCGCACGGACCATGTCGGCGCGGCTGTTGGAGGACTTGAGACCGACATACACGCCGGTGGCCTTGGGGTTCCAGGTGGGATGGCCGGTGCCGAAGATGCCGGCGTAGAAGATCACGCCGTTGGAGCCGGGCTTGGACTTACGGATGTAGTTGCCCATCAGGTCGAAGGCGTCAACGCCCATGGCGTCAGCCAGAGCTGCTTCGGTGGGGCAGAGCGTGTCGCGGCACCAGCGATAGCAGGTGGCGCCGGAAATCTGGTTGCCTTCGATCTCGAACACACCCTTATTGGCGGTGGAGGGAATCATCAGGCCTTCGAGCTTGACGAAGTCGGGCTTGGCAAGGCCGACGACCAGCTCGCCAACGGTACCGAGCGTCAGGGACATGGAGCCGTCTTCGGTGACGCCAGCGCCCATGGCGGCAGCCTGCTGGTCGCCACAGCCCGCGACGATCAGCGTGCCCACGGCCAGACCAGTGCGCTTGGAGACGTCTTCCTTGATCCTGCCGACGATGGTGGAAGGATCGACCAAGGGAGCGAGTTTGGACTTGTCGAGCTCGAGGGCATCGAGGATCTCGTCGCACCATTCGAAGGTGTTGACGTCGATCATGCCGGAAACCATGGTGTTGGTCACTTCAGTGCAGAAGTTGTCCGCGCCGAATTTATGCATTACGAACGCGTCGATGGTAGCACAGTACTTGGTGGCATTATAGACCTCAGGCTGGAACTTTTTCAGCCAGTAGAGCTTTTCCACAGTATAGATGCAGGAGGTGGGCATACCGGACAGATGCGCCTGACGGTGCGGGTCGATCTTGGTGGCCATCTCGTCCATGATTTCAGCGGCGCGGTTGTCCAGCCAGACATACACGGTATCGTTGATGGGTTCGAGGTCTTCTCCGTGCATGCAGAAAGTGGCGCGCTGCAGAGAGAAGCTGATCGCCTTGATGTCGACGGGATCGACCTTGGACTTTTCGATGGCTTCCTTAACAGTGTCAAAGACCTGCTCGATCAGGTAGCTGGCGCGGATTTCTACCCAATCCGGCTTGGGATATTCGAGGGGATACTCGCGGTAAGCTTTGCCAATGATGTTGCCCTGCAGGTCCAGGACCATGGACTTTGCACCGGTCGTGCCGACGTCAATACCCATTACGTAGTTTGCCATAATTGTGTTTCCTCCTTGTTTTGATGTGCAAAAAAGCTCATTGATGTCTGAAATGTCTCTGAAATGAACGTGGGACAATACAAGGGAAATGGAAAAATACGCGACAATATGTGGTTGTCAAAAACGAAAAATATCTCAAGAAATGTGATGAAAAATAGACAAAAATATCTGGATTTGAAGTATGCGGATGCCGAAGCATCCGCATACGGAAATCCAATTGGGAAAAACGGAGAGATTACTTGCCGATGAGACGGGCGATCTCAGTGGACAGCTCGTCAACGATCCAGGGACCGTTGCGGGTGCCGATGCGCTCAACGCCGAGCAGGAAGCAGCCAAGGGTGATCATGGGCGTCCAGAAGGAACCGGTGCCGGCGATCTTGACCTTGACGTTGGGAGCGGCGTTGTCGCACATGATCTTGACCTGCTTGAACTGAGGACCGCCGTGACGGCCGGTAGCGGACTTGACCCAGTCAACGCCAGCTTCGCAGGCCAGTTCCACAGCTGCCTTGATCTGATCGTCAGTGAAGAACTGCACCTCCAGGATGGACTTGCACTCAGCGCCGCCGTCGTGGGCGATTTTGACGATCTCGGAAATGTCGTACTTATATTTTTCGTATTCGCCGGAAGTGAGCAGGCCGCTGTTGGCGACCATGTCGATGACCCAGGGCTTACCCTTGAGCAGCTTGGCGCCCAGCTTGGCTTCGTCTACCTTTACCTGCGTGTCGACGCAGCCGAAGGGATAGCAGACAGGCCAGCCCACTTCGATGCCGGTGCCTTCGAGCTGTTCGGCGCAGTAGGGAGTCCAGTAGGTGTTGGTGTGGAAGCCCTTAAAGTTGTATTGCTTGGACAATTCAATGCCCTTGTCGATGTCAGCCTTGGAAGACTGGGGGTGAAGCACGGAGAAATCGATCATCTGGGCAATGGCTTCTTTGGAAAGATCGAGCTGAGCAATCGTTTTGGACCTATCCATTGTGTAATCCTCCTTGGAATGTTTGTTGCGGAGTAAACTGAGATGCTGAAAAATGAAACGCTTTGCGGTAAAGAGATGCTTCTCCGCTTTTGGAACAACTAGAATTTATCACATTTGATGACAAAATGCAATAGAGAAATCATATAATTTTGGGAAAAATCTCATAAATAATACGAGGGGAAATCCTAAAAAAGGACAAATTAGGGAAGAAGATGAAGCATAATTTCATGAAAACAAAAGAGATGTGAAAAAATGATGAAAAAGTGATAGATAAAGTTTAAACAACAGAAACTTCGATCCTGCTGTAAAAAGAAAATGCCATTTTGCACATTCCGCACAAAATGACATTTTAGAAAAGAAAGCAAAAGAAGATCAGTTAGCTGGTTCGATCACGGTGACCGGACAGCTTTCCATGGCCTCTTCCGCTTCCGCTTCGCACTCTTCCGGGATCGGGGAGACGATCACTTCGGATTTTTCATCTTCATTTAGCTGGAATACTTCCGGGCAGATCGTGACGCAGAGGCCGCAGCTGATGCAGCCCTCCTGATCGACGCGCAGTTTCATCGTTGGATCCTCCTTTGGATTGATACCGCCTTAGTATGCGCAGGAATGGACAGAGTATTCCTCCCGCTAAGGAAAACTGCGACAAAATGAAGAGAAACTATTTGAGGAAGCAATTTCCTTTGACGAACCATGGCGAAACAAGTCGTAATACGGTATACTGTTAATCAAGAGAACGCGCTCTAACAGCGCATCGGAAGGAAAACGAGAAATGAAAAAGCTGTGGGCGCTCCTGGCGGGAATGATGCTGGCGCTGCTGTGCGCCGGATGCGCGCAGATGGTAGGCGGGGCAGAAGTGCTGCCGGGGCTTCGGATCAATGAAGTGGTTTCTTCAAACGGTGGCTCCTTGTCGAGCGAAGCGCTCGGCACGCCGGACTGGATCGAGCTATACAACGGCACCGGCCAAACCATCGATCTGACGGGCTACGGCCTGACCAAAAGTGAAAAAGACCGCTTTCGTTATACGTTCCCGGCTCTGACGATCGAGCCGGGCGAATATCTGATCGTTTATTGCTGCGCGCCGCGGGCGGGTGTACCGGAAGGGGCTGCCTGCTCGGGCTTCAAGCTTTCCCGCGAGGGGGAGACCCTGTGGCTGTCCGAGCCTTCGGGGGCGGTGGTACAGCAGCTGAAAGTACCGGCGCTGGAGACCGATGTCTCCTACGGCCTGGATGAACAGGGAGTTTACCGCTTTTTTGCGGGGCCCACCCCCGGAGCGCAAAATACCGGAACGGCGGCGGATTCCCTGGAGGAGCTGGCAGAGAGAGGCGTTTCCTCCGGCCTGCGAATCAGCGAGGTGTTGCCGTATGCAGAGCGCTTTGCGCTGGAGGATGGTACGGTTTGCGGATGGGCGGAGCTTTATAACGCGGGAGAAACTGCTGTGGAGCTTTCCGAGTACACCATCACGGAAGACGCGGCGAATTTTGACAAAGCCACTTTACCTGCGGGAACGCTCGAACCGGGGGAATACGTTGTGGTGCGCTTTTCGGATGGAGGGGAGGGCTCCCTGCCCTTCCGCATCGGCAAGGACGAAAGCGAGCTGTTCCTTTTCGACCGGTTTGGCAGGAAGATTGATTCTCTTTCTTGGACGCCGGAAATTCTGCCGGATGCCTCGGCAGGAAGGAACGAAGAAGGGCTTCTTCTTTATTATATTGATCCCACGCCTGGCGGGCCCAACGGCCCGGACGGAACAGAAGATGGCGCCTTTCCTCTTGAGGAGGGCACGCCCGCAATCCGCATCAATGAGGTGCTTCGCAAAAACACCTATTCTGTCCTTGACGCAGACGGCGACCGTTCCCCCTGGGTGGAGCTTTACAACCCTACGGACGAAGTGGTGCCCCTGGCGGATTACGCTCTGTCAGACGATCCGGAGGAGCCGTGGAAGTGGTATCTGCCGGAGGATGGCTTTATTGAGCCCCACGGCTATATGATCGTCTGGCTTGACGGAAAAGGCCGGTCAGAAGGGGAGCTGCATACCTCCTTCCGGCTCGGCAGCTCCGACAGCGTTCTCACCCTGACGGAGCGGGGCAGCCGCGTCCGGCAGAGCGTTTTGATCGACCCGGAAAGCAAGGACAATGTCTCCTACGGCGTGGATGCACAGGGGCAGTGGATGTACTTTCCCCAGCCGACGCCGCTGGCGCCCAACGAGACCAAAGGCTTTACCACCGTCGCCGCCGCTGGCGGCGCTGCCCTTTTTGGAGTGCGGATCAACGAAGTGTCGGCGGTCAGCCGGGCAAAATCCGGCAAGACCGACTGGATCGAGCTGTACAACTGCTCGGACACGGCGGTCGACCTTGCGGGATGGTATCTTTCAGACAGCTCGGGAAATTTTCAAAAGTGGCCCCTTTCCGGCGTCGTTGCGCCCGGCGGCTATCTCGTGGTGCAGGATCCGGGCGGCGAAGAGCTGACCCTTTCCTCCGCGGGAGAACGGCTCTATCTGACGGAGCCGAATGGGGCGCTGGCCGACCGGTTTGATTACGGCGTCCTTCGGGCAGGATATTCTTCCGGCCGTTCTGAGGAAGCGGGAAGAGAGGGAGTCCGGCAGCTTTACGCCGCGCCCACCCCCGGCGCAAAAAACGGTGGAACGGTCTATGAGGGCTACTGCACTGCGCCGGTTTTTTCCAGAAACGGGGGCTATGCAGACGAAGCGTTTCTGCTGGAGATGTCTGCGCCTGCGGAGCAGGAGATCCATTACACTACCGACGGCTCCACGCCGGACGGGGATGCAGCTTTGTACACCGGGCCCATCGAAGTCAAAAAGACCATGACGGTCCGGGCGGCGGCCTTTGCGCAGGGGCGGCTTTCCAGCGATGAGACGGTGGCGACCTATCTGTTTGAGGAGCGCCACAGCCTGCCTGTGGTATGTCTCTCCATGACGCAGAGCGACTTGGATTACGTCTTTGGGAGCGCGGACCGGCGGGATGACCGGGAGCGGCAGGGGTATGTGGAATATTATGAGGAGGACGGCGCCCTCGGCGTCCGGTTTCCGGCGGGCTTCCGCATTGCGGGCAACGGTACGCGGCTGTATGCCCAGCGGTCCATCAATCTGTATCTTCGCGGCGGTTACGGATTATCCAAGGTGACCTATCCTTTTTTTGACGACTATGACATTCATGAGTTCAAGTCCCTCTCCCTTCGGAACATGGGGCAGGACAACCACCTGACCCGCATCCGGGACGCCTTTTTTTCCATGGCGGTGAAGGGAATGAACCTTGACTACATGGAGACCCGCTTTGCCGTGGTGTATCTCAACGGAAAATACTGGGGCCTTTATGAGTTCAAGGAAAACCAGAATGAAGACTATCTCGCCTCCCGCCATGACATCGACGCGGACGACGTGATGATGTCCCGCTCGAACACCTACGTCTACAACGGAAAATCCAACCGGGATATCAAGGAGCTGTTTGCCATGGCCCGGGGGAACCTGGCCGACGAACAAAATTTTAAAAAGTATCTGGCGCGGACGGATTCGGATTATTTTACGGATTACCTGATCGCCCAGTGCTTCTTTGCAAACGCCGACGTTTACAACCAGAAGTACGCCGGAACGCTGGATCGCTCGCTCAAGTGGCGGCCGGTGTTTTACGATCTGGACTGGGCCTTTATGGGCTGTAATCCCAAACGCACCATCATGAGCAGCTTTTTCAGCGCGGAGGGGATCGCGGTGGGCGCGCCGGACGAAAACGGGGAGCGCAACCATGTTGACACCGCCCTTTATTATGGGTTCTATAAAAATGCCGCCTGGCGGGAGCAGTTTGTCGAGCGCTATGCCGAGGTGCTCAACACCATCCTGACCACCGGGAAGCTGCTGGAACGCTTTGACGCCATGGTTGCCGAGATGGAAACCGAAATGGAACGAACCATCGACCGCTGGGGAAAGCCGTCCTCCCTGTCTGCGTGGCGCGGCAACATTCAGGAGCTGCGGAAATGCATCGAGGAGCGGCGGCCCTATGCGATCCAGGAGCTGAAAAACTTTTTCGGCCTTTCGGAAGAACGGATCAAAGAGCTCTTTCCCAACGGCTGAGCAAGGGCGCGCGGAAAACAGAAACGTTTCCGCGCGTTTTCTTTCGCTTGACTGGCGGGCCGCAATCGCCTATACTGTATCAGGAAAGGCGGAGTGGTTCGCCGGACGGCAAAGAGGCCGAAGCATCTGCGCAAAGATATGCAGGGGCTTTGGCGTTTTTTGTTTTTGGAGCAAGAGAAAAGGAGCGCAGCAGCATGAAGAATGAAAAGCAGGCAGCGCAGGAGCCGCGGCGCCGCACCACTGCCGACCTTCTGGTGGAATGTCTGGAAAAGGAGGGAGTGGAATACGTTTTCGGCATTCCGGGCGAAGAGAATCTCGAAGTGGTCAATGCCCTGAGCCGGTCGAAAACGATCCGTTTCATCACCACCCGCCACGAACAGGGAGCGGCCTTCATGGCCGATGTTTACGGCAGGCTGACCGGCAAGGCGGGCGTGTGCCTTGCGACGCTGGGGCCGGGTGCGACCAATCTGGTGACCGGCGTGGCCGATGCCAACTGCGACGGCGCGCCCCTGGTCGCCATCACCGGACAGGTCAGCACCCGAAACATGCATATCACTTCCCATCAGTTCCTGGATCTGACCAAAATGTTTGAACCCATCACCAAGCGGACCAAGCTGGTCGTGGGGCCCAAATATATGAATGAGATCGTGAGGCTGGCCTTCAAATACGCGGAAAACGAACGGCCAGGCGCAACGCATATCGATCTGCCAGTCGATGTGTCCAAGATGGAGGTGCCGGAGTCGGAGACGCCTCTTCGCAGGGTCGTCATGCAGAAGGAGCTGGCTGACCGCAGCAGCATCCAGGCGGCAGCCCGGCTCGTGGGCAGGGCGGACCGGCCGGTCATTCTTGCCGGCAGCGCAGCGGTGCGCGCGGGGGCTTCCTGGGCGCTGACCCGTTTTGCACAGCGGCTGAAGATCCCCGTTGTCAACACCATGATGGCCAAGGGCATCATTTCCTGCGACAGCCGGTATGCCATGATGACCGTCGGCATTCCGCAAAAGGACTACGCCAACAAGATTCTTGAGGAGGCCGATCTTATCATCGCTGTCGGCTATGATATCGTGGAGTTTTCGCCGGAAAAGTGGAACCCTACCGGCAATACTGCGATCGTCCATATCAGCTCCGCGCCGGCGGACATCAACAAAAACTATCAGTGCGAGGTGGAGGTGGTCGGCGATATCTCCCATTCCCTTGAGTCCATCCTCGAAGGGACGGCGCGGGAAAAGGAGCCTGTGCGGGCGCTGGAAATGAAGGAACGTTTTACACAGGAAGTAGCCGCCTATGAAGACGACAGCGCATTTCCCATGAAGCCTCAGCGGATCCTTTCGGACGTTCGAAAGGCGCTGGGCCGGGAAGATATCCTCATTTCGGACGTGGGCGCCCACAAGATGTGGATCGGCCGCTTGTACGAATGCTACGAGCCCAATACCTGCATCATTTCCAACGGCTTTGCCACCATGGGGATCGGGGTGCCCGGCGCCATTGCCGCCAAAATGGTCTATCCTGACCGGAGAGTCCTGACCGTTACCGGCGACGGCGGCTTTATGATGAACAATCAGGAAATGGAAACCGCCGTGCGCCTGGGACTCAATATCGTCGTGCTGATCTTCAACGACAAATGTTACGGCCTGATTCGCTGGAAGCAGATGGATCACTATGGGCAAAGCTACGGCGTGGATTTCACCAATCCGGATTTTGTCAAGCTGGCCGAGGCCATGGGCTGCGCCGGTTACCGGGTGGAATCGGCGGATCAGCTGCCCGCTATTTTGGAAGAAGCCTTTTCCCAACCCCGTCCAGTCATTGTGGACTGCCCGGTGGATTACGGCGAAAACACCCGCCTGACCGCTCATCTGAGGGAGATCTATCGGACCCTGTGACAGAGCGGAGATCCTGTGCTATACTGAAAAGCGCGCTTCGCACACGGCTGCGGGGCGCGTTTTTGCAAAGAGCAAGCAACCGGAGGAAGAGATCCCATGATAGAAAAGCATTTTACCGCCACGGGCGCCGTCCTCAACGGAAGGGGACAGGTGCTCATGATCCGCCACAAAAAGCTGGGCGTCTGGCTGTTTCCCGGCGGCCACGTGGAGGAAAACGAGACGCCGGACGACGCTGTGCTGCGGGAGATCCTGGAAGAGACCGGCATCCGGGCAGAGATCCTGCCCAACGGCGAGGAGCATGAGCTGGACGATCCGGCGGCAATGAGCCTGCATTCTCCCCGCTACACTCTTTTGGAGGATATTGGCGGCAGAGGAGAGCATTTTCATATCGACCTGGTGTATTTCTGCCGTCCGGTCTCCGGCCACGAGGAGCAAAACCTTGAAGAAACTACCGGCATCGGCTGGTTTGGCGCAGAGGAGATCAGGCGGATGGACACCTATCAAAATGTCCGTCATATTGCCCTCAGGGCACTGGAGATGGAAAGCGGCCTGCTGTAAATCTCCGGAAAACGGCTGAAAAAGAAAAGGCGCCCTGACCGGGCAGAGGAAAAAGCGGGCAAAGCGGCGCTTTTGTCCGCCGTCCTGCCGGATGGAAAGGATCAAGATGAATATTCAATGGGACGCAGAGAACTACACCAGCAATTTTTCCTTTGTGCCGCAGTACGGCGAGGCTGTGATCGGCCTGCTTGACCTTGGCGCGGGAAAGACCGTGCTGGATCTGGGCTGCGGCAGCGGTGCTCTGACGGAAAAGCTCGCGCAGACAGGGGCCCGGGTGATCGGCCTGGACGCCTCGCCGGAACTATTGCAGGTCGCCCGGAAAAACCACCCGCAGCTGGAATTTGTGCAGGGCGACGCCCGGAGCTTTTGCCTGAAAGAAAGGGTGGACGCCGTGTTTTCCAACGCCGTGCTTCACTGGATCGGCCGGGAAGACCAGCCGGCGCTGCTCCGGTGTGTCTTTTCGGCGCTTAAAAGCGGCGGACAGTTTGCCTTTGAATTCGGCGGGGCAGGCAACAATCGTCTGATCCATTCCGCGCTGGAGAAATGCTTTGCGCAGAAGGGGCTGCTGTACTGCATGCCTTTTTACTTTCCGACCATTGGAGAATACGCTTCGCTGCTGGAGGAAACGGGCTTTCGGGTGACCGATATGACCCTTTTTGACCGGATGACCCGGCTCAATGGGGACAATGGTCTGGAGGACTGGATGAAACTGTTTCTCAAAGCGCCCTTTGAAGGCATCGCACAGAAGGATAGGGAGGAAATGATTCATCAGGCGGCCGGCTCCCTCAGAGAGGAACTGTTTCACGGCGGCCTGTGGTACGCGGATTACGTCCGCATCCGGGGACGAGCGGTCAAAGACTGAAAGAAAGACAACTCCCGGCAGCATCCAAACGCTGCCGGGAGTTGTCTTTTGAGAAAAGGGAGCCGGGAGAGCGGGGCTCAGTACAGCTCCCTGTAGATCTTGTAGATCCGGTCCCGGTCGAGGGGCACGAAGTTGTTGGCTAGAAGCCTTTGCTGATTGGCGAGGACCGAGTCGGTGAACGCTTCAAGATCCTCTTCCGTCACGCCGTATTCATGCAGGGGCTTTTTGGGGATCAGGAGGTTGAGAAGGTTTTCAAGATTCTCGTAGACTCTGTCCACGGGGCAGCCGAGAATGGAAGCAATGTACTGATTGAGCACGGCGATCTCGCCGTCCTGGCGAAGCTCCATGTAGTTGTTCATCACGCCGGTGAACATGGCGTAGTTGGATTCGCCGTGGGCTACGTGGTACTTGGCGCCGAGTGGGTAGCTCAGGGCGTGAACGGCGGCGCAGCCGGCGTTGCCGAAGGCGATGCCCGCGTAATTGCTCGCCAGCAGGAAGTCCTTCAAAAGGGGCTTGAGCGCCTCGCGGCCGTTGTCGCGGATGGTCATGTAGCCGTGCAGGATCATGTCGATGGCCTTGTAGCCAAAGAGCCGGGTGGTGGCGTTTCCCTTGGGGGAAAGGCTCGATTCCACCGCGTGGATCAGCGCGTCGATGGAGCTGGTGGCAAAGAAGCGGAAGGGCAGGCCTTCGAGAAGCTCGGGGATCAGCACGGCGTCATCAGCATACAGCGCGTCCACCGCAAGGCCCTTCTTGGTGCCCTTTCGGTTGAGAGCGAGAATGGCGATATTGGTCACTTCGCTGCCAGTGCCGCAGGTGGTGGGCACGAGGATGAGCTTTTTATCCTTGACGATCTCCAGCTTGCCGTCGTAAAGGTCGTCGATGGGAGAGACGTTTTTGAGGGCGAAGAGCTTGGAGATGTCGATGACCGTGCCGCCGCCGATAGCGATGATGCGCTGATAGCTGCCCTTGACATCCCGGTACATGGCTTCTGCCATGTCGTCGGAGGGCTCGCCTGCGCCATATTTTTCCTGATACAGCACGTCGCAGGAAAGATTCAGCTTGCCAAAGTAGGGTTCATAGATGTACTGGTTGGTGATGACCAGATCACCCTTTCCCAGGTGGAATTCCTCGGCAAACTGCGCTGCGGTGTCAAACTGCCAGATCGTGGGACGAACAAAAAGTTCTTTCATTGGAGATGCGCACTTCCTTTCTCTGCGCGCCGGCACGTGGGGCCGGCACGCTTGACTGTATTTTAACACATTTGCGGAAGCGCGCAAGAGAAATGCGGAAAAAAGGAGCGGTAAAAAGGCTTTTTCAGCGTCTGCTGGAAAAAAGCAGATGCAGCCGCTATAATAAGGACAAAGATACGGCCCCTGTGGCCCGGAAAACTGGGAGGAAAAGAGATGAGCCGGCGAACGGAAAAGGCGGAAGCGCTTTTTATAAAAGGATACAACTGCTGTCAGGCTGTGGTGGGCGCCTACTGCGACCTGTTTGGCATCGACGAGGAAACGGGGCTGCGCCTGAGCGCCGGAATGGGGGGCGGCATGGGAAGGCTCCGGGAGGTCTGCGGCACCTGCAGCGGCATGTTTCTCGTGGCCGGCATGGCAAGGGGAGACGCGGCGGATACCAGCCCGGAGGCCCGGGGCAGGTGTTACGCACTGGTGCAGGCAATGGCGAAGGAATTCCGGGAAAAGAACGGCTCCATCGTCTGCAAGGAGCTTTTGGGCATTGACGGTGATGGCAATCCCGTGCCTTCCGTGCGGGACAGCGGCTTTTATCAGAAGCGTCCCTGCCGTCAGTACGTCAGGGACGCGGCGGAGATCCTGGAAAAGACGCTGGGCATCGAAGGAGACTGATCCTCTTCCGGAAAAGAAGAAAAAGCGCGCACAGAAGACGGTCTGTCCGCGCTTTTTTGCAATTTGCAGAAAAATGTTATTTGATCAGCGGTTCGAGGGCGGCGACGGCCTGCTCGATCTCAGGAACGTCGGCCATTTCGATCTGGCCCTTGTCGCACAGGGCAGCGGTGGCGGGATTGAGAGGCAGGGTCGCAAGGATGGGAAGATTCATCCCAGCCGCCTGCTCTGCGAGCCTGCTTTCGCCAAAAAGATAGAGCTTCTTGCCGCAGTCGGGGCAGGTGGCGTAGGACATGTTCTCCACCAGGCCCAGCACCGGGATATCCATCATGTTGGCCATGTTGACCGCCTTGCGGACGATCATGCCCACCAGATCCTGCGGGGTGGTGACGACGATAATGCCGTCGATGGGCAGGGACTGGAACACCGTCAGCGGTACGTCGCCCGTTCCCGGGGGCATGTCGATGAACATCACGTCCAGATGGCTCCAGTTGACGTCGTCCCAGAACTGCTGCACGACGCCGCCGAGGATGGGGCCGCGCCAGATGACGGGGGAATCCTCGCTCTCAAGGAGCAGGTTGATGCTCATCAGCTCGATGCCGGTGAGGGTGGTCTGCGGGAGCATCTGCTCCCCGTTCCCAAGAACCGGATCCTTGACGCCGAACATGCGGGGCATGGAGGGGCCGGTGATGTCCGCGTCCATAACGCCGACCTGATAGCCGTGGCGGCGAAAGGCGGAAGCGAGAAGCGCCGTGACGGAGGACTTGCCGACGCCGCCTTTGCCGCTGACAACGGCGAAAACTTTTTTAATGTCGTGGGGGGTGCGCTCTTTTTTGGGCGCGCTCTCCTGCTTACTGTGGTTGGACGCACAGCCGGCGCATTCGGGCAGTGTGCCGCACTGGGCGGGATCGCAGGAACTGCTCATGGTGGACCTCCTTCAAAGGTAAAAATTTCACGTAGGGGTATTGTACCACTTCGCGGAGAATTTTAAAAGACGGGGTGCGGTGTCCTTTTTCAGATTTTCTGCGGAGAGGGAGATTTTGCGGCTTTTTCCGTGTTATAATAAAAAACAAAGCAAAAAATGGAAACAGGAGGAGCCGTCCATGAAAAGAAGCCTGCGGCTTGGCGCGCTGCTGTTGTGCGCATTCCTTCTTGTTGGAACCGGTGCTTCGGCGCTGGCTGCTTCGAACGTGACCGTTACGAAGCGGACGATGAAAGAGGAAACGAAAACCTATCTCTACAAAATAGAATATCCCCGCACGAAGATCGAGGTGATCGACAAAGCGGTTGAGGAATTCGTGGAGGAGCAGCTGGACGGCTTCCTCGATACGATGGAAGAATACGCCTATTGGAACGGGACTCCCAGCGCACTGTATCTGGAGTTTAAGCTGTACCGCCGGGACGCAAAGACCGTGAGCTTCCTTTTTGAAAAAAGCGTCTATTATGCGGGCGGCGCCCACGATACGACTGTATATCACGCCATGAATTTTGATACGGAAACGGGTGAGCTGATTGACGTCGGCGATCTGTTTGTCGAAGGCTGGGAGGAAGAGCTGGCGAAGCTGTGCGAAAAGCCCCTGCTGAAGGCAATGGACGCGAAGGAAGACGACGAGTCTATTCTTGAATGGATCCGGAAGGGCCTAAAGGAAGAGGAGGCGTTCGATTCCATCGTGCTGACGAAGACGGGCGTCCGCATCGCTTTTGACGACTATCAGGTGGGGCCCTACGCGGCGGGCGCGCCGGTGATCTATCTGGCGAACAGGACGATCGATTCCATCCTGAAATAAAACAAACGACGATTGAAACAGGCAGAAGGGAAACGCGGAAACATGAACAGAGAACAGGCGCTGGAGCTGCTGCGGCAGTACAACGACAGCGAGTCGCTGATCCATCACGGCATGGCGGTGGAGGCCGTCATGCGCCACTATGCCCGTAAGCTGGGCGAGGATGAGGAATACTGGGGCCAGGTGGGCCTGTTGCACGACATCGACTATGGAAAATATCCTGAGCAGCACTGCAAAAAAGCACCGGAGCTGCTTTCCGCTGCCGGATACGACGAAGCATTCATCCATGCGGTAGTGTCTCATGGTTATGGCCTGTGCTGCGACGTGGAGCCGGAGCTTCTGATGGAGAAGGTGCTTTTCGCGGTGGACGAGCTGACCGGGCTGGTGACCGCCTGCGTCTATATGCGCCCCTCGAGAAGCGTGCTGGATCTTGAGGTGAAATCCCTCAAAAAGAAATACAAAGCCAAGGGCTTTGCCGCCGGAGTGGACCGCTCAGTTATCGAACGGGGCGTCGAAGCGCTCGGCTGGCAGCTGGAGGACGTTATGGCGGACGTAATCGCCGGCATGCAGGAAAACGCCGAAGAGATCGGCCTGAAGGGTGAGCTGTAATATGGCGGATCAGTTTTCGCGCACGGCGCTGCTGCTTGGCGGCGAAGCGGTGGACAGGCTCAAAAAAAGCAGGGTGGCGGTTTTCGGCATTGGCGGCGTGGGCGCCGCGGCTGTGGAGGCCCTTGCAAGAAGCGGCGTGGGCGCGCTGGTGCTGGTCGATGACGACGAGGTGGTGCCGACCAATCTCAACCGTCAACTGATCGCCCTGCATTCCACTCTGGGCCAGCCCAAGGTGGAGGCGGCCAAAGCGCGGGTGCTGGACATCAATCCCAATTGTACCGTCCAAGCGCATAAGACCTTTTATCTGCCGGGAGAAGGGCAGGGGCTGATGGACGGATGCGACTACGTGATTGACGCCATCGACACGGTGACTGCCAAGATTGCTCTGATCCAGGAGGCGCTGGAAAAGGGCATCCCCATCGTCAGCTCCATGGGAACCGGCAACAAGCTCGACCCTTCGCAGCTTCGAATTAGCGACCTGGAAAACACCTCGGTCTGCCCGCTGTGCCGCGTGATGCGGCGGGAGCTGAAAAAACGGGGAATCGAGCATCTCAAGGTGGTGTTTTCCAAAGAAGAGCCCAAGGCCCGGGGCGTGTTTGACCCGGCGGAGGGCGATCTCAAAAACGGGCGGCAGCCGCCGGCAAGCTATGCCGTGGTGCCGCCGGTGGCCGGCATGATGCTGGCAGGCGAAGTTATCAGGGATCTGACAGGAGTACGGGAATGAACAAACTCAGATGGATGGCCGTGTTTATGCTGGCCTGCTACGTGCTGGCTGTGGCGTGCTTCTGTGCGTCTCTGGTGGCCGGGCGCAATGAGCTGGCGTTGGTGGGGCTGGGCCTGTTTGTGCCGGCGGCGCTGTTTTCGCTGTATGTCAAAAAGCATCGGGAAGAACAGCGGGAAGCGGAACGGATGGAGAAAGACGGAAAAGGGCAGGAAAAGGAAAACGAGGAGGAAACGAAATGAGCGAGAACAACGAGCTGGAACAGCTTCGGGCGGCAGCGGCCCCGAGGAGCCGGACCGAGCAGGTCAGGCTGGTTCTGACTGCGGCCGTGGCGATCCTGGCCGCGGTGCTGATTCTGGGCATGACGATGTGGCTGGTGCCCTGGGCGACGATGACCGCTGCGGGCATTTTGATCGGCATTTCCGTCCTGGGCATCGCGGCTATTGCGATCTGGGCTCTTCGGGTTCGGGAGAGCCGCATCCTTGCAGAAAAGAAGATCGACCGGAAGGATGAAGCGGTTCGCGCCGTCCGGGCCCGCGCCATGGCGCTCGTGGGAAAGATCGCGGTCGCCGGCCTTTTGTGCGCTGCTGTAATCCTTTGCCTGATCGGGAAGATTGGCACCACGGCCTTCTGCCTGACGGCGGTGGGCTTTCTGGCGCTGTGCCTGCTCGCAGGCGCGGTGACCTGGGTGCTGGAAAAGAAACTGTAAAGAAGGAGCTTGCATCAATCCATGCCTGATGTTGAAAAAATTCAAAAATACGCCGGCCTGGCGGTGCGCGTGGGAATCAACCTGCAAAAGGGCCAGTTGCTGGCGATCAACGCGCCGGTTGAGTGTGCGCCTTTTGCCCGCGCCTGCGTGAGGGCGGCCTTTGAGGCGGGTGCGAAGGATGTGCGCGTTTTCTGGAAGGACGACCCGTGCCTGAAGCTGCGCTATCAAAACGCGGAGGAAGAGGCGCTCTGCGCCGTATCGGGCTGGCAGCTGGAATCCCGGATGGAATACATTCGTCAGGGGGCCGGATGGCTCTCGATTTCCGCGTCCGATCCGGAGCTGTTTGCGGATGTGGAGCCCGGGCGGATGCAGAAGGCTGACCGGGCCTCCAGCGCGGCGTTTCGCCCTTTCTCTGACGCGATCATGGCCAACAAAAATCCCTGGTGCGTGATGTCGGTGCCCACGGAAGCCTGGGCCAAAAAGGTCTTCCCTCAAAGCGCTGATCCCGTCGAAGAGCTCTGGTCTGCGATCTTCCGGGCGGTGCGGCTCGATGAAGCCGATCCGGTGGAGGCATGGCGCCAGCATCAGTCCCGCCTCGCGGAGCAGACGAAAAAGCTCAACGCCCGGCGGTTTACGGCACTTCGCTACCGGAATGGTCTTGGAACAGACCTGACTGTCGGCCTGCCGGAGGGGCACCTTTGGTGCGGCGGGCAGGACAGACTCCAAAGCGGCCTTCCCTTTACGGCCAACATGCCCACAGAAGAAATTTTTACCGCGCCCCATCGTGATCGGGTGGAGGGCGTTTTGTACAGCTCCCTGCCGCTCAACCATCAGGGCGCCCTGATCGATGGAATCCGCCTGGTCTTTGAAAAGGGAAGGGTGGTGAAGTATTCCGCCAAAACCGGAGAAGACCGGCTCGGCCACTTGCTCGATACGGACGAGGGCGCCCGCCGTCTGGGCGAAATGGCTCTGGTTCCCTGCGGCTCTCCCATTTCTGAAATGGGCATTCTCTTTTACAACACCCTCTTTGATGAGAACGCCTCCTGCCACTTTGCGCTGGGAGAAGCGTACAGCGAGTGCGTGGAAGGCGGAAACAGCCTTTCCAAAGAGGAACTGCTCAGGCGGGGCCTGAATGATTCTCTGATCCACGTCGACTTCATGGTCGGCACGGAGGATCTGTCGATCACCGGGATCCGGGCAGACGGCACGGAAGAGCCGGTCTTTGAAAACGGCCGGTGGGCGATCTGAGCGGGCGAAGGATCCTGCTGAAAAAGGGCTTTTCGGGCCCTTTTTTTGTTAAGGGGCCGGCGCCTTTGCAGAAAAAGCCAAAAAGAATCCCCGAAATCAGGCGGCTTTTGCATTCCCTTTCGACCAGAGGAATGCTATAATCGTGCTGGATGAAAGCGATATCTTTTTTAACAGGAGGCATTTTCCATGCTCTGTGATTACCATATGCACTCCCACTGGTCTGCTGACTGCTCCACGCCCCTTGGGGAGCAGATCCTGCGGGCAGAACAGCTCGGTCTTGAGGAGATCTGCCTGACGGATCATATCGAGATCAATTTCTACCGGCAGAAAGAAGAATACGAGATGGACCTGGAGACCTATCGCAATGCCTTTTTGTCCATCCCCCAGGGCCCTGGCCGGGTCAGGGTCAAGTTTGGCCTGGAGGCAGGCATGCCCTGCCGGGAGCCGGACATGAAGATCCTCGCGGAACGGGTGCGCTCCCAGCCCTTTGATTTCGTCATTGCGTCCTGCCATGTGGTGGCCAATGACGAGGATCCTTACGAGCCTGTTTATTATGAGGATCCTTCCCGCGACTTGACCTGGTGCCATAAGCACTACATCTCCCATGTACACAACATGCTCAAGTGGCTGCCGGACGACTGCTACGACGTGGTGGGCCACATTGACTACGGCGCCAAGTTCTGTCCCTGGCCGGGCGCGATGCTCAAGTACGAGCATGCTCCTGATGAGATTGACGCTCTTTACCGCTACATCATCCCTAAGGGTAAGGCCATCGAGATCAACACCTCCACCTATCGAAAGCTCGGCAAGGATCTGCCCGGCAGGGATTGGCTGCGCCGTTATGTGGAGCTGGGCGGCGAGTTTGTCACCTTTGGCGGAGACGCGCATTTTACCAAGCATATCGGATATCGCTTCGACGAGGCAGTGCAGATCGCCAGGGACGCCGGCGTCCGCTATTACGCCACGTATGACGGCCGCAAGCCGACTTTCCACAAGCTGTAAACACAAACTGAAAACCTTTAGACGGCGAAAAGGAACTCCCTTTTCGCCGTTTTTCTGCGTCCAGGCAAAAATTTTTCTGTTCCGCCAAAACCTTTTTGAGGCGGATTCCGTCTAATATCTGAAAGGAGGGGGTGAAGGCCGTGAAAGAACTGGAACGGCTGCGCCTCGTCAAAGAAGCCAAACGGGGAGACGGCGAGGCGCTGGCCGAAGTGCTCAGGGACCTGCAGCCGCAGCTGATGCGGGCGGCGCTGTGCATGCTTCGAAGCGAGGAATGGGCGCTTGAGGCGCTGGCAGAAACGGCATGCAGGGCCTTTGAATCGATTCAAACACTGCGGCAGGACCGGTATTTTGCCACGTGGGTGACTCGGATTCTGCTCAACGTCTGCAAGGACGAACTGAGAAGAAACGGACGGCTTTGCCCGCTGGAAAACTGGCAGGAGCCGGAGACAAAAGAAGACACGCAGGCGGAACTGGAACTGCGCGAAGCGGTCGAACAACTTCCAGATGAACTGCGGGAGGTGGTGGCGCTGCGCTTTTTCTGCGATATGACGGCGATGCAGACCGCCAAAACGCTGAATATTCCAGAGGGGACAGTGAAGACTCGCTTGCGCCGGGCACTGGGATTGCTTCGAACAGAACTGGAGGTGGAATCATGAATCGCCGGCTGGAAGAACTGAAACATCTTTACCGCAATGAGGCGGAACAGAACGCGGTACGGGCTGCCCAGGCCATTGACACGGGCATCCGCCGGGCCGGGGAGCGCATGGAGAAGAAGCCTCGCAGGCGCTGGGCCCGGGCGGTCCGCGGCTGTGCGGCGGCGGCAGCGGCAGTAGCGCTCGGCTTCTTTCTGATGGTGAACGCATGGCCCGCCTTTGCGGCGGCGGCGGAGAAAGTGCCGGTATTGGGCGATTTGGTGCGGCTGGTCTCACTGGATCGGGGGCTTCGTGCCGCAGTGGGAAACGGCTACTACAGTTCCATGGAACAGCATCTGGAATTTGGAAACGGAAAGGTGAAGATTTCCTTTGAAGCCTTCACTGCGGATGAAAGCACGCTGACCCTCTTTTACTACGTTGAGTGCAGCGGAGAGGACTTCCCGTATGACGAGCTGCATATCAAAAACAGATTCCTGGACGAAAACGGAAAGGAGCTGGAAGCTTCCGGCACAATGGGGCCGGTGGATCAGGGGGAAAACAGAACTTCGGGACAGTGGTGGTGCGATCAGTTTTATATGGCGGACGGTATCCCGCTGCCGGAAAAGCTGACGGTGGAAGTAAACGCCTGCTTCCTCACGGAAGAGGGAGACATCCCCTTTTCCACCTGGAAAAAGACAGAGCTGGGAAAAGCCTCTTTTCCGCTGGAAATCCCCGAATCCCTGCGCCTGAAGGGGGAGACGATCCCGCTGGGCAAAACAATCGGCCTGCCGGGCGGCGAGACCATCGAGCTGGTGGATCTGACGGTCAACCCCCTCAGGACCAAGCTACGGGTCCGCTGTGAGGAAAACATCCATTTGCGCCTGACGCTGGAGGACGAAAAGGGCGTCGAATACCGCAGCAGCGTTTCCATGGGGGCGGGGGAGCCGGGTCTGAAGATATATCTGATCGAAAGCTCCTTTTTTGAAAAGGGCCGGGAGCTGTACCTGAAAATGGCGGAATACACCCAGGACCCCGGCGGGCGGCTGATCACCCTTTCCATCGACGAAGAAACCGGAAAACCTGCGCCTACCGGCATCGACTGGCTGATTCCCGATTCGGTCGAAATGGTAGAGGGCGGCGTGACGCTTTGGTACCGGGTACAGAGCGACGGACAATATGGCTACGATCCCTTTGGCTGGCCGCTGCTGGATGCGGGCGGCATCAACGTCCGGGACGATTACACCGAGCGCATGGAAAAGGAAATGGGCGCCGCCGCCTTCGGCTTCAGCGCGATGCAGGTGTCGGACGGAAGAAACCGCGTGGGGATCGGCATCCCCGACGGATATGCCTTCCCGATGACAATTCCTCTTTCCTTTGGGGAAGCGGTGACGCTCAGACTGGATCCGATCCGGCTCAAGTAATATAAAAAGCGGAGACTCCCCAAAAAGAAAAGGTCCGGGTGAGTTTCGGGCCTTTTCATGGGGAGAAGAAAACACGGTTTTTCGGGGTTGAAATCACAGATTGCATCGACTTTTTCAGCAGGTGTATCTTTGTTGTTGGACTGATTTGATTGGACGACAGTGGCTTTTCTTAGAGCTGCCGGGGGCACTTGCTGGTGGAAAGAGCGGAGACTGGCAAAGTCCGCAGGATGCAGCCGCTGGTTCAGTTCACGAGGAGGCTGCCAGCAGTCTGTTTGCACCATTTTCGCAGGACTCTCAAGCTTATAGATCACAAGAAGGCCGGATGACCCTGACAGAAAGAGACGAAAAGCATTTTTCGCTTTTCGTCTCTTTTGTGTTGAAAGCACAGGGGCGGCACAGAGGTCGCGTCCATTGGGAGGCGCTTTTTATTCCGCGCGCCAAATCTGCAGGTAGTTGAAGCCGTCTTCCTTGAAGCCGACGTTGCGGACGACGATGCGTTCGGGAATGATCTCGACCACAGCGCAGACGCCCTTGAGCTTTTCGGCGTATTCTTCGGTGTATTCCTTACCCATGGTGGGAATGTAGATCTTCATGATCTCTTCATAGCGGGGGTCGTCGCCGGAGACGATGATAGCCTTGCCGGAGACCTGCACGCCTTCGGAGATGGTGAAATAATTGGCGCCGGAGGAAAGCTCATCGGGCGTCAGCATGCGGACCCAGCCGAGTGACACGCTGTCATTGAGTTTTATCTGCTCCAGCTTTTCCGTGCCCAAATCAGAGGTGCCGTAGAAGCGAATCTTTTCCGGATCGTAGACGAACTCGATGGAGCTGGTGAGGGGAACGTTCTCATAGCAGGTGCCCAAAGTATACATCTCGCGATAGTCTCCAGGGCCGATCAGCATCTGAGCCATACGGGTCTCGATCTCGCTCTTTTCCATCAGAACCTTGTCCTGAATGTATTTGGTCTCGGTAGCGGTCGTGTAGGCGTCAACGGCTGGGGCGTCGGAGTTTCCGGCAGGAGCGGCACAGCCAGCGGCGGTGAGCATCAGCAGGCAGAGCAGGAGACAAAGCAGCTTCTTCATAGTAGGGACTCCTCCTTTTTTTAACGGTTATAACCGTTTGTTTAAAATTATATTAACAGAAGTGAAAATAAGCGTCAATAATAATGCTGAAAAATGTGTGAAATGAATTGGAAAAAACGAAAAATAGGATCGAATAAACGAAAAAGCACAGGTGGTCTGTGCTTTTTCATCATGGAAGGTTCGATTATTTGGCGACGATATTGACGATGTTGCGCACGACGATGACCTTGCGCACGGTATTGCCGCCGATGGCGTTCAGGACGGCTGGCTCAGCCAGGGCTGCCTTTTCCACTTCCCCGGCGGAAAGTGAAGCGTCGAGGCTGATGCGGGCGCGGATCTTTCCGTTGACCTGTACGCCGTATTCGATGTCCTGCTTTTCCAGGGCCTTTTTGTCGTAGGCGGGCCAGCTCTGATTGAAGATGGAGTAAGGATAGCCGGCCTGCTCCCAGAGTTCTTCGGTAAAGTGCGGCGCAAAGGGAGCGAGGATCAGCATCAGATCCTTTATCAGGCTCTCGAGGTACGCGCCGTTGACAGCGCCGCCGTCGACGTATTTGCCGATGCCGTTGACCAGCTCCATCATGCGGGCGATGGCGGTGTTGAACTGGAAGCGCTCCAGGTCGTTGCCCACAGCCTTGATAGTGTTGGCGCGCAGATAGTCCAGATCGCGCTCCGCCTTGCCCGCCGGGTTCTTTTCGCCGCGCAGGGCGATGGAACGCTCGGCCAGGCGCTCCACACGGTCGAGGAAGCGAACCAGTGGCTTGATGCCTTCGTCAGACCATTTGCCGCCCTCGATGTAGCTGAAGCCAAACTGCAGGTACATGCGGAACACGTCCGAGCCGTATTTCTTGATGTAGGTATCCGGGGAGATCACGTTGCCGCGGGTCTTACTCATCTTGAAGCCGTCCGGGCCAAGGATGGTGCCCTGGTGGATCAGGCGCAGGAAGGGCTCGTCAAAGTCCAGATAGCCCATGTCGCGGAAGGCCTTGACAAAGAAGCGGGCGTAGATCAGATGCATGCAGGCATGCTCCGCGCCGCCGACATAGGTGTCCACCGGCATGAGCTTGTCGACCCGTTCGCGGCTCCAGGCTTCCTTGTCGTTGTGCGCGTCGCAGTAACGCAGGAAATACCACGAGGAGCACATGAAGGTGTCCATGGTGTCCGGATCGCGGCGGGCGGGCCGGCCGCAGACCGGGCAGGTGGTGTTCATAAACTCTTCGCACTTGAGCAGCGGGCTGGTGCCGTCGGGGGTGAAGTCCACGTTATAGGGCAGCTCCAGCGGCAGCTGATCTTCGGGGATGGGAACGACGCCGCAGTGCTCGCAGTGCACCATGGGGATCGGGCAGCCCCAGTAGCGCTGGCGGGAAATGATCCAGTCGCGCAGGCGGTAGTTGACCTTTTCGCCGCCGATGCCCTTTTCGTGCAGGTCGGCAAGGATGGCCTTCCGGCCTTCGACGGTGCCCATGCCGGTGTACTTGCCGCTGTTGACCAGCACGCCGTATTCGCAGAAGGGCAGCTCGTTTTCAGAGCCGTCGGCGCTGTCGATGACCCGCTCGATGGGCAGGCCGTATTTGGTGGCAAAGTCAAAGTCGCGCTCATCGTGGGCGGGGACTGCCATGACGATGCCGGTGCCATAGGTGGCCAGAACGTAGTCCGCCACGTAGATAGGCACCTTGCGGCCGTTGACGGGGTTGATGGCATAGGAGCCGGTGAAAGCGCCGGTCTTTTCACGGCTGGAGGAGAGGCGGTCGATCTCGCTGGCCTTGGCGGCGTAAGCCTGATAGGCTTCGATGGCCTCTTTCTGTTCGGGGGTGGTCAGCTCTTCCACCATGGGATGCTCCGGAGAAAACACCACGTACGTCACGCCGAAGAGCGTGTCGGCGCGGGTGGTAAAGACCGTGAAGGGCTTGCCGGATTCGGTAGTGAAGGTCACTTCGCCGCCGACGGATTTGCCAATCCAGTTTTTCTGCATCAGCTTGGTCTTTTCGGGCCAGTCCAGCTTGTCGAGGCCGGTGAGCAGCTCCTCGGCGTACCTGGTGATCCGGAAGCACCACTGGGTCATGTTGCGGCGGGTGACAGTTGCGCCGCAGCGCTCGCAGGTACCGTCGGAGAGGACCTGCTCGTTGGCCAGGGTGGTGTTGCAGGAAGGGCACCAGTTGACGGGCATTTCCTTGCGGTAGGCCAGGCCGTGCTTATAGAGCTGGAGGAAGCACCACTGCGTCCAGCGGTAGTAGTCGGGCATGCAGGTCTTGACCTCGGTGCTCCAGTCAAAGGTGGCGCCCATGCGCCGGAGCTGCTGCTCCATGGTCTCGATGTTTTTGACCGTGGAGTCGAGCGGATGAACGCCGGTCTTGATGGCGTAATTTTCCGCCGGCAGGCCGAAAGCGTCAAAGCCCATCGGGTGGAACACGTTGTAGCCCTGCATCCGCTTGAAGCGGGCGTAGGAGTCGGTCAGGCCGTAATTGTACCAATGGCCGACGTGCAGCTTTGCGCCGGAAGGATAGGAAAACATCTCCATGACATAGAGCTTTTCCCTGTCGGAAGACTCGTCAAACTTGTACAGTTCAGTTTCTTCCCAGTGCTTTTGCCATTTTTCTTCAATGCGGGTAAAGTCCATAGCGGAAGTCTCCTTATTCTAGGAATAAAAATTGTGAAAACAGCGTCGCAATAAAAAAGCCCCCGCCTCCAAAGAGGCGAAAGCACGGTTCCGCGGTACCACTCTTCTGAGCAGACGCAATTCATGCGTCCACCCGCTTGGGCCCCGGTAACGGGAGGCAGCCGCCGGCATTACTGGAAACCGAACGTTTCGGGATCTTTGGCGCCGGGCGCTCCGCGGTGAGTTCAAAACAGGTCTGCTACCGCCTTGCAGCACGGGGGCGGCTCTCTGTGAGCAGAGGGGATGTTTTTACTGCTCCGCTTCATTGCGCGACTGAAATCATGACGAAGTTATTGTCAGTCTACCCCATCTGGGGGAAAAAGTCAATGGTAGGATCTGCGATCTGCTGCAGCGGACGGGAGAAAACTCCGCCGCGCGGGGCGGGGAAGGGCGTGTTTTTATTGACCATATTCCCGGGGAAGTGTATAATCGTAATGTTCGGGGAATCTCCGGTAAATAGAGAGAGGAACTCGGAAAATATTTGTGTTTTGGTTTGCTTAGTCAGAAGCATATAATTTATAGGAAACAGACGGTGGACTTTTGGGAGAAATCCGAAGATCCTGACCTGAGAGAGAAAGCATTGTTCGGTGTTTGACCGTGAAACGGCGAGGAGGAGAACATGGAGACCAACTGGAAAGAGCTGGGCATCCGCCTGCCCCGGATCCTGCTGCCCAAAGAGGGAACGGAGATGGAGAAGTGGGCCGTGGTGGCCTGCGACCAGTACACCTCTGAGCCGGAATACTGGGAAGAGGTCGAACGCATCGTGGGTGAAGCCCCTTCGACTCTTTCGCTGATCCTGCCGGAAGTGTATCTGGGGGCGGAGAATGTCTCCGAACGGATCGATTCCATCCACGGGCGGATGGATCAAATGCTTCGGGACGGCTTTTTCCGCCAGCTGCCGGAGGGGACCGTTCTGGTGCGGCGCACGGTGGGCGGAAAGACCCGCTGGGGCCTGATGCTGGCCTTTGACCTGGAATGCTACGATTATACAAAGGGAAGCGCCACGATGATCCGCGCCACGGAAGGTACGGTCGAGAGCCGTATTCCGCCCCGCCTGCGGGTCCGGGAGGGAGCGGCGGTGGAGCTGCCGCATATTCTGATACTGATCGACGATCCGGACTGCACGGTGATCGAGCCGCTGCGGGGGAAGGGCGAAACGATCTACGAGTTTGACCTGATGAAGGACGGGGGACATGTGGAAGGCCGCTTTCTGCCAAAAGAGGAGCTTTTCGGACTGCACGGCGCTCTGACGGCGCTGAAGGAAAAATGGCAGGGCCGCTGCGGCGCACCGCTGCTGCTGTACGCCATGGGCGATGGAAATCACTCTCTTGCCACAGCCAAAGCCGCCTGGGAAAGGCTCAAGCCTTCTCTCAGTGGGGAAGAACGAATGTGTCACCCCGCGCGGTATGCCCTCTGTGAACTGGAAAACCTCCACGATGAGGGCATCGTTTTCGAACCGATCCACCGGGTGGTGTTCGGCGCGGGGGAAAAAGAACTGTTTCTGGAACGCCTGAGCGATATTTTCCGCGGGCAGAATCCGGGCGGCGGCGTCAGGATTCTGAACAGCGGGGAAAAGGCCGGGACAGAAGAACATTGCCTGCCCTTTGTCTGTGAGGGCGGGGAAGGCGCTGTGGTGATCGGCGCGCCGGCGGCGCAGCTCCCGGTGGGCACGCTGCAGAATGCACTGGAAGAATACCAGCGGCGCTATGGCTGCCGCATTGATTACATCCATGGCGGCGAAACAGCCCGGGGTCTTGGCAGCCGGTCGGGAAACATGGCCTTTCTGCTGCCTGCAATGAATAAGGAGGCGCTTTTTAGGACCGTTATCCTTGACGGGGCGCTGCCCAAGAAGACCTTTTCCATGGGCGAGGCCAACGAAAAGCGCTATTATCTCGAGGCACGGGCCCTGCGCTGACAAACGCCGGGCAGAAGGCGCGCGAGGGATCGATTGAAATTTCCGATGGAGGAAGAAAATAGATGGGAATCAAGGTTGTAAAGTTTGGAGGAAGCTCCCTGGCGGACGCGGGGCAGTTCCGCAAGGTGCGGGACATCGTCCTGAGGGATCCGCAGCGGCAATACGTGGTGCCGTCGGCGCCGGGCCGCCGGTTTGACGGCGACGATAAGATCACCGATCTTCTCTACGCTTGTCAGAAAGCCGCGGCGCAGGGGGAAGCGATCGGCGGGATTTTTAAAAAAATACGCGGACGCTACACCGGGATCGTCCGGGAGCTGGGGCTCTCGATCGACATTACGCCTTACCTGGGCAAAGTGGAAAAAGACATTGCGGCTGGCGCTTCCGCCGACTACGCCGCAAGCCGCGGCGAATACCTTAACGGCCTGCTGCTGGCCGATTACCTCGGCTATGATTTTGTGGATGCGGCAGAGGTGATCTGCTTTGACGAAGCGGGCGAGTTTCTCGGCGAGCAGACCAACGAAAAGGTCTCGGCGGTGCTCTTCCGTCATGAACGGGCAGTGGTGCCCGGCTTTTACGGCGCCATGCCCGACGGCAGAATTAAAACTTTTTCCCGCGGCGGCTCGGACATTACCGGCGCCATCGTCGCCCGGGGCGTAGACGCGGAGGTTTACGAAAACTGGACGGACGTGTCCGGCTTCCTGATGGCGGATCCCCGCATCGTCAAAGATCCCCGTCCGATCCGGGTGGTCACCTATGAGGAGCTGCGCGAGCTGGCCTACATGGGCGCGACCGTGCTCCATGAGGAGTCCATCTTCCCGGTTCGCCAGGCCTGCATTCCCATCAACGTGCGCAACACGAACCAGCCTGACGAGATCGGCACCATGATCGTGCCCGAGGCGGAGGAGAGCGCCGAGTGCGCCATCACCGGCATCGCGGGGCGCAAGGGCTTTACGGTCATCAACATCGAAAAAGACAAGATGAACACCGAGGTGGGCTTTGCCTACCGGGTGCTGGGCGCGCTGGTGCCCTTCGGCATCTCCATCGAGCATATGCCGACCGGTATCGACACCCTTTCGGTCGTCATCGGCAATCAGTACATCGATGGCCGGCTCCAGCAGATCGTGGACGCCATCATCAACGCCTGCAACCCCGATACAGTCGAGGTTCATCAGGATATCGCCCTGCTCGCGGTCGTGGGCCGCGGCATGATCCAGCGGGTCGGCACGTCGGCACTGGTCTTTACCTCCCTGGCCCTTGAGGGGGTCAACGTCCGCATGATCGATCAGGGATCGAGTGAGATGAACATCATCATCGGCGTGGAAGAAAAGCAGTTTGCCGACGCGGTGAAGGCTGTCTACGCTGCCTTTAACCCCAGCGAAGAGCGGCAGCTCCGTCAGGCGGAGCTTGCCCTGAAGCATACGGTGGGCCGCTGAGCAGAACAGAAAGAGGCGCGGTTGTAAAGCAGCTGCGCCACTTTCGCATATTCCAGAAGTTTCGAATATTCGGGAATGCGCATTTGAAGATCAGCAAACGATTTTAGTTTACAATACAAAAGTTGAAAAATGGAGGAAGTGCCTGCAATGAACCGAGTCCGACGTGTTTTTGTGGAAAAGAAGCCTGCCGAGGCCGTGGAGGCCCGTGCTCTTTTGAGCGACCTGAAAGAAAATCTGGGCCTTGAGGGGCTGCGCTCCGTCCGCATCCTCAACCGTTACGATGTGGATGGCCTTTCCGACGAAGAATTTTCCGCCGCCTGCACGCAGGTGCTTTCTGAGCCGGCAGTGGACCTGCTCTATGAAGAAGATGCGCCGCTGGGTGAGGGATGTTTTGCGGTGGAATACCTGCCGGGACAATACGACCAGCGGGCGGATTCTGCCGCGCAGTGCATCCAGCTGCTGACCCAGAAGGAACGCCCCGCCGTGCGCACGGCCAAGGTCTATGTGCTCGAAGGGGCGGACGAAGCGGAAACCGAGGCAGCCAGGCGCTACCTGATCAACCCTGTCGAATGCCGCGAGGCCTCGCTGGACAAGCCGGAAAACCTCGATCCCGAGCTGGTCGTTCCGCCGGACGTGGCGGTAATGGAAGGCTTCTGTGCGCTGGATCGGGAAGGCCTTACGGCGCTCCATGACAGCATGGGCCTTGCTATGACGGTGGAGGATTTGGCCTTCTGTCAGGACTATTTCCGGAAAAGCGGAAGAGATCCCTTTCTCACGGAGATCCGCGTGATCGACACCTATTGGTCCGATCATTGCCGCCACACCACTTTTCAGACGCATCTCGATCAGATCCACGTCGACGGTGGTCCCCTCGCGGAGGCGCTTCACAAGGCGGCTACGGAATATCTCGCCGCCCGCGACCGTCTCTACGGCAAGGGGGCGTCCCGTCCCATCACCCTGATGGATATGGGCACCATCTGTACCAAGGAAATGAAGCGGGAGGGAAAGCTGCCCGATCTGGACGAGAGCGAGGAGATCAACGCCTGCTCGATCAAAGTCAGGGTGAAGATCGACGGCCGCGAAGAAGATTATCTCGTTATGTTCAAGAACGAGACCCATAACCATCCGACGGAGATCGAACCCTTCGGCGGCGCAGCCACCTGCCTCGGCGGCGCGATCCGCGATCCGCTTTCCGGACGCTCCTACGTCTACCAGGCCATGCGCGTCACCGGCAGCGGCGATCCCACCGTGCCCACCAGCGCCACGCTGCCCGGCAAGCTCCCCTCCCGAAAGATCACGACCGGCGCGGCGGCGGGCTATTCCTCCTACGGCAATCAGATCGGCTTGGCCACTGGACTGGTGGACGAGCTGTATCATCCCGGTTTCATGGCCAAGCGCATGGAGATCGGCGCGGTGATCGCTGCTGCTCCTGCAAAGAACGTCGTGCGCGAGCGTCCCGAACCGGGCGACGTCGTCGTGCTGATGGGCGGCCGCACCGGCCGTGACGGCTGCGGCGGCGCCACCGGCTCCTCCAAGGCCCATACGGAAGAATCCATCACCACCTGCGGCGCGGAGGTCCAAAAGGGCAATCCCCTGACGGAGCGAAAGCTCCAGCGCCTGTTCCGGAATCCTGACTTCAGCACCAGGGTGCGCCGGTGCAACGACTTTGGCGCCGGCGGCGTGTGCGTCGCCATCGGTGAGCTGGCGGACGGCCTTTCCATCGATCTGGACGCCGTGCCCAAAAAGTACGAGGGCCTTGACGGCACCGAGCTGGCCATCTCCGAATCGCAGGAGCGCATGGCGGTGGTCGTGCGCAAGGAAGATGTCGAAGCCGTTTTGAACATGGCGGAGCAGGAGAATCTCGAAGCAGTGCCCGTAGCCGTGGTCACCGAAGAACCCAGGCTGGTCATGCGCTGGCGCGGCAAGGTGAACGTGGATCTGTCCCGCGCGTTCCTTGATACCAACGGCGTTTCCCAGCATGCGACCGCCACGGTCACCCAGCCCGACATGGCAAAGAGCCCCCTGAAAAAAACCGAGCCGCTGACGAGAGAAGCGCTGATCGGGCACCTTTCCTCTTTGCAGCACTGCAGCCGCAGGGGCCTTGCGGAGCGCTTTGACGCCACCATCGGCGCCGGCTCTGTCCTGATGCCCTTCGGTGGAAAATACCAGCTGACCCCGGCGCAGGCCATGGCGGCCCTGATCCCCGTTGCGGAAGGGAAGTGTTCCACCGCTACTCTCATGACCTACGGCTACGATCCGTACCTCTCCGAATGGAGCCCCTTCCACGGCGCTTCCTACGCGGTGGTGGAATCCCTCGCGCGCCTGACGGCGGCCGGCGGCGCCTACGAGACGGCCCGGCTCACCTTCCAGGAATACTTTGAGCGCATGGGTTCGGATCCTCTCCACTGGGGCAAGCCTGTGGCGGCGCTTCTTGGCGCGCAGCAGGCGCAGCGGGCCTTCGGTACCCCCGCCATCGGCGGCAAGGACTCCATGAGCGGTTCCTTTGACCAGCTTTCCGTCCCGCCGACGTTGGTCTCCTTTGCGGTCACCACGCTCGACGCCGGTCAGGTGGTTTCCAATGAGTTCAAGCGGGCGGGTAGCCGCGTCGTTTTGTTCAAGGCTGAGCCCAAAGAAGATTTGACCCCCGACTACGGGCTGCTCTGCACGCAGTTCAGCCGCGTGACGAAGCTCCTGCGCGAAAAGAAGGGCATTTCTGCCGCCGCGGTGACGACGCTGGCCGCCACCGTCGCCAAGAGCTGCTTCGGCAACGGTCTGGGCTTTGCCTTCGAAGGGGAGCATGACTTGTTCAATTATCGTCCCGGCTCTATCCTCGTGGAGCTGGAAGAGGGCGCTGATATCCCCGAAGGGGCAACACTCCTTGGCTATGTGACCCTTGAACCGGTTCTGAGCGCCGGAACGGTGGCCGTGCCGGTCAATGTGCTTCAGTCCGGCTGGGAAAAGACCCTCCGCAAGGTCTTCCCCGCGGCGGTCAGCCAACAAGGGGACAACGGCAACCGTCCGCTTTTTACGGAGCGCTCCGCCTGCCGTCCCGCTCAGTCCATTGCGCAGCCCCGCGTGGTCATCCCCGCTTTCCCGGGCACCAACTGTGAGATCGATTCCGCCCGCGCCATGGAGCGGGCCGGTGCGAAGGCCGACGTGATCCTCGTGCGCAACATGACGCCCGCGGCCATCGAAGAGTCCATCGACGCGCTGGTGAAGGCCATCGAAAACGCCCAGATGATCTTCCTGCCCGGCGGTTTCTCTGGCGGCGACGAGCCGGATGGCTCCGGCAAGTTCATCGCCACCACCTTCCGCAATCCCCGGGTCATGGAGGCCGTGATGGAGCTGCTCAACCACCGGGACGGCCTGATGCTGGGCATCTGCAACGGCTTCCAGGCACTCATCAAGCTGGGGCTCGTGCCCTACGGCGACATTCGCCCCATGACGGACGAGTCTCCTACGTTGACCTTCAACACCATCGGCAGGCATATGTCCCGGATCGTCCGCACCCGCGTCACCTCGGTCAAATCTCCGTGGTTCGCGCTGTGCGAGCCCGGCGAGATGCATTCCGTGGCCATCTCCCACGGCGAAGGCCGCTTCATCGCCCCGAAGGAGGAGATGGAACGCCTCTTTGCCGCCGGCCAGGTGGCGACCCAGTACGTCGATCTTTCCGGCGCGCCCACCATGGACGTTGAGAGCAACCCCAACGGCGCTGTGTGCGCCGTGGAAGGCATCACCAGCCCCGACGGCCGGATCCTCGGCAAAATGGGACACAGCGAGCGCTGGGTGAACGGCCTGTATCGCAACGTTCCCGGCGATTACGACCAGAAGATCTTCGCTTCCGGCGTCAGGTATTTCCGCTGAGATATAAGCAAAAAACAAAACAGAAAAGACCCGGCTTCCACTAAGGGATGCCGGGCTTTTGCTTTGAAAAATGAGCCGTCAGCGCTGGCCGTACCAGCTGCCAAGCAGTTTTTTGAGCAGCGTTTTCAGGGTTTCCCGTTCCTCGCTGCTCAGGGCGTTGAAGAGAGCCTCGCTGTCCGTTTGGCCTGATTCCTGTGTAAGGAATTTCTGTCCTTCTTCAGTGATTTTGACGATGGCGCAGCGGCGGTCTGCCGCATCCCGCTCCCGGGTCAGCAGCCCACGGGCTTCCAGCTTTGAGAGGATTTCGCTCAAGGAACCGGATTGTATGCCCAAAGCGTCCTGAAGCTCCTTTTGCGTCATGCCATCCTCCTGCGCAGAAAGAAGCTTCAGGATGCGGTTCTGGCCGCGGCCGTGGGAAGGACGGTGATAGAGAAAATGGCCGCAGCGTCCCAGAAGAACGGAAAGGTCTTCTTCGTTTTCCGGATTCCATGGCGGACGGTCCAAATGAGGATGGGCACCGTGACCATGCATGCCATGAGGAGGAAAGTCGTGCCCGTGAAAACCCTTGCCGTGAGGACCAGGATGAGGAAGCGTCGGATCGCCAGAGGGATCCTCTTTGCTTTCCGGGTTCCGCGGCGGACGGTCCAAATGAGGATGGGCACCGTGACCATGCATGCCATGAGGGGGAAAGTTGTGCCCGTGAAAACCCTTGCCGTGAGGACCGTGATGGGCAGGCGTTTGATCGCTAAAAGAAGCGACGGCCGGGCCTGCAGAGGCTTCGGACGGCTTAGCGTTTCCGCCATCGTGAAGGGTTTCGGCAAACCGCCTGCCGCGGCCGCATTGCGGATCGCTCAGTGGGCAGTGATTGGGACAGTATGGGCAGGTAGGTTCATTGGAAGAATTTGAATAAAGCTGCATGGAATCATCCTTTCTGAATCGTTTTCTTGGTACCTTAATAATATCAAATGAAAATCTAATTGTCAAGGTACCAAGATATTTTTCTTCAAAAAACAGCGCCCGGAAAACCGGACGCTGGAGAGCAGGTTGAATTATTCCTCCCAAAGCGGGTTGCGCGAAGGGCTCAGGTACAGCTCAAAGTCTTCATAGGAAAGCTTGTCGGTATCGTAGCTGTAAGACCTGCCCTGCGGATCGGTATAAAGGAGAAAGACGCCATGATCCCGGATCAGGTCTTTTCCGCTCAAAGGAACATCCCAAAGCTGCAGGGTGGAACCGTCGCCGTAGTCGAGCAGGATACTTTCGTCCAAAGGCCGGCCGCTTCGTATTTTTCCGATGCCAGCGATGCTGATTTTATTGTAAATGGCATAGGAGACCTCTCCGTTGACCCGGAGGGACTGGCCGTTTACGTCAGCCCGGAGACAGTCATGCTCATAGGCATAGGAGACGCTGGCTGAAAAGTCGCCAATATATTCCCAATAGCGCCTCTGATACAATGTGAACCATACGCTCAGGCCCACGACCAGCGCAAGAAGGATCAAACAGACGGTCAGAGCAATGACCAGAGGACGATTTCCTCTGGAACGGGACGGAGTCTGAACGTGTTCGTACAGATCGGGCATGGCTCGCCTCCCTGCGGCAAAGGATGATGCGAAGGAAGTGGTTTTCAGAGTTGGGGGCGCGAACAGTTGGCAGAAGCACATGCGCCTATGAGAGGTCACAGGCCACGGAGTTTTGGCGGAGTGGAAAACGTTCACAGTGCGGCGCAGTCACAAAGCGGCTGGAACAAAGCTGCAAGCGTCCTTCTACCCGTCGAAATCGTATATGTCCTTGCCAATTGATGGTATTATACTTCCCTGATCGTTAACCAGCAAGGGATATCGTTCAAAAAGTCCGGGCGAGTGCTTTAAAACAGGAGTTGTTTGCAGGAGACAAAAAGCGGGAAGCCGTGTGCAGGAGGCTTCCCGGGAAGTCTTTTTTCGAACGGAGTATTGGAGGGACCTTGCAAAAGGTGGAAGAAGAGGAAGAAAGAGCAGCTCCGCCCGTCAAAAGCAATAGAGACAACGGCCTTTGAACCTTTGCCGCTGTACTGTTACTTTACCATGACACTGTGGCAGTTTTGTGGCAGAGAAGGGACAATTTTTTGGAAGATGCGGCGCTTTTCTCAGTGCTCTGCATGCAGGCGATAGGTGAGCTCCCTCAGGCCGGTCTCTTCGTTCAGCAGGCGTTCCTCGCCGCAGAAAACAAACCCACGATGCTCATAAAAGTGGCAGACGCGAGCGTTGCTGCTCAAAACGCTCAGCCACGGGCTGACCGAAAGCGCCCGGAGACGCTTTTGGGCAAAGGCGAAAAGGCTTCCACCCACTCCCTGATTCCAGCGGGAGGGCAGCACGTATAGCGAAGAGATCTCGCCGCTGTTTGGGTCGACCATCACGATGCCGACGGGGGTGTCTGCGAAAAAGGCGCCGTAAAGCTCACGCCCCTTGTCCAGTTCCTGCCGGAGAAAAGCCGTTTGCCGCTCCGGGGTATGGGCGGCAAGAAACTCCGGCGAAACGACGTCCTGATGGGAGGCGCGCCACGCGGCGGAATGGACCGCTCCGGCGGCGTAAAGAAGCGGTTCGTCCTCCGGAAGGATTCGGCAGAAAAAGGGAGTGCTTTTCATACCGGAAGCCCTTCTGTTTCGGCGAGCCACAGCGCGGCGCAGGCGTCGCTGGGCATGCGCCAGTCGCCGCGGGGGGAAAGGGTCACTGTGCCCACCTTCGGGCCGTCCGGCAGGCAGGAGCGCTTGAACTGCTGGGCAAAGAAGCGGCGCAGGAAGGTGCACAGCCACTGCTTGATGACCGCCGGTTCATAGAACCCCTCGAAGGCCAGCTTCGCGATGCGGAAGATCTTTTCCGGCCGGAAGCCGCAGCGCAGGAAATAGTAAAGGAAAAAGTCATGCAGCTCGTAAGGGCCTACCAGATCTTCGGTTTTTTGGGCGATCTCCCCGTCTTTGGGCGGCAGAAGTTCCGGGCTGACCGGCGTGGCCAGCACGTCCCTGAGGACGGAAGCAAGGGGTTCGGGGGAGCGGGAGGCTTCATAGGCGGTCAGATGGCGCACCAGTGTCTTGGGAATGGAGGCGTTGACGCCATACATGGACATATGGTCGCCGTTGTAGGTCGCCCAGCCCAGCGCCAGCTCGGACAGGTCGCCCGTGCCGATGACCAGACCGCCCCTCTGGTTGGCCAGATCCATCAGCACCTGCGTCCGCTCGCGGGCCTGAGCGTTTTCAAAGGTGACGTCCAGCGTTTCGGGATCCTGCCCGATGTCCTCAAAGTGCTGGAGCACCGCTTTTTTGATGACCACCTCTTTAAAGGAAACGCCGTAGGATTCAGCGAGAAGCTCTGCGTTGCTGCGGGTGCGCTTCGTGGTGCCGAAGCAGGGCATGGTCACGGCAAGAACGCCTTTGCGATCCAGCCCCAGCGCGTCGAAGGCGTGAACGGTGACGATCAGGGCAAGGGTGGAGTCCAGGCCGCCGGAAAGGCCGACGACAGCCGTTTTTGCCCGGGTGTGGCGCAGGCGGGTAACCAGGCCCTGCGTCTGCATGGCGAGGATCTCCCGGCTGCGGGCGGAAAGGGTGGAGGGATCGGCGGGAACAAAGGGCGCGGGCGGGAATTTCCGCGAAAGGACGGTTTCCCGAAGGGGAAGATGGAACCCTACACGGAGAAGCTGTCCTTTCGCGGCCGGGAAGGTGTTGGCCCGGCGGCGCTCCGACTCCATGCGGGAAAGATCCACGTCCGCGCAAAGCAGGCCGGGCGCGAACAGCTCCGATTCCGCCAGCAGGGCGCCGTTTTCCGCGATCAGATCGTGGCCGGCAAAGACCATGTCCGTGCTGGATTCCCCCTGGCCGGCGTCGGCGTAAAGGTAGGCGGCCATCAGCCGGGCGGACTGGCCCTTGACCAGCTCGCGGCGGTAGGCGGCCTTGCCGACCACCTCGTCGCTGGCGGAAAGGTTGGCGAGGACCGTCGCGCCCGCAAGGGCAAGTTCGACAGAAGGCGGCGCGGGTACCCAGAGATCCTCGCAGATCTCCACGCCAAGGCAGAAAGCGGGCATCTCCTCGCAGGCGAAAAGCATTTCGCCGAAGGGAACGGCTTCGCCCCGCAGGATGAGAGTCTCCGTTCCGCCCTGCCAGCCGGTGAAATGGCGCGCTTCGTAAAATTCGGAATAGTTGGGGATATTCTTTTTGGGGACAAGGCCCAGCAGCTTTCCCCTTGAGAGCACGGCGGCGGTGTTGTAAAGGGCGCTACCGCAGGCGAGAGGAAGCCCGACCGCCATCACAAGATCAAGCTCCTTCGTTGCTTCAAGGATGGAAAAGAGCGCCTCCAGGGCCTGATCGAGAAGAAGCGTCTGCCCGAACAGGTCGCCGCAGGTATAGCCGGTGATGCAAAGCTCGGGAAACACGATCAGCGAAACACCCTTTTGCGCCGCTTCCCGGGCCAGCTCCGTGATGCGTTCAGCGTTATGGAAACAGTCGGCCACCCGGATGACAGGAGTGGCGCAGGCGACTTTCAGAAAACCATCTTTCATGGAGTACCTCCGTTGAATTATAGGGGTTGTTTGGAGGGGGCGCCGGGTTTCCGGGGATAAGCGGGCGGGGTCTTGGCCGTTTTTTCGATGCGGGCGATCCGCCGTTCCCCCCAGGGGAGAAGAAGGGTCTCCACCCGGTCGACCCGGGCGCTCAGAAGGGTCAGGGCCCGTTTGGCGCTGTCAAGCTCTTCAGAAAGGGCCGGCCCCTTGAAGCAGATGGACGCGCCGCCCACCCTTGCAAAGGGAATGGTCAGCTCAAGGAGCACCGGAGCGGGGGCGACTGCCCGGGAAAGCACGGCGTCAAAGCCGGCCCGCAGGCCGCTGAGCCGTCCGCCCTCTTCGGCGCGGGCGTGAACGGTCCGGGCCTTGAGGGAAAGGGCGGAAAGCACGGCGTCAAGAAATTTGAGACGCTTGGCCAGGGAATCCAGCAGGACCATGGAAAGATCCGGCCGGGCGATCAGCAGCGGGACGCCGGGAAAGCCCGCGCCGGTGCCCACGTCGATGCAGCGGGCCCGTTCGGGAAGCATCCCGTAGGCGAGGGGAAGGAGGGAGTCGGCAAAGTGCTTCTGCGCCACCTCCACCGGATCGGTGATGGCGGTCAGATTCATCCGGCTGTTCCAGTCCACCAGCATTTCATAATAGGTGTCAAAGGCGGCGTACTGTTTTTCTGTCAGGGAAAGCCCCAGCGGCGCGACCGCCTCACGCAGGGCGTCGGTCAAAAGGCTCAAGGGCGTTCCTCCTGTTCTCTGCGCCGCTTGTCGAGATGGACCAGCAGCACCGCGATGTCCGCCGGAGACACCCCACTGATGCGGGAGGCCTGCCCAAGGCTGACGGGGCGCTGGGCGCTCAGCTTCTGCCGCGCTTCAAGGCGGATGCCGGGCAGGGCGGCGTAATCGATGTCGTCGGGGAGCCGGCGGCTTTCCAGGCGCTTGAACTGCTCCACCTCGGCGATCTGTTTTTGGATGTAGCCTTCATAGCGGGCCTCGATCTCCACTTGCTCGGCCACGTCTTCGGGAAGCACCCGGGGAGAGGGATCGCAGGCGGAAAGATCCCCATAGGAAATGCCGTTTCGCTTAAGCAGGTCGTAAAGGCGGGGCGTCCGCTGGGGAACCGGCTCGCCGCGGCTTTCAAGCAGCGACGCCATTTGAGGGCGCAAGGCCGTGGTGCTTTTCAGGCGGGAAAGCTCCTGGGCCACCCCTTCTTTTTTGCGGAGCATTTTTTCGTAGCGCTCCCGGCTGGCAAGGCCGGCCTGGTAGCCGTATTTCGTCAGGCGAAGGTCTGCGTTGTCCTGGCGGAGGAGCAGCCGGTATTCGGCGCGGCTGGTCATCATGCGGTAGGGCTCGTTGGTGCCTTTAGTGACCAGATCGTCGATCAGTACGCCGATGTATCCTTCCGAACGGTCAAGGATGAGGGGAGCTTTTCCGCGGAGCTGAAGGCTGGCGTTCAGGCCGGCCATCAGGCCCTGCGCGGCTGCCTCTTCGTAGCCGCTGGTGCCGTTGATCTGTCCGGCGAAAAACAGTCCGCCCACAGTTTTGGCTTCCAGGGACAGTTTCAAACAGGTGGAATCGATGCAGTCGTATTCAATGGCGTAGGCAGAGCGCATCACCTCGACCTGTTCCATGCCGGCGATGGTGCGGAGCATCTGCTGCTGAATGTCCTCCGGCAGCGAGGTGGAAAGCCCCTGCACATACACCTCGTCGGTGGAAAGGCCCTCTGGCTCCAAAAAGAGCTGATGCTGCTTTTTTTCCGCAAAGCGCACCACCTTGTCCTCAATGGAAGGGCAATAGCGGGCGCCGGTGCCGTGGATGGCGCCGCTGTACATGGGGGCGCGGTGCAGGTTAGCGCGGATCAGGGAGTGGGTGCTTTCGTTGGTGTAGGTCAGGTAGCAGGGGGCCTGCTCCCGTTTGATCGGCCCGCTCAGGAAAGAGAAGGGCACGATGGGATCGTCGCCGTACTGCGGTTCCATTTTGGAAAAGTCCAGCGAGCGGCGGTTGACCCGGGCGGGGGTGCCGGTCTTGAAGCGGCGCAGGGCAAAGCCCAGCTCCTCAAGGGCGGCGGAAAGGTGGTTGGAGGGCCACAGGCCGCTCGGCCCCTGATGAAAGCTGGCCTCGCCGATGATGATGCGGCTCTTGAGATACACGCCAGTGGCCACCACAACGGCCCGGACCCGATAGCGGGCGCCGGTGGCGGTGACGACGGCCGAGACGCGGCCTTCCTCCGTTTCGATGCGGACGCATTCCCCCTGCCGGAGGTAGAGATTTTCCTGGGTCTCCAGGGCGTGCTTCATCCGCTCGTGATAGCGGCGCTTGTCCGCCTGCGCCCGGGAGCTGTGGACGGCCGGCCCCTTGCCGGTGTTAAGCATCTTCATCTGGATGAAGGTGTCGTCCGCAGCGCGGCCCATCTCGCCGCCGAGCGCGTCCAGCTCCCGGACAAGATGGCCCTTGCTGGTGCCGCCGATGGCGGGGTTGCAGGCCATCAGCGCCACGCTGTCAAGATTCATCGTCAGGCACAGGGTCTTCTGCCCCGTGCGCGCCAGGGCCAGTGCCGCCTCGCAGCCGGCGTGGCCCGCGCCGATGACGGCAGCGTCAAAGCTGCCCGCTTCGTAGATTTCCATCAGTTTGCCTCGCTTTGGTATGGATCGTGGGTGGGACGGAAAGAGCGCCGCCGCACACGGAAAAAACAAAAAGAAAACAAAAAACGCAAAACGCCGGACGAAAAGTTCACGGCCCTTTCGCGCAGGAAGCCGCGCGGGGATGAAAGCCGGATCGCGGGCGCAGACTAAAGAGGTGCGGCCGGAGACCCTCCGGTTCAAAAACGCTTCGAACGGGAGGAAAAGCCCGGATGTACCCCTTTTTTAAGCGCCTGCTGGATGCAGGGATGGCCCTGGCTCTGACCCTCCTGACTGCGCCGCTGATTGGGCTGCTCTGCGTGCTGATCCGGCTCGACTCTCCGGGAGGGGCGATCTTTGCTCAGTGGAGGGTCGGAAAAGGGCACAGGCTCTTTCGGATGTACAAGCTGCGCACCATGAAGGCGGGCGCCGAACGGGAAACGGAGCTGCTGATCGAAGAAGGCGAGATCTTCGTTCAGCGGCAGGAGGATCCGAGGCTCACCCGCCTTGGAAAATTCCTTCGAAGGACGTCCCTTGACGAACTGCCGCAGCTCTGGAATGTTCTCAAAGGCGAAATGGCTTTCGTCGGACCGCGGCCGCTGGTGCTCGGCGAGATGAACCGCCTGCCGCCCATGGCGCTCGAGCGGCTCGACGTCAGGCCGGGCATCACCGGCTACGCGCAGGCGGAGGGAAGAAGCGACGCCAACGCCGTCGAGCGGATCAGCAGGGATCTTTATTATGTCAGGAACCTTTCGTTCTGGCTCGACCTTCGCATTCTTCTCCATACGGCCGGTGCAGTGTGGCGGCGGGAAGGCAGTTTCTAAGCCCGATAGATCATCCAGAATTTTTTAAAACAACGGACGTCTTTTCAGAAAATTCATAGCGGAGCGTCGCTCCTTCTTTGGCAAAAAGGTTTTTCAGAAAACATCCGGCGCCCTGTTTGCCCTCTCAGAGTTTATGATAGATGCGCAGAAGCTCTTCGGTCTCTGTGCCGTTTTCCTCCCGAAGCAGCAGCGGCGCGAGCCATTGGACGCCCGGCTTTGCGCCCTTGACTCCCTCCGCAAGAAACAGGATAGGGGCGGCGTCCGACCGGGGCTGAACGGCCCGCAGGCGCTTGGGGGTCAGCCGGTGCGCTTCCATCAGGGACAGAAGCTCCGCCACCCGCTCGCAGCGGTGGACGAAAGCGGCGCGGCCTCCTTCCCTCAAAAGGGCGGCGGCAGAAGCGACGCAGTCCGCCAGCGTGCAGAGGATCTCGTGGCGGGCGATGCTGCGGGCGGAGTTTTCTCCCGGCAGGGAATAGCCGGCTTTGCCATAAGGAGGATTGCAGGTAACGGTGTCCGCAACGCCCTTTCCCAGCCGGGAGGGGGCGTTTTTCAGATCCAGTTCAAAAATTTCAATTTGTTCGGTCAGGCCGTTGAGCGCCACGGAACGCCGGGCCATTTCCGCAACAGCGGGCTGGATCTCCACGCCGAGGATGCGCTTCGCCCGTCCGCGACCCCAAAGAAGCAGCGGCACGATCCCGCCGCCGCAGCAAAGGTCCACTACCGTTCCGCCCGGCCTGACCTGCGCGAAATCCGAAAGCAGCACCGCGTCCGTGCCAAAGCAGAATTCACCGGGACGCTGCAGAATACGAAGCCCCGCAAATTGCAGGTCATCAAGGCGTTCTCCAGCCCTAGCAAATGGATTTTCTGTTTCCATACGATCCCTCCAGACGGCGTTTCTGTTCAAATTGTACCCCATTCCCGCCAAGTGAGCAAGATGACAGGCACGATCTGCCATGACTGCGCATAAAGTTTAAGGATAGGAGGGATGAGCTATGGCAAAAAACGGCTTGATCGCCCTCAGGCCCCTCAGGGGGAGAGGCGCGGGACTGGTGAGACTTTCCGGAGGGGAAGCGGTGTTTGCGCTTCGCGGTGTCAGCCGCGGCCGGGCGCACCTGGTGTTGGAAGGCGGAAGGGTCCTTTCCGCTCTTTTGAGCAGGACGCCGGGCGGCGCACAGACACGGATTCGTTATGGCGGTTCGGTCATGGGGGCGGGCGTAACAGCGGGGCCGGAGGTGCTGCTGGCAGGGCTGAGCGGACCGGGTTCGCTCGCAGAGCTGACAAAGCGGCTACATATGGCGGCTCAGGGACAGGAACGGGCGGCACGGGAGGAAGGAAGGCTCCCTTCGGAGTTCGCGCCGGCCGGGGAAACGGAATCATCTGAGAGGGAAGCCTCGCAATTGGAAAAAGAGCCTGAAACAGCACAGACAGCGGCGGAAATGGAACAGCGGGAAAGCGGGGAACAGACAGCCCGGCAGTCCGGGCAGGAGGAATTTCCCCAGACGCTCAAAGCGGCGGTCGCTCAGCGGCCGGAAGCGGAGGATGTGCTGCGCATGATGCCCCATCCCGTTCCGGCGGAGGAGGAAGAGCAGAAGGAAACGGAGGAGGAAAGCGCTTTTGAAAAGGCGCTCTCTGAAACGGAAGAGCCGCCCGAGGAAATGGCGGAAGACGAAATGCCGGAAAAAGGATCTCCAAAAGAACCGCAGGAGCATGCCGGCGCGGAACAGGAGCAGCCGGAAGAGCGGATCCGCATCTGGGAAGGACTGCCTCGGGAGGAACGAAAAGAGACGGTTTTGACGGAAGAAGCGGCCCTGCCGTACATACCGCCGCAAGAGGAAGAGAGGCTTTCTTCCGGCGAAGCAGAGATTCAGGAGGAGCTGTCCATCGCTACGGCGCAGGGGGAGGAGACCGGAACGCCGGAACAGACAGAGACCTTTACGATGGAGCTTTCGGAAGAAATGCTGGAAGCGGAAAAGCCGGAAACGCGAAACGAAGCCGAAGCAGGGGAGAAGAAGGAGACTGTTTTGATGCCGGAAGAAAAGGAAGCGTCAGAAGCAGAGGAAGCGGAGGAACACTACAGCCCGCCGGAGTGGGAAAAGAAGGAAGGCGCCCCGGCGGCGGATGCGCCCGCATCGGAGAGAGCGGAGGAAGAAGAATCTGAAAAGGCATGGAAAGACGATGAAAAAGAGACTTTGGGGCAGCCCGTGAAGCAGGGGAGGCAGGAGCTCGAAGAAGAGATGGAAGAGCGGCAAAATATGACGTCTGATCCGGAACAGGAGGAACCTGGGGAGATGCCGCCGGAGACCTTTGAAGAGCCGGAAACAGGAGAGGAATCCGGGGAAGAAGCGCCCGGCGATCAAAAGGCGGTCCATGAGGAAAGCCGCTGGAAAGAAGGAACGGAGGAAGGAGGCCAGCCGGAGCCCCTGTGGGAGGAGCCAGCGGAGGAGGTTTGTCCCTGTGAGGTGGATCGGATGGAACGGGCAGGCTCGCTTGCGGCAATGGTGGCGCCAGCTACGGAGGATGCGGAGGCCGAGGCAATGCTCCCGCATCGCTCCAGGGGGGAGCGCAGGCTGTTTTTCCCACAGAACGACTGGGAGCGTCAGTGCCTTGATGTACTGATGGAACGGCAGCCCTGCTGGAAGCCGGCAAGGGGAAAGCTGATGGGGGTTTTTGTCAACGCCTTTCCACGGGAATACCCGAGGGCCAACTGGCAGATTTTTTCGCAGGTGGGCGGCAGTCACGTGCTTCGCTGTCAGTGGCAGGGAAGGGTATATTATGCTTTGCCCGCGCAGCAGTCCGCGCAGCCGCCGGCCGGTCTTCCGGCCGGAAGCGTCAACTGCGCCGCCCGGAACCAGCGAAGATACTGGGTATTTTGTAAGGAAGAAACGGGACGATAAAACAGATCAAAGAGACGTTTCTGAAGCAGGACGCTTCGGGGCGTCTTTTTCTTTTAGCGACAGAAGGCTTCGCGTATTTTATGACGAAAGAAAACCTCTTAAAGCAGTGAAAAGTTTTGGATCTCCAAAACACTTGGGGGGAATTCTGCGTTTTAACAGTAGAAAACGCAAGAAGGGAGAGAAGAACGTGACGGTTGACCGGCTCTATGAGCGGTATTACGACGAGCTGCTACGCTTTGCAGCGGGTATCTGCCATGAACGAAGCCGTGCAGAAGACGCCGTGCAGGAAGCGTTTCTCAGGGCGATGCGGCATATCAGGACGCTTTGTGGTCTCACAGACGGTCAGCGGCGGGCATGGCTTTACAAAGCGGTACGCAGCTGCGCCGTCGATGAGATCCGCCGCGCGGCAAAGCTGCCGGTGGAGGCACGGGAGGAGAGCGTTGAGGACGATCTGAGCGGGCCGTGGATCGAGCAGGCGATGGAAACCCTCAGCGAGGCGCAGCGAAGGCTGGTACGCATGCGGTATCTTGAAGGCTTCAACAGCACGGAGATCGGCGTTCTGGCCGGGCTTCCCGCCCCGACAGTGCGCACGCGGCTGCGGGCCGCCATCCGAATCTTGAAAAAATATTGCGACGGGGAGGAGAACTCATGAGAAAGTGGAGAAGGGAACTGCGCGCCGCCATGAATCAGGCACCGAAAAACAGGGATGAAGGGAGCATATGGGAGCGGCAGAAACAGATGCTGCTGTGGGAAATGAAGGAAAGAGTTCGCTTTCTGCCCTGAAAAAGAGCGTTGCGGTGAAGTGACAGGAAAAGAACAGGAGGAAAAACATGTCTGAAAAGAAAAAACTGAAGGTGAGCTGCGCGCTTTGCGATATGACCGGTCTGACGGAGGCGGTGGCCAGCGCCTATGAGAGAATCGAGGTCAGCGCAGCGTCGGTGATACTTTCGCCCGAGGCGAAAGAGCTGGCTGCCCGTTATGGAATCCGGATCAGAGCCGCTTCGGTCTGCGAGGCTCCTTCGGGGGCAAAGCTGTCGGTGGAAAACGGAACGGCTGTCATTGGGCCGTCGAACCGGGCGGAAGGAACCGTTGTTTTGATGGTCAACGGCTGCCTTACCCTGCGGCCGGGCTGCGAGGAGGCGGTCAGAAGCTATGCGCACATTATGGTCAACGGCACGCTCTTTGCGCCGGAAAGCCTTTCGGCTCTGACAGCGGGCGTTGAAGTGAATGGTTCCGTCACCCTTTATCCGGAAGGGGCGATCCTGATTGATCGGAATCTTTCCATCGACCGGGTCTTTTTGAGCCGGGCTGAAGCGGGCGGCGTCTACTATGTGGACGGGAGGGTGTGCCTGCTGGACGAAACGCTGGAGCTTTCCTCTCTGATCGAAAAGAAGATCCGCATTTTTGCAGAAGACGGCGCTTTTGTCCGCGAAAGCTTGCTTGCTCAGGCCGCTCCGCTGTTTGATGAACGGACGGTGATCTCCATTTGTCCGGACGGTTTTGCCGTAGTGGAAAGGGGGGGGGAGCTGGATGAGATGCTGGTGCGCCAGATGGGAAAGAAGCTGTACTTTACCGGCGGGCTGAAGCTGGACGAGAGCTCTGCGGCGGCGCTTGAACAGGCGGAAAAGATCATCGCCGAAGGAAAGGTCGTGGTGCCGGAAGCGCTGCGGGAGCTGGCGGCCGACCGTTGCATCCGCTGCAAAAAGCTGGAGGTCTACGCCGGAAGGCTCTGGGAAAACGACGGCGAGAGCCGCCTGACGGCCGGAAGGCTCCGCCGCTTCAGGCAGGGGGTCACGATCGTCAACAACGGCGTTTTGACCGTGGAGGAAGAGGTGGAACCCGATTTGGCGGAGGAAAAGATCCTGCGGCTGAAAAACGACGGTGTGGTCGTGGTGTGCTCCAGAGCGATGAAGGATCTGCTCGAGGACATCTGCGAGGGAAGCGGCGTCGTCATGGAAAAGAAAGAAGAGGCCAATGGCGAGGAGAAGGGCGTCGTCCACATTAGGGCGGCCAGCTATAAAATGTAACCGGCAGAAAAAGAAAAAGCGCCCTGCACCATGTCGTGCAGGGCACTTTTTCAGTCAGCGGCTGATCTTGAGCACCGAGCCGGAAATGCGGACCGTGCACTTAAGCGCCTTTTGGATGTAGCTGACGGGGACGTACAGCGAACCGTTTTTGATGACGGGTTCTTTTTCCAGGGAGGAATACTGGTTATCGATGGGGTAAGAGTTCTGTCCCCAGAAAATGTGCGTATTGATTCCCTTGGCGGAAAAGACCGAGAAATTCAGATCGTTGTTGTAGTCGTAGCTGTAACCGAGCGCCGTGACAATCGGACGCAGGGGGACCATCAGCACCTTGCTGCTGTAATAAGGGGTTCCCTTGACGGTGCGGCCGTTGACCCGGATGGACATGCTCTTTTCCGTGGATGCGGAACTGGAAGTGGTTTTGACGTCGATGCGGCCGCTTTCATGGATCGTCACCTTAAAGCCGAGGCCGAATTCCACATACTGCCACGGAACATACACCCGGCTGTCGACGAACATGGGCGGGTATTCCATTTTATAGGACTTGCCGCCATAGCGGTAGACGTTTTTGCCGATGGTGACGGAGAATTCCGTGCCGGTCTTGGGGCCGAACACGGCGGTGCCACTTCCGTAGGCATAGTGCCACTTGGCCGAGGTGTCGACGATCGCCCGCAGGGGCAGCATCAGCGTGCGGCCCTGATAAAAGGGCTTGGAGGAGCGCTTGGCGCCGTTGACGTAAAGGGTGCAGAGAGATTCGGCGGCGGGGTTGCTCACCTCTACCTCGGTGGTGCTGCGGGAAGCGGATTTGGTCTGCTGGGTCTGGGCCTGCGCCGTTGCCGCTGGCAGGGCCGGAGTAGCCAGCAGCGCACCGGAGAGTGCCAGCGCGGTCATGGTGCGGAGAAATGCTTTGCGTGTCATGAAGAAACTCCCTCTCTTCGTAAAATAAGATTCCGAGAAAAATGAACGGATGTCATTTTCTCTATGAATACAGACCCAAAAAAGAGGGAGTTTGTTGCTGACAACTTCTGGAAATCACACCTGCGCCGCAGCGCGGAGGGCCTCGGAAGGGTCAACGGGGTGCCAAAAACCGGACAATCTCACGGTTGTACCGTAAAGCTCCGCCGGCAGCAGGAAAGATATGGAAGGATCAAAATGGAGAAACAAGATGCTGTCCCCATCGGTCTTTCCGTTGTGGGAAAGCAGGGGGAGAAGGTCCGCCTTTCTTCCGGAGGGAAACACAAGAGAGGCCTCCGTCAGGCGGACGCGGCAGGGACATTCCGCTGGATCAAAGCGAAGATAGGCCGCCTTCTGACACAAGGGAAATTCGTACGAAAAGCATTCTGAGGGACCGGCGGGCAGCAGGGCGCACCGCCTTTCGCTCAGGGCGTCCGAAAGATTCCGGCGGCGGCGCAGCTCCCGGGCGGGGGCGTAGTACAGCCGGGCCTGATAGGGGAGGACGGAATAGACGTCGCAGGCTTCTCCGAGGCGGAAAAGGGCCGGCTCGTCAAAGCCTGCACTCAGAAGCTCCCTGCGGGCGGCGGGCTCTCCCAGCAGGGTGTACAGCCCCCGAAAGCCCCAGGCCTGCGCGGCAGGCCCGCGGCTCAAAGCGGCTGTCAGCGCGTAAAAACGGCGGAGGACCGGCGACCCGGTTTTGCCGAAAACCGCCTCGCAATCCTCCCGCGACAGCGTCAGATAATGATCGAGCAGCAACGGAGTCTCCAGTTCAATGAGCGAAAGGGTTCCAGGGCGGGCGGCGCTGGCGTTTTGCTCCCCGGAAAGCAAACGGAAGCGGGTCAGCCTTTCCGGCAGGACTGCGATCTCCCATTGCTTGGTCATGCGGATCCACAGCTCCAGATCGGGCAGCTTGCACAGCCGGGGGTCAAAGGGACCGTACCGCTCCCGCCGGGCGAGAATGCTTGGATGGCACAGGCAGTTTCCCTCAAAGAAGAAGCGCCGAAGCCATTTGGTCCGGCTGCGGTCCGGCTGGTCAAACAGCGTCTGGAGAGGATGGGGTGTTTCAAAGGGTTTTCCCACTTCATCGATCAGCTGGGCCCAGGTGAAGGAGGCGGCGGCATCCGGGTGCCGTTCCAGATGAGTGAGCTGCTTTTCCAGCTTGTCCGGGCAAAATTCGTCGTCTGAGTTGAGCAGCGCCACGTATTGCCCCCGGCAGGCGCTCAAAAGCTCGTTGAGCACAACGCAGGCGCCGCGGTTTTGTTCGTGGGGAAAAAAGCGGGTGCCGGTTCGCAGATGGCGGGCGATCTGTTCGGCAGTGCCGTCGGTTGAGCCGTCGTCGGCGATGAGAAATTCAAAGTCCTGAAAGGTCTGACCATAGACGCTGTCCATCGCACGGCCTACATAAGGAGCGTGACAATAGGCGGAAAGAATGACGCTTACGAGCGGACGCATGATAGGCCCTCCTTTACAGACGGACAGCCCTGTGTCCGGGATGGCAGGAAAGGACGATCTGGACGATCCGGCCGGTCTCCTGCGGGGAAAGGGCGCCGTACAGCGGCAGTGCCAGACATTCCCGGGCAGCGCGGCGGGCCTCAGGACAGGCGGTTTGGGAAAGACGCCAGCGGTAAGCGGGCCAGTCGCAGGCTGCGGGATAAAAATAGCGCCGCGCTCCGATGCCCGCACTCTTGAGTCGGGCGTATACCGCGTCCCGGGAAAAGGGCGGCCCCAGGCGCAGAACATAATACTGTCCGTTGGGGGAAACGATGGAGGTGAGTCCCGGGCAGCCGTGGAAGGCGCGGTCGTAACGGGCAGCAGCAGCGAGCCGTTTTTGCCGTTCTTCCTCCACGAGCGGGAGGACTGCAAGACCCATTGCGGCGTGCAGTTCCGAAAGCTTGCCGTTGAAGCCACGGAGAACGGCCGCTTCTCCCTGCAAGCCGAAATTCCGAAGCATTCGGGCCCGCGTGGCGGCGGCATTTTCTCCGGGGAAGACCACGGCGCCCCCTTCGGCGGTGTGAAAGAGCTTGGTGGCGTGAAAACTCAGGGCAGTGGCGTCGCCGAAGGAAGCGGCGGGACGGCCCTCTTTTGCGCAGTCAAAGGCATGGGCCCCGTCGTAAAGGATGGGAAGACCATAGGCGCGGCTCAGGGCTTCAAAGGCCGCAAAGTCGCACAGACGGCCGAAAACATGCACCGGAAGGATCGCCACGGTCCGCTCCGTAACGGCGGCCTTTGCCGCCTCGGGCGAAAGACAAAGGGTGGAGGGGTCGATGTCCGCTGTCACCGGCGTAAATCCCGCCAGCTCAATGGCCTGCAGCGTTGCGGCGAAGGTGAAGGCAGTGGTGATCACTTCTCCGGAGGGTTTGGCCGGAAGAAGCGCCCGCAGAGCCAGCGTCAGGGCGGCCGTTCCGCTGGAAACCAGCACGGCAGGGCCGCCGAGCCGGGCGGAAAGCGCCTGCTCGAGGCGGTCGTGCAGGGGGCCGAAATTAGAGAGGATCCCCTGCGCAAAGGATTCGGACAACAGGGCTTCCAGAGTTCCCCGTTCCGGCAAGAGCGGGCGGGTCAGTGGGAGGGAGACGGGGATGCAGGCGCGCATGGCGATACCTCCGGGCCGGGCGCAGAGTCTTTCCGGCAAAGCGTGAGGGAATTTTCCCAGTAGGCCATGGAATAAATCTTGGCCGCGGGCCGCCGCTGCATGGAAAACTGCGCGGCGCAGTGGACATAATCGCAAAATTCTACGGCGCTGTGCGCCATATCCAGCGGTATGGAACAAACTGCGGCAATGTTGTGGCTCCCTTCGCCGAGAAAGAGCCGAAAGCGCCATTCCAGGACGAAACGCTCGCCGGCTTTCCAGTCCGTAAGGGGTTTTTCCTCAACGGCAGTATCCGAATAGATCACGTCCACTCCGGCGGCGCTTTGAATGTGATAGCCGAGGCACAGCTCCGGAAGCTCCGCACGGCATTCAACTGTCATTCGGAGAATAGCCGGCTGGCCAAAGGCTGCACTTTCCAGAGGACAGCCGGATTCGTCGAGCAGCTCCACGGACAAAAAGCGGGCCCGTCCGTCGCCAATGCGGCCAACAGCTGCTTTCTTTTCCCAGGCGGCCAGATCGGGCGCGAGGGGAACGGAAAATGCTTCCCGGGCCGTCGGAGCGGCGGCGGGCTGCTCTTGGGCCACCTTCAGGGAAAAATACTGACGGGCCGCTTCTTCTGTCGGCCCGAAAAAATGCTGCTTTCCGCCGTTGAGCAAAAGACAACGGCGGCAGATGCTTTTGACTGCGCCGATGTCATGGCTGACGAACACCAGCGCCGTTCCAGAAGAAAGCATATCCTTCATGCGGCGGATGCATTTGGCCTGAAAGAACAGATCGCCTACGGAAAGCGCTTCGTCCACCAGCAGCAGATCCGGCCGCACTGCCGTTGCGCAGGCAAAGGCCAGCCGGACGAACATGCCGCTCGAGTACAGCTTGACAGGCAGATCAAAAAAGCGGCCGATCTCTGCAAAAGCGGCGATCTCCTCGAGCGCACTGTCGATCTGACGGCGGGGAAAACCGGCGATGGTCAAAGAGAGCCGGGCGTTTTCCCGGCCGGTGTATTCCGGTTCAAAGCCTGCGCCCAGCTCCAGAAGGGCGCCAACCCGGCCGGAGGTTTCTGCCCGGCCTGCCGTCGGAGCCGTGACGCCGGCGAGTATCTTCAGAAGGGTGGATTTTCCCGCGCCGTTGACGCCGAGGACGCCGAGGGTGTCTCCCGCCTCAAGGGAAAAGGTGACGCCGCTGAGCGCTTCAAAGCCGGGTTCGTCCTTCAATGGATGCAGTGCGCCTCGGAGGCGCTGCCCGGCCGTACGGTAAAGAGGATAACGCTTGACAAGATTTTCCGCCTGAACCACGTCCAAAACCTTCGCCTCCTTTTAGCAATGCTCTTTGCAGTTTGGCCGGCAGGCGGGAAACTTATGCAAAAATCAGCATTGACAGGGGAAAAAGACCGTGCTACACTAAGCGCACAGGATTCGGATGAGAAGAGAGCAGACGAGCTGAGACGAGCTGAGCGCGGTCAGATCCATGGGTGCAGGGTACGCTGTGGGCAGAAGGCTGCGGGACAAAAGCACGATGCAGACTTTCCCCTCCGAAACGTGAAACTGGTTTTGGAGGGTTTTTTTATGAAGATTCAGAAAAGTTTCATTGTGAACCGCACGATCGCCCTGCTGGTAGCGGCGCTGTTTGCGCTGGTTCTGGCAGGCTGCTCCGCTCCTGCTTCGCAGGGCCAGGCTTCTTCTGAAACGCAGGCTCCGGCTGAAGGACAAAAGGCCGCAGTCACCGTAGGCGTGACGCAGTTTGCGGATCATCCTTCGCTGGACAACTGCCGCGAGGGCTTCCTTCAGGGCCTTGCGCAGGGCGGCTATGTGGAAGGCGAGAACCTGACCATCGACTATCAGTGTGCGCAGAGTGAGATGGCAAATACCAGCACGATCGCCCAGGGCTTTGTGGCCCGCAAGGTGGATCTGATCTGCGCCATTGCGACCCCCAGCGCGCTCGCTGCCGCGCAGGCCGCTCAGCAGGAAAATATCCCCGTGGTTTTCAACGCCGTTTCCGAACCGGTCGAGGCGGGACTGATCCAGAGCTTTGAGGAGCCCGGCGAGAACATCACCGGCGTGAGCGACAAGCTGCCTATCGATAAGCTCCTGCAGCTGATCCGTGACCTGCTGCCGGACGCCGACACCATCGGTATCATCTATACCACCAGCGAAGCCAACTCCATCTCCCATCTGGAGCAGATTGAAGCGCTCGCCCCCTCCTACGGCTTTACGATCGACGCGGTGGGCATCACCGCCTCCAATGAAATCGCTTCTGCGTGTGACGCGCTGATCTCCCGCGGCGTGGACTGCCACCAGAATTTCACCGATAATACCGTCGTTGCGGCGCTGCCGCTGCTGCTCTCCAAGTTTGACGAGGCGGGCATCCCGGTGTTCGGCTCGGAAGAGGAGCAGGTCTACAACGGCTGCCTTGCTTCCGAGGGAATCGATTATGTGGCGCTGGGCGTTCGCTGCGGCTTGCAGGCTGCGGCCATCCTCGACGGCACTCCAGCAGGCGAGATTCCCGCTGAGGTTGTGATCGAAACGACCCCCACCATCAACGAAGACGTTATGGCCCGCTACGGCATCACTCTCCCGGATTCCGTCAGCGAAAGAGCTGTGCTGGTCAAGACGAGGAGCTGAGTTCTGACCGGATTCCCCCCTGATCGAGAATGGATTTTCCCAAAACGCGCCCCTGCCGGATTCGACAGGGGCGCGTTTTGTATGAAAAGAACAGAAGTCAAACTGTCAGACAGGGCCGTCCTGGAAAAGCAGATGGAGGTTGGACCAGCGTTCAAGAGAGCGGGTACCCTCAAAAATGTAGTCCCAGGTTTCATCGTAGCTGCCCGGCACGGCAAACCCACCGGTTTGCAGGTAAACTGGAAAGGCTTCGGGGTCATTTTCGAAGCGGTTGGCAAAGAGGTCGGCGTACTCTTCCTTCTGATCGTCGGTCAGGCGGCTTCTGACGCCGTGAAGGGCGTGCTCGAGATTGCGGGACAGGTAGTACATCCGATAGGGAATGCGCCCGACGGCGTTAAAAGTGCGAAGGCGGGTGACGATTGCCCGTTTTCGCTCGTTGCGGGCCTGGATATCCCGGGGGTTTTTGCAGAGAATCTGATTTTCGCAATAGGAAGTCCGGCCGGTTTCGGCCGTGACGACGTTTTCCGGCGGAATGAAAGCGCCGTCTGTGTCGATCAGATGAATCACCTGCAAAATATCCTGGCGGCGAAACCCATAGCGGCTCATCTCCCGGCGAATATGGCGGTTGACCGCTTCCGCCGGATTGCCTGGATGGGTAGTGCCGTCGGCAGTCAGGTCGCCGTGGACTACGTGAAAGCGCACGGTAGTGTCTTCAAACAGCGCCTTGAGCACCGGCGCAAGGCTGTCCTCGTCGGTGGGGCCCTCCACGATAAACAGGAGAACCTTCTTCGTTTGGGACCGGGGAACGTTTGAAGATTTCTGAGACTTTCCAGAATCAGCGGGCTGAAGGGTTTTTTCAGCCGTCATGGCGGACCGCCTTCCCGCTGCGCCGGAAGGCGCGGCCGATCTTTGCGCTGTCGGTCTCGGCGTAAACGCTTTCCTTCTGACCGCCAAGCGTGATGCTGCGAAGGTAGGCCTCTCGCAGGCTTTCGCCGCTGCGCCGGCCCCGGAGGCGGATGTAGCGGTTGTCGCTGTTGGTGGTGGAGAAAAGGATGCTGCGGCTGTCGAGCATCTCAAGGGCTCTGAGGTTGTGGGAAGTAAAGACCAGCTGGCCTTTGGCGCCTTTTTCAAAGACCGAAAGCAACTCGCCCAGCAGGTATTCAAAGATGCCGGCGTCCAGCTCGTCGATGAACAAGCACATGGAAGGATTGTTATAAAGGCACATCAGTACATTTAGAATGGAGATGATCTTGATGATACCCTCGGATTCATATCGCAGAGGGATGACGGTATCACCCCGCAGGGAAACCAGCTCGATGCGGCGTCCGGGCTCTCCGTTTTCCAGCAGCTGTGCGCCAAAATCATGCAGGCCGATTGAAAGTCCCGGAATCACCGTACCCAGCACGGCGTTCATTTCCGTCAGAATGCGTCCGGTCAGCCGGAAATCCTCCTCCGAGAGAGTGGAAGGGCCGTCAAGACGCAGAGGAAGCTCCGAGGCCGCGTCGTTTTCAGGGGCGGAGGGAAGAAGAAGCCGCATGCTCAGCGGCTCCGCCCGCCTGCCGGCGATGACGTAAAGCGCGTCGCTGCCATAGCGGTGCAAGGCAGGAAGAACCTGAAGATATTCTTCGGGGGCGCCCTTTGCTCCGGTCAGAAGAGCGAAGCCCTCTTTCCCAAAAAGGAAGGAGCGGCGTTCCTTTTGCGCCATTTTTTTGGCGACAGCCAACTCAATGCGGTTTTCGGGGTCGGCCTTGAGGAAGGCGTCAAGACGGTATTTGGGGCCGAAAGGCAGGGAGGACTCTTCCGCGCATTCGATCAGGATTTTCCGCGGGCTGGAACGCTCTGTATCAAACGGGGTGAGGCTGAGGGCTTCCCGGGCGATCCGGAAACTCTTTTCCTGCCGGCAAAGGGTGACGCAATAGCCGGCCAGGGCCTGAAAGACCTCGCTTTCCAGAGAGAATTTGACCTCAATGGTGCAGGAAGGTTCGTCTTCAGCGATGTAGTGAACCACGGTATCTTCAAGCGATTCGCCGGAGAGAAGCGTGCGGATCAGATCCATGGCTTCGATCACGGCGGTCTTACCCGAACCATTCTGGCCATAAATGCCAAGGATGTCCGACCGGCGGGAGAAAAGCTCTCCCGAGAAGGCGGCGGGCATAACGATCCGGCCAAAGCGGGTGTTTTTAAAGCCGCTCAGTTCGATTTGACAGATGCGAATCAGGGTGTCCATGAAGTTCCCTCCTTTGTTTACCAAAATAGCACGATTTTTCCTGCGGCGCAATGCGGTGCGGGGGGAGCTTGCGGCAGGAGGAGAAGGGGATTTAAGAATGCCGAAAGAAAAATCTCCGCGGCGGCGTAAGATTTTTCCGATAGAATGCAGCCATGGGCTCGGATGTGGTATCATAAAACAAAAACGGGGACGTTAATAGCCTCGGAGCAGCAGGATACCGCACAAAAGAGGAGGAAAATCGCTTTGAACATACTGGTATGCGACGACGAAAGAGAGATCGTGGATGCGCTGGAGGTCTATCTCAAGAGCGAAGGCTACGGCGTTCTGAAGGCGTATGACGGCCAGCAGGCGCTGGAGCTCCTGGAAACCAACGAAGTGCATCTGGTGATCCTTGACGTCATGATGCCGAAGATGGACGGAATGAGCGCGCTTCACCGCCTGCGCCAGAGCAGGAATCTGCCGGTGATTATGCTGTCGGCCAAATCCGAGGACACGGACAAGATCCTGGGGCTGAACATGGGCGCGGACGATTATATCGCCAAACCCTTCAATCCCCTGGAGCTGATCGCGCGGGTCAAAAGCCAGCTCAGGCGCTATACGGCGCTCGGCGGCGCGGCAGGGCCTGCGGAGGACGTGTTCCGAAGCGGCGGGCTGGTGGTGGACGACCGGCGCAAGGAGGTTACCGTAGACGGCGAGAGCGTACGTCTGACGCCAATGGAGTACGGCATCCTGCTTTTGCTGATCCGGGAAGCGGGAAGGGTCTTTTCCATCGAGCAGATTTATGAAAAGGTCTGGAACGAGCCGGCCTTCAACCCGGAGAACACTGTAGCGGTTCACATCCGCCGCATCCGTGAGAAGATCGAGATTGATCCGAAGGAGCCCAAATACTTGCAGGTGGTGTGGGGGATTGGATACAAAGTTGAAAAGTACTGAGGTGGTACAGAGGGGCGAAAAGCGCTATCATTGGCTGTTCAAGGCCATAGCCACCCTGGCGGCAATTACCGGCGTCTGCTTTGTGGCGCGGGGCGTGGGACTGGTAGGCAGTTACGGTACGATGGATACCGACAATTACGCCGACAGCAGCGCCCTTGCTGCAGACGCAGTGGCGACTACTATTGACGCATGGAACCTGTTTTTTTATTACGGGACTGAGGATGCGATTCTGCTGGGAGATTCCGCTGCGGGGCGGGAACTGAAACAGACCTGCGATGAGCTGCTGCAAAATTCTGAGGAGGCGGTCATCGCCCTGGAAAAGCTGATCGCGGAAGCGGAGGCAGAATGGGCGGAACAGGAGAATCAGACCCCGGATGAAAACGAACGGAAACTGATCGCACAGGCGAGTCAGGAGCGCATTGAGGAAATACAGGAGCAGATTGAAAAAGAGAGAAACAGCTGCGAGCAGGAGGTCGCAAAACATCGGAACTCCGTGATCGAGTCTGCCCGCTATCTGAAAGAAAAATTTGCGGCCGGCTCCGGGCTGTGCGCGGCCTATGTCGATGCGGCAGGGAACTGTATGACCAACCTTGAGCAGGAAATGACTGTTCAGCAGATCAAGGAATTTTTTGAGGAACTGCCGGCGGCCACCTATCTTGGAACCGGATATTACAGCGCTCTGCCGGAAAACGCCGTCGACGTCAGCCTTGCCTCCAAAAACCTGAGCGTTCCGGATGCGGGTACCTTCTATGTGGGCTACTCTCCGGAAAAATACGCACAGATGGAGCAGGAATATCAGCAGATGTACGGCATGGGCAAAAGGGGCCCGCGGTTTATCTTCTGGGGCGGCATCGTAACGGTTGGGGCAATGTGCTGGCTGTGCTACGCAGCAGGATGTTCGTCCAGGCGGCGAGGAGTACAGCTGATCTGGCTGGATCGGATGTACACGGATCTCTACTTCTGCCTGACAGTGGCCGGTATTGCTTTCTGTTTTTGGATTCTGTATGAAATTGCCATCCCCAATGTTTCCGCCAATCATCTGCTTCAGGAGTTTGCCGTTGGGCGGATCGACGACATGACGCTGCTTTGCATCTATACGCCCATTCTGGCCGGGACGGCCCTGGGTATTGTGTTTGTCCTTTCCTGCGCGCGGAAGATCAAAATGGGAGTTATGCTCCGCCAGTCTCTTGTTGGAGTCATCGGGAGCCATACCGTGCGGTTTTTCCACAGGATCCTCGCGGGGATCGGCGGGAATGACATGCCGAAAAAAGCCTCCCATGCAGTGACGGCCGTCGTGATCGGCGAGGCGCTGTGCCTTCCGCTGGGGTTTTTGCTGACAGGTTTTTTCGGCGGATTCGGTTTTATGGTCAGCGCCGGAATTTTCATACTGTATAACCTGTGGATCAATGCACGGCTCAAAGAATACCTCAGGGATTATTACCAGCTGGCGGAGGACGTCGGGCGCATCGGCGCGGGCGAGCTTTCCCACCGCGTGGATGAAAGCGACATGAACACCATGAAGACCCTGGCCGCTGGCATCAACGACATCGCCAAGGGACTGGAGGCCAATCTGGAAGAACGGGTCCGCTCCGAACGGATGCGCACGGAATTGATTACCAACGTCTCTCACGACCTGAGAACGCCGCTCACGAGCATGATCACCTACGTGGACCTTCTGAAAAAAGAGGGGCTCGACAGTCCCAGGGCGCCGGAATACCTGGATGTGCTGGACAAAAAATCCCACAGGCTCAAGACTTTGACAGACGATCTGTTTGAGGCGGCCAAAGCGGCGAGCGGCACCCTGCCGGTGCAAATCGGCCGAATCGACCTTCAGGCTCTAATCACACAGGGGCTTGTAGAGCTGGAGGACCGCATCGAACAGTCCGGCCTGAGCGTTTTTACCCATTTTCCTGACCGGCGGGTTTTTGCCTTTGCAGACGGACGGAGGCTGTGGCGTGCGCTGGAAAATCTTCTCTCTAACGCTCTGAAGTATTCCCTGAACGGAACGCGAATCTATCTTGAAGTACAGCAAGAAGGCGAACGGGCGCACATCTGCGTCAAAAACGTTTCCCGTGATCCGCTCGGCATGAGTACAGAACAGCTGATGGAACGTTTTGTCCGGGGAGATTCTGCCCGGCACAGTGAAGGATCGGGATTGGGACTCTCCATCAGCCGCAGCCTGTGCGAACTGATGAGAGGACGGCTGGAGCTGGAAATTGACGGGGATCTGTTCAAGGCGACAATCTCTCTGTCTGCTGCGCCGGCGGAGCAGAAAAGGCCGGAAGGCCCCCCGGATTCACAGACGGCGGAACGGGAACCGCAGGAAAAAGAGGAGCCGCAGCTGCAAAATTCTCCTGGACGATCCCCTGAAAGAGAATAAATTTCCCCGGGTGGAGCGGTTTTTCTGTTTCCACCCGGTTTTTTTGTGTCGGCAGGCGGCGGAATACTGCCCGTTGTCCGGCGCATAAGGATAAAAGCCAAAGGAGTCATGCCGGCCGCTTTGGCGGAGAGGAGGGGCACGCATGCAAACCTGGCTGATTACGGGGGGTGCGGGATTCATCGGATCCCATTTGGTGGAAACCGTTTTGCAAGAGCGTGAAGACGTGCGGGTGGTAAACCTCGATGCGCTGACCTACGCCGGATCGCTGAAAAACCTGGCGGCTGTGGAGGACGGGGTGCGGTACCGTTTCGTCCGTGGGGACGTGTGCGACAGGGAGCTGGTGCAAAGGCTTTTGCTGGAGGAGAAGGTGGATATCGTGCTCCACCTGGCGGCGGAAAGCCACGTGGATCGTTCCATTGAGGCTCCATCTGCCTTTGTGCGCACCAATGTAGAGGGATCAGCAAATCTTCTGGAATGTGCGCGGAGGGCGTGGCAGCGGCAGGATGGAACCTTTCCGGAGGAAAAGCGGTTTTTGCAGGTCTCTACGGATGAAGTGTACGGCGCGCTGCCCCTTGAGGGCGGCACTCCTTTTCGGGAGGATACGCCGCTTGCGCCACGCAGTCCTTACGCAGCGAGCAAGGCGGCAGCAGACCTGCTGGCGCTGTCCTATTATACGACCTATGCCTTTCCGGTGCTCGTGACCCGCTGCTCCAATAACTATGGTCCCCGGCAGCATGAGGAAAAGCTCCTTCCTAAAACCATTGCCTGCTGCCTGCGAAGGCAGCCGATTCCGCTTTATGGGGATGGCCGCAACATCCGCGACTGGATCCATGTCAGGGATCACTGCGCGGCACTGCGGGCCGTGGCTGAACGGGGAACCTGCGGCCAGGTCTATAACATCGGGGCGGACATGGAGCTGGAAAATCGCCTGCTGGTACGGCGGGTGGTGACGTATCTGCACCTTCGTTACAGCCGTGCCATTGACGAACGTCTGATTACGGTCGCGCCGGATCGCAAAGGACACGACCGCCGCTATGCCATGGATTCCTCCAAACTGCGCCAGGAGTTGGGATGGGCTCCAAAGATCCCCTTTGACCGGGGACTTCAATCCACGGTCAACTGGTATCTGGCCGCGTGGCGGGGACGCTGACAGGCTGTGGAGTGAAATTTTTTTCTGAAAAAGGAGAGGGGCGCATTTTTGAAAAATCCTGAGATTTGGCAGGCGGAGGACGGAATCCGGGCTTTTTGGCAGCCGCCGGCTCCCTTTGATGCAAATGGCTGGGAGAGCGGATCTGGAAGTCATTGGAGAAAACGGAGCAGGCCGGCGCAGGCGTTTGGGATGCAAGCAGCTTTGGAGGGAACCGGAAACCCGGACTCCCTCCGGCGCAGAAGGCTTCTGATCGTGGGCGCGGGCGGGCAGGGGGCGAGCGTGGCGGACTGCGCGCTGCAAAGCGGCGCCTTTTCCGCAGCGGCTTTTCTGGACGACCAGCATGTGCCCGGCAGCATTGTGATGGGCCTGCCGGTACTGGGCCCGGTCCGAATGCTGCTGAAGCTGCGGCGTCAGTTTGACTGCATTCATATCGCCCTGGGAGAGAACGCCCTGCGGCTGGCGCTGCTGGAAACGGCCTGTGAGCTGGACTACGACGCGCCGCCACTGGTGCATCCTTCGGCTCTGGTAAGCCCCCGGGCGCGGCTGGAACCGGGCTGCGCCGTGCTGGCGGGGGCAGTAGTGGGACCGATGGCGTGCGTCGGCCCGGGGTCAATCGTCAATACCCGGGCGGTAGTGGAGCACCATTGCCTGCTGTACGGCGGCGTACATGTTTCGCCTATGGCCTGCCTTCTGGGTAGAGTAACGGTGGAGCGCTGCGGCTGGATTTGCGCCCGGGCTGTGGTTTTGCCTGGAGTGACGGTAGGAGTGGACGGAGTGGTTGGCGCCGGAGCGGTTCTTCGGGAGGATTTGCCAGCCGGCGCGCTGGCCGTAGGCGCACCGGCGCGGGTGTTGAAAAGGGAAGGTGAACACTGGAAGGCCCCAGGCTTTTTCGGATAAAAAACGCTTCCGGAATTGTTCCGGAGGCGTTTTTTATGAAAAAAGAATCCCCTGCGGGCCTATTCGCAGGGGATCTGGGAAAATATGCGTTGGCCGAATTCAGTGCATGCTGCAAAGAGTCCGGTCAATGCCAGCGAGAAAATCTGCCCTGAGGCGCTATGCAGGGAAGGGCAGAGGCGGCAGCGCCCTTTTGGCGCGCCGGCAAAAAAGTGCCGTATTCGTCCAATTAAACCGGGCGGGACGGCAGAAGCTGTTCTGAGTGATAAAAAAATAACGTTAGCGAAACTATCCTAGCATACTTCTTTCCAAAAGACAAGGCATTTCCGGAGAAGATTTTGAAAAATGTCTTTTGGATGAAAAATGTTCAGGTTTTTGAGCAGAGAGGGTCGAAAAAAGAAAAGAAACTGTGTATAGTAAAATTAAAGTAAAATAATTCTGGAATGGAGGAGGACTTTCGGGCTGCCGCGCCGGGAGGAAAGAGGAAATGTACGACAAGAGACTGAAACGTGCGGAGCGACAGGGATACGAACGAATTGCGGTCGTGGCGATCGCAGTGCTTGGGCAGCTGGCGCTTTATGTGCTGCTTTCAAGGTTCCTGTGGAGGCAGAGCTATCTGTTCTATATGGGCGTCGAATTACTGTGCGGCATCACAGTGGTGTCGCTGATGAACAAGACTAAGCCGGCTTCAGAAAAAATCGCTTGGATTCTGATCGTTTTGATGCTGCCGATTTTCGGGCTGCTTTTGTATTGGGCATGGGGAAATGTCAGCATTAGCAAAAAAGAACGGGGCCACATGGAAGCCGCTTTTGACCGGGGTCAGCAGGAGCTTGTGCAGCAGGAGGAGACGCTGAGGGCCCTTGAGACACAGTACGGGAAATGGAACCGGCAGGCGCAGTACCTTGGAGCCAGGGGTTTCCCGGTGTACGGAGGAACGCAGGCGGTGTATTACCCTGTGGGCGAACAGTATTTTGAAGCGCTGCTCGCCGACTTGAAAAAGGCCGAAAAGTTTATCCTGCTGGAATATTTTATCGTCGGCGAAGGACGGCTTTGGGATCGTGTCCATGAGGTGCTGGCGGAAAAGGCGAAGCAGGGCGTGGAGGTCAGGATTTTTTACGATGATGCGGGCTGCATTTATACCCTCCCGCGGGGCTTTAAAAAGAAACTGGAAGCAGAGGGGATCCAAACGGAGGTGTTCAATCCCATCTACCGGTATTTGTCGAGCCTATACCTGAGCTTCCGCAACCATAAAAAAATTGCGGTGATCGACGGAAACGTCGGCTATACCGGCGGCGTCAACATCGCGGATGAATATGTCAACCTCTATCCCAAGCACGGCCACTGGAAGGACACCGGTGCCCGCTTCACGGGAGAAACGGTATGGGGATTGACGGTGCAGTTTCTGCAGATGTGGGATCTTTCCACCAGGACCCTGACGCAGGATTACGACCGCTACCGCCCGACGCGGACGGTGGAGGGCGAGGGATTCTATCAGCCCTTTATGGATGGACCAAGCACCAATCCTGAAACCGTGGCGCAGGACGCCTATAAGCAAATGGTTTCCCTGGCGCAGAAACGGGTAGATCTGGCGACGCCGTATCTGATCGTGGAGGACGAGATGCTCGACGTATTCTGCCGCGCGGCAAAAAGCGGCGTGCAGGTCAACATCTATACGCCCGGAATACCGGATAAGAGCTACATTTACCTTTCGACGCAGGCTTCCTATGGCCGTCTGCTGAAGGCCGGTGTGCGTATCTTTGAATACACGCCTGGCTTCCTCCACGCTAAGATGGCTGTGGCAGACGATGAATATGCAATCATCGGGACGATCAACATGGACAACCGTTCTTTTTACCTGCATTATGAAAACGGGGTCAGCGTTTACGGCGGGCCGCTGGTGGAAAAGATCCGGGAGGATTTTACCGTTTTGCAGGAAAAGAGCAGGGAAGTGACCCTGAATGAATGGGAGAAGCGCCCGGCGACCAAGCGGCTGCTGCAGACCGTGATGCGGCTGTTCCAGCCAATGATGTAGGGGAACCCTGCGGAAGAAAATCAAAAACCGCCGGAAGGGCCAAAGCTTTTCCGGCGGTTTTTTCAGGGTTGCAGTCAATTGGGATAATACACAGTAATCACAACGCTGTTGGGAAGACAGATGATCTGATTGGCCAGGATGCGGTCTTCCACATTTTCCGGCGTAATCTCGCCCTGCTTGACGCAGTCGTGATTTTCGCAGGAGGAAGCGCTGACATAAACCTTACCGCCTTCGAGAATCGTGATGGTGTTTTCCTTTCCGTCGCTTTGATGGACGGTGTACTTGGTCGGCTCGTCAAGAGGAAGCTGAACCCATTCCCTGCCCTTGACAGCGACGGAGACATAGCCGGCTTCAGCGCCGGAGCCATTGCCGCCGAGCAGTTTGATTCCCAGAAACAATGCCGCTGCAATGACGAGAATGACAAGAATGATGATGAGATCACGTTTTTTCATCAGAAATGTTCCCCTCAGTCTATAATTCTGCACACCTGTAGATTCTATCACATTTTTCGCCTTTAAGGAAGTGGGAAAGTATGTGCAGGGAAAAAGCAGAAAAACGCTTCGGGGAGGAAAGAAAGGCTTGAACAAGGCCAGAGAGGGAAATATACTGAAGGAAAACGACGAGGAAACGCGTGTTTAGGAGGAGTCTCATGCCGAAATCCAAACAAATGATCGAAAAAACAGTGTGCCCAAAATGCGGCCGGGAAAGCAACAGCGCTGTGTGGGACTATATCAACGTAACTACCGACCCAGATCTTCGCGCCGTTCTGCTTGACGGAAGCCTGTTTCAGTGGCGCTGCCCGCACTGCGGACATCAGTGCCGCGCGGGGTATGCGCTGATCTATCACGATGAGGCCCGGGGTTTTTTGCTGTGTTATGATGCGGAATGCGAAAAGCGGGAGCTACCGCTCAACGATGAGCTGCTGGCGCTTCCGGGCCGCGAAGTGATGCGGATTGTGCGGAGCTTTCCCCAGCTGGCGGAAAAGATTCGGATTTTGACCGACGGCATGGACGACCGGGCGGTCGAGGTCATCAAGCAGATTCTTCTGGCGAGTCTCAATAGCGCGGCGGTGGATCGTCTGATTTACGCGGCGCATTATGAAGGACAGCTGGCGTTTGAGGCGCTGCGCGAGGGGATCACGCTGGGGCTTCTGCCGGTAGAGGAGAGCCTTTACCGCACAGTGCTTGTGGACGTGCAGAACGTCTCCATGCCGGAGGATGCCTTTGCAGCCATTGACGCGACCTGGGCGGAAGCCTTTTTGCCGGAGCAGCACTGACGCGGGAAAAGAGCGAGCACAGGAACGAGGACTTCTTTACAGACTGTTTGCACTCTCTTTATGAAAGCGCAACTGTTTTGCCTTTTTTTCTGCCCAGATCGCTTTGTATGCTCGAAGGACGGGCGCATGGGGCGCCGCCGCAGAAACAGTAGCTGCGGCAGGAAACGGTTCTTTATGATACTTCTTCCTCTTTACACATCTGCACACTGAGCATTCAGCAGCAGGGCGCGCCGGCAGCAGGGCGTGCCCTTGCTGTTTTGGGAAAAAACCGATGGAGCCGTTCACAGTTTGGTCATGGGTTTTTCATAAAATTGCTACGGCAATGCCATTTCCTTGACAAGTTTTTCCGGTATTTTATATTCAGCCCGAAAGAAAAGGGTAAAAAGCAAAAAGGAGCGATGCGATCGAAGAGCAGCAGTTTCAGTCTTCTCATAAAACCTACCCCTCCATTCCTTATATAAAAAGCTGATCAGATTCAGCGGCAGGGACGCGCCAGCGGCAAGGCGCGTCCTTGCTTTGCGGAAGGAGAAAAGGGGAATCGGCGACAGGGACTGACATGCTGCGGCTTTCCGGACTTGCGCTTTTGATGGAAAACAACAAAACTTCATGGAAATACTACGATTCTGCCATACTCATGCCCTAATTGGACGGTAAAATAATACCAAGCTCAGAGATGAGCCCAGAAGAGAGACAAAAGCAGCAGAGTTTGATCTTCTTCATAGACCTACCCCTCCATTTCTTTTTTCGGGGAAACCCGGCAGGAAAGCGCGTCAGCGGCAAGGCGCGCTTTCGCTGCGTTTTGGGAAATGCTTTCTGAAAGATGACGGCAGAGAGCGGCGTTCACAGTTTCTCCACGGAATTTCATGGAAATACTACGATTTTGCCATACTCATGCCCTAATTGGACGGTAAGATAATACCAAGCTCAGAGATGAGCCCAGAAGAGAGACAAAAGCAGCAGAGTTTGATCTTCTTCATAGACCTACCCCTCCATTCCTTTTTGGGGAAACCCGGCACGAGAGCGCATCGGCGGCAAGATGCGCTCTTGCTGCGTTTTGGCCGGAGAGAGCAGAAGATTGTGAACATTAAAATTAAAGGGGAGAAATGTCCTGCTGCATTGACGGGGTAGACAATGGTAAGATATTATGATATATAGAGGGATTTTGTTTTAAATGGGATCTGAAAGACTCTGTCCAGGGAAGCAAAAAAATTAAAACGCTGCGCAAAAATGCATATTGTTTGGCGCGGTGGATGGAGGATTTCCGTAGACAGAGCACAGGCAAACGGATACGTATGGAATGATATAGATGCAATTGAGAGGATACCATCATGAGAAAAACCAAAATTATCTGCACTTTTGGCCCTGCGACTGATGATGAGGGGGTCATGCGCCAGTTGATTGAAAACGGCATGGACGTGGCCCGCTTCAATTTCTCCCATGGAGATCATGAAATCCATGGGGCCCGCTTCGATATGCTTTTCCGCCTGCGGGAAGAGCTGGGGAAGCCGGTGGCGGCCATGCTTGATACCCGCGGCCCTGAAGTGCGCACGGGGAAGTTTGAGGGAGATAGGGCTGAGCTGGTTCGCGGAAGCGCCTTTACCCTGACGACGCGTCCGATTCTCGGCAGCAGCGGGATCGTCTCGGTCAATTATCCCGGCCTGCCAGGAGATCTTAGGCCCGGTTCCCATGTCCTTCTTGATGACGGCCTGATTGAGTTGATTGTGGAATCCATTGAGGGCACGGAGATCCATTGCACTGTCCTCAATGGCGGCTCCATCAAAAATACCTGTGGCGTCAACGTGCCGGATGTACATCTTTCCCTGCCTTATCTGAGCGAGCAGGACAAGTCCGATATTCTTTTCGGCGTGGAAAAAGGGTTTGACTTTATTGCCGCATCTTTCGTCCGCTGCGCTGACGACATCCGGCAGATCCGCTGCCTGCTTGCTTCGAAGCACTGCAACACCATCAATATTATCGCCAAGATTGAGAGCGCCGACGGCGTTGAAAATATTGATGAGATCCTTTCGGTTTCGGACGGCATCATGATCGCCCGCGGCGACATGGGCGTGGAGATCCCCTTTGAAGAGGTTCCGGTGATTCAGAAGATGCTCATCAAAAAGACCTACAATTCCGAAAAGCAGGTCATCACCGCCACGCAGATGCTCGATTCCATGATGAAAAATCCCCGGCCCACCCGTGCAGAGGCGGCTGACGTGGCCAACGCGATTTACGACGGCACCAGCGCCATTATGCTCTCGGGCGAAACGGCAGCAGGCGCCTATCCCATCGAAGCGGTGCGCACCATGGCGAAGATCGCCGAGCGGGCGGAACAGGACATCAATTACGGCCAGCGCTTCAAGACCCGTGTGACCATGGACAACATCAACGTGACTAACGCCATCGCCCATGCCACCTGCACAACGGCCCATGACCTCAATGCTGCGGCCATTATCACGGTCACTAAGTCCGGTAAGACCGCCCGCCTGATCTCAAAATTCCGTCCGGGTATCCCGATCGTGGCCTGTTCGCCGGAGCCCCATGTCTGCCGCCAGCTGAACATGTCCTGGGGCGTCATTCCGCTCAACATTGAAGAAAAAACCAACACGGACGAGCTGTTCAGCGACGCAGTGAGGCTCGCGCAGCAGGGAGGCCTGGTCCAGAACGGCGATCTTGCGGTCATCACTGCCGGCGTTCCGCTGGGCATTTCCGGCACCACCAACATGATGCAGGTGCACATGGTGGGGAATGTACTCGTTTCCGGCACGGGCAGCAAAAGCGGAACCGTAACGGCAAACCTCTGCGTCTGCCGGACGGTGGAGGAGGCAGAGCATCTTCTGCAGCCCGGTGACATCCTGGTGGTGCCGGAAACCACAAAAGAAATGATCCCGCTGCTGCGGATGGTTTCGGGCATCATCACCGAAAGCGATGACGAGAACGAAAAGGCTATCGTGGCGGGCGCTGCACTGGGGCTTCCGGTTTTGACTGGAGCAGTGGGCGCAACGCATATTCTGAAAGCAGGAACGACCGTGACGCTTGACAGCGACAGCGGCAGAGTTATGCCTCAGTAAAGATAAGAGAGCTGCGCACGTTGAGGCGTAGCTCTTTTTGAGCAGATTTTCTGGAAGGTGAAGCGCTGCTGCGATCCGGAAGGCCTGCTTTTGCGTTTGAGACGACGAAAAGCTGCAAAAAGTGAAAAGAATATGGCATTTGGCCTAAAGGGATTGACGGCGTGCCGGAGACGAATATAATTAAAACAGTTGTTTAAATCTGTGGAGGAATCGGCATGGATGAATTGATCCGCTTTGAAGAAGTTTCTAAGATATACCGCACAGGAGAAGTGACAATCACCGCCGTGGACAAGGTGAGCTTTTCCATTCCAAGGGGCAGCTTTACGGTGATCGTCGGCCCTTCCGGCGCGGGCAAGACAACGATTTTGAATATGCTTGGCGGCATGGACACCTGCAGCGGCGGCCATATCTATGTTGACGGCAGGGACATCAGCGGCATGAAGGGCAAGCAGCTGACCGCTTACCGCCGCTTTGACGTGGGATTTGTGTTTCAGTTCTACAATCTGGTTCAGAACCTGACGGCGCTGGAGAATGTCGAATTGGCTTCGCAGATCTGCAAAGATCCCATGGATGCGGCCGAGGTGCTTCAGAAGGTCGGTCTGGGGGAACGCATGAAGAATTTTCCCGCCCAGCTTTCCGGCGGAGAACAACAGCGTGTAGCCATCGCCCGCGCGCTGGCCAAGAGGCCCAAGCTGCTGCTTTGCGACGAGCCGACCGGCGCGCTCGACTACAAGACTGGCAAGGCGATCTTGAAGCTTCTTCAGGATACCTGCCGCAAGGACGGCATGACGGTCATTGTCATCACGCATAATTCCGCCCTGACTGCCATGGCGGATCAGGTGATCCGCGTCCGCAGCGGAACGGTCTCTTCCGTGGAACAAAACGAGAATCCGACCTCCGTGGAAAGGATCGAGTGGTAGCATGAGGGCGCTTTGGAAAGACATTTTTCGCACGATCCGGCGGACGTGGACGAGGTTTCTCGCCATTTTCGCCATCGTTGCGCTGGGCGTCGGGTTTTTGGCAGGGCTGGCCGCCTCCGCGCCGGATATGAAGCTGACGGCGGATGAGTATTATGACCGCACGAACCTGATGAACGTGCGCGTTGTGTCCACCCTGGGCCTGACGGACGAGGATGTTGAGGTGCTGGCGGCGCAGGAGGGAGTGACGCTCGCCTATCCGTACTGGGCGCTGGATGCGCTGGTGCATGGCCCCACCGGCGAGCAGGTCGTGCATCTGATGACCGTTCCGCAGGAGGAGATCAACCTTCCGGAGCTGACGGAGGGACGCTGGCCGCAGTCTGCCAGCGAGATCGTGCTGGACGCCTCGAAAAAGGAAGAAAAGCCTGCCATCGGGGAAAAAGTGATCCTTTCGGACGCAAACAGCGACGAGATCCTTGACGGCCTGGCCCTGCGGGAATTTACGGTGGTAGGATATGCCTCAAGCTCTCAGTACGTCAATTTTCAGCGGGGCAGCAGCTCCATCGGCGACGGCAATATCCGTTACTATGGCTATCTCCTGCCGGAGGCGTTTACGCTGGAGGCCTATACCTGCATTGATCTTCTGATCGATGGGGCGAAGGAGCTCAATTGTTATACAGACGAGTATGAAACGCTGATCGATGGTGTGGTGGACCGGCTGGAAGAGCTGGCGCCTGAGCGGGAGCAGGCCCGCTACGACGGCATTTTGGCCGACGCAAACGAAGAACTGGCCGACGCCCGGGCAGAGCTGGAGGAAAAGACCGCGGAGGCTGACGAAAAGCTGGCTGAGGCGGCCCAGAAGATTGAAGACGCCAAAGCGGAGATCGCCGACGGAGAGCAGCAGCTTCTCGATGGGCGGGAGGAGCTGGAAAAGGGAGAGAAGGAATACAGCCGTCAGAAAAAGAAATTTGAGCAAGGGATCGCCGACGCACAGGAGCAACTGGAGCAGAGCCAGAAAGAGCTGGACGAAAACCGCGCGGCATTGGAGACGCAGGAGGCGGCTCTGAAGGAAAGCGAGCAACAGCTCGAAGCACTCAAGGGACAGATCGCGCAGCTGGCGGCCGCCGGACAGGCGGAACAGGCTGCCGTCTTGCAGGCACAGGCCGATGGGGCCGAGGCGCAGCTGAGCGCGGGCAAAACGCAGCTTGAGCAGGGCAAGGCGGCCCTGGAAGCCGGTCAGGCGCAGATCGACCAGGGCTGGCAGGAGCTGGAGACACAGCAATCTGCCGGCGAAAAGGCGCTTCGGCAGGCCCGCAGGGAGCTGGATGAGGGCGAAACGGAACTGGAGGAGGCGCAGCAGAAAATAGACGACGGCAAAAAAGAGCTGGAGGAAGGCGAGGCCGAATACAACGATAAAAAGCAGGAGGCGGAAGAAAAAATCGCGGACGCGAACAGGCAGCTTGAGGACGCGGAAAAGGAACTGGCAGAGCTTGAGATGCCCGAATGGTACGTGATGGGCCGCGAAGTGCTGCCGGGCAATGCGGATTTTTCCGATGACGCGGACCGCGTTGCCGCAGTGGCAAAGGTGTTTCCGGTCTTCTTCTTCCTGGTGGCGGCGTTGGTCTGCCTGACGACCATGACCCGAATGGTGGAAGAGCAGCGCACCGAGATCGGTACGCTCAAGGCTTTGGGCTTCAGCCGCGGCAGGATCGCCGTCAAATACCTGTTTTACGCGATCACCGCCACGGTGCTCGGAAGCGTTGTGGGTCTGTGCGTCGGATTCCAGGTATTTCCCAGGGTGATTTTTGAAGCGTATGGCCTTTTGTATGCCATGCCGGACGTCATCGCTCCCTTCCGCTGGGATACCGCGCTGATCTGCGCGCTGCCGGTGCTGATCCTTTGCGGCGCTGCAGCCTGGTCTGCTTGCTCTAGGGAGCTTCGTTCCGTGCCCGCGCAGCTGATGCGCCCCAAGGCGCCCAAAGCCGGAAAACGCATCTTCCTCGAACGAATCCCCTTCCTGTGGAAAAGGATGCACTTTACAAGCAAGGTGACGGCACGCAATCTTTTCCGCTATAAAAAACGCTTCCTTATGACAGTGATCGGCATCGCCGGCTGCACGGCGCTGATGCTGGCGGGCTTTGGACTGAAAAACTCCATCGCCGGCATGATCCCCCTGCAATTTGACGAGATCTTCCGCTATGATGGCATCGTGGTTCTGCCGGAGGATGCGGATGAACAGACGCGGGAGGACGTGGAAGCGGCGCTCGACCAGAACTGCGTCAGCCGCTTTTACGCCGGACAGCACACGGTAGACGCGTCGAGCGGGAAGAACGTCATGACCTCCGTGTACCTGGTGGTGCCCGAAAGCGCCGAAAAGCTCCAGCAGATGGTGACGCTGCGTGAGCGGATCGGCGGCGCCCCGCTGACGCTGACGGACGAGGGCGTGATCCTGACGGAGAAGCTGGCTTCCAAGCTGAATGCATCGATGGGGAAGAACATCACCATCGATGACGGCGACCGCCGCGTGCAGGCGAAGGTGCTGGGCATTACGGAGAATTACGTTTATCATTACATCTACATGACGCCGGCGCTGTACGAATCGCTCTACGGAGAACCGGTTGAATCAAACTATATTTATGCAGATGTGGAGGATGATTCCGAGCAGGCCCGCACAGAGCTTTCCTCTGCGCTGATCGCAGCGGATGCGCTAGCGGTGAGCTTCGTCACCGGTCTCAAGGAAAATTTCGGCGACCTGGTCAAGAGTCTGGATGCCATTGTTCTGATCCTGATCGTTTGCGCGTCGCTTCTGGCCTTTGTGGTGCTTTACAACCTAACGAACATCAACATCAACGAACGCCTCAGGGAGATCGCCACCATCAAGGTGCTGGGCTTCTACGACGGAGAGGTGTCCGCCTACGTCTACCGGGAAAATATTGCCCTGACCCTGATCGGCACGGCGGTGGGCCTTGCGATGGGCGTGGCGCTGCACCAGTTCGTCGTGCGCACGGCAGAGGTGAGCATGGTGATGTTCTGCCGCGGCGTCAACCTGATGAGTTTTGTGCTCGCTGCGGCGCTGACCTTCCTGTTCTCCATGCTGGTGAACTGGGCGGTCCACTACCGGCTCAAGCGGGTTAGCATGGTGGAGTCGATGAAGGCCGTAGAGTAAAACGGAAAGAAACAGATCTCCTGCGGGGAGTCGCCCAAATAGCGGCCTCCCCGTTTTGTATGCTGTGCCAAAATAAAAAAGTTTGAAACCCCTTGACTTCACATCACTTCAACCTGGTATTCTATAGGAAAATGATAATGTGGCGGGCGTTGCATGCGGCCGGGTCTGCTGCCCGGAAAAGCACAGCGCGGGCCTGAAGAGAAAAGGAGGGGCGCAAAAATGAGCGCAAAGGTTTATTTTTCCAGAGAGATCACACCGGAAAAGGTAGCGGAGCTGTACCGGATGGTGGGCAAAGAACTGCCCGGCAAGGTGGCGGTGAAGCTCCATTCCGGAGAGGCGGGAAATCAGAATTTCCTTGGGCCGGATTTCTGGAAGCCTGTGGTCGAGACGACAGGCGGAACGGTGGTGGAATGCAATACCGCTTACAACGGCCAGCGAAACACCACGGAAAAGCATCGAAAGCTCATGGAGGATCACGGCTGGAGCAAATATTTTGACGTGGATCTGTTGGACGCCGAAGGGCCGGATTTGGAACTTTCCATCCCCGGCGGCAGGAGGATCCAAAAGAATTTTGTCGGAAAGAATATCAAAAAGTACGACTCGATGCTGGTGCTCTCGCATTTCAAGGGCCACCCCATGGGCGGCTACGGCGGCGCGATCAAGCAGCTTTCCATCGGCGTGGCTTCCTCCTTTGGCAAAGCGTATATCCACGGCGCGGGCGATCCGGAAAAGATCTGGACGGCAGATCACGATCAGTTTCTCGAATCCATGGCGGATGCAGCCGCCTCGATCGTGGACTATTTCAAGGGGAACCTGGCGTACATCAACGTCATGAAAAACATGTCGGTGGACTGCGACTGCTGTGCGAAGGCGGAGGATCCCTGCATGCAGGATATCGGCATCCTCTCCTCCGACGATCCCATCGCCATCGATCAGGCGTGCATTGATCTAATTTACGCCTCGAACGACCCGGGCCGCGTCCATTTCCTCGAGCGGGTGGAGTCGCGAAACGGCGTCCACACCATCGAGGCAGCCGCGGCGCTTCATTTCGGCAGCCGGGAGTACGAGCTGATCGAAGTGTAAAGCGCGGAAGAAAGAGCGGACAAAGAAAGAGAAACAAACAAGCGGGAGAACGCAGCTAAGTTCTTCCGCTTGTTTATTGCTGAAAAGACAAAGCGAACTGCCGGTCTGGCAGTTCGCTTTGTCTGAAAGATGCGCCGCAAACGGCGGAGAGCGGCTTACAGCCGGGAAAGCACTTCCGTGTCGAAAAAGGAAGCGGTGGTGTCGGGCGTGACGGAGAAAATTTCGCCGTCGAGCGTGACGCACACGCCCTTTTGGCAGTTGCCGGTGCAGAAGGAAGCGGCCAGCTCGATCTGACCGCTGGGATCCTTCTGCGCGATCAGCTCCTGAAGCTGCTCCATCACATGGGGAGCGCCCTTGAGATGACAGGCGCTTCCGACGCAAACAGTAAGTTTCATGACAGACGACCTCCTCGAAAAGATCAGAATAGAAAACACTCCCGAAGATGACCGAACCGGGCCGGCATCATGCTCCGGCTGCTGCGGCAGCTTGTTTCTCAATGGCACTGTTGCGGAAATACAGCGCGATATCCGTGCAGACCATGATGATGTTGGGAAAATAGAACCAGAAGGCCAGGTTGTAGGTCTGGGTCATGCATTTGGAGACGATGCCGCAGACGTAGCCAAAGGCGATAAAGCACAGGAACAGCAGGCTCTTTCCCCTGGTGGAGCGGGAACGAAAGGAACGGATGATGGACATGGGCCAGGAAACGCCGAAGCACAGGATCATCATCGTTTCAAAAAGGCTGGGAAGATTCATTGAAATACTCCGGGATCCGCCGCGGGAAGCGGACCAAAGGCGCTCCCCGCCGGGTCAAAGGGTGATCTCAGGGGAAAGGAGTTACCGGGTGCGCCTGTAATCGGGCAGCAGGCGGGGGGAGACCATGTCGCTGTGGATGCCCGCCTCTTCAAGCTCTTTGGCGAAAGCGTTCACATGCTCAAGGGTCAGCGCGCCGACGGAAACGGATCTGGACTTTTCAGAGGCGTTCTTTCCGGCGTTGCGGCCAAAGACGATGATATCAAGCAGGGAATTGCCCATCAGGCGGTTACGGCCGTGGATGCCTCCGACCGCCTCGCCGGCGACATAGAGGTTCTCAATGCCGGTCTGGCCGTCGTCCGTGATATCAAGGCCGCCGTTTTGGTAGTGCAGCGTCGGATAGACCAGGATGGGATCCTTGCGGATGTCGATGCCGTATTTTCCAAACATGCGCATCATGGCGGGAATGCGGCGCTCAATGGTACCCTCGCCGCCTTTAAGTTCGATCATGGGAGTGTCCAGCCATACGCCAACGCCCTGGGGCGTCTTGACGCCCTTGCCGTTGGTGGAGCACTCGCGGATGATGGAAGCGGCGGAGACGTCGCGGGTCTCGAGCGGATGCATGAAGGCCTCGCCATCCACATTGATGAGCTTGGCGCCCAGGGAACGGACTTTTTCGGTTACCAGCGCGCCGAAGATCTGCTCGGGATAGGCGGCGCCGGTGGGATGATACTGGAGGGTGTCGGCGTAAAGGAGCTTCGCGCCGGCGCGGTAGCCGAGCACCAGACCGTCGGCGGTAGCGCCATAATGGTTGGAGGTGGGAAAGCCCTGATAGTGCAGCCGGCCTGCGCCGCCGGTGGCGATGATGACGGTCTTGGCCCGGGCGATCAGGATCTCATGGGTCTCCATGTTCAGCAGCACTGCGCCGGCGGCCTTGCCCGCGTCGTCAAGGATCAGCTCGATGGCGGCGGTAAAGTCCACCACGGGGATCTGACGGTTGAGCACCTCATCGCGCAGGGTACGCATAATCTCTGCGCCGGAGTAGTCCTTGGCCGCGTGCATGCGCTTGCGGGAGGTGCCGCCGCCGTGGGTGGTGATCATGGTGCCGTCGGCGTCCTTGTCAAATTCCACGCCCAGATCGTTGAGCCACTGGATGGCTTCGGGCGCTTCGGTGACCAGCTTGTAAAGCAGCTCGGGTTTGGCGGCAAAATGGCCGCCGCCGAAGGCGTCCAGATAGTGGATGGCGGGGGAATCGTTGGGCTTGTCGGCCGCCTGAATGCCGCCCTCGGCCATCATGGTGTTGGCGTCGCCCAGGCGCAGCTTGGTGACGATCATGGTTTTGGCGCCGTTGTTGTTGGCTTCGATCGCCGCAGAAGCACCTGCGCCGCCGCCGCCGATGATCAGCACGTCCACGTCGTAATCGACGCGGGAAAGGTCGATTTCAGCGGGATTGACCCGGCTGTTTGCCTGCAGAAGGGCGGCCAGCTCCAGCGGGACCTTTTCGCCTTTGTTGGGGCCGACGGAAAGAACGGCAAATTCGCTTTCCTTATAGTCGGGATGGTAGGTCTTCAGGAGGAGGTCCTTTTCCTCCGCGGTCATCCTGCGGGGCTCGAGGGCCGCGTTAGCCGCACGGGCCGCTTCGACCTTTTTGAGGGACTCGCGCATTTGTTCGGGATACATGGGCTGCCTCCTTATTTTTCGATCTCACGATGGTTGTAAAGCTCCTTCATTTCCTCGATGGGCTTTTGCATCAGCCCCTCGAGCAGCTCTTTGAAGTCGCCGTTTTGGATCTCGCGCACGCGCTCGGCCAGATGCTCGCTTTTGGGGGCGAGGTATTTGCCAGTCAGGCGGCGGGCCAGCATGGCCACCTGGGGGTGGGAAATGCCGGCGGGGCAGCGGGAGGAGCACACGCCGCACATCACGCAGTCAAAGGACTCTTCGGCGCACTTTTCGTATTCGCCGCGCTGGGCATAGGCGATGTACTGCATGACGTTGAGGCCCTGCGTGCAGCTCTTGGTGCAGGCGTTGCAGCCAATGCAGCTGTAAATTTCCGGATAGAGCTGCATCATGATCTGCTCGGTGGGCTTGATTTCGTTAATGTCATAGACCTGCTTGACAAGGGGGAAGAAGGGGAGAGTAGCCACATACATGTTGTCTTCCACCTTGGTCTGGCAGGCGAGACAGACCTTCAGCTCGCGGTCGCCCTTGATGCGGTAGATGGTGGCGCAGGCGCCGCAGAAGCCGTTGCGGCAGCCGCAGCCGCGCACGAGCTGATAGCCAGCGTACTCCATGGCCCCCATGATGGTGAGGTTATCGGGCACTTCGTACTGCTTGCCCATCAGAAACACATGAACCATAGTTTCCATGTCAGATTCTCCTTGTAAAAGTTCGGGGATGCGGGGGCAGCGCGGCTCTTTGCCGCCGCCCGCGCACCGGCGCGGATGGCCTTAATATTCGTCAGGGAGCTCGCCAAGCTGGTCGAAACGGAACACGGGTCCGTCCTTGCAGACGTACTTGTTGCCGATGTTGCAGCGGCCGCACTTGCCGACGCCGCATTTCATGCGAAGCTCCATGGTGGTGTACACCTGGGTATCCGAGAAGCCCAGCTCCTTGAGGCCTGCGAGGGTGAATTTGATCATGATGGGCGGGCCGCACATGAGGACGGTCTTGCCAAGATCGGGGCTGAGCTCCTTGACGTAGTTGGGAACGAAGCCCACATGGCCGTCCCAGCCCTCCTGCTCGCGGTCGATGGTGAGGTTGACGGTGATGGATTCGTCCCTCATCCATTCGTCGAGGATCTCTTTGTAATCCACCAGGTCGTCCATGGAGCGGGAGCCGTAAATAATCTGAATATTGCCGTAGTTTTCGCGCTTGTCGCGGACATAATTGATCACGGAGCGCAGGGGGGCAAGGCCGATGCCGCCGGCGATGAACAGAAGATCCTTGCCCCTGAGGGCGGTTTCAACGGGGAAACCGTTGCCGTAGGGGCCGCGGATGGTAATCTGCTGGCCGACGTCCATCTGATGGAGCCAGCTGGTCAGGCAGCCGCACTTTTTGATGGAAAACTCCATGTATTCGGTGTTGGTGGGGGAGGAGGTGATGGAGAACATCGCCTCGCCCACGCCGGGAATGGAGAGCATGGCACACTGGCCGGGCACGTGTTCAAAGACCTTTTTGCCGTCAAGACCCACGACCCGGAAGGTCTTGACGTCCGGCGTGTCGATGCGGATATCCGTCACCACGCCGAGCAGGGGGATCAAAGCTTCCTGGCTCATTTGAGTTCTCCTTCCAGCGTTTTTGCCACCTTGACGATGTTCATGTGGATGGGGCATTTGGCAAGGCAGCGGCCGCAGCCGACGCAGCCGTATTCGCCGTTGTTGTTGGCGGGGAAATACACCAGCTTGTGCATGAAGCGCTGACGGAAGCGTTCCTTCTGGGTCAGGCGGGGGTTGCCGTGGGCCATGCGGGTGAAATCGGAGTACATGCACGAATCCCAGCAGCGGAAGCGCCTGACACCGTGGCCGGTGTCAAAATCGCGGATGTCGTAGCACTGGCAGGTGGGGCACACGAAGGTGCAGGTGCCGCAGCCGAGGCAGGACTGGGAAAGCTCCGCCCATTTTTCCGAATCAAAGACCTTCTTGAGCACATCGCCGCCGAAGGACTCGGTGGTAAAGGCGGCAAGGGGCAGCTTTTTGAGGATCTCCCGGGTGGCCTCCTGCTGCGCCCTGACGGGAGCCTCGTCCGCCTCTTCCAGAAGGGCGGAAAGGGAGGAGAGCAGCGCCTCGCCCTTTTCGGTGTTGGCGCGGAGGAAAAGATCGGTTCCGGTCTTCCAGCAGGAAACGTCGCCGGCCGGTTCAGCGGGATCGATGCCGAAGGACTGGCAGAAGCAGGTCTCCTCCGGCTCGGTGCAGGCCAGGGTCACGATGGTGCCGTGCTCGCGGCGGGCCTTGTAATAGCCGTCCACAGGGTCGGCGAGAAATACCTTGTCAAGGATGGAAAAGCTCCTTGCATCGCAGGCGCGCACGCCGAAGACCACGAAATCCTCCTGCTCGGTGCGGGGATCGGTGATCTCGATGGTCTTGCCCTTGAGCTTGAAGTCCACCAGATTCTCGGTCTGGGGGAAGAAGAAGTCTTTGGCGGAGCGGACGGTGTTGAGGGCGGAGGAAAGGACCGCGCCCTCGCTCCAGCGCTGATACTGCGCCTGGCCGGCAGCGTTGTCCACCGGCAGGTACAGGGCGGCCTTTTCGGCGATGGCGGCGAAGAAGCCGCCGAGTTTTTCCAGGGAAAGTTTCTGCATCAGCGGTTCCCTCCCTTTTCATATACGATGCTCGGCTCCACGTCGCCGGTGCTGTAGGTGTTGAGCGGCGCGCGGGAATCGGTGTCCTCGCCCGCCTGATATTCGCCGTAGAACCGGTTGATGTCGTGGATAAACTTGCGGTTGAGCAGGTGCAGCGGGATGTGCTGGGGGCAGACCCTGGAGCACTCGCCGCAGTCGGTGCAGCGGCCGGCCACGTGGAAAGCGCGGATGATGTGGAACATGTTTTCCTCAAAATCGTCCGCGGCGGCCTTTTGGGCAATGCCGGAGGCGTCGTTGTCAAAGACGCATTTTTCACAGCTGCAGGCCGGGCAGACGTTGCGGCAGGCGTTGCAGCGGATGCAGCGGGACAGCTCGCCCCGCCAGAAGGCGAAACGTTCGTCAGCGGTCATGGCTTCGATCTTTTCGACCATGTCGAAGCGGCCGCAGCCGGGATCGGGCTCGCCTTCTTCGCCGATGAGCTCGTCGTAAACCACGTGCTTTTTGCTCTTGCAGCACAGGCAGCGCTCATGGAGGACGTCCGCCTTTTTGACGGTCTTTTCGCCGTAAAGGGTGTCGGCCACCAGGCTGCCGCCCTCAGAGCGGATACCGGTGATGCCCTTGATCCCGGCGGCTTTGAGCATTTCGCCGTCGGTCTTGCCTTCGCAGGCGACGCCGATGACATAGACGTTTTCCCGAAGGATGCGGTGCTCCTTGAGCAGCTGGTTGAAGCTGTAGGTGTCGCAGGGCTTCAAAAAGGCCAGGACTTTTCCGCCCTTGCGGGATTCCGAAATCAGGTACTTGGAGAGGTTGGGCCCGCAGAATTCGTCATAGACAAAGCCTGCGTCCAGCTCTTCGGCGCTGGTGAAGACGGCGGGCGTCACGTCGTAGACGAATTCGCCGGTCTTCCAGCCCAGAACGCGGTCCACGGCGCCGCTTTCAAGCAGCTCCTTGGCGCGGGCAATCATCATTGCTTGCATCTGAGATCCCCCAATCTTTTGTTCTCGCCGAGACGGACGATGGTTTCGACGAATTCGTTCATGGTGGCGGCAAACTTGGCGCCCTCTGCGGCGGAGACCCATTCCACGCGGGTGCGTTCTTTCTCAATGCCGAGGTAATCGAGCATGGAGAACAGCAGGGTCATCCTGCGGCGGGCGTAATAGTTGCCGGTGGTATAGTGGCAGTCGCCGGGATGGCAGCCGCACAGGATCACGCCGTCAGCGCCGCGCTGGAAAGCGCGCAGGATGAACATCGGGTTGACGCGGCAGGAGCAGGGAACACGGATGATCTTCACGTCCGCGGGATAATTGAGGCGGTTGGTACCGGCCAGATCGGCGCCCGCGTAGGAGCACCAGTTGCAGCAGAAGGCCACGATGGTGGGCTTGAACTGCTTTGCGCTTTCGTTTACTTGCATATCGCGTCAACCTCCGCCATGATCTGTCTGTTGGAGAAGCCCTTGAGGTCCATTGCGCCGGAGGGGCAGGCGACCGTGCAGGCGCCGCAGCCCTGGCAGACCGCCGGGTTGACCTGCGCGACGCGGCGGATGGCTGTGGTGCGGTCGGGCATGCGGAATTCCTTGTCGACATAGGAAATGGCGCCATAGGGGCAAACCTTTTCGCACGAGGAGCAGCCGTTGCACATCCATTCGTCGGACTGAGCGACGCAGGGGTTGCAGGTGAGCTTGTCTTTGACCAGCAGGCCGATCACCTTGGCGGCGGCGGCGCTGGCCTGAGAGACCGTCTCGGGGATATCCTTGGGCCCCTGGCAGGCGCCCGAGAGGAAGATGCCCGCCGTGGGGCTTTCCACGGGACGGAGCTTGGGGTGAGCCTCGGTAAAGAAGTCGTTGGTGTCCATGGAGGCCGTTAGCATCGTCGCCAGCGGACGGGCGGACTTGTCGGGCTCGATGGCGGCAGCAAGGACGACCAGATCCGCTTCAATGTGAAGCTGCTCGTTGGCGAGCAGGTCGCTGGCCTGCACCATCAGCTTTCCGTCGGCGCGGGGCGCCACCTTTCCGACCATGCCCTTGATGTAATGGACGCCGTATTCCTCCACCGCCCGGCGGTAGAATTCGTCGAAATTTTTGCCGGGGGTACGCACGTCGATGTAAAAGACGTACACGTCGGTATCCGGATATTTCTCACGGGTCAGCATGGCGTGCTTGGCCGTGTACATGCAGCAGATCTTGGAGCAGTAGGGCTTGCCGCAGCCGGAGGTGTCGCGAGAGCCGACGCACTGCACGAACACGATCGTGTGGGGATGCTTGCCGTCAGAAGGACGAAGCAGCTTTCCGCTGGTGGGGCCGGCGGCGTTGGTGAGCCGCTCAAATTCCAGAGAGGTGATGACGTCCTTGCTCTGGGAGTAGGCGTATTCATCGTAGGCGTCAAGCTTGATGGGATTGAAGCCCGTGGCGACGACGATGGCGCCGTACTGCTGCTCGATCAGCTGATCCTGCTGCTTGTAGTCGATGGCGCCGGCAGTGCAGACCTTGGAGCAAACGCCGCACTTGCCGTTTTTGAGCATATTGCAGTAATCCGGGTCGATGGTGGCCACCTTCGGCACGGCCTGCGCAAAGGGGATGTAGATGGCGCGGCGGTTGTCCATGCCCAGGTTAAAGAGGTTCGGCACCTTCTTCTGAGGGCATTTTTCGGTGCAGAGGCCGCAGCCGGTGCATTTGGTCTCATCCACATAGCGGGCTTTTTTCTTGATGGTGACGGTGAAGTTGCCCACGAAGCCCTTGACGGCGGCCACTTCGCTGTAAGAGTAAATTTTGATGTTCTCGTTCTGCGCGCAGTCCACCATTTTCGGGGTCAGGATGCAGGCGGCGCAGTCCAGGGTGGGGAAGGTCTTGTCGATCTGGGTCATTTTGCCGCCGATGGTGGGCTCTTTTTCCACGATGTCAACGGGGAAGCCCGCTTCGGCGATGTCAAGGGCGGTCTGAATGCCGGCGATGCCGCCGCCGATGACCAGCGCGCGCTTGACCACGGGGCTTTCACCGGCGGTCAGAGGCGCGTTCAGGTGCACCTTGGCCACAGCGGCCTTGCCCAGGATAATGGCCTTTTCCGTGGCAGTGAGCATGTCCTTGTGGATCCAGGAGCACTGCTCGCGGATGTTGGCGATCTCGACCATATAGGGGTTCAGACCGGCCGCAGCGGCGGTCTTTCGGAAGGTAGCTTCGTGCATCCGGGGGGAGCAGGAGCAGACCACGACGCCGGTAAGACTGTGCTCGCGGATCGCGTCCTTGATGATGTTCTGGCCCGCTTCGGAGCACATATACTGATAGTTGGTGGAGAAGACGACGCCGGGTTCCTGGCCGAGGGCCTCGGAAACGGCCTTTACGTCCACGGTACCGGCGATGTTGCTGCCGCACCAACATACGAATACGCCTATGCGTTGCATGGTTTCTCCTCCTTACTTGCTGTATTTGCGAAGCGCGCTGACAATGGCCTGCTGAGGCAGGTCCTCGTCGAGAAGCGCGGGAATATCGTCCGCTTTGAGATGGTTCTGCCCCTGCTGGCGGATGACCAGCAGACGGACGGCTTCGACCAGCTTGGCGGGTTCTACGCCGCGGGGGCAGCGCTCTACGCAGGCAAAGCAGGAGAGGCATTTGTAGATGGATTTGGAGGCCATCAGCGGCTCGATCTGGCCCTTTTCCACCATGTAGACGAACTGATGGGGGTGGTACTCCATCTCATCATAGGAGGGGCAGGTGGCAGAGCACTTGCCGCAGCGCATGCATTTGAGGGGATTGACGCCGCTGGAACGGAGGATCTGTTCCTTATCCCGCTGATTGTGATCCATCAGGCTTCCTCCTTTCCGTCTTTGAGGCCGAGCGCTTCGGCCAGAAGCTCCGTGAAGTAAAGGACGGGGAGCTGCGTCCGGGCGTTCTTTTCCAGGTTGTAAAGGCAAAGCGGGCAGGCGGTGACCAGAGCTTCGGCGCCCATGTCCCTGGCGCTGTCGGCGACGGCTGTGCTCTTTTTTCCGGCAAGGGCGCGGTCTTCAAGGGTCACATAGCCGCCGCAGCATTCGTTTCGGAAGGGGTAAATGACCGGCTCTGCGCCGATGGCGCGGAGGAAGTCCTCGAGAATTTTGGGGTTTTCGGGGTTATCCATCTGCATGACCTTGCCGGGACGCAGCAGCAGGCAGCCGTAATAGGCGCCCACTTTTCTGCCGGTCAGCGGCTTTTTGACCGCCGCCCTGAGTGTGTCAAAGCCCACGACGTCCCGAAGAAGCTCCAGGTAGTGGATCACTTTGGTTTCGCCGTGATAGGGATCGTCCAGCTGCAGGTAATTGTTGGCCCGCAGGGCGAAATCCCCGTCGTTTGTCATGGCGTCGTTGGTCTGCTTGATGACGTTGTGACAGGCGGAACAGAGGGTCACAAGGCCCTCTGTTCCGCGGGAGGAAGCCAGCGCTCTGACGGAGGAGAGCTTGCTGGCAATCTCATCTTTTGCCATGGAGAAAGTGCCGCCGCAGCACTGCCAGTCCGAAAGCTCGCTGAGCGTCACGCCGAGCACTTCTGCGCTCAGGCGGGCCCAGCGGTCAAGATCCTTGGCTTTCGTCTTGAGTGTGCAGCCGGGATAGTAACTGAAAATCATCGTGCCTTTCCTTCCCTTGGTGTGTGTGAGGGGTTCAGGCCATTTCTTCGGGGTGGAACACCTCGTCGAACTTTTCGGCCGTCAGGAAGCCCAGCTCTACGCAGGCCTCCCGGAGGGAGATGTTGTCCTTATAGGCCTTTTTGGCGGTCTTGGCGGCATTCTCGTAGCCGATATAAGGGTTGAGAGCAGTCACCAGCATGAGGGAGTTGTGCAGGTTGTGGTGCATTTTTTCGCGGTTGGCCTTGATGCCGACGGCGCAGTTGTTGTTGAAGGAAACGATCACTTCGGCCAGCAGGCGCGCAGACTGCAGGAAATTGTAGCTGCACACGGGCATGAACACGTTCAGCTCAAAGTTGCCCTGAGAGGCGGCCATCCCCACGGCCACGTCGTTGCCCATGACCTGCACAGCCACCATGGTGACCGCTTCGCACTGGGTGGGATTGACCTTGCCGGGCATGATGGAGGAACCGGGCTCGTTTTCGGGGATGAAGATCTCGCCCAGACCGTCGCGGGGACCGCTCGCGAGCCAGCGCACGTCGTTGGCGATCTTCATCAGGTCGGCGGCGAGAGCCTTGAGGGCGCCGTGGGCAAAGACCAGTTCATCCTTGCTGGTGAGGGCGTGGAATTTGTTTTCGGCGGTGACGAAGGTCTTGCCGGTCAGGCTGGAGATCGCTTCTGCCACCTTGACGTCAAAGCCCTTGGGCGCGTTGAGGCCGGTGCCGACAGCGGTGCCGCCCAGGGCCAGCTCCTTGAGGTGGGGAAGCGCGTCGGCAAGCATCTTTTTGTCCTTTTCCAGCGAAGCGCGCCAGCCGCTGATCTCCTGGCTGAAGCGAATGGGCGTGGCGTCCTGCAGGTGGGTGCGGCCGCTCTTGACGATTCCCTCGTTTTCTTCTTCCAGCCGCTTGAAGGTGCCGGCCAGCAGGTCGATGGCGGGGAAAAGCTTATCCTCAATGGCCAGCACCGCGGAGATGTGCATCGCCGTGGGGAAGGTATCGTTGGAGGACTGACTCATGTTGATGTCATCGTTGGGATGAAGGAGCTTTTTGCCGGCGATCTCGTTGCCGCGGTTGGCGATGACTTCGTTGGCGTTCATGTTGGACTGGGTGCCGCTGCCGGTCTGCCAAACCACCAGGGGGAAATGCTCGATCAAAGCGCCGGAGATCACTTCATCGCAGGCCGTGGAGATGGCGGCGAGCTTTTCATCGGTCATCTTTTCGGGCTTGAGGGAGTGGTTGGCGATGGCGGCGGCCTTTTTCAGGAGGCCGAAGGCATGGACGATCTCGGCGGGCATGGTCTCAATGCCCACGCCGATTTTGAAGTTTTCATGGCTGCGCTCGGTCTGTGCGGCCCAGTATTTGTCGGCGGGCACTTTCACCTCGCCCATGGAGTCGTGTTCGATGCGGTATTCCATGGCTGATGTTCTCCTTTGATGAAAATGGGGTCAGAGGGAGGCGCGGTGCGCCCCGGCTCAGATGTTCAGGTTGGAAATGACGGCCTTGAGGCTGTCGGCGCTCTTGCGCAGCAGCGCGATCTCTCCGTCGGTCAAGGGGGGAGTGAGCCTGCCGGTCACGCCGCCGCGGCCAACGTTGGCCAGGGTGCTCAGGCAGACGCCGTCGATGCCGTATTCGCCGTGCATGGGCGTGGAGACCGAAAGGGTCGTGTCGACGCCGGCAAAGATGCACTTGCAGATGTGGCATACGGAGATGGACACGGCATAGAACGTGGCGCCCTTGCGCTCGATGATCTTGCCGCCGGACTTGCGGATATAATCCTCCACCTCAGAATGAACCAGCGGCGGGAAGAATTCCTTTTTGCTGCTGGTCAGATGCGCGGTGTACTCGTCGATCGGGATGTTGGAGATATTGGCCAGAGACCACGGCACGAAGGAGCTGTCGCCGTGCTCGCCGAAAACGTGGGCATGGACGTTCTGCTGGCTGATGGAGAAATACTCCGCCAGGCGGGCCCTGAGACGCGCGGTGTCAAGAATGGTGCCCGAGCCGATGATCTGATGCTCCGGCAGGCCGGACACCTGATGGAACAGGTAGGTCAGAATGTCAACAGGGTTGCTGACGATGATATATACGGCGTTAGGGGCATGTTTGACGATCTGGGAGGCGATGGACCTGGTAATGTCCACGTTGATCTGGGCAAGCTCAAGGCGGGTCTGGCCGGGCTTTCTGGCGATGCCGGAGGTCAAAATGACGATGTCGGAATCCTTTGCGTCCTCATAGCTGCCGGCATAAATGGACATCGGGGAACAGAACGCGACGCCCTGACGGATGTCGAGCGCTTCGCCAAGAGACTTGGGCTCGTTGATGTCGATCATGACCACTTCCGTGGCGGTGCCTGTCACAGCAAGAGTGTACGCGATGGTTGCGCCGACGCTGCCTGCGCCAATGATAGTAACTTTTTTACTCATAGTCAATCCTCGCCTTTCTGTAATTCAGTAGGGAAAGCATGGGAAATCAGTTGCAGCGGCCTAGCGGGGCCGGAAAAAGACTGGCCTGCTGAACAATCATGTGCCCCGGGCCAAAAAATCAGGGGCAGGCAAAGCTAGGGGACTTTCGCGGCAGGACAGGTATCAATCTGCCGCGGAGCCATCCAGCCTGCACTCCCCCATCGGAATGGCACAGTTCAGTATATTCAGCCATGACAATATTTTAACAGCAAATTCAAAATTGTAAAGAGCTAGATGGAGATTTATTTATCAATAAAATTTTGCCAAAGTTCACATTTTAGACTGTTTTGTGCGCAGAAAAAAGGACAAAATATCCTAAAAATGGGCAAAACATAAAGAAAGACGCGGAATTGTTTGATTTTTTGACACCGTTGTTTCTATTTTGTCATAAAATGATTGGGTTTTATCAAACTGGAGTGACGAAAAAAGTTTGTAAACTTTTTGTTGATTAACTTCAGTTAACATGCGGGACCGCACTTTTGCGCGACAAAGCGCATCCCGGAGGATGCGCTTTGTCAAAACGGAGAGAAACAGGCTCAACCGGCCGGTTTTTGCTGCTGGTCGAGATACTTTGCCGCCTCCTGCGCGGCAATGAGTCCTTCGCCCACGGCTTTTGCCACCTGAAGGGGTCTGCCGGTGCAGTCGCCCGCGGCGAACACGCCAGGGATGGAGGTGTGCATCAGCCGGTCCACCTTGATGAAACCCTCCTCCTGCTCCAGATCGGGCAGCAGGCTGGCGGGGGCCAGCGCTTCCCGCAGAATGAAGACGCCGTCGCAGGGGATCTTCTGCCCGTCAGCCAGCAGCGACTGTACTACGGGATTGCCGGTGATCTCAAGCTTTTTGGCAGGCACGTAGACAATGGACGGATCGAGGGCCTCAGGGCGCTTGGAACTCAGGCCGGTATAAGTGACCTGGCAACCAATTGAAGCGAGAAAATTGGCCTCCTCCGGCGCGTCCGCGGCGCGGCCGACCACCACGATGGGGCGGTTCCGGTAAAACATGCCGTCGCAGGTGGCACAATAGCTCACGCCGGCTCCCACAAACTCCTTTTCTCCGGGGAAAGCCGCCTTTGAGACGACGCCGATGGCGAGGACGATGGCACGGGCTTCATAAACGTCGTTTCCGGTGTTAAGCAGGAAAGAGCCGCCCACATCGACGATGCCCACGACTCGCTTTTCGATCAGCTTGGCGCCGTAATCGCAGGCCTGCTGCGTCATGGCGTCGAGCATCTGCGCACCGGAGAGGCCGGGCATGCCCAGATAGTTATCCACCCGCTCGCTGCGGTAGAGGGGATTGTGCTGGCGGCCGTTGGCAAAAATAGTGGTTCGTTTCCCCCGGGCGCATCCGTTAAGCGCTGCGGAGAGGCCGGCGGGACCGCCGCCGATGACGGCGATGTCGTACGTCATGGGAGACTTCTCCTTTCGGAAGAGGGCCTACAGGATCTGGGCGAGCTTGGACTGGAAGGCGCTCTTGGACAGCGCGCCGACGGTCTTGTCCACCAGTTGGCCGTTCTTGAAATAGAGGACGGTTGGGATGGACATCACGCCGAAACGGGCCGCAAGGGAGGGTGCTTCGTCCACGTTGACCTTGCACACGGTCAGGCCGGGGTGCTCTGCGTCGAGCTGTTCGAGAACGGGGGCGATCATTTTGCAGGGGCCGCACCAGTCGGCATAAAAATCCACCAGAACCGAGCCGGTCTTGACGGCGGCGTCAAATTCAGTATCGTTGATGTGCTTGAGCATAAGAGTTCCTCCTTTGTAAAATCTGTGAGCCAGATTAGTTTCTTCTTTATAGCGGAAAAAGATGCTTGCGCTTTTTTCGAAATCATTGTAATATTAGTATATTCTAATATTATTGTTTGTCAAGGAAAACTTTTCAAAAACAGGGCGTGGCCCGGGAAAGGAGCGGCTGAGGATGGAGCGGGAGGAATATGGCCGGATTGAGCAGGCGGCAGAGCTTCTCAAGGCGCTCGGGCATCCGGTGCGGCTGTGCATCGTCAAAAAGCTCCTGGCAGGGGGATGCTGCAACGTTGCGTCCATGGAACGTTGCGTGGACGTGACGCAGTCGAGCGTGTCGCAGCATCTGGCGCGGCTGCGGGCAGCGGGCGTCGTGCAGGGACGCCGGCAGGGAAACGAGGTCTGTTACGAGGTGACGGATCCAAAGGTGCGGGCGATCCTTTCCGTGCTGCTGCAAGAAGAACCATAAAAGATGGAAGCCAAAAAGAGCGGGAAACCGCTCTTTTTTGATCGGACCGGTCAGCCGGGCCAGACACTCAGGGCGAGACGGCTCCAGCCGCCGCCCTCTTCGTAGACGGAAAAAAACAATTCAACACCACCGCACTCGACCACGGCGTCGGTCTCCCCGCTTTGGGAAAGGCCTGCAAGGGCGGTGAGCAGCGCCTTCTCGACCGCGCCGGATTCGCTGCCGAGAAGGGCACGCAGCCCTTCGGTGACTGCAAGGGGCGCTTCGGGTGGCTCGCCGTTTGTCTGGTAGCAGTCGGAAAGGAACAGGGTCTCAATCGTCTGATCTGCCGAAGGCGTTCCGCCGAGGCAGTCGAGGGTGACGGATACATAATCACTGGGACCGGTTTCGTAGAGGAAGAAATAATAGGAGCAGGAATTTTCGTATGTGCTGATCTCGCAGTCCGGAGATTCCGGATCCAGCCGGTAGTCCTCCGGCACGGCGGCGTTATAGGCGTCGAGGAATTCTCCAAGGGTGATGCCGAGGGTGTGGATGTCTTCGGCGCCGTTGTCGGCAAAAACGCCGTCGATCCGAACCGCTTCGGCTTCAGAGGGAGATCCTTCCTGCGCGGAAACGGGGCTTTCCGGGACGGCGGAAGCTTCGGAGAAAGGGAAAGTCCCCTCGGAATCGGGTTGGGAGAACTCGCGGATGCCGCCGATCAGGGTCTTGACAGCCCAGATGCCGGCGGCGGCCAGCACTGCAAGGATCAGAAGCATTGCGATGCATCCGGCGGCAACGCCTTTGCGCTCGGTCTTTGCAGCGTCTTCCTGCTGCGGGACGGGGGGCTGTTCAGAAGTGGAAAATGCCATGGTTCAGTGCTCCTTTTCGGCGCGGGGACGGAATCCCTCGAAAATCATCAGTTGAAAATTCGCCCTGGCCGCATCGTATTCCTGCTGGCTTCGGATGGTCCAGGCCACAGGAAGCGTCCTGAAAAGGCGGGTGCACAGCCAGAGGGAGAGCTTTCCCTTTGCCGCCCGGTGGTCGTAGGCGATAAAGTCCGGCCGGCAGAGGCAGTTGGTCAGAAGATGGGTTACGGCGAAATAGCTCAGGGCGTCCTTCCCGCCCTTGGCGAGCGGGATAAGGCCGCCCGAAAGCTGCCCGCGGATGACGCCGGGACGGTGGCGGCGGAACCATTGTACAGCAAAGGGGCTGAAGGACTCGATACAGTAAGGGCCGCTGTACTGGTTCAGCAGCGCCGCCGCCTTTTCGCAGACGGGGTAGTTGTTGGCCGGCGACATCTTCAGCTCGACGATCAGCGGAACCCGGCCATCCACCAGATCGAGCACCTCGGAAAACAGAGGGATCCGCTCGCCGCTTCCCAGCAGGGGAAATTCCTGAAGCTCCGCATAGGAAAAGGCGTTCACCCGTCCATGCACGCCGCAGATGCGATCCAGGGTATCGTCATGGAAGACCACCGCCTGTCCGTCGCGGCTGAGCTGCACGTCCAGCTCGATGCCATAGCCTGCCTCGACGGCGGCGCAGAAGGCGGCCATGGAGTTTTCGGGGCGGGCAGGGGGCTGGCCGCTGTTGTCATGAAGGCCGCGGTGGGCGTAGTCCCAGCCGGTCAGGTGGGAAAAGCGCTTTGCGCCAAAGCGGCGGGAGCCGATCAGAAACAGATAGACCACCAAAAGGGTCAAAAGAGTCATTACAACAAATTGCATCGAATCAAATCCTTCCGGAGGAATCACGTAGGGCTGCGGCTGTCAGGAGATCAGTCCATCGAGTCAAAGGCTTCCAGACGGGAAGCGGGGGGCGCGGGCTGGTTGTCGCCGTGGCGCACGAAGCACATCGTCACAAAGGAGCCGGCGACGAACAGGGCTGCGTAGGGGAAAAGCGTCCAATAGCCCACATGTTCGAGAAAAAAACCGGACAGAATGGGGGTGACGGTCTGCGCAAGCATCGAGAAGGTGTAGTAAAAGCCGGTGTATTTGCCCACGTCTGAGCCTTTGCTCATTTCCACTACCATCGGGTAGGAATTGACGTTGATGGAGGCCCAGGCAATGCCCACCAGAGCAAAGAGGCCGTTGGCCGCCATGGAAACGCCCGGCTCGCCGCCCCGGTAGACCACCAGCGCGTCATTGAGAAAGAAGCCTGCGGCAAAAGAACAGGCCAGCAGCGCGGCGCCGAACAGGATCACCTTTTTGCGGCCCAGCTTCGACGAAACGATGCCGACCGGCAGATAGGAGGCGATAGCCGCTACGGTGGCCACCATCACGCAGGAGGCGAAACCGCCCCCGGTGATGCCGAGGTGTACCTGAACATACTTGGAAAAGGAAGTGGTGACGGCGTTGTAGCCCATGAACCACAGCGCCACTGAACAAAGAATCAAGATCAGGCTCCTGCGTACCGCCCGGTTCATGGGCGCGGCTTTGTCCGCAGGCGAAGGAGAAGGGGCCGGGGCCTCGAATGCCTCCACTTCGGCCGAGAGCTTTCGCTCCCGGATGGTCAGCGCCAGCACCGTCACCGCGCCCGCCATCAAAAGCGCGATGGAAAGGAAAATCGGGAAGTAATTCGGACGGGTCCCTTCGCCCAGAAGCAGCCGGATGGATACCAGCGCGAACAGGCCGCCCACGGCGCCCATGAGGTTGATGACGGCGTTGGCCTTGGAGCGCAGGGGCTTGGGGGTCACGTCGGGCATCAGGGCTACCGCCGGGGAGCGATAGGTGCCCATGGCGAGCAGGAGCATGCCCAGCAGCACGATGAACAGCGGCAGATTGACCGCCCGGTCTGCAAGGGGCAGAAGAAGGGAGAGCACTGCCGCCGCCGCTGTCCCGCAAACGATAAAGGGCATGCGCCGGCCGAAGCGGGAGGTACAGCGATCCGAAAGCGTTCCGAAAAAGGGCAGAAGAAACAGCGCCAGGATGTTGTCAAGGGACATGATAAAGCCGGCCTGCGTGTCGCCGATCCGGAAGGTATTTTTCAGCATCAGGGGCACAAGGCTGTCGTAGGCCTGCCAGAAGGCGCTGATCGATAAAAAGGCAAGACCCACCAGAAAAGTTCGCCGAAGGTTGAGTTTCATAAGCGGATTCCTCGTTTCGTCAAAAATGGCCAAAGCGGGGCGGTCGGAAAAAAGATCAGTGGCTGCCGAAAAAGACCGAGAGCGGCTGCATGACGGCGGAAAGCGTCCGGATGCTGGTGTTGAGGGTCTCAAAGTCCACGGATGCAATGCCCTGTATGCCGGCGTTGAGCTGAGCGATATCGATGGCGCTGAAGGAGTGCAGCACGCCGGAAAGATCGGCATTGGCGGTGCGAACCATTTCTTCCGCGGCCAGCATGACCTGGTTGGACGAGTCGATCAGCTCGTCGATGGAATCCGTCATGCCAAGAAGATCCACTTGGCTGATCGTGTCCACCACGGAGAGCACCTGAAACAGCGCAAAGACGAGCACAGCCACGCACAGGAGGGTGCAGAGGGTCCTCAGACGGGTGTGCAGAAGGAGCTTTTTCTGATGCTTCTGCTGCTCGACGAGCAGGCTTTCGATGGAGGCGAGGCGGTCGAGCTCTTTTTCGGAAAGAGACTGTTCGGTCATGGGGCGATCCCTTTCTTTATTTTGGACATTTTTGAGATGCTGGAAATGGGAAAAAGCTATGGGCGGGAGGCTTCCGCGCTGCTCAGGGCGTACCACGGCGGCGTTTCCATCAGGCCCCCGATCCAGCCGGTGCACTGCGCTCCCAGCACCAGGTGCAGCAGCACGATGCCCAGGTCGATCTGGCCATAGCCGAAGTTGCGGCCCGTGGCCCGGACGGCCAGCGCATCGGGAGAGAGGCGGGCCTCCCAGGCCTGACGGTTCAGGGCCGTGGGGGCCTGTTGGGCGCAGGTGAGGGCGGCGTACTGCCATGTGGGCAGAACGGAAAGGGCGGCGTCGGACAGCCCGGTGGATTTGCTTAAAGATTTACGCTTGTAGATGGGTTTTTCCGGAAGGCAGCACTGGCCGATGGCGAGAATGCAGCGAAGCGTTTCGCCCTCTTTGGGCGGGCAGAGCTCCAGCACCGCGTTTCGCTTCATGGAGCTGCCGATCCAGCAGGTGCCCAATCCCCGGGCGGCGCATTCAAGGGCCAGCGCCTCGCCGGCCCAGCCCAGAGAGGGGTCCGCTTGGCTACTGTCCTTTGTGGCGTACAGCGCAGCAAAGGCGTCCGTTCCCTGGATGGAGCGGGCAAAGACCGGACCGCGGCCCAGAACGATGCGGACCCCCTGCTGGCAAAGCGGTTCGGCTTCGGCGAGAAAAGAGGCAAGCGCTTCGAATTGTTCCGGCCCGGGAGAGCCCGTGTAGCTTCGAATTGAGACGCGGCGGCAGGAGGCGGAAAACCAGCGGGCCGCAAAAGATTCCGGGATGCGTTGGAACAAAAAAAGACCCCCTTCTTTTTCAAATTATGTTTTTTTTCAGTATACCACGCCCGGCAGGAGAATCAAAGAAGCCCCGTGCGTTCCGCTCCTGCGGGCACAGAAAAGAAAATGTAAAGTTCCGGAGAAAAATCAGAAAATGCGGCGCTACCAACGGAAAATTGCAGGGTTTTTCTTGTATTGACGGCCGGATTGGAATATAATCAAGGACGTGTTTGGCGCTTCCCATTTTAAATGGGAAGAAGAACCGTCCGGCAGGACAGGATGCGCCCCATGAAAATCGGTTTCTTTAAAAAGTTTATAGATTTGCCTTTTACACAGGAGAGAACCATGAAGAACGCCAGAAATGATATCCGAAACATCGCCATCATCGCCCATGTCGACCATGGCAAGACCACGCTGGTCGATCAGCTGCTCAAGCAGAGCGGCATTTTCCGCGCCAACGAGGCCGTGCCCGACTGCGTTATGGATTCGGGCGATCTCGAGCGGGAGCGCGGCATCACGATCCTGGCGAAGAACACTGCCGTCACCTACAAGGGCACCAAGATCAACATCATAGACACCCCCGGACACGCCGATTTCGGCGGCGAGGTGGAGCGCATTTTGCTGATGGTGGACGGCGTGCTGCTGCTGGTGGACGCCTTTGAAGGCTGCATGCCCCAGACCCGCTTCGTCCTCAAAAAGGCCCTGGGCCTGAAAAAGAAGGTGGTAGTCGTCGTCAACAAGCTGGATCGCCCCGAGGCCCGTCCCGCCGCAGTGGTGGACGAGATCATCGATCTTTTCATCGAGCTGGGAGCCGACGACGATCAGCTGGAATTCCCGGTGGTCTTTGCCTCCGGAAGGGACGGATACGCCACTGCCGATCCGGACGTTCCTTCGGACGATATGCAGCCGCTCTTTGACGCCATCCTCAAGGAGATCCCCGCGCCGCAGGTCGACGAGGAGGGCCCCCTGCAGATCCTCATTTCCAGCCTTGACTACGATGACTATGTCGGTCGCATCGGCATCGGCCGGGTGGAACGGGGCGCCGTTTCCACGGGGCAGCAGGTCACCCTCTGCCATACAGACAGCACCCGCGAGAGCGTTCGCGTTTCCAGAATGTATCAGTTCCGCGGTCTGGGCCGCGTCGAAGAAAAAGAGGCCCGCGCCGGCGATATCGTGGCGCTTTCGGGCATCGCCAGCATCAGCATCGGCGAAACGCTCTGTGACCCGGAGCACATTGAGCCGCTGCCCTTCGTCAAGATCGACGAGCCCACCATCGACATGACCTTCCTCGTCAACGACAGCCCCTTTGCCGGTAAGGAAGGAACCTACGTCACCAGCCGAAACCTGCGCGAGCGCCTGTATAAAGAGGTGCAGACCAACGTGTCCATGCGGGTTGCGGATACGGATTCCACCGACGCGTTCAAGGTCTCCGGTCGCGGCGAACTGCATCTTTCCGTGCTGATCGAGCAGATGCGCCGCCAGGGCTATGAGTTCGCCGTCTCCCGTCCCCGGGTCATCTACAAGGAGATCGACGGCAGGCTTTGCGAGCCCATGGAGCGGCTGGTCATCGATGTGCCGGAAGATTTTGTCGGCCCCGTGATGCAGAAGATCGGCCTGCGCAAGGGCGAGTTGATCGACATGACCAGCGCGGTCAACGGATCGGTGCGGCTGGAATTCCGCATCCCCTCCCGCGGCCTGATGGGCTATCGCACGGAGTTTTTGACGGACACCAAGGGAAACGGCATCATGAATCAGATCTTCGACGGCTACGAGCCCTATAAGGGCGATATGGACACCCGTGAGAACGGCTCCATCATCGCGCACGAGACCGGCGAATCCACCGGATACGGCCTGTTCAACGCCCAGGAGCGCGGCGAGATGTTCATCGGGCCGGGTGTGCCGGTATACGAGGGCATGATCGTCGGCGTTAACGCCAAGGGGGAGGACATCGTCGTCAACGTCTGCAAGAAAAAGCACGTCACCAATACCCGAGCCGCCGGGTCGGACGAGGCGCTCAGGCTGACGCCCCCCAGGAAGATGAGTCTGGAGCAGGCGCTGGAGTTCATCTCTGACGACGAGCTGGTCGAGGTGACGCCCAGGTCCATTCGTCTCAGGAAGCGGGTTCTCAACAAGGAACAGCGGGCCAAGATCCGCGCCCGTGCGGAGAGCTGAGGCGAAGAATCGCCCGAAAAAGGCGCCGGAAAAGCAAACGGGATACGCTTGGAAATACAAAACAAAAGCCCTGAATCCATTTTGGATGGTTTCGGGCTTTTTGTTTTGAAAATCGAGCTGCTTTCTAAAAATTCTGGAGAGAAAAGGCGCGTGCGCAAAAGAGAGAAAAAGATCAGCACAATACTGGACAACGTAAAAACAGAGCGGGGCATATGGGGATCTTCTTTGATTAATTCACTGCTGAACACCATGGTCTGACCTTTTTTCAAAGAGAGCAGCCGAAGGCAAACTGGCAGGGAAGGGGGAAATTCTTTCGCCGGCAGCAAAACGGAACCAGGCGAAAAAGGATTTGGACGGCGGGAAAGGGTTCGTTATGCGCTTTGCGGTTTACATCTGCTGTCATCAGTCATAGGCCATCACGCCCTAAATCATACAAGCCAGCTCAGAAACAACGGTTTGTGCATAAGACATTTCAGAACGCATGCGGGCATCCATGTATTGCCAATCGGGTTCCCCTTGACTGGTTACAGGCAGATAGAATGAAAAATCGCGCTTAATATGACGGTTCAATTCATCTAAAAATGCCTTGTAATAAGTTCGGCTCTCTCGAAAAATCATTGTTGAAAGGAACTGTTTGATCGAAAAGGGCATATCCCACTTCGGAATGAGAACGACCACATTTTGGCTTGTATAGAAAACATCTGGTTGGATAAAACAGGAACCAAGATATTCACCGCCAAGGGAGAGGGTCATATAGCCCGGCTGATACGGCTCAAGACCATCTATACGATCCACCCTTGCTGTAATGCCATTGCTCGAATTTGCACGGCCTACGAAATTGACTTCTGGATTGATTTCCGTCATCTTTGCTTTATCGAGTTTTGTTCCCATGTCGATGTCAAATAAGCCATCGTCATACAGATGGAATCTTTTCCAGCCGGAAAGATCAAGCGAATGTTTCGCATCATTGGCCTGCCTTAGATTCTCAAGGCCTGCCTCAGATTCCCGCATCATCTTGCACATATACGATTCCATGTACGCCCAGTCAGGGTTTCCGTTGGCATCGGCAGGCAGGAAGAATGTTTCGTCCTTCATTCGCTCCATTGAGATCGAATCTCCCCATGAATACCGTGAAGACATTGCAGCTTTGAGAGCTGCTATCACAAACAGATAGCACGGCTCTGTCGCTCCAACCGCGTTTTTGGCATAAAGGGCGATGTTGTGGCTGTCGTTCGAGCAGAAGGGTGCCGCCTGGTACGAAAACGTCAGGGTTTTTCCGCCAATCATGATGCAGTTTCCATCCTCGACCCAGGTATCGGGGCAGGATACATACGTCATAACTCCATTATTCCCCGCCTGCGCGGTCACATAAGGAATGATTCCGCTGTCCGGTACGATGTCTTTTTGGACAATACTTTTGGTGTTTGCCATGCGGAAGACATCCGACAGCCTGTATCTGCGCCAGGCGCTTGTATCAATTTTTCGCATCGCCGTTACCATTCTTCTGCATGACAATCGTCACAGTCTTATCATCAGACTGGATAGCACTCGAATACATTGCCGTGCCGAGCAGCTTTTCGCTGAATGCTTTGCCGTCAATACCCCTCTGGAACATCAGGTAATCCATCGCCGTCTTGCGGAAGTCCTCTTCAAAAATCTCAAAGGGTTTCTGCGGCATCTGGTATGAAAGGTGCTCGTCAGGTTTCACCCACTGGCAGCTATCGTCGCCAGACTGCCTGGTGACGATGTTCACCCAATACTCCTCAATAGCGGCCCACCTGCCGTATATGTCATGGCGGCCCTTGTTCTTCACAGTCGCAAGGCCGTCAGACTCCATATAGCAGGCGAAAAACGCCTGGCCGTCCTGCGGTACTCCGGCTTCAAAGACAAAAATGCTCGTAGTTACGCCTACGTTGAAGAACAGGTCTTCCGGCAGCTTGACGACTTTGCGCAGACGGTGATGTTTTAAAATGCGCTTCATCTGCGCCTTGCTGGCCTTTTCCAACTTTTTATCAGGCAAAATAAACGCACACATCGTATGCGCTGGTACATTGTCCAGTACATTTTCGACAATGGCCATGCATCCGTATTTGTTCTCATACGGCGGATTCATTAGCACTTTCGTGATGCCCTGCCTGGCAATCCACTTCCCAGCCTCTTCCGAGCGGGCATCCATTTGTTCAAGATTTGTTTTGCCGTCCTTGTGAATCAGCATGTTCGCGCAGGCAAGAGCGTAAATCTCACGGTCAAACTCGATACCGAACAACTGACTCTGCTTGATTTTTTCGGCCTTGTCCGTCTGAGCACCGCCCGCCTCACGAATCATGTTCGCCATAGCCTTCACCAGAAAGCCGCCGGAGCCGCACGTGGCGTCCAGCACCTTATCATCCTTGCTCACCTCAAGGATGCGATACATGAAGTCCGTGATGTGCTCAGGCGTGAACACCTGGCCGGCCTCGGACTTCTTCTTGTAGCGGTTAAATTCGTTGAAGAAGATGCCCATGACGTCTTCGCCGCGCCATGCGTCGGAGCTGAGGCAGTCAGAAATCTCAGTCACCCATTCGATGAACTGGCCAATGAGATCTTTGACGTGCTGCTGCTCCTTCTCGTCTTCGCTGTTGACGTTGAGGTTCATGCGAATCTCGGAGAACACGTCAAGCAGCAGTGCAAGCTTCTGGTTCTGCCGCTTGTCACGAATCAACGCCTTGCCAATGGAGGACTGGATCGCATTTGTGAACGTCGGATAGTCCATGCCTTTGACCATCAGGGCGGCATATCGCTTGGCGACCAAAGCGCACGCCGTAAAAATCATGCGGTGATAGAGATTCTTGATACCGAACTCGAAATGCAGGCAATTGTTAATCTTCGCCGTCAGTTCATAAATATGCTCCTTGTCGATGCGATCGACTGTAAAGAGCGAAAGATAGTAGCCTACGTTCTGTAAGTCGCCAGGGGTCTCGATCTCCTCTTCGCCCCTGAACACGCGCACGTCATCGCCGTTATAGAGAATTCCGACCACTTTGTCGTACTGCTCTTGAAGGATGCGCACGTTTTTGAGCACTTCATCGACCTGCTTGTGACCGAGCGCAATGTTCGAGGCCTTTGTTTCGAGAACCACAGCCACATCGTTACGATTGTTCGGCAGATACCAGCCATCCGGCTTGTCTGCTACGCCCGGGAACCCGAGCTGATTGAAAGTAGTCAACTGGCCAACGCCCGAACGGGCAATATCGCTGTCAACGAATCCAAGAATTCTGCGCGCCATATCGCGCACAGCATCTTCTGTCAGGAGTTTCATTCGTTCGTATCCTCCTTCGTCCCTCTGATAATCATTCCCCCTGCGATTTCCAACGCGTTCAATTTCTTCAGCATGCTGGAAAATCTGACGTTTTTGCCTGGTCAGGCAGCAGGCGGCTACGCACGCCCCGGTCTTCTCACAAATGAGAGAAACGAAAATAGCAAAAATACGTTTCCTCCGCCGTGAGAGCAGCCCAACTTTTGGCCAAAGCAGGGTCACGAATCGGTTTTTTCGCCCTTTGCCCGAAGGCCGCCGAGCATCAGCGGCAGCATGGAGTCGCCGTAATCGGTCAGGGAATAGTCTCCGCGGTAAAGGCACCAGTCGTAAAGCAGCCCGCGTTCGCACATCGCGTACAGTCGTACGATCTCTCCCGCCGCTTTGGTGGTGGTGATTTCGCCCCGTTCCTGCCCCTGGGAGATGATGTTGCGGAGCAGACGGTAATAGACGCGGCTGCGGTCGAGCAGTTGTTTTTCGCCGTTTTGGGTCAGCTGCGTCGAATACAGGCGGGTCAGAAGGTCGATGTCCACCCGACGCTCGATCATGGCAAACAGCTCGTGCGTGAGATAAAAGAGCGTATCGAGAGCATTCGCTTCCGGATCAAGACTGGCGGAAAGCTCCTCGTACTTTTCGTCAAAGAGATACGCCATGGAACCTAAGAGCGCATCTTTGCCGCGGAAATAGTGGTAAAAAGAGCCGCGGGAAGTGCCGGATTCAAAAATGATCTCTTCGATGGTGGTGTTTTCGTAACCTTTTTCATAAAAGAGCTTCCAGGCTGCGTCCACGATACGGCTTTTGGTATTGCGTGCGTTTTTCAATCGTTCTGCACTCCGTTCTGTAAGAGGTTCTGCTTTCAGGCTACTGGATTTTTCAGAGAAATGCAAGCATAAGACGAAGAAAAAGGCTCCGCGGGAACAGAGCCTTTTTACGGTAATTTCCTGAAATCGGAAGAGGGGTGTTAGATTTCAAGGGTTTGTCAGTTGTCCGCCGGGGCGGTGGCTGCGTCAAAGATGGCGGTTACTTCAGAAGAAGGCCGCTTGTCGAGGAGCGTGACCACCACAGAAGCAATGGCACTGACGATAAAGCCGGGAAGCAGCTCATATACGCCGGTCGGGCCGGAAAGGAAGATCAGCCACAGAACGTCGGTCAGCGCGCCTGCGGCAACGCCTGCGACCGCACCCTTGTAGGTGAAGCGGCGCCAGAACAGGGAGAGGATCACCACCGGGCCAAAGGCGGAACCGAAGCCGGCCCAGGCATTTTCGACCATGTTCATAATGGCCTGCGCGCCTTCGCCCTTGCTGCTGGCGATGAAGTAGGCGACGACGGACACAGCCAGCACGATCAGGCGGCCCACCCAGAGCACTTCCTTATCGGAAGCTTTTTTGCGGAAAATGGGCTTGTAAATGTCCGACGTAAAGGAGGAAGAGGCCACCAGAAGCTGGCTGTCCGCCGTGGACATGGAGGCGGCGATGATGGCGGCAAGCAGAACGCCGGCAATAAAGGGCGGGAAGAGCCTACGGGCCAGCTCGATGAAGACCATCTTTTGCATACCGTTGGGGAGCAAGGTGTCAGCCACGGTCATGCGGCCGAAGTAGGCGATCAGGATCACGGCGCCGAGGGAGAGAATGACCCAGATGATGGCGACCGTAGCGGACTTTTTGACCATGGAGGGCTTTTTGATGGCCATAAAGCGCACGAGGATGTGCGGCATGCCGAAATAGCCCAGACCCCAGGCAAGGCCGTTAATAATCTCCAGCGGCGAAGCGGAGAAGAGGTTCGTAGTGAAGCTGCAGGCGACGGTACTGCCGCCGTCAGTATAGGTATAGACCCTGGAAAGGGCGGAGGGATCGAGGTTCTGCGTCACGACGATCATGATTGGCACGGCCAGAACAGCGGCGAGCATCAGCAGGCCCTGGAAAAAGTCCGTCCAGCAGACAGCTTTGTAGCCGCCCAGGAAGGTGTAGCAGATCAGGATCAGCGCAAAGATCAGCATAGCGGTGCCGGAGTCGATGTTGAAAATCGTCGTAAACACCGTGGCGCCGGCAACGAAGCTGGAAGCGACGTACACCGTGAAGCACACCAGAAACACGATCGCGCAGATGACCTGCAGTGTCAGGCTCTTGGAAGCGAAGCGGTTGGAAAGATACTGCGGCAGGGTGATGGAGTCGTTGGCTGCCTGAGAAAAACGGCGCAAGCGTTTTGCCACGAGAATCCAGTTCATAGCCGTGCCGATGGCAAGGCCGATGCCGATCCACGCCTGTCCAAGGCCAAAGGCCAGGATGCTGCCCGGCAGGCCCATCAGCAGCCATGCGCTCATGTCGGAGGCCTGAGCGCTCAGCGCCGTGACCCACGGGCCCATGGAACGGCCGCCAAGGAAATAGTCTTTTTCGCCGCCGCCCCTGGAGCGGAAGAAAAAGACCACGCCGATGGCCAGCATGGCGATGAAGTAAAGGATGAATGCGAGCAGTTCAAAATTCAAAACAGAGACCTCCCGAAAAAAGAATAAAAACAAAAACCAGACCAATTACTTTGACGGCCCAAGCAGAGGCGGCTTGCACCAGGGCGGCAGTTCCCTCAAAGCGATGACTTATTATCCCATAGAATAAATACAGAATACAATGTAGAATAAAGTATAGAATAAATTTAATATTAAATAGCGGATTTTACAACTAAAATCAATAAAAATAAGGAATATTTTAAAAGAATAAATTCTATATAAAAATCTGGAATAAAAATTGGACAAAATAGAAGGCGCAAAATGTATGAGAAAGACAGAAGGGGAAATGATAAAAATGCCCTGCAAGCAGCGTCAGGCTTGCAGAGCAAATCGGTTGGGTCGATCCGGAAAGTTTCAGGGAGAATCGGGAGAGGGAGCATTGGCATAGGCTTCTTCGGCATCCTGATGTGCTTTTTGCAACAGCTCCTTCGCCATGCCAAAATTGAGCTGCTCCATCGCTTCCAATGCGGCCGCAATGCCGCGCCAAAGGATCCAATAAGGCAGTTGATATTCTTCCATTTCCATCACCCGCCAACATTATACTCAATATATTTAGCATAGTCAATGAATTGAGTGTGTTACCGTAAAACAGGTGATAGGATTTGATCAGCTACGAGCCCTTTTACAGGACGCTTTTGAAGAAAAATGTGACGGAATACTACCTGATCTATAAAGAAGGGTTTTCTGCCCATATCCTCCATCGCATGAAGCACGGCAAAAACATCACGCTCAAAACACTCGATACGCTCTGCTTCATCCTTGACTGCGAAGTTTCGGACATCATCGAATACCGCCGCGAAAACGAAAACGCCTGACCGTCTGCGAGGGACGGCCGGGCGTTTTTCGTTCCGGATATTTGCGATGTAGCCTCCAGCCGCCGCTGCCATCCCGGACGTCTTTGCCGGGGCGAAAAAGGAGCGCCTGCCAGAATAGGCGGGCGCTCCTTTGGGCAGCGGGATCAGTTTTCGTCCTTGATGCCGTAGATGCCGTAGTACTTCTTCTTCATGTACTCGATGTAGTACTTGCTCTGGATCTCCTCGCCGGTGGCCCGTTCCATGACCGCCATGGTGGGGTAGGTGAAACCGTACTGATGGATCTTGTCGTGGAACCAGGTGTGGATCGCTTCGAACTCGCCGCGGGAGACCTGATCGTAGAAATCGGGAATATCGCGCAGGATGCCCTGAAGCAGCTGGCCGTCGAAGATGTTGCCCATGGCGTAGGACTGGAATTTGCCGAAGTCCTCCGTCCAGTGGATGTCCTGCAGGCAGCCTTCCAGGTCGTTGGTGGGACGGATGCCCAGGGATTCCTCGTACTTGTCATTCCAGACCTCAGGCAGCTTGCCGAAATCCAGCTTGCCTTCGAACATATCTTTTTCGATCTCGAAACGGATGACGGGATGCAGGTTGTAGGTCAGCTCGTCGGCGCTGGTGCGCTTGAACTGGGGCTGTACCTTGCAGGTAGCGCGGAAGAAGTCCACGGGATCCCAGCCGCGCAGCTCGGGGAAGCGGGCCTCCACGAAGGGGAAGAAGAACTTCCAGAATTCGGGAGAGCGGCAGATGACGTTTTCATAGAAGCGGGACTGAGACTCGTGAGCGCTGCACTTCATGCCGCCCCAGACGCCGGCTTCGACCACTTCGTCGCTGGAGCCGAGGCTGTAGAGAGAATGCCCCATCTCGTGGGCATAGGTGAAGAGGTTGTCCAGGCCGACGTCCGCGCCACTGACCGTCACGCGGGAATCGCGCGGGCCAAGCATGGCGGACCAGCCGTGCACCACCTTGGCAAAGGAGGCCATGTCGGCAGTGTATCCGAAGCGGTGGCACATATAGGCGCTCAGCTCGTCAATCTCCTTGACGTGTCCGTAAAAGATTTTGAGGATAGAATCATCCATCGCCTGAGAATAGGGCAGCACCTTGAACATGAGCTTGCTCATTTCGGTCTTGAGCTCACCCAGCAGGCGGCTGCAGGTCTCAATCGTCAGGTCTTCATCGTAGAAGTTGATGATGGTCTGCAACGGATGCTTGTGCGGGTCGGAGATGAGAGCGGCCTTGTATTTGAGCTGGAAGTATTTTTCAAGAGCCGGACGCCAGATGGAATAGTCGTTTTTGCGGCGGGCTTCGAGCCAGGCAGCGTCGTTTTCAAAATGCACGCGGGTGATCTCTTCCTGAAGGTCCGCGGGCGTGCCGGTGGCGTTGTTGAAGTTGAAAAGGAACCTGCGGCCTACGGCGCGGTCAAGGTCGGTTTCATAATCGGAGGGGGACAGGGAGCGGAACTTGTCCGCCAGAGCGTAGCATTCCTTCGTGGAGAAAAGCTCCACCCGCTTGGCAGAGAAATATACGCTGGTGTCAGCCCTGTAGGGGCGGGCCGTGCTGGGCATGTAGGTGATCATATCCCATTTCATCAAGTCGATGATCCCATCATACATCCTGCTTTCCCGCAGGAGCTCCTTGGCGCGGTCAAGCGCCTGCCGGGTGGTCATTGTCGTCATTGCCATACTCCTTTCGAATGCGCGACAGATTCTTTTCGCCGCAAACCGAAAACGGTCATTGGTGATTTCTTGTGTTATTATACACGAGTTTGTCCAGATAGAAAATAAGGGAAAGGCCCATAAGTGAACAGAAATTTCCTAAAAACAGGGACCTCTGCGTAAAAGCAGAGGTCCCTGAACAGAATGACAGCTTTGCTGAGAACCCGGTGGGGTCCGGTCGAAAGATTGAAACAGCAGGCAGGCGCCCCTTTGGGCAAAAGCCGGTCAGTTCTCTCTCATGCAGCGCAGCTCGCCCACGGTCACGCCATAGTCAAGACGCAGCGTTTCGATCCGCCACACACCGTCTTCGCATTTGAGCATATCGTCAACGTAAATGCCGTAGCCCTCATAGACCTCGCCGTTGTCGGTGTAGGTATGATGGTCGTGCATGCGGGTGAGGAGCTTGGCATGGGTGTCATCGACAAAGTAGACGATCTGGTTGACGCCATAGTGCGTGGGAACCACATCGCCCTGGCCGATGGTGAACTGAACGGAGCCGATCTGGCTCTCGATGTCGGTAGCGCCGGGATAGCCGCTCCAGATCGCCCGGAAGCCTTCAAGACCTTCTTCCGTGAACACATCCCGGAGCACTTCGTAGTCGTTGAGGTCGTTGCCGAGAAAATAGCGGCTCTTGGTGGCCAGAATGCGGGGGATCTCCTTGAGCTGCTCGTCGGTATAGGGCTGACCGGCCGCCATGAGGATCTCATGGGCCATGGCCTTGACGTCTTCGCTGTAGGACATGGTGGCAGTGGTGGGAACGTATTCGTCGCTTGCAGCAGAGGCTTCAGCCTGCGCTTCCGCTTCCGCGTACAGGCCCAGGGCGTGACGGACAGCCAGAGGACCGCCGTAGATGCCCGCCGCCAGGCAGGTGCCGCAGGCGGGATAACGGGCACCCTGCTTGGTGCCGCCGCAGAGGTTGCCCATAATCAGCTCACCTGCACCGTACAGGCCCTCGATGGGGGCGCCGTCCGCGCCGAGGATCCGGCAGTAAGCGTCAGTGGCCAGGCCCATCAGGCAGTTGGTGTTCATGGAGGGATCGAACAGGCTCATGTAGTAGGGGGGAGTGGTCATGGAGACCATGTATTCATTGGGAACATAGAAGGGATCCTGGCCGCCGGTGGCTTTGCATTCGTTGTAGTCAGCCACGGTCTGAAGCAGGTTTTCCTTGTTGATGCCGTAAATATCAGCGAGCTCTTCCAGGGTGTCGGCCTTGTAGGTGTAGCCCGCAGCCACGCCCGCTTCCGCCAGGGAGACATAGGGGCTGGTGGAGTCCATAAAGCAGTAGGCCTTCTTGTCGGACTGCTCGTTGATGAACTGGTTCTTGTCAGAGCCCATGTATTCGTTGCAGAAGCGCTGCCCTTCGATGTTGGTGATGAAGAAGCTCACACAGGGGGCGAGACCGCCCTCGACGTGATAGCCGTTCTTGCCGTCCTCGGTGCGCCATACGCCGCCGCAGCCGTAGCCCACCATCTGCGCGCCAAGCTCAAGGGCCCACTTGTGGCCGTCGCCGGTAGCGCCCGCGGTGCAGTAGGCGTTTTCAGAATACCATTCCGGCATGTATTCCATCATTAGCTCCTCGCTCTTGAGGAAGCCGCCGGTGCACAGCACGGTGGTTTCGGCATAGATGTTGTACTGGCCGTCCTTGTCTTCGACGGTGACGCCCTTGACAGCGCCGTTTTCCACAATCAGACCCACGGCAGGGCTTTCGTAGCGGGGGGTGACGCCGTATTTTTCCGCGATGCCCAGCAGAGAGGTGAACAGGCCGTTGCCGGCGCCTTCGGCGACGAAGATGTCAAGATCCTGCGCATCGCCGCCGCTGCCGGTGAATTTGTCGGTGTAGAAGACAGCGCCTTCATCCACGATGAAGTTCATGATCTCGGCGGAGATGTCAACGATGTTGTCATTGAGCGCATCGTTAGCATTGCCGCGGGAGGATTCCCGCAGATATTCCTTCATGCGTTCCTTGCTGTAGCCCTTGCCGGTCAGTTCGTTGAACTCAGAATCGCAGGACCAGAAGTAGCCCTCGTTCAGAGCGGAAGAGCCGCCTGCGAAGGCGAGTTTTTCCAGAAGGACGACAGACTTGCCCTGACGGGCAGCTTCAGTGGCGGCAGACACACCGGCAGCGCCAGCGCCTACTACGACGAAATCGACCGTCTCGTCGCGGCTGGGGGCACCGACCGGCTGCTCTTCGGTGGGAGCAGGGGCGTCCGTTGCGGCAGGGGTCTGCGCCGTATTCTGGCAGGCGCACAGTGCAAGCGCCAGCAGCAGCGCAAGCGCCAATGCCAGAGTTTTTTTCAGGTTCTTCATTTCCTTATGACCTCCTTATGATAATTTTTTCCGTGGGGAAAAGCAGAAATCAAATGGGCTTCCATGAAAGAGATTGGAAGGAATGAGAATACGATGGGGAAAGGACGATTGTTTATCTAAACTTTAACGGTATGCCCCAAGGGAAAGTCAACCAAAAAAACATAAAAAAGAGAAGAAATTTATGAAAAAAGCAAAAGAAAAGATAAGAAAAAACGCCCCGGGCGAAATATGGGGCGTTTGAAAGGAGCAAAGGCGGCTTATGATTCATCGGGAAGAGAGGCAGACCAGGCGGGAAAGGGATGCTCCACCGGTCGGAAGCCGGCCTGTTCGTAAAGGCGCAGGGCATCTTCAGAAGTTGTTGTCAGATACAGAGGCAGGCCGGGATACTCCGCGCGGTGCTCTGCGGTAATGTGGCGAAGGAGCGCGGAGCAGAACCCCTGCCTTCGATAGGCGGGGAGGGTGAACACATTTTGCAGATAAGAACAATCATCGGTTCGCACGACCATCCCATAGGCGGAAAGGGTACCGTCCCGCGTTCGGAGGGCGTAGGCACGGCAGCCGCGCCGGCAGAGGAGCGCTTCGGTCATTTCCAGGGCCCAGGGGCCGATCCCGCTCACCAGCAGCGCAGAAAACTCCATCGTCAGCGAACGGGGATGTTCGATGAAAAACCCCGGGCCTTCCGGCAGCGCACAGGGGGCACTCAGAAGAAGGGCGGTCTCTTCCGGCTCTTCAATGCGGTAGCCTCTGGCCTGCAGCGCCGGAAAAAGCGCTTCTTTTTCTCCCTCGAGAAAGCCGCCGTGGATCCGGGGCGGCAGGCAGCGGGCGCGGTAAAAGCGCTCAAGATCCTCAAGGGCTGCCGGCAGGTCGCAGGACAGATCAAGGATCACTCCGTGATTGGCGTCGTAGCAGGCGACATTGAGGGGATTTCGAAACAGAATCCCGTAGGGTCGCCAGCGCACGGAGGAATACAGCGCCGGGCTGTAAAGCTGAAACTGAATCAGCCGCTGAATCGAATACATGAAAAACCTCGCTGCATGGTCGTTGAATCCTGGGCGGCCCTGGAAAGGGAGCCGGGGGATGGAGAAAATGCGGTCTCTATCCGGCAAGCACCGTGCGGGAAATGTACAGGCCGAAAAGCAGCAGGACGATCAGCGCAAGCGACAGGGAAACGGGCTGAGGAAGGGGCTTTCGGGTCTTGCGAACGGGGTTTTTCATCAGGATCAGCCCTCCTTTTCCATAGCCTGGCAGGCAGTCAGGGCATATACCTCGGCGGCTCCGGCTGCCCGGAGGGTCAGCGCACATTCACGCAGGGTCGATCCGGTGGTGACCACATCGTCAACGAGAATGACGTGCAGTCCCTTGATACCCTTGGCAAAAAAGGCGTCGTCCAGATTGTGGATGCGTTCTTCATAGGAAAGATGGGTTTGAGAAGGGGTGTAGCGAATCCGGGTCAGGGCCGAGCGGACCCATTGGCGGCCGGTGAGTTCGGACAATTCCCGGCACAGCTCGTCAGTCTGGCAGAACCCCCGTTCCTTGAGCCGCTGCTCGTGGAGGGGAACGCCGCACAGCACGCAGTCCTTGGGAAAATCGTCCATCCGGGCCATGGCCAGCGCAAAAAAGCGGGCCACATAACGCTGGTTGTCATACTTAAAGGTATGCATCAGCGTGCGCAGGGGCTCCTGATATTCGTAGGCGGAGACCAGACGGGTTACGCCGGGAACAGAGCGCGTGTTGGCAGGGACGGGAGGGAGCTTCTGCAGGCAGTCGGCGCAGATGCAGCTCCGGCCAATAGCCGGCCGGCCGCACAGCACGCATTTGGCGTCGCGGGGGAAAAGGAAATGCATCAGGGAACGCTTGAGATTGGAGAGTTTCATTTCATTCACCCATACAGCGCCTCCAGCTCGCACAGGCAGGCGCCCAGCGCACTGTAGCGCTTCCGCTCGTGGTTGTTTGCCACCATGGCCTCGACCGTCGCCTGCCGGCCGATGATCACCACCCGGTTCCGGGCGCGGGTCACAGCGGTGTAGAGAAGGTTTCGGGTCATGAGCATGGGCGGCCCTCCGCACAAGGGCAAAAGAACCACCGGAAACTCGCTGCCCTGACTTTTGTGGATGGAGATGCAGTATGCCAGATCCAGCTCCTCGAGCTGGGGATACTCGTAAAAACAGGTGCGCTCGTCGTCAAACAGGAGCTCGACCACCCGATCCTTTTCGTGGACCGCCATGATCGTGCCGATGTCGCCGTTGAAGACGCCGGCGCCGTGAAGGGCGCTGGTCGGGCCCGGACGGGTCCATTCCATCTGATAATTGTTTTTGATCTGCATGACCTTGTCGCCCACGCGGTAGACCATGTCCCCGAAGGCCCGCTCCGCCCGGCCCCGCTGGGGCGGGTTGAGCGCGGCCTGAAGCTGAAGGTTGAGATTTCGAACCCCCAGGATGCCCTTTTTTGTCGGAGAGAGCACCTGCACCTCACTCCAGGGATCTCCCAGCCGGCCGTTTTGGCAGATGCCGACGATGCGGTTGAGAATGGAGTCAGGGGTGCTGCGCTCTTCAAAGGCGAAATCCTCGGTGTAGTCGAGATAGGGAGACTCACCGCAGTTGATGCGGTGGGCGTTAACGACGATCCGGCTGCGGCTGGACTGGCGGAAGATCTCTGTCAGGCGAACCACAGGAAGGACGCCGCTTCGGATGATGTCCCCAAGGACGTTTCCGGCGCCGACGGAGGGAAGCTGATCCGCGTCGCCCACCAGCAGCAGGCGGGCGCCGGAAGGCAGCGCGCGCAGAAAGTTGTACATCAGCTGCACGTCGATCATGGAGGCCTCGTCGGCAATGTATACGTCGGCCTCCAGGGGGTATTCTTCGTTTCGCGAAAAGGTTTCGCCGTTGTATTCAAGGAGCCGGTGGATGGTGCGGGCCTCCATGCCTGTGGTTTCAGAAAGCCGCTTGGCAGCGCGGCCCGTGGGGGCGCAAAGCTCCACCGAAAGCCCGAGCTTTTCCATCAGGGCCAGAACGAAATCGACGATGGTGGTCTTGCCGGTGCCGGGGCCGCCGGTGATGACCAGCACGCCGCTTTGGGCCGCAGTGAGCACCGCCTGCCGCTGAAGGGCGTCCAGAGTGATGTTGGACTCCCGCTCCAAGGCGGCCAGTTCCTGGCGAAAATCAAACCCCGGCGTTTCAACCGGGTGGGTCTTGAGCTGCAGAAGCAGCCGGGCGCATTCCATCTCCCAGTTGTAAAGGTAGGGAAGAAACACGCAGTCCACACCGTCGATCTGCCGAACGATTAGCTGTCCGGAAAGAATGAGTTCTTCCAGTTGCTCCTGACAAAGACCCGGATCGCACCGGAGGCTTTCCGCGGCGATGGCGGCAAGACGCTCCATGGGCAGGCAGGTGTGACCGCCGTCGCTGCGCGCCCAGTTGAGGGTGTACTTAAGCCCTGCCGAAATGCGAAAGGGGGAGTCCGCCCCAAAGCCAACGTTCTGCGCGATCTGATCGGCGGTGCGAAAGCCAATGCCCTCCACGTCGTCGATCAGCTGGTAGGGATTCTGCCGGATGCGGGTGAGCGTATCCTGCCCGTAGAGCTTGTAGAGCTTGACGGCCTGACCGCTGCTGATGCCATAGGACTGCAGGCCCATGATGATGGCCCGCATGCCGTGCTGTTCGGCGTAGGAGGCGGAGATCTCCCCAGCCTTTTTCAGGGAAATGCCCCGGATCTCCGCGAGGCGCTCCGGATGGTTTTCAAGAATGTCAAGGGTCTCGTCGCCAAAGCGGTTGACGATGTTGCGGGCAGTGACTGCGCCCACTCCCTTGATGAGGCCGCTGGAAAGATAGCGCTCGATTGCTTCGGCGCCGTCCGGCGGCAGCAGAAAGCCGGCGGAGAATTTGAACTGCATGCCGTATTCCCGATGCTCGACCCATTCGCCGGAAAGCTCAACGGTCTGCCCCGGCGCGACGGCGGGGAGAGGTCCCACGGCCGTGACGGCCCCGTCTCCGTGGACGGTGAGCACAGCAAAGCTCATCTGGGTCCCCTCCGAAGGGGTCAGCTCCAGAACGGTCCAGCCGTTTTCGTCGTTTCGGAAAATGATGTCGTTGACGACACCCTTGAGATCTTCCATGGGTGCGGGGTACTCCTTTGCTGTTTTGATCCTGGCAGTGCTTTGGAGAAAAGAAAACTTGCCGTAATACGGTGGAAAGAAGGCGGGCGGAGCCGCCCGGACGGTTTGGACGGGCAACAGATGTTCGTTTATTTTTATTATAGCGCAGCCGGTCGGGTTTCACAAGGGCGGAGAAAGTAAAACAAATAGAGAAACGAAAAGAAAAACGGACGCCTTTCAGCATCCGTTTGAAAAAGAGAGCTTTTCAAGCTCAAAAAAGCCGCTGGGATAGTCCAGCTTCCAGGAGCAGCCCGCCAGAAGATCCGCCCCCAGAAGGCCGCAGAGAGAACCCTTTTCCGCCCCGTAAATTTCGTGGCTGAGAATGTCGAGGTCAAAAAGCCGGAAGCTGCTTTTCCCGATGGAAAAGCGCAGTTCCGGGGCGATATGGACGGCCTCTTCGCCGCAGGCGCCCACGCCGCAGAAGGTATCTGAGGAAGGGCGCGCCTTTGGCAGCCGGGAAAGCCAGGAGGAGTCCAGGAGAGTTTCGGTATGCCCGCTGTCAAGACCCATGGGAAGGAGCTCTTGACCATAGCGCACCGAAAGGATGGGAAAGCGGTTCCAGGTGAGCGTACTGTTTTTGGGCATGGCGCCGCCCGGTCCGATGGAAAGAAGACGGGACGCTTCGTCAAAGCTCCAGCAAAGCTGCGAGATCACGTCCCAGCCCAGCAGCATGGAAGCGGGAAAGCGGCGGCCCTTTTCATCCGGATTGAAATCAAGCGCCCCGTCCTCTAGGATGCCGACGGTGAGATCGTGAAGCGTCAGGGTACCGAGCGAAAGCGCACGGAGACGGCCTTTTTGAAAGGAAAGGACGGCGCCGTTGTTGTTGCCGGCCCGGGCGGAGTCAGCCAGGGGAAGAACGCCCGCCGCCGCCGCGGCAGAGCGGCTGAGGAAAGAGACCGACGCGCCGGTGTCAAACAGGGCGGTCGCGGGAAAGCCGCCAAGGCGCACCGGTAGAAAGATCAGGTTGGCAAAGGCAGTCCGGTCAAAGGGAATGCGGTTCAAAACAGTGCGCCTCCTTGCGAAAAACAGGCTTGGACAAATGCAAAAAGCGGGAGAACCGCTTTTTGCAGAAACAATTTTGAAATAAAGAGAAAACGGACGTCAGCCTTACAGGCTCAAATCCAACCGCTCCCAGGGAAGATCCAGATCGGGACGGCCAAAGTGGCCGTAGGCGGCGGTCTGACGGTAGATAGGAGCCCGCAGGCCCAGCCGCTCGATGATGGCTTCGGGACGAAGATCCACTTTTCTTGCGATCAGGTCTGCGATAGCGTCGTCCGGCAGCGCGCCGGTGCCGCGGGTATCCACCATGATGGAGACGGGCTTTGCCACACCGATGGCATAGGCAAGCTGGATCTCACAGGCCTCCGCAAGGCCGCAGTGCACTACGTTTTTGGCCACGTAGCGGGCGGCGTAGGCGGCAGAGCGGTCCACCTTGGTCGGGTCCTTGCCGGAGAAGGCGCCGCCGCCGTGGCTGGCGTAGCCGCCGTAGGTGTCGCAAATGATCTTGCGGCCGGTCAGGCCGGAGTCGCCGTGCGGGCCGCCGACGACGAAGCGGCCGGTGGGGTTGACGAGGAAGCGGGTCTTTTCATCGATCAGGCGGGGTGGGAGCACCGGCAGGATCACGTCGCGGATCATGTCCGCCTCGATCTGCTCGTGGGTCACGTCCGGGTCGTGCTGAGTGGAGAGCACTACCGTGTCGATGCGCACGGGCTGGCTGCCTTCGTATTCGAGGGTGACTTGCGCCTTGCCGTCCGGGCGGAGATAGGCGATCTTGCCGCTCTTTCGGGCGGCGGTCAGGGAACGGGTCAGGTTGTGGGCGTAGGAGATGGGGGCGGGCATCAGCTCCTTGGTCTCGCGGCAGGCGAAGCCGAACATCATGCCCTGATCGCCCGCGCCGGTGGCAAAGCGGTCGGTGGTCTCGCCGCGCTTGGATTCAAGGGACTGATCGACGCCCAGGGCGATGTCCGGAGACTGGCCGTGCAGGCTGGTCAGCACCGCGCAGGTGTTGCCGTCAAAGCCGTATTCGGCCTTATCAAAGCCGATGTCGTTGATGACCGAACGGGCGATGTCCGCGATGTCGACATAGCAGCGGGTGGTCACTTCGCCCATGACGAGGCACAGGCCGGTAGTGACGGCTGTTTCGCAGGCGACGCGGGAAGCGGGATCCTGCGCGAGCATGGCGTCGAGGACAGCGTCAGAGATCTGGTCACAGATTTTGTCAGGATGCCCTTCGGTGACGGATTCGGACGTAAAGAGTTTGCGGGACATGGATCAAAGCCTCCGATTCATAATAGATTTTGCCGAAAAACCATGCCCGGGTACGCTGACGGCGCCGGAATGCGCGCCGTACAAAAAAGGCTCCCATCCTTCTCCAGGCGGGGGCCGTCGCTCCGTATTGTTTGCAGCAACACCCTCATCTTCCCAGGCGCGCGCGTTTTCTGGCGCGTCTGTGGGAATTGGCACCTTTCCCGCCGAAACGGGCAGGTTGCCGTGGCTTCACAGGGCCCTTCCCTCCACCACTCTGGATAAGGCAATTGTTTTTCGATTGCATCTTACTTATAGCAAAGATACGGCATGGGGTCAAGGGCTTTGGGCAAATTGTCTTCAGCGGCGGCGGCAATGTCGTTTATCGGGTAGAAATATCCCTGTTTTCCGGCAAAAAGAAATTGCCTACCGGGACGCTATGAATTATAATAAGCAAAGATTTGTCACGGGCCAGGAGGAACGCACATGAGAAAAACATTGGGCTGCATTCGCCGCGCGGATCAGCAGTTTGGCATGATTGAAACGGGCGACCGGGTGGCGGTAGGCGTTTCGGGCGGAAAGGACAGCCTGCTTTTGCTCAATGCCATGGCGCTGTACCGGAAGTTTTCCGCCCATCCGTTTGAGCTCGAGGCTATTTGCCTGGGGCTTGGCTACGAGGAATTTGACGTTTCGGGGATCGAGGCGATGTGCGGGAAGATTAACGTGCCCTTTACCTACGTCAAGACCGACATCAAGGAAGTGGTTTTTGACATCCGGAAGGAAACCAATCCCTGCGCCATGTGCGCCAAGCTCCGCCGGGGCGCGCTCAACGATCTGGCCCGGGCCCATGGCTGCAACAAGGTTGCCCTGGGACATCATCGCGAGGATGTGGTAGAGACCTTTTTGCTGAGCCTGTTTTTTGAGGCGCGGCTGCATCTTTTTGCGCCGGTCACTTACCTGAACCGGGCCGACGTGACGGTGATCCGGCCCATGATCTACGTGCCGGAAAAGCACATTAAGGGCGTGGCGCGGCAGTTGGAGCTGCCAATTGTAAAAAATCCCTGTCCGGCGGACGGCAAGACCAAGCGGCAGGATATGAAGGAACTGTTGAAAACCCTCAACGACGTGGTGCGGGGCGATGCGGCGGCGAAGATGATCCAGGCCATCTCGAACGTCGGGCAGTACCAGCTCTGGGATAAGATCGACCGAAAGCCAGTGGACATTGACTGAGCAGGTTTTTTCAGCAAGAAAGAAAATTCTACGGGAATCCATAAAAATAAAACCGGAAATTGGAAAGGGCTCCGCAGGCTTGTTGCCTGTGGAGCCATGGTTTTTGGCATTGCCTTTTTACGGGAACGTGACGTCAGGAGAGCTTTCCGCTGCTGGCTTTTCTTTTTAAAGTAGCTGGTAATGCTGATTTTTACTTTAATTATATAATGTTTCTGCCTGTTTTAAGGTGTCAAAGTGGTCTGAGTGCACTTCCGTTGATGACCAGCTTTTTGGTTTGGATAAAAGGTGCAGGTGGACGCACAATAAGGTCAGAAACAGAAAACGGCGAGGTATGCGATGAAATCGATCGGAAAGATCCTGTTGACGCTGGGGCTGACGGCGGGAGCGGTAGCCCTGATCCTTTGGGGAGGAAGATTATATCAGGCGGGAAAGGATCCGGCCCGGGCGTTTGAAGAAGGACAGCGGGCCGATCGGACGGCGGAGTATTATGCGGAAGATCCCCTCAGGGAGGCGCAGGAGGTCTTTCCGGAGGAACAGCTGGGGGAACCTTTTCAGGAACCGGTCGAAACGGAAAAAGACCAGGCGGCTCCCCTGTCCGGCACGGGAGAAGATCAGGAGGAACCGGAAACAATGGAAACGCCTGCTTTGCAGGAAGAAGCAGAGCAGCAGTTTGGGGGAAAGACCGTACTTTTGACCCTGCTTGGCATCGATACGGATCCCGCCCGGGAGGAACGGCATATGGGCTGGCGCAGCGACGCCATGGTGGTGTGCTTCATTGACGTGGACCGGCCCGCCTGCACGCTTCTGACCGTTCCGCGGGATACCCGCGCACGGGTACGGCGGCTGGATCGGAAGGGAAATGTCAAAAAAACGCAGTGGGACAAAATCAACGCCGCCTATGCTTATGGCGGCGGCAAGGATAAGTTCAGCCACGAAAACGCGCTGTATGCTCTTTCAGAACTGCTGAATGTGGAGCTTGTGTATTACGCCTCCATCGACATGGATGCCATTGGGCCGGTGGCTGACGCGGTGGGCGGCGTGCCGCTGACCCTGGACGTAACGATCGAAGGCGTTGGAAGGGAAGGGGAGACCGTCAACCTCACAGGAGACGCCGCTTACACTTACGTGCGCCGCCGCAAGGGGATTACCGGCGGCAGTGATCTGGCCCGCACTGGACGGCAGCAGCAGTTTTTGAAGGCGCTGGCCATGAAGGTCAAGGGCATGAACGCAGTGGCTGCGGTGCCGAAACTCTTCGCGGCGCTGCAAAGCCGCGTGCGCACGAACCTTTCCGTCGAGCAGATGGCGGCGCTGGCAGGGGTACTCAACCGGCTTCCGGAGGAAGAGATCCGCATGGTGACACTCCCCGGCCGGGCTAGGACGATCGATGGAACCAGCTATTACATCATGGACGAGGCGAAGACGGAAAAGCTCATCGGTGAAACGATGGGGGAAGGGTAAGGACGGCGGGATCAGAGAAACCGGCGAAAAGCGGGAGGCTTTGGAGCAGCCGGCCGTTACCGCTGCCGCTTTTGAAACCTCAAACCGCCGGGAAGCTTTTTGTCCCGGATTATGGCGGGCGGAGCAGACTGTGCGGAAGACTTTGACGCGCTGAGGAACTCCATGAAAACGGGCGGATTTTGCATAAAGGGGCGCATAAAGCAATAAGGAACCCGGAAGCGGGTTCCTTATTGCTGTGGTAAAAAAAGCTGGTTTTATACCGAGGTGGTTTCGAAATAGTCGCCGCGCTTGTAATCGTACACCGCGCCGCGGGAGTAGAGGTCAATGTTTTCAAGGGCCTTGCCGGTGCCGATGGCGACGCAGGAGACCGCGTCTTCGGCGATGTAGCAGGGAACCTTGGTGTGCTCGGAGATGAACTTGTCCATGCCGTAAAGGAGCGCGCCGCCGCCGGTGAGACAGATGCCGTTGTCGGCGATGTCGCTGGTCAATTCAGGGGGCGTCTTTTCGAAGATGCCGCGAACCGATTCGAGGATGGTCTGAAGGGGTTCTTCCAGCGCCTCGATCATCTCGTTGGAGCCAACCGTCAGAGACTGGGGCAGGCCGGAAATGAGGTTTCTGCCCTTGACCTCCATGAAGATGGGCTCCCGGCGGGGATAGGCCGAGCCGATGTTGATCTTCATTTCCTCCGCGGTGCGTTCGCCGATGAGCAGGTTGTGCTTCTTACGCATATAGCGGATGATAGACTCGTCAAACTTGTCGCCAGCGATCTTGATGGAGTCGGAAAGCACCGCGCCGCCGAGGGAAATGACGGCCACGTCCGTCGTGCCGCCGCCAATGTCCACGACCATATGGCCGCGGGGCTCGGAAATGTCCAGCGAAGCGCCGATGGCCGCCGCGATGGGCTCCTCGATCAGGAAGGTATGGCGGGCACCGGCCTCTTCGGTCGCATCGATGACCGAGCGCTTTTCCACTTCCGTCACGCCGCTGGGAACGCAGACTACTACGCGGGGCTTGAAGAAGATGCGCCGCCCCACGACCTTTTTGAGGAAGTGGCGGAGCATTCGTTCGGTGATGTCAAAGTTGGAGATGACGCCGTCCTTGAGCGGGCGGATCGCCATGATATTGCCGGGAGTACGGCCCAGCATCAGGCGGGCGTCCTCGCCGATGGCGAGGATACGGCCGGAAATTTTTTCTACGGCAACGACGGAAGGCTCGCGAAGGACGATCCCCTTTCCCTTGACATAAACCAGCACCGAAGAGGTGCCCAGGTCAATGCCCACGTCGTTGAGCTGGAACAGGTCAAAAAAACCCATAAGTCATTTCCCTTTCTGAGGTTGGATTGCCAGACGGCCGCAAAAATCGGCCTGATCCATACATTTATTCTAATATACTCTATCTGCGGCCTTTTTTCAAACGCATTTTGCCTGATGGAGTAAGAAGGAGGAAAATGTTAATAAATTTTTTTCAATTGAAGGTTTGAACGTTCTTGAAACAATGCGCCTGAAGACTTGCCCCGGGCCGCGGCCTTGCGCTATAATCGTAGCGTTGAAGTCGGAAAAGGCGAGCCCGTGGCCGGCGACTGGAAAATTTCTGACAAAGCGGCAAAACAAACAATCCAAATAGATTTCAGGAGGAACTACCATGAAGAACAGCAGGCGTATGGCGCGCATTTTTGCATTGGGGCTGGCAGGTCTGATGCTGCTGGGCGTGACGGGCTGCGCAAAGGCCCCCGCCGCGATCGAAGGGGACGACGTGATCGGCGCGCCTGAGGATTCCCGACAGCCTGTACAGACGCAGAGTTCCGAAGCGGATCCTTCGGCGACGGACGATCAGGGGCTCGATCAGCTTCCGCAGATGGAAGAGCCTGACGGCATCCCCGATCCCGACGAGGAGACGCCTACGGAGAAGATGAGCTATGAGGCGGATTACCAGAACTTTAAAAGCCAGAATTCCGACGTAATCGGATGGATTTCTGTGCCCAACACCCGGATTGAATATCCTGTGCTGCGCACCACGGACAATAACTATTACCTTCATTATAACGCGCTGAAGGAACAGTCCAAGTCCGGCGCGATCTTTATGGATTACCGCAATGCCGACTTTGAATCTTCAAAGCATGTGATCATTTATGGCCACAACATGCGAAACGCCACCATGTTCCACGACCTCAACAGCTACAAGCAGAAGGATTTCTTTGAAAACAACCCCGTCATCACCCTGTGGGTGGACGGAGAAAAATATGAGTATGAGATTTTTGCCGCTCACGTGGTGTTGGCGGATATCAATTTTATCCGCACCAAATTCAAGAGCGACGAGGAATTTGTCGATTACTTCAAGGAGTTTAAATCCTACAGCAAGTTCCACAATGACGTAGAAGTGGAAGCGGGTGATCAGGTGCTGACCCTTTCCACCTGCACCTATGAATACGACGACTCCCGCTTCGTGGTGCAGGCTGTCAGAAAACAGTAAACGCGGCACAGCGGAATTTTCAGGAGAACGGTATCCGCCGTTCTCCTGTTTTTGTTTTGGAGCGGAGAAGACAGTGCTCTTTCTTTATACAATACCATTGAAATCGGGTTGGAAGAAAAAGGTTTTAAAGTTTGAACAGACAAGAGACAAAATCAAAATTTATTGCAAATATATTATGGATAAAACATAAATTCGTTATATTTAGATATAAAAATGCAATATTTATATTGACCCGACCCGGTTTTCAGGGTATGCTCAGACACAGCAGCTCTCCTTTTTCCTGCCGGAGAGCAGCACAAAAGACTCACCCGGAGAACGGGAAAACAGAAAGGGGAAAGAACGATGAAAAAACTGATGTCAATCGTGCTCAGCGGCATGCTTGCCGCAGGCACGCTGGCCTCCATGGCTTTTGTCAGCGGGCCCTCCGCCGGCATCCCGACCCAGACGGACGCCTTTTCGGTGAAGGGGCTGAAGGTGACGGACGCCATGGCCGTTACGCAGGGCACCCGCGTGTGGAGCGCGCTGGTGGACAACAGCAAAAAGCCCTTCGCCGCCAACGAGATGATGTACTATGCGCTGGAGGTGGAGGTGAAGAACGCCGCCAAGGACGTCAAACTCAACAGCGCTGTGGGCAATGAATATGCGGTGCTGGTCAGCTCGGAGTCGGCGGATCTTTCGGTCAATACCATGATGGATGTGGTGCTTCAGCATCCCCACGACAACGCACTGGCAAATGTCATGTCCACCACCAACGGCACCACCAAGGCCAACGCCACCAACGCCCTCTCCTATGACAAGGACTCCAACACCCTCACCTTCCGTCTGAAGGTGTGGAATGACGATGCTTCGGCCTCGAACGTCAACGTCGGCAGCGAGCATTTCAACCTTGGCATTAAGGAGGAGAGCTCCGCACCCGCTTCGGCCTCCTTCGTGATCGGCTTCACGGGAATCAACCGCGCAGCCGCCCCCGGCAGTATTACGGCCAGGGTGTCTCCTACTGAGTTCAAATTCAAGGATGGCAAGCTGACTGTGACCCTCAATGGCCGCACGTACCGGATCACCAAAGTGGCCGCCTCCTGGCAGGCCGCCAGCAACACCGCTTCCTGGCCTGCGGGCGTGGCTTCCTCCCTTTCCACGGTGGGTTATCAGATCGAGCTGATGACTTCCACCAGCGACGCGGTCTCCGTCGTCACTCTTGACACGGAAGTGACCAATGCCGATGGCTACGGAGTATCCCTTGGCATGGCAAAGGAAGGCCGTATGATCGTGCGGAACACCTTCAACAACGCTTATGTCTTTGCCGATAACGCCCAGAGCGCCTTCACCGCGGAAGAGCTGAGCCGCTTGGAAACCATGATGAACGATTTTGGCTTCAGCATTGGCTATAACTACAAGCTCCAGGACGCCAATTTTGAGCAGGCGACCACCTATAAGGCCACCTTCGCCGTTGCCTACAACGAAAAGGACAACGAGGCGGACGTGGACGAGCCCACGGAAGAAAAGCCCGACGACGAAATCGACGGCGACATCGAAGAGCTGCCGGATGATGAAACCGACGGGGACGATATTCCCGCCATTGAGGAAGAAGTGCCCAAGACCGGCGATTTCCCCGCGGCCCGCGCCGCCGGCCTGATGGCTGCCGGAGCCGCCGCCCTGACCGGCCTGCTGGCCGCCGTGCTCCTGCGGAGGAAAGAACAGGAGTAAGGGAAAACGGAATCTCTCCGGCAGGAGAGTGAACAGGGAAAACAAAATCAGGAAAGAAGCGCCTGTCAGGCGCTTCTTTTTGCGCAAAAAGGACTGGGGCAAGTCTCAGGAAATGGAAACCGAGAGGGCCCGCGGGAAAAGAGAAAAGCGTGGTTTTATGTGCCGTACAGGATGGAGAAACGCTTTTTGCGAAGGGATCAAAAGGAGGGCGCTCATGTATTACTGCTTCATGAAGATGACGACCGAGATGCCGGGGAGCCAGAGCTTTTGGGGCGGCATCGGCGTACGCCGGAGCTACGAGATGAAGATTCTCGCCGGGAGGAGCCGGAAAAGGCTTCTGGCCCGATACGTCGCTCAGGCGCGAAAGTGGCTGGCAGAGCATCCGGATCGCGACGCTCTGGAACTGACCCCAGAGAAGATCGAGAGCGCGCTGCGGTACGAAAGGGGCGTTCTGGAAAAGGGCAGGGCGAAGGCGAAGCTGGCCGATGTGCTTTACAGGGACGTCACGCCCGTCACGGCGGCAGGAACCCGCTGCACGATCACCACGGAGGAATGCTGGGGGAAGGAATTCTGGCGGCTGGAGGGAGAGATGTGGGAAAAGGCTAAGCTGCCCGCCAATCCGATGGATTTTGACTCCAACAGCATTGAGTCCGCGGAGGCCTTTGAGATGCTGCGGGGCAGCCGGATGGATGAGACCAGCTGCTGGGATCGCAGCGGCTGGCGGCTGCGGTGGAATCTGCGGCAGCGGCCGGGTCTTTTGCGGCAGATCAACCAGGAGCTGAGCCGTATCGCCCATGAGCCCCGACTGGAGGACAGCGACCTCCGGTATTTCGAAGCCATGCACTGAGCCCAGGGAAGCCGGCCGGGCAGGACCGGCTTCGGCGTTCCGTTTCCGAAGGTCGGTGTTCCTCCGGAGCGGAACGCTTTTTTGCGCCCGACGGAGAAAAAAGCGGCGGGAGGGAAAAGAAGCGGGACAGATCAGCCAAAACTCGTTGTACTTTTGCAGTGGTTCGTATTATAATGAGACGATACTGGGGAATGGCGCTTTCGGCGGAAGCGGCGGAAGGCTTTCCCTGAATGCGTGAGATCATGCGGCGCGGAGCCTTTCGGCCTGGGCGGCTGCATTTTCCGTTTTGAACGTTGATCCGAGGAGGAAATATAATATGACTACGTTTGCCAATCGCATGGACGGATTGTCCGGCAGCGCCATCCGTCAGATCCTGGGACTGTGTTCCCGGCCGGGGATGATCTCTCTGGCAGGCGGCAACCCTTCCCCTGAGACCTTTCCCGCCCAGGATGTGGCGGAGATCACCGCCAAGCTGATGGCGGAACAGGGCGGCGCTGTTTTGCAGTACGGCATGACCGCCGGCTGGGTTCCCCTGCAGGAGTCCATTGTGGAGATCGTCGCAAAAAAGGGCATCAAGACCGATCCTTCCCATATCATCATCCTGACCGGCTCCACGCAGGGCATCGAGCTGGCAGCCAAGGTGCTGCTCAACGCAGGAGACGTGATCCTGGTTGAGGACCCCACTTTCCTTGGTGCGCTTCAGACCTTCCGCACCTATCAGGCGGTGCCCGTAGGCGTCGGGATGGACGAAGACGGTATCGACCTTGCGGATTTGGAAGAAAAAATGATCCGCCACAAGGCCAAGGTGCTCTACACCATTCCCACCTTCCAGAACCCCACCGGTCGGACCATGTGCCTGGAAAAGCGCAAAAGGGTGCTGGAACTGGCGAAAAAGCACGACGTCATTATCCTTGAGGACGATCCCTACGGTGATCTGCGCTACGAGGGCGAATTCGTCCCGCAGATCAAGTCCATGGACGACGAGGGCCGCGTAATCCTGCTGGGCACCTTCTCGAAGATCGTGTCCCCCGGCCTGCGGGTGGGCTACGCCGTGGCCGACGCCGAAATTCTTCAGAAGATGAATATTGGCAAGCAGGGCATGGATGTCCATACCAGCAACCTCTCTCAGGCCATCGTAGACGCCTACTGGCGCTCCGGCAAGCTTCCGGGCCATATTCAGGACTGCTGCGACCTGTACCGGGTGCGTAGAGACGCCATGATGGATGCTCTGGCCAAGTACTTCCCCAAGGGTGTGCGCTGGACTCATCCGCAGGGCGGTCTGTTCCTGTGGGTGACGCTGCCGGAAGGTGTGGACGCCATGAAGGCGTTTAACGCCGCTGTGGAGCAGTCCGTGGCCTTTGTACCCGGCGAGCATTTCTACCCGGATCTTTCCGGAAAGAACACCATGCGCCTGAATTTCTCTATGCCTTCTCCCGAAATGATCGGGACGGCTATCGAGCGGCTGGGCGCGATCATTGCCGAACAGCTTGGCTGAGGCCCGTTTCTCCCCTTGGGGACAACGACGCATTTTGACGGGGGCCCCGGCCTTCCCGATCCCATTGACTAAAGGAGAAATACACCTGATGGAAAACGTATTTGACGTGCTCAAGGAGCGCGGATTCATCAAGCAGCTTTCCCACGAGGACGAGATCCGGGAGATGCTCGGAAAAGAACGCGTCACCTTTTACATCGGTTTTGACGCCACGGCGGACAGCCTTCACGTGGGTCACTTTGTGCAGCTGATGGCCATGGCCCACATGCAGCAGCATGGGCACCGGCCCATCGCCCTGCTCGGCGGCGGCACCACCATGATCGGCGATCCCTCCGGCAAGAGCGACATGCGCTCCATGCTCACCCGCGAGCAGATCGACTACAATGCCGAGTGCTTCCGTAAGCAGATGAGCCGTTTTATCAATTTTGACGGCGAAAACGCCATCATCGCCAACAACGCCGATTGGCTGCTCAACATCAACTACGTGGACTTCCTGCGGGAGGTGGGCGTGCATTTTTCCGTCAACCGCATGCTGACGGCCGAATGCTACAAGCAGCGCCTTGAACGGGGCCTGACCTTCATGGAATTCAACTACATGCTGATGCAGTCCTATGATTTCCTGGTGCTCCATGAGCGCTACGGCGCCAAGCTGGAGCTGGGCGGCGACGACCAGTGGAGCAACATCCTCGGCGGCGCCGATCTGATCCGCCGCAAGCTCCAGCATCCGGCCTACGCCATGACCTTCTCCCTTTTGACCACCAGCGAGGGCGTCAAAATGGGTAAGACCGTCAAGGGCGCGCTGTGGCTCGACGAAAACAAGACATCTCCCTACGAGTTCTACCAGTACTGGCGCAACGTCGCCGACGCCGACGTCGGCAAGTGCCTGAGCCTGCTGACCTTCCTCCCCATGGATGAGGTGCGCCGCCTCTCCGCTCTGGAGGGCAGCGAGATCAACGAGGCCAAGAAGGTGCTCGCCTACGAGGTGACCAAGCAGGTGCACGGCCAGGAGAAAGCCGAAGCGGCCCGTCAGGCGACTGAGGCGCTCTTCGGCGGCGCAAAGGACAGCTCCAACATCCCTACCGTCACGGTTTCTGCTGCGGACTTTGAAGCCGATCCCCGCGTGGCGGCCATGCTGGCCCTTTCCGGCCTGACGAAGTCCAAGGGCGAGGCTCGCAAAGTCATCGAAGGCGGCGGCGTGTCCATCGACGACGTCAAGGTGGAGGATACCAACGCCGTTCTGACGGCGGAGCAGCTCAAGGCCGGCGTGATCCTCAGGAAGGGCAAGAAGTCCTTTAAGCGGATCGTTCTGAGCTGAGGAAAAGGACACCCGATCGGAGGAAATCATGCAGGAGGCGTACAACACCGTCCGGCAGGAGAGCGAGATTGAATTCGTCGTCAACAAGTCCCGCTTCATCGGCCGCTGCTGGCCGGTCAAGACCGAACAGGAGGCTCTTTCAAGGCTCGAAGCCATCCGGAAAAAGCACTGGGACGCCACTCATAACTGCTACGCCTACGCCATCGGCGACCGGGCCGAGATCGCCCGCTTTTCCGACGACGGAGAGCCGGGCGGCACGGCGGGCATGCCCATGATGGAGGTTCTCAAACACCGGGAGCTGACCTATGTGCTGGTGATCGCCACCCGCTATTTTGGGGGCGTGCTTCTGGGGGCGGGCGGTCTGGTGCGGGCCTATTCCAAAACGGCGGCGGACGCCTGCGCCGCGGCGGGGCTCGTGAGCATGAAGCGGACGGCCTTCTACGGCCTGACGGTGGATTACCCCCTCTGGGGTCGGGTGGAAAGCTGGCTGCGCAATGGGGGCTATCCCGTTTACGAGCTGGAATTTATGGAAACTGTGCGCGTGACGGCATTGGTTCCGCCTGGGCAGGAGGAAGCCTTTTGTGCCCAATGCGTGGAATTAACCGACGGACGCGTGACGCCCCGCCTCGTCAAGAGCGAATTCTGGGGCTGGGATATTTGAGGGGGAAAGGAAACGACCCCCGGAAGAGCAAACGATACGAACGGGAGCGTACGGGAAGCGTGCGGCTTTCTAAAAAGAGCCGCTTTCCGGCCCTGTACGGCACCCGCTGATTTTAGTTAGGAGGAAACGAAAATGCAGATCATCAGGACGCAGAATCCCAAGGCCAAGCCGGCCGACGAATCCAGGCTGGGTTTCGGCCGCATCTTTACGGATCACATGTTTGTCATGGAAAGCGACAACGGCGTCTGGGGCGAGGGAAAGATCGTGCCCTACGGCCCGCTGCCCATTGATCCGGCTTCGACCGTGCTCCATTACGGTCAGGAGGTCTTTGAGGGCCTGAAGGCCTACAAGGCTGCCGACGGCCGGACCCTGCTGTTCCGCGCCAGGGACAATTTCGCCCGCATGAACGACTCCGCCGACCGCCTGTGCCTGCCCCGGATCGACGTCGACGCCGCCTATGAGGCGCTGTGTGAGCTGCTCAGGATCGAAGAGGCATGGATCCCCAGGAAGAAGGGCACTTCCCTTTACATCCGTCCCAACATGTTCGGCAACGACGCCCGCTTGGGCGTGGATTCCGCCGAGCACTGCATGTTCAACATCATCTGCTCTCCCTCCGGCGCCTACTACGCCCACGGCCTGGCTCCCGTCAAGATCTACGTCGAGCCCAAATACGTGCGTGCGGTGCGCGGGGGCATGGGCTTTGCCAAGACTGGCGGCAACTACGCGGCCTCCCTGCTCGCCGGCGTGGAAGCCCACAAGACCGGCTATGACCAGGTCCTCTGGCTTGACGGCGTGGAGCGCAAATACATCGAAGAGGTGGGCGCGATGAACATGTTCTTCCTCTTTAAGGACGAACTGGTCACTCCCGTGCTCCAGGGTTCTATCCTGCCCGGCATTACCCGCCGCTCCATCCTGCAGCTGGCTGAGGATATGGGCATCAAGGCCAGCGAACGCCGCATATCCATGGAAGAGGTGGCCGAAGGAATCCGCTCCGGTGAGCTGATTGAAGCCTTCGGCTCCGGCACGGCGGCGGTCATCTCCCCTGTGGGCGAATTCTACTGGAACGGCGAGCACCTGCAGGTGGGCGATGGCAACATCGGCCCTGTGTCCCAGAAGTTCTACGATACCCTTACCGGCATCCAGTACGGCGAGATCGAAGATCCTCACGGCTGGGTGACGGTCGTCCGCTAAGGCGGGCATACGAAACGGTTCCGGAGAAACGCTTTTCCTGCTCCCAGGACGTTTGACAGCGGCGGGCAGCGGGAAGGATCGGGAAAGAGCGGTTGAAGGCACTCTGCTTTTTCGCCGCACTTTCATCCGGAATGGTTTCCATCTCACTTCGGAGGTTCTGATATGGTCAAAAACAAAGTTGCCCGGATGGCGTCGCTGCTGATGCTGCTGATGCTGACGGTGGTGTGTCTCGTGCCTGCTGTACTGGCCGAGACCAGCCTGGGCGTTTCTGCAACGGTTACGCCCGAGGCGATGACGGAGGCTGGCAAGGTGAACATCAACATCCGCCTTGCCAACAACGGCTCCGCGATGCTCGAAGACGTCACTATGATCGCCCGAAACATCGACGAAACGCTGGGCAACCTTGAACCGGGGGATAAAAAGGCCTATAACATCACTAATTTCAAGGTGACGGAAGAAGAAGTGGGTTCAGAGGTGACCTTTCTTTTCTACTGGATCGAGAACGGCGAGGAAAAGACCCTGGAATATCCCATCGAGATCAAGAGAAAGACCCTTGAGCCCGCGCTGAAGGCCGAGTGCTCTCTGAGTGCCAACACCGCTGCCGCCGGCGAGGTCATTACGATCACCTATGCGCTGCAAAACACCGGAGAGTTGCCGTTGACAGACGTCACGATCACCGATCCTGTGCTGCCTGCTCCGGTCAGTGTCGGAACCCTTGAGGTGGGTTCGGCCACGGTACGCGTCACACAGGAGATTACACTGCAAAGCACAGTGACCTCTTCCCCCGTGGTTACGGCAAACGCGGAGGGCGTGCCCTTTACGGTGGAGATGAAATCCCAGCAGATCGTGCTCGCCGATGCCAAGCTGGATCTGACGGTTTCCGCCGGTACTCCCACTGCGGAGGGTACACCTTTGACGGTCAGCGTTTCGAACACCGGCAACATGGACTTTATCAGCGTGGCGCTGGTCGATGAGCTGGGGAATGCTGTTACGGCGGCGTTCTCTCTGCCCATGGGCGGCTCCCAGCAGGTGGAGTACGTGGTCAATCCCGCACAAACCCGAAACGTTGCCATTTCGGCCACCGCCACTTACGGTAGCGCCTCGACGCCGCTGGTGGTGACGGCGGAGCCGGTGACGGTGGAGCCGGTCATTCCAAGCGGCGATATTTCCGTTACGCTTTCCGCAAAGCCGGTCAAGAGCCAGTTTGACGAAGCGACAGAGGTGGTCTTCGCCGTCAAGGTGGTCAACAACAGCCCGGTGGAGCTGTATAACCTGGTCATCAGCGAGGAGAATGCCGGCCGCCTCGAAACTCTGAGCGTGGTGGAGATCGGCGCGCAGACGGTCAACGTTCGCCTGTTGGTGGACGAAACGCGGGACGTGGTCTTTACCGCCTCCTTTGAAGACGCGCTGGGCAACAGCTATTCTGCCGTGACGGCGCCGGTGCCCATCGAGATCGGCGCGCAGCTTCCCGAGGAAACCCCGGAGCCGGAAGGAGAAGCCTCTGGCGCAGGAAAATGGCTCACCTGGCTGCTGGTGGTGATCTTTGCGCTGCTGGCGGTCGCCGTGGCCAGCCTGATCTATGTGGCAACGCAGTCCCGCAGGCGCAGGGAGCAGCAGAGAGAGACCGACGAACTGGATCGCATCCTTTCGGTTCCGCCCCAGGGGGAAAAGCAGGAGACCGGCCGCCAGACCCGGCCCCTGCCCCGGCAGCAGGAGCGGTTTGAGGAATACGACCTGTTTGAGCAGCGCAGGGGGAGCACGACGGGCCGCATCCCGCAGCCCCGCAGCACGGCCGTCCGCCGCCCGGAGGAGACGGAAAAGGAACAGGCTGCGCGGACGCAGCAGCCCCGCCGCGAAGGCCGCGGCCCGGTTTTGCGGGACGAGACCGCTGCGCGGGTGATCGAACGCAAGCAGCAGCCTGCAAAGCGTCAGGCGCAGGACGAAGCGCTGTTCGAGCAGGAATTTATGGAAGACGACCAGAGCCCGAAATCCCCGAGGGAGCCGTAAGGAAAAGATATGCCCCGGGCAGTAGGACGCAAGATCGAGCGGAGCGGAAAACGCATCCGCTCGATCTTGCGTCCGAAGTCCGGAGAGGGCCCGGCTGACGGCTGAGAAAGGAGAAACAGCGGCCCGGTTTTGACCGGAGGGTTATCGCCCCTGATGGCCTGTGCATCCTTGTGTGGGGTAAGCGCCGGAAGGCACGGAGCGGCTTCCCGGCTAAAGAAACACGTCAAATGCGGTGGCTGGGGGCATGGCTTTTGCCTGCCGAAAGAACACCAAAGAGGAAAATCCATGGAATTTACCGGTTTTTTCCCTGAAACCTATCAGTTTTTGCTCAGCGTTGCCTTCAACAACGACAAAGCATGGTTTCGGGAGCATAAAGAAGAATTTCAAACGTACGTGCAAGCGCCGTTGCTGGCTCTTGAGAGGCTGTTGGCTCCTGTGGCGCTGAAGCTGGACCCGAATTTTCGGACAGGCCGCTGGGCCGTGTCGAGAATCTATCGGGATACCCGTTTTTCCAAAAATAAAGACCCGCTTCGCGACCATATGTGGATCGGCTACAGGGAGCCGCAGGAGAGAAACAGCGAATGTTTTGGCCTGTATTTTGAGATTACGCCGGTCAGCTTCGGATTTGGCATGGGAATGTACGCCCCAAACGCCGAGCGGATGGAGGCGGTTCGCGGCCGCGCGCTGGCCCGCCCGGCCCGGCTGGAGGCGCTCCTAAAAGCGCCGGATATGGAGCGCTTTACCCTTGAGGGGGAAAGCTACGTCCGCCCCAGGGTGAAGGACGCGCCGGAGGCCCTGCTGCCGCTTTTGAACAAAAAATACTTTTCGTTTGATTATGAGGACGGCGATACGGCCCGCACCTTCCGGCCGGAGTTTGCCAATGAGGTGGCAGAGGGATTTTTGACACTGATGCCGCTGTACCGTTTTCTGAAGGGGCAGGATATGCCCTGAACGGCTGGAAAGCCCCGGAAGAGCAGGCCATTACGAAAGCCCGGAACACAAAAAGCGGAAATTTTCACAAGAGGGAAGAAAGTTCCTTGCGTTTATTTGCATAAACATGTATAATCAAGATAGCTATGGGGAGTGCGCCCGCAGCGCCTCTTAAATATTTCAGGAGGAGAACAATATGAAAAACGAAACCCTGGCGATGAATGCCATCCGCGTTCTGGCGGCAGAAGCGATCCAGAAAGCTAATTCCGGTCATCCCGGTCTGCCTCTGGGCTCTGCTCCCATGGCTTACGAGCTGTGGGCGCATCACATGAACCACAACCCCAAGGATCCCAACTGGATCAATCGCGACCGCTTTATTCTCTCCGCCGGTCATGGCTCGATGCTGCTGTATTCCCTGCTGCACCTGTTTGGCTACGGCCTGACCATTGACGATCTCAAGCAGTTCCGCCAGTGGGGCAGCAAGACCCCCGGCCATCCCGAGTTCGGCCACACGGTCGGCGTCGAAGCCACCAGCGGTCCTCTGGGCCAGGGCATTGCGATGGCTGTCGGTATGGCGATGGCGGAAGCCCATCTGGCAGCCCGCTTCAATACCGCGGCACACGAGATCTTCAACCATTACACCTTCGCTCTGGTGGGCGACGGCTGCCTGATGGAAGGCGTTTCCGGCGAGGCTTCCTCGCTGGCCGGCACGCTGGGCCTGGGCCGTCTGGTGGTTCTGTATGACGATAACGACATCTCCATCGAGGGAAATACCGACTGCGCCTTCAAGGAAGACGTGGGCGCCCGCTATGCCGCCTACGGCTGGCAGGTCATCAAGGTCGCTGACGGCACCGACCGCGCTGCCATCGGCGCCGCGATTGAAGAGGCCAAGGCCGACCTGACCCGTCCCTCCATCATCATCGTGCGAACCCGCATTGCGGAAGGCTCTCCTCTGGCCGGCAGCCACAAGGCGCACGGCGAGCCTCTGGGCGAGGAAAATATCGCCAAGATGAAGGAAAACCTGGGCTGGCCCTCTGCGGAAGCCTTTGATGTTCCGGCAGACGTGTACGCTGACTACGCCGAGCTGACCGAGAAGCTGGCCGCGGCGGAAGTGGTCTGGGAAGAGACCTACGCCGCCTGGAAGGACGCCAACCCCGCGCTGGCCAGGGAGCTGGATGCCTGCTTGAATATGGAGCTGCCGGATCTGCTCAACGACGAAGCCTTCTGGGCCTTCGAGGGCAAGGCAGCCACCCGCGCCACCTCCGGCAAGGTGCTCAACTACATCGCCGGCAAGGTGACCAATCTGTTCGGCGGCTCCGCCGACCTGGCACCTTCCAACAAGAGCGACATGAAGAACACCGGTTACTTCTCCGCGGAAGACGCCACCGGCGGCAACATCCACTTCGGCGTGCGCGAATTCGCCATGGCTGCGGCCAGCAATGGTATCGCCCTGCACGGCGGCCTGCGCGCCTACTGCGCCACCTTCTTCGTCTTCTCTGATTATCTCAAGGGCGCGATCCGCATGAGCGCTCTGATGGGCCTGCCCGTGACCTACATCCTGACCCATGACAGCATCGGCGTCGGCGAAGATGGCCCGACCCATGAGCCCATCGAGCATCTGGCCGCCCTGCGCGCCACGCCCGGCGTCGCGGTGTTCCGCCCGGCCGACGGCAAGGAGACCGCTGCCGCTTACCTGTGCGCTCTGCAGCGCAAGGGTCCGAGCTGCATCGTCGCTACCCGCCAGAACCTGCCCACCTACGAAAAGAGCGGCCCTGCCGCGCTCAAGGGCGGCTACGTCCTCAAGGACTGCGAAGGCACGCCTGAGCTGATCTACATCGCCACCGGCTCCGAAGTGGAGCAGGCCATGGGCGCAGCCGACGAGCTGACCGCCAGGGGCATCAAGGTGCGCGTGGTTTCCATGCCCTGCGTGGAAGTCTTTGAGGAGCAGTCCGCCGAATACAAGGAAAGCGTCCTGCCCACCGCCGTACGCGCCCGCGTGGCCATCGAAGCCGGCGCGACCATGCCCTGGTACAAGTACGTCGGCATGGACGGTGCTGTGATCGGCATCGACCACTTCGGCGCTTCCGCCCCCGCCGGCATCCTTTTCAGGGAATTCGGCTTCACCGTGGAGAACGCCGTGGCCACCGGCCTGAAGGTGCTCGGCAAGTAAGGCTGCATCCCGCGGATACGAAATGATCCTGGCAAACCAGCAAGAGGACCCCTGCAGGAGCAGGGGTCTTTTTTTGCGTGAAAGAAAAAGAGGGATCAAACGGAGCGGACAAACGCCAATGGGACGGATGGACGGCAGGGAAGGCACAGCCGCAGTCCCCGCGAAAAAGGCACGCACCCAAGGGGCGCGCGCCTTTTGAGAGGAGGGAAATTCCGCCCTGGGAAGACCCCAGGTCCCCTCAGCCGTTATCTTTGAGAATAGTCAGTCCGGCGATCCGGCCGGTGGTCAGGCATTCGGAAACGGCATTGCCGCCAAGACGGTTGGAGCCGTGGAAGCCGCCGGTCACTTCGCCGGCGGCATAGAGGCCGGCAATCGCTCTGCCGTCAGCGCGCAGCACGCGGGCTTCGGTGTCTACCTGTACGCCGCCCATGGTATGGTGGACTTTGGGACGGGCAGGAGAAGCGTAATAGGGGCCATGATCTTCAATAGCGGCAGTGGCGTTGAAGATGGAGCGGCCGAAAAGCTCATCCACGCCGGTCTCGCAGGCTTTATTGAACTGTTCGACGGTAGCAATCAGAACGGAGGGCTCAACATTGATCTGTTTGGCTAGGTCTTCAAGGGTATCAGCGCGAAAAACAGTGCCCTCTTCAACGCACTGATCGACGTTGTAGCCCAAATAATTGATGCCATTTTCATCAATACGACTCCCCTGCTGGCTGCTGATGAGATAACACATGCTGCCGGGTTGCTCGAGGATAGCAGAGGCATACACGTCGCGGCGGCTGGTTTCGTTGACGAAGCGCTTGCCTTCGGCGTTGATCGTCAGGCCGCTTTCATCGCCGACGTTGACGCCGGTCAGAGGCAGGAGCTGGATGTATTCCATGCCGGTGAGGCCAGCGCCGATGGCCTCTGCCATGACGATGCCGTCGCCGGTGCAAGCGGGGCTGTTGGTGGTGCCCACATCCTCGCCAAGGTTGGGCCATTTGGTATTGTATTTGACGCGCATTTCAATGTTGGCGCCAAAACCGCCGGTCGCCAGAACGACGCCCTTGCTGGCCTTGAAGAGGTATTCGGTGCCGTCCACAGTGCTGGTGCTTTTGACGGCCGTGACGCGGTTGTTTTCCACCACGAGTTCGTTGGCAGGAGCTTCAAAAACGTATTCGATAGGCAGGGCTTCCTTGTCGGCCGTTTCCTTCAAAACATTGATGAAGCCGATGCCGCTCTTATGCTCGGAAGAAGCCTGAGAGCGCTGCCAAAGAGAACCCTGAATGATCACCGGGCTGGGCTTCCAGGGGAATCCCATGTCGGCGAGCCAAGTATAGGTATCCACTGCGTTGGTGCAGAAGGATTCGATCAGCGCAGGGTCGCCCACATAGTCGCCGCCGTCATAGGTCTGGATCATGTGCAGCCAGATGGAGTCAAAGAGATAGGGGACATTAGAAGCGGCGTATTCATCCAGTTCCCTGGTCAGGTTTTCCTGCCAGCGGGCCATGGTGTCGTTGACGGCAGGCAGTCCGGCATAGCTGCGGGCTTCGTCGATCAGAGGCTGACGCTGAGCTTCAGCGATCTCGCTGTTTTGGCAATTGGGCTGGTAAACGGCGTTGGTGGAACCGCCGGAACGAATAGTGTTGCCGCCGAGCGCAGCGGTCTTTTCCACGACGATGACAGAGGCGCCACCGCGGGCTGCGGAAACGGCTGCCGCCATGCCCGCGCCGCCGCCGCCGATCACGATGACGTCAGCCTCCATTTTGACAGCATCGCCAGCCTGAACAGAGGCGACAGGCACGGCTTTGAGCGCTTCGACGTCGCCGCCAGCTTGCGTCACGCAGGCGGCAATTGCGCTCAGTACGGCTTCGCTGGTGATAGTGGCAGCGGATACTGCGTCGATTCCCAGGGACTGATTCTCCACGACCAGCTTGGGGATGCGTTCGGCAGGCACGTCGCCAATATTGGCGGTTTCAATGTGATCGGTCACTTCGGCGCTGACAATGGCGGTTTCGCTGAAAGTAACTTCTACGGTCAGGGGGCCGTTTCGGCCGTTGACCGTGGCGGTGTAGGTGCCGGGCGTGTAGAGCGCGGCTGCTTCAACGGCGGGCGTTTCGGTGGCCGCTGGCTGGGCAGGCGTCTCAGTGGCGTCAGGCTGCTGGGCGGGGGCGGCACAGGCGCACAGCAGCGTCATCATGACGCACAGGAGCACAGACAAGAGCTTTTGATTGCGGGTCATAGGGATCCTTCCTTTCCTTATGCTGATGGCAGGCAAAATTTTTGCCTGCCATCAGCATAAGGGCTGTAGTTCCTACATGTACAAGATGTTTTCTGAGAAAAAATAACCTGAAAGATGACCTGAAATATTCTGAAACAGGCAGATCAATTGTCATTTTTGCTCAAAAAAAGAACAGAATCGATTAAATTGACGAACGTGTATTCCTAAAGATAATGCAGGATATGGACAAATGGAGGAATTTGCAGAAAATTTGATCTTGTGTTAAGGTGAAGCCGGGAGGAGAAGCATATGAAATATCGAATCGGAGAAATTGCCCAATTGATGGGCGTGAGCGTTGAAGCGGTCCGTTTTTTTGAAAAGCGCGGTCTCGTTACCCCCGAACGGGATGAAGAAAGCGGCCACCGCCTGTTTAGTGCGGTGGATTACAATGTTCTGATGCGGGCACGCGGCTATTCCAAATTTGGGTTTACGCTTTCAGAAGCAGCGATGCTCATAGAAACCTGCGATCTGGAGGATATGGCGCAGCAGTTTGACCGGCAGAGCGGGAGGATCAAAGAACAGATTAGAATGCAGCAGCTGCTTTTGGAATGTATCCAGAGAAGGCGCAAGCATATTGACCGGATCAGCAAAATGGTCGGTCAATGTGTTGTGGAGAAAAGTCCGTCGATGTACGGGATCATCTTTCGGGAAAATCTCAGTATTACGGAAGATAACATCCTGCGCAAAAGGGCGAGGCAATGGGGAGAGTATAAACCCTTTGCAGAGACGCTGCTGAGCTATCCCAAAGAGACGCTCACTGGAAAGGAGGGAATCACCTATCTGCACGGATTGTGCATGATGGAAGAATTTGCGCGGGAATTTGCCGTGACAGAGGCGGAGGGAGTCATTCATTTTTCTGCCCGCCGGGCCGTATTCAGCGTGGAAAGGATCCCTTACGAAGAGACGTGTCCCTGCACGAGGGAGAGCTTTTCCTTCCAGCGGGCGATGGACTTTATCGAAAAAAATCATCTCAAAATCGCCGGCGACAGTTATGGAAGGACGCTGCATACTTCAAAAAAGGGTGGGGAATATGTCCACTATTCCGAGCAGTGGTTCCCAATTGAGGAATGAAAAAAGAGCAGGTATCCATGACACCTGCTTTTTTTCTGCTGAGGGAACAGATTCTGCGAAGATTTGTTTTTAGAAGAGGGCTCTGGTGAAATACCCGTCCTCGCCGAAGGGAAGCTCCTCTTCGCCGAGTACTTCGATATCGCTGCGGCCTTTAAGCTCTTCGAGCATGGACTTGCTGACGATCAGCTCATGAAGATCCAGCGTGTTTTTGGCGATGACCAGGCGGGCGTTTTCTTTGGTGACCAGGCGGTTACAGCAGGCCAGCGCCGTTTCGATGGCGTGGTTGTCATTTTCGCAAATGACGGGGATGAAGCCGCGCTCGAGGAAGCCGGAGGTGATGGTGTTGGTGTAGGTGGGCTCAAGGTCAATTTGCTCGAACATGCGCCTGGTGATGATGTCTGCGATGCCGACGCCGATGGCGTTGTGATGGCTTTCCTTCGTGAGGCTCAGGCAGACAATGCGGTAAATGTGGGGCTTGGGATCGTCCGAAACGTCCCTGAGCACGTAGCGGCCCACGATGTTGGGATCGATGCCGGTACCGCTGATGTTCTTGCCCATCTCGGTCAGAACCAGAGTGTCGATCTCGTCAAAGGGCAGGCTGGGCATGAGGGACTTGGCCTCCCTGAGCAGCTCCTTTTCCCGCTCCATCATGGTCTCGGGCAGCAGCAACTCAATACGGGCGGTGCGGTCCTGGGAGTTTTCCAGGATGGCCAGGCCCATCAGGATGGGCGTTTTTTCGAGGATGATGCGGGCCGAGCGGGGGATGACGTTGGCAAGGCCCCAGGTGCCGCGGCGATGGACTGTGGCGGCGCCCTTTTGTTTTCCAAGGCCGATGACCATCTGCTTGACGACGCCGCTTTCGATCTCGCCGTGGAAATCGGTATGGGGCTTGACGCGGTTGCACATGATGATGCCGTCCATGCCGTAGGCGTTTTTGTCAAAATTGACGGGAGCGCCGTCTTCGGTGTGGCCGATGACTACGGTCTCCATGGAGGAAAGAATGGGGGCGCCCATGGCCTCCTCCGTGATGCCGTAGCCGGCAAGCACTTCGATCTGGCCTTCGGCGGTGGCGCCGCCGTGGCTGCCCATGGCGGGGATAATGAAGGGCTGCGCCCCGGCCTTTTTGATCATGCCGACGATCGCTTTGATCATGCGGGCATAGTTGAAGATGCCGCGGCTGCCGGCAGCCACGGCCACGCGGGAGCCGGGTTTGATCCGGTCGAGGTAGGGGGTCATCTGTTCTTCGATGGCAGCTTCGGGATCTTCCAGATAAGGGATGACCTGCGTCTGACGGATACGGTACATGCGGGGCATCAGGGAATGTTCAAACGTGAGCATAAGCAGAGCACCAGCCTTCTTTGAATTTTGAGCAGGGGAAGAAAAGAAATTTTCTCACGAAAGGGAATACTTGTAAGAGTAGAATTTTTTCTGTATAGTGAAAACATACAGTAGAAAATTTGCTTTGTCAAGGGATTCAGACGGAAACAAATTAAAGCAGAAGAAAAAGAAAACAAATGCAGGCGTTTTAAGCGCCGGATGAAAGACGGACAGAAAAAATCTGGGAGGAAATACGAAAATGAGCAGACCGATTCTTGCGATCACCATGGGAGACCCGGCGGGCGTGGGGCCGGAGGTGACGGTCAAGGCGCTGGGACATGACGAACAATACAAAACATGTGTACCTGTGGTCGTCGGCGACAGCGAAGCCCTGCGCCGGGCGGCAGAGATCTGCGGCGTCAATGCGCAGATCCGCTCCATCAGGGGGCCGGAGGAGGCGAGGGGAGAGGCAGGGGTGATCGACGTAGTGGACCTGGGCCTTCTTAAGCCCGGCGGCTGGGAATACGGCGCAGTCAGCCCCCTTTGCGGCGAAGCGGCTTTCCGCTACGTGGAAAGAGGCATCGCACTGGCGATGGAACAGCGGGTCCATGCCGTGGTGACCGCCCCGCTCAATAAGGCGGCCATGAATCTGGCCGGGCACCATTACGCCGGCCACACGGAGATCTTTGCGGATCTGACCGGAACGAAAGAATACGCCATGATGCTCACCTCGCCCGCGCTGCGGGTCATCCACGCGACGACCCACGTGGCCATGCGCGAGGCCTGTGACCGGGTGACCAAAGAACGGGTGCTGACGGTGATCCGCCTGGCAAAAGAGGCGATGGAGATGCTGGGGATCGAAAAGCCGCGCATTGCTGTGGCCGGGCTCAACGCGCACTGCTCGGAAAACGGCCTGTTTGGCGACGAGGAGAAGAAATGGATCGCACCGGCGGTGGAAGCGGCCAAAGCCGAGGGGATCTGCGCGGATGGCCCCATCCCGCCTGATACGGTCTTTGTCAAGGCCATGGGCGGCATGTATGATATCGTCGTGGCCATGTATCACGACCAGGGCCATATCCCGCTGAAGCTGAGCGGATTCAAAATGGATCCCAGTACTGGGCTTTTTACCTCCATGAGCGGCGTCAACACCACGGTGGGCCTGCCGATCATCCGGACCTCGGTCGATCACGGCACAGCCTTTGACCGGGCGGGCAGGGGGACGGCAAACGAAGAGAGCATGATGGACGCCATGGAGATGGCAGTGACCATGGCGGCGCACAAATTTTCCCTGAACTGAAACACGCAGCAATGCGGCAGACAAAAAGGAGGAGGGCGCAATGCTTGAGCTGCTGGTGATCGCAGATGACTTTACCGGCGCGCTGGATACCGGCGTGCAGCTGGCGAAGCAGGGGTTCGTCACGGAGGTGCGTTCCGGCGCGCCTGGGGACGGGGCCCTGGAACGGGAAAGACGCACGCAGGTGCTGGTGGCGGACACCCAGAGCCGCCATCTGTCCCCAGAGCAGGCGAATGAAATCGTGCGGGCATGGGCGGAAGCGGCGGAAAAAGCGGCCGTTCCGCTGCTCTATAAAAAGACCGATTCCACTTTGCGGGGCAATGTGGGTGCGGAGCTTCAGGGGGCGCTGGAAGGGGCGGGCCGGAAAAAGCTGCTGTTCGTCCCCGCTTACCCCAGGCTGGGCCGGACGGTCAAAGAGGGGGTCGCCTATTTGAACGGTGTTCCTCTTGCAGAGACCCCCATCGCACACGATCCTTTCACACCGGTTACAAGCAGTTCCGTCCGGGAAGTGCTTTGCGGGCAGACCGGCCTACCCGTCCGCTGCGCAGGCCCGCAGGAGGCGGGGGAGGCCCTTGCGGCCATGGAGGAGGGTATCCTTTGCATCGACGCCTGGGAAGACGGGCAGATGGAAGCCATCGCAAAGCAGATCGAATCCGCTGGCAGAAAGATCGTCCTTGCAGGCTGCGCGGGCTTTGCCGAGTTCCTGCCGCCCATGCTGGGCGCGCCACAGATGGCTCCCCCCGCTCCCGTGCGGGCAAAGACCATGCTGGTGGTCTGCGGGAGCGTCAACGCCGTGTCCCTTGAACAGGCAGACGCGGCGGAGAAAGCGGGATATGCTTCGCTGCTTCTCGATGCGGAGCAGGTGCTTTCCAAAGACTACGCTCAAAGCGAAGCGGGAAAGGGATTCTGCCGCCGGGCGGCGGAGCTTCTTCGCAGCCGGGGATGTCTGATCCTGCGGACGGTGAAGGATCCCGGCGGTGTGGAGGCGACCCGCGCCCGGGCGAAGGACATGGGACTGGAAACCAGGGGGCTGCACCTTATTGTGGCGCAGAATTTGGGCGCGCTGGCAGCGGGCATCCTCAGGGAGCAGTCCGCCGGCGTGGTGACGGTTTTTGGCGGAGACACCTTTTATGCGCTGGTCCGGGAGCTGGGCGGCGGCGCCATCGCTCCCGAGCGGGAAGTGGCCCCCGGCACGGTGCAGTCTGCCCTGCAGACAGAAAACGGGCGGCAGACCGTCCTTTCCAAGGCCGGCGGCTTCGGCGGGCGGGAAGCGCTGACGGAGCTTTGCCGGACGTATCTTGAGGAACGGCGATGAGCACGCAGCGGGAAGAGAGCCTCTGCACCGGCTGCGCCATGAGCTGCCTGCTGACCGTGGAGCGGACGGAAACAGGGCCGGCGGTCAGCGGGGGCGCATGCCCAAAGGGAAGGCTGCTTTTGGAGGAACGGGAAAAGCGGCGCCGGGACGGCACGCCCGATCTCAAGGCGCTCTTTCTTCAAAAACTGGGAAAAGATTGAGAGTAAAAAAACAACTTTACAATCAAGACGATTCGCAGTAAAATAACTATATGACGTTTAAACACAGAAAATTGTGCAATAAAGATCATATTTTTAATTCAATCTGAAAAATTCATCTATCTTTTTCAAAATATCAGAAAAATCAAACAACTTCTGATTGGAGCATGAATCCTCTTTTGCGGCATCCGCAAATTCACATCCCGCCATACACACAACAAAAAGGAGAGACGTGACATGTTCGAAAAGTATTACGATGATTCCTGGCTGACGACAAACCGCTGGGGCCAGTGGGGCGAAAACGACGAAAAGGGCGCCATGAATGAAATGACTCCCGAACTGGTCATGAAGGCTCTGTCCCTGATCAAAAAGGGCAAGGTGTACGACCTGGAGACCGAGCGCTTCAAAGGCATGCCCATCTGGGCCGGCCATTGCGGCTTCGATATTATGGCTTATGCTTCTCCCTCCGGTCGCAGGAACATGATCAACAGCAATTATGATCCTTCCTTCAACTGGACCGCTCCCGGCGGCATGCTCGATCCCAACGGTACCGACCATTATGAGATGGGCCTGAACACTGAGATCGTCGTGGCGCCCCTCCATCTGGGCACCCATATTGATGCGTTCTGCCATTGGACCACCGGCGACAACGATCATTGGTACAACGGCTTTACCGCCGACAAGTACTGCACAAACTTTGGCCCCGTCCGTGCCGACGCTTCCAAGATCCCCCCGATCGTCCTGCGCGGCGTTCTGCTGGACATCGCCGGCTACAAGGGCCTTGACCACCTGCCGGATAACTATATCATCACCGCGGAAGACTGCGACGGATGCGCCAAGTGGGAAGGCGTGGAGCTTAAGCCCGGCGACGCCGTGCTGCTGCGCACCGGCCAGAAGTGGCCCGCATGCGACACCGCTGTCAGCGCTGGCCTGAGCGTCAACTGCGCCCGTTACCTGGTGGAAGGCCACGGCGCTCTGCTCGTCGCCGACGACCAGGCTTCCATCGAAGGCTTCAACGCCGACGGCAGCTCTTCCTGGCCGAATCATCCCCAGCCCGTCCATCATTACCTGCTCATTCAGCAGGCTGTGCACATCCTCGAGTTCGCTCAGCTGGACGAACTGGCAGCCGACAAGGTCTACGAGTTCTGCTTCGTCTGCACGCCCAGCAAGATCCGCTCCTCCACGGGCATGTTCGTCCGTCCCATCGCGATCGTGTAAGGCTTTTCCTCCATCCGGAGTATTTCAGGCTCCCGTCCGGCAAAGGGCGGGAGCCTTTTTATGACCGGCGGTAAATAGGAACTATGAGTGGCAGAATTTCGTCACAAATCGACATCTTCTATTGATTTCCGCAGGAAAATCACGTATCATCGAAACAGAAAAAGCATAGAGGAAACGGACGGACTTTTCAGCGGACGGATGATCCATTGAATCATTCGGACGGAAAACGCAGCCGGGAAGGAGAAAAACAGAGAATGAAACGTGGGATTGCATGGATCGCATGCTGTGCGCTGCTCTTGTGCGCGCTGTTGATGCCTGCCGGGGCCCTGGCGGATTTTGGCAGCTTTGCCGGCGACAGCGACTATGGCTCCTCCAGCGACTGGGGAAGTTCCTCCTGGGATAGCGGAAGCTCTTGGGATGACGACTATGATTCGGGCTATTCGTCCGGCGTCGTGATCTTTGGCGGCGGCGGGGGAGGAGGCGGATTCGGCATGCTGGTCGTGCTGGCGCTCCTCATCGTGGTGTTTGTCGTGATGAAGAACAGGAGAAGGAGCGGCAGCCAGCCTGTTCAAAACGCTGGGGCGGCCCGGACAGACGCTTTCAGGCTCAGGCCGATGGAGGAATATTCCGCCGAGGATCCCGGCTTTGACGGCGCGGCCTTGCAGGAAAAGCTGTCCAATCTGTATGTGCAGATGCAGAACGCCTGGCAGGATAAGGATATTGAGCCCATTCGTCCTTACCTGACGGACGCGCTTTACGCACAGATGGACCGCCAGCTTGACGCCATGCGCAAGGCGGGGCGCACCAACTTTATCGAGCGGATCGCCGTGCTGGGCGTGGAGCTTCGCGGCTGGTATCAAAGCGGCGATAACGACCGCGTTGTCGCTTCCATCCGTACCCGCATCGTGGATTATACGGTGGAGGACGCCAGCGGCACGGTGGTCAGCGGTGACCGGAATCGTGAGCTTTTTATGGAATACGAGTGGACGCTGATCCGTCCGCAGGGCCAGAAAACCGGCGAAGCGGCGCCCATGCAGAGCGTCCATTGCCCGTCCTGCGGCGCACCGCTGTCTATCAATCACAGCGCCAAATGCCCTTATTGCGACAGTGTGGTGACGCTCAACGAGCACGACTGGGTTATCTATGAGATCAAGGGGATCGCGCAGCGCAGTGCGAACTGACCGGACAGGAGATACAGGGGACACGAGGGGAAAAAGGCGGAAGGAGGTTCTTCCGGCATCTTCACCCCCAAAAGGTTACGGAAAATAAAATGAGACGGGGAGGAATACCATGGGACTTTTGAAGGCGGGCATTGGAGCGCTCAGCGGTGTGCTGGCAGATCAGTGGCGTGAGTATATTTACTGTGATTCGCTGGATGCGAATACTCTTGCGGCAAAAGGGCAAAAACGGATTTCTGGCCGCAGCTCTAACACCAAGGGCAGCGAGAACATCATCAGCAACGGCTCCATCATCGCCGTCAACGACGGCCAGTGCATGATGATCGTCGAGCAAGGCAGGGTGGTGGAATTCTGCGCCGAAGCGGGCGAATTCGTCTGGGACAGCTCCACGGAACCGACGATCTTCTATGGCGGTCTGGGCCAGGGAATCAAGGACTCCTGGAAGACGTTCAAAAAGCGCTTCACCATGGGCGGTGATACCGGCAAGGATCAACGGGTCTACTATTTCAACACCAAGGAGATCATCGGCAACAAATACGGTACGGCCAATCCCGTGCCCTTCCGCGTGGTGGATCAGAACATTGGTCTGGACATGGATATTGGGATCCGCTGCTTTGGCGAGTATTCCTACCGGATCAGCGACCCGATGCTCTTTTATGCCAATGTCTGCGGCAACGTTGCGGACAGGTACGCCCGCAGCGAGATCGATAGCCAGCTCAAAACGGAGCTTTTGACGGCATTGCAGCCTGCCTTTGCCAGGATATCGGAGATGGGCGTGCGCTATTCTGCTTTGCCGGGGCATACTGCTGAGATTGCCAACGCGCTCAATGAGGTTCTTTCCGGCCAGTGGTCGAAGCTGCGCGGCGTGGAGGTGGTGGCCTTTGGCGTCAGCTCTGTCTCCGCCAATCCGGAGGATGAAAACACCATCAAGGAGCTGCAAAAGAGCGCTGTTTTCCGCAATCCCAACATGGCGGCGGCCCATCTTGTGGGGGCGCAGGCGGAGGCAATGAAGGCCGCCGCGGCCAACGAAAACGCCGGCCCCGTGATGGCCTTTGCAGGGCTGAACATGGCGCAGCAGGCTGGCGGCGCCAGCGCGCAGAACCTCTTCCAGATGGGCCAGCAGCAGGTCGCCCCGCCGGAGGCGGGAAGCTGGACCTGTGCCTGCGGCGCGGTCAGCACCGGCAAATTCTGCGCCCAGTGCGGCGCCAAGAAGCCGGAGCCCAACCCTGCAGCCCCTGCAGCCGCTGTGTGGAAATGCGCTTGCGGCATGGAAAACACCGGCAAATTCTGCTCGGAATGCGGTCAGCCCAGGCCTGCGCAGCCTGAGGGCTGGATCTGCGCTTGCGGCGCGGTCAACAAAGGAAAGTTCTGTCCGCAATGCGGCGCCAAGAAGCCGGCAGATGAGCCGCTGTACCGCTGCGACAAGTGCGGCTGGGAGCCGGAAGACCCCAGGCATCCGCCGAAATTCTGCCCGGAGTGCGGCGATCCGTTTGACGAAAGCGACGCGCAGAAATAAAGGGAAGCCGGGCGGGTAGTGAAAGCGCATCGCGGCAGAGCGAAAAATATCAGTCTGATTGGAACAGAATATAAAAATACGCGGCTGGAGAAGAGGATTTTTCCAGCCGCGTATTTTTTACAGGGCTTTGGGCGGGGGAATTTCCAAGCTACCGAAGCAGCGTAAACAGTCCCGCCAGGATCAGCAGAACGCCGCCGATCCTCTGAGTTCGGAGCGTCAGGGTGGAAGGAGCTTCTTCGCTGCGGCGGCCCCTGGAGGAAAGGTGCCAGGCGATCTGAGGAAACACGGCGCACAGAAGCCCCAGAACGATCAGAAGAATGGAGATGACTGGGGAAACAGCGGTCTCGCTTTGGGTGGGGTCGCCTTTTTGAATAAAGGCAACGAGCAGATCTTCCGGCAGGTAGCCCAGTTCCTGCGCAGAGGAAAAGGCAGGAGCATCCGACGGGCAGCTCCAGGAGCTGCCGCTTTCGCTGTGGGTATAGACATAACCGTTGGGATAGGTGATGGAGATGGTTCTGGCGCCGGCGCTGTAATGATAGCGGTCGCCGCCGTAAATGATGGCGTCCTCGTCAGGCAGAAGCTGCGCTTCCTTTCCGTGGATGACCAGTGTTTGATTTCCCATCACGGAGCAGCTGCAGAGCAGCAGCATCAGCAGACCCAAGGCCAACAGGGTAGAAAATTGTTTCATGATTAGGGTTCCTTTTTCGAAAGTTCGATATGCCCGATAAAATCATTATATCATTCGCGGCCAAAGAAGGACAGACCTGGAAAAAGGAGAGTACATTTTACTTTTGCTGCATTACAGGCGTTTTGAAAAAATTAAGTGAGAGAAAATTTTAAAACCTGTAAATTTTTTGAACAGGATGCAGACAGATAGAGGCTGTGACTGATTTGTGACCTAAATATGATAAAAGCTAGTTACCAACATAGGAATTACAGACCACGACAATTCAGCGAGGAGGCAGTATTGATGAAAAAGGCAATGCGTTGGATCACATTTCTGCTGGCTGCGGTCCTTATTCTGTCGACGACGGCAATGGGCGCGCTGGCGGAAGGAAAAAACCTTACGGTGGACGCTGCTGCTGAGGTAGTGGAGGGCGCTGTCTATCAGGACATTCAAAGTGCCATCAATTACATCGACGGACAGCAGGATAAAACCGGCTGGACCATTACGGTGAAGGCGGGAAGCTACAGCCGTTTCACGGTGCTCAGCGGCCTGGACGGGCTGACTGTGCAGGCGGCGCTTGGTGAGACCGTGACCGTCAGCACCATGGACGGCAGCGCCGCTCCTGCGCCCGTCAGCGGGGGCTATCCCGAAACCGGCGGCATCGCCGTGCGCGATGCGGACAATGTCGTGCTCGATGGCCTGAACATCACGATGGGCTCTTTGAGCACGCCCTGGTATGCGGCAGGTGTTTCTACCTTTAACGAGTCGGTGAAAGGCGACAATCTGACTGTTCGCAATTGTACCTTTACCGGCAATGGTTCTACCAAGTACGGCCTGTTTATCAATTCCGGCGTATCGAGCTTCGCCGTGCAGAACTGCCGCTTCAGCGGCGTTTCCGACGCGATTGAAATCATGTGCGACGGCACTGCGGTCGGTACAGTCAGCGTAACCGGCTGCACCTTCACCGGCTGCTCTTTTGCCGTACATGGTTATTACGGCGGGACAAACGGCGGCGTATTCACCTTTAGCAACAATGTCGTTGCCGGAACGGATAGCCTGCGCAGCAAGGTGATCCTTCAGGATCAGGTCAACACAGGCGCCCTGAAGGCCAACGTGACCGGAAACAGCTTCACCAACGCTGTGGTCGGCCTGGTGAACCTGCGTGAGGCCGGCGAGACGGTCTCCGACGTCCTTTCCAGCAATCAGATGGGTAAGAGCAGCTACTATGTGGAGGCCGTTGAGCCCGGAACCATCGACTTCTATTCTTCCTATCAGGCTCCTGCCGGCGGCGCAGGGCGCTGGGTTCTGACCAGCATTGACGATCTTGAAGTGGGCTGGGGCAATAATCCTGCCGGCACGGTGGAATATGTCAAAGCTCAGATCGAAAAGGCCAATGCGGAGGGTTCCCGTGTGCTCAATATCACCGGCATTGAAAGCGGCGAGCTGATTAAGACCTTCACCTGGTTCAAAGACGCCATTTATTGGGAAACTATCGATGCGGGTAACCTGACCGTTGCGAAGAATGTCACCGGTAACAGCGGCGATCAGAAGTATCCCTTTGCCTTTGAAGTGCGCATTGACGGCCTGAATGGCACGTACGGAGGCATGACCTTTGTGGATGGCGTTGCAGCATTCACCCTGAGCCATGGTCAGAGCATCACCGCCACGGGCATTCCCGCAGGGCTTGCGTACACCGTGACGGAGACCGATGCAGCCGGACACATCTCTTCTGCTGTGGGCGCAGCCGGCGTTATCGTCAAGGACATGACCGCCAGCGCTGTTTTCACGAACAGCCGCAACGAAGTGGCTCCTAATATCCCTACGCCCACGCCTGATCCCGTGATCCCCACGCCGGAACCGGTCGAAGAGATCCCCGAGGATGACATCCCTGTGACGGAGCCCGGCGAAGAGGATGCGCCGGAGGAGATTGAAGAGATCGAGGAGGATATCCCCGCAGACGAAGTGCCAAAGACCGGCGATCCCGGCGCCTCTGCGCTGTGCATTGCGGCGCTGATCCTCGTTGGACTGATGGCTGCTCTGGCTGTGGAGCGCAGGCTGCACGCTAGACAACGCTAATCCGGATAGCGATCCTGAATCAAACTTCTCTCTGACAGAAAAAGGACGGCAGGAATGACCTGCTGTCCTTTTTGCTGCCCGGAAGGGCTGGAAAATCGCGGACAGGGGAGGACTGCTCCTCTGTCCGGAGGGGAAGGAAGGGGAGGCTGGCTTGAGAGGGGAGCCGAAAAAGAGAAGCCCTGGGACAACGCTTGTTGGGGAAGCAGGAAAATTTGACCGGAAAGAAGCTCCTCTGCGGGCTGCCTGATACATGCGGGCTGCCTGATACACAAAAACGGCACTATGGCGCAGTAAGCAGAGAAGAGCATAAAAGGCCGGCGCTTTGAAAGTGCCGGCCTTTGCGGAAAATGCGGAAATTGAAGGTTGCCGCAGCTTAGTCCAGTTTGAGCAGCTTCTTGATGTTGCCGCACAGCAGCTTTTCGAGACGTTCCTTGCTCACGCCCATGTCGTACAGGGGCTGGAGGTTCTCGGCGAAGCGGTGCGTGCGCAGAGGGTTGGCATCCGTGCCGAAGAGAATGCGGTCGTCGGTACGCATCCAGTCAAAGGTGGCCGGTCCAAGCTGCGGGAAGAGTTTGACCCACTTGGAGAACACGATAACGGTGTCCATGTACACGTTCTTGTGCTTGGCGACCAGCACCGGATCATCCCCGAAGGGATTGCCGTGGGCGATGATGAACTTGGCTTCCGGATAGCGGATGGCCAGATCATCGATGGGAGCGGAGCTGCTGTAAGCCATGCGGGCGGAATGAGAGTAAATGGGGCCCGTGTGGATTAGGATGGGCAGATCCATGTCGATGCAGGTCTCGATGACCGGCCCGATGCGGGGATCTTCCATGGAGAAGTTCTGGAGCGGGGGATGGAGTTTGAGACCCTTGAGACCCCAGGTCTCCACGGCACGGCGCAGCTCGTCGCTGGCGCCCTCTTCAGTGGGAATCACGCAGGCGTAGGCCATGAAGCGGTCGGGATATTCCTTGACCAGCTGGCCGACGAATTCGTTATCAGAACGACCCAGATCGCCGCCGGGGACGATGGGCTGGATGATGGCCATATCGATGTGGTTTTCATCCATGGCGTTCAACAGGGTCTTGACTTCACCGTGGCCTTCACGGATATGAATATGGGAGTCAATAATCATGAGTGTACACCTCTCCTGGATTAGATTTAGTGACAGCCCTGTCCGGAGCCGGAAATGCTTCACAGATCCGAACGGGAGCGGGCAAAACAAGGGGTAGAAAAGGAATTATTTTGAGGCTTCCTGGGCCTTGTCCTCAGCCGCCAGTTGAATCAGGTAATAGAGGAAGGCGGAGCAGGACATTTCGTTTTCGCGCATGCCCTTGATGGTCATCCATTCGTCGGGCGCATGGATACGGCCGGACTGACCGAGGCCGTAGGAGACGTAGGGAATGCCAATGGGAGGTTTGGTGAAGCGATGTCCGGGGCCGGTGCCGGGGAAGATGGGCCACGGAGCGCCGCCCGGATAACCAGAGGCGTCCATCGCCGCCAGCGCAGCGCGCACGCCCAGGCTCTTGGGATCGTCCTTAGACCACGGAACCGCCTGGCGGACGGTGATTTTGATGTCGTCGTAGCCGTGCTTGTGCAGGTGTGCCTTGAAGCGCTCAAGGGTTTTTTCGGGGGTCATCGGGGGCACGAGGCGGATGTCGATCTTGCAGCAGGCCTTGTGGGGCAGGATGGTCTTGGTGGCAGGGCCGGTATAGCCAGCCCAGATGCCGTCGATGTTCAGCGTGGGCTTCCACAGCAGGCTGCGCATCGCTTCGCCGCCGTGGAGGTCATACATGAACTTGTCGGCCGTCAGGCGCTTTTCCAGATACATCTTCTCGTCAAAGACCTCGATCATGCGCTCAGTGAGCTCCTCGTCCTCTGCGGGAAGGGGCTCAAGATCGTCGTAGAAGCCATCGATGAGGATGTTGTCGTTTTCGTCGCGCATGGTGGCCAAAGCGTTGACCAGACGCCAGACGGGGCTCGAGACCCACGCGGCGTTCATGCTGTGCAGGTCGACGTCCTTCGGGCCGCCCCATTCGCCGCCGGTGCATTCAAGATCCATGTACAGCACGCCCTTGTTGCCCAGGATGGAGAAGGGCTTGCCCTCTTCGTCCTGACGGGTGCCGTTGAGGAACACCGCGTCGAGCTGAGCCAGCTCTTCGGCATGCACCTTGGTGTATTCGACCAGGCTCTCGCTGCCCATTTCCTCTTCGCCTTCTACGACGAACAGGATGTTGACCGGCATGTAGCCCAGGATCTTTTTGATGCATTCCACCGCGTTGAGGAAGCAGACCAGCGGGCCCTTGGAGTTGGTGACGCCGCGGGCGACCATGCAGGTGCCGTAGGGAGGATATTCCTTGATCGTACCGGCAAAGGGCTCTACCGTCCAGTCCTCAATGGGCTCGGCAGGCTGCACGTCGTACATGCCGTACATCATGATGCTGGGCGCATCGGGCACGTCGGCCTTGAGCCGGCCCACAACGACGGGGCTGTGGACGTAATGCTCCAAATGGATGTCCTCGCAGCCGATCTCTGCCAGCAGCTCCATCACGATCTGGGCGCATTCGGCAATGCCCTCGCCGGTGCCGGCGATGCTGGGCTGGCGGACGATCTTCAGGATGCGCTGAAGATGCTCGTTTTCTTCGTAGGGCTTGTCATAGTAGGAGTTGATGAGGTCGTAGACCTTCTGCAGCCATTCGCGTTTTTCCATAGCTTCCTCCTGGAAATTTTGTTGGAAAACTTCTGCCCGCCGAAAAAGTCGCGCTCCTCTCCGCGGCAGGGCAGCGCAGCGCGGCTTTCGGGCAGAAGCTTATTTCAGATGAGAATTGAACCAGTTGGTGATCTCCACGAGGCGGTTGATCCGGTTGAAGGGCTTGCCGCTGCGGCTGAGCTCATGGTTCTCGTTCTTGAACATGCAGATGCGGGTCTCGCAGCCATGATACTTCAGCGCATAATACATCTGCACGCCCTCGGAGATGGGGCAGCGATAGTCCTCTTCCGCGTGGATGAAGAGCGTGGGGGTCGTGCACTTGTCGGCATACTTGAGGGGAGAGTGATCCCAGTAGCGGGCTACGTCCATCCAGGGGGTGGTGTCAAACTGCCAGACCGGGAAGCGGTAGCTGGTGTCCGACGTGCCGAACATGGAGACGTAGTTTGCAATGCCGCGCTGGGAGACCGCGCAGCGGAAACGGTTGGTATGGCCGATGACCCAGTTAGTCATGAAACCGCCGTAGCTGCCGCCGCCAACGCCGATGTGCTCCGGGTCGATCTGGGGGAATTTCTCCAGGCAGGCATCCGTGAATTTCATGATGTCGGAGTAGTCCTCGTAGCCGTACTTGCCGATGATGTCCGCAAAGTCGTTGTCGTAGCCGTCGGAGCCGCGAGGGTTGCAGTACCACACGAAATAGCCCATGTTGGCATACAGCTGCAATTCATGATAAAAGACCGGGCCGAAGTCCAGCTTGTGACCGCCATGGATATAGAGGATGCCGGGATATTTTTTGTCCGGGTCGTAGCCCACGGGCTTGATGACGTAGCCCTCGATGGTGACGCCGTCGTTGACGCAGGAGAGGTACTCCGGCATGCTGAGGGTGCGCTCGGTCTGCACCCATTCGTTGAAGCCGGTCAGGCGGGTCTCCACACCGTCCCTGAGGGAGTAGAGCTCCTGCAGGCGGTTGCCGCGCAGGGCCACCATGATGATCTCATCGCCGCACAGGGCAAAACCATCCACAGAGCCGTCCGCCGTGGTGAGCTGCTCAAACTGGCCCTCGAGACTCACGCGCTTGATGTGAGCGTTGCCGCCCACGGTGGCGGTGTAGTAAATATGGCCTTCGTCGCAGCCGAACTCGGGGCTGCCGCCGTAACGGCAGTCGCTGCCGACGGCGCCGCGGGCGCTCAGCTCGTTTTCGGCAAAGCACTTTTCCTTGCCCTCGGCCTCGTCGATGTAATAGAACCAGTCGTTTTCCTGATAGCCGTAGCGGTCGCCGTAGGCGCCCATAAACACCGGCAGATCGCCCATGAAATCGCAATAGTGCATGCGGTAGGGCTCTTCGGCTACGTAGTCATGCAGTACGCCGGTATCCACGTCGTAGATGCACATGCCGGACTGGTCAAAGCGCTTCTGCTCCGGCTTGCGGAAGTGACGGGCGCTGTAGATGATGCGGCCGTTTTTGACGTTCAGGAACTCGATGTTCTGCGTCGGCTCGGTGACGGGCTTCATCTCGCCGGTGCTGCGGGTGTAAACGTACAGGCGGGAGCGGATGCCGTTGTGGAAGCCGAGGCCGTTGTGGCGGAAGGGTAGTTCGTCCGCAGCGGAATAGCTTTCGCTCATGGCCTTCTTGCGGGCAAGATAAGCGTCCCGCTCCTCAAGAGGCAGGGAATGGGGATCGGGAAAATCGATGTTATAATCGGCGACTATGGCGAAACGATCCGCGTCAATGGGCAGGATTTTCGTCACCGTTGCGGGAATGCGCATGTATTCCTGCGCTTCTCCGCCCTTGAGAGACAACGCATAGTAGCAGGTCCACGGCTCGCCCAGCTCCACGCGCTTTTGCAGCTGAACATCCCGCAGGGAGGGGAACAGCAGCGTTTCGCTATCCAGCCAGCAGACAGTCCTTTCCTTGCCCAGGCCGGTCATTCGGGTAGTCTTGCGGGTCGCGCGGTCAAACAGATAGATATGGGACTGATAGCCGTTGTTGGCCTCGTCGCACTGGGTGACGACGAAGGCGCATTTGCTCTTGTCCGGCGAAGCAGTGAGTGCGGACAGATACTGATAATCCAGGAAATCCTTCAGAGCAAGTTCTTTCATCGTATTCTCCTCTTGATCGGCTGATACTATCGGCTCTGTGCGGCGCCGTCAGTCGCACAGATGGCAGGCGGCAAAATGACCGGATTCGATCTCGCGCAGCTGCGGTTCATCTTCGGCACAGCGGGCTGTGGCGTAGGGGCAGCGGGTATGGAAACGGCAGCCCTTGGGCGGATCCTTGGGGCTGGGAATGTCGCCCTTGAGCAGGATGCGCTCGCGCTTGACGGTAGGATCCGGGATCGGGATGGCGGAAAGCAGCGCCTTGGTGTAGGGATGCTGCGGGTTTTCAAAAATGCGCTCGGAGGGAGCGGTCTCTACCACGCGACCGAGGTACATCACGCAGACTCGGTCGGATACGTGGCGGATGACGTTCAGGGCGTGGGAAATGAAGATAAAGGTCAGATCCATCTTATCCTGGAGCTTGCGCAGCAGGTTCAGAATCTGAGACTGGATGGACACGTCCAGCGCGGAAACCGGCTCGTCGCACAGGATCAGCTTGGGCCTGAGCACCAAGCTGCGGGCGATGCTGATGCGCTGGCGCTGGCCGCCGGAAAATTCATGGGGATACCGCTCGGCATAGCTGCGGTCAAGGCCCACGACGTCGAGCGTGCGGTACACTTCCTCACGGCGCTCCGCGGCGTCGCTCATGCCGTGCACCAGCAGGGGCTCGGCGATGATGTCTCCGATTTTCATGCGGGGGTCGAGGGAAGAGTAGGGATCCTGAAAAATCATCTGCAATTCCTTACGCATGGGCCGCAGCTCGGATTTTTTGAGCGCCAGCACATCTTTGCCGTCAAAGAGGACGGAGCCGGAGGTGGCGGGCTCGATGCGCATGATGGTGCGGGCGAGGGTGCTTTTACCGCAGCCGGATTCGCCCACAAGCCCCAGCGTTTCGCCCTTGTAAACGTCAAGGGACACGTCGTCCACCGCGTGGACATATCCCTGCAGGCGGGAAAGAGCGCCGCCGTATACGGGGAAATAGGTTTTAAGATGCTGTACCTGAAGCAGCGGTGCGCCGGTATACAGTTCGCTTTTTTTATTCTGAGTCATTCCTGTTCCTCCGTCGTCGGGACGCACTGGGCGCAGATACGATGGCAGGCCACCCTGCGGCCTTCACCGACGGTGACGAGCGCAGGAACCTCTTCCTTACAGATGTCCATGCATTCGGGACACCTGGGATGGAAGCGGCAGCCCTTGGGATAGTTGGCAAGACTGGGAACCTGGCCCTGGATGACGTCCAGCTCGCCCTGAGCCTGGTCCACGCGGGGAATGCACTTGAGCAGGCCCTTGGTGTAGGGATGCAGAGGATTGGCGTACAGGTCGGCGCAGGGCGCTTCTTCCACGATCCGGCCGGCGTACATGACGATAACGCGCTGCGCGATATCGGCCACCACGCCCAGGTCATGGGTGATGAAGATAACGGTCATGCCGCGCTCTTCCTTGTTTTTCTTGATAATGTCAAGGATCTGCGCCTGAATGGTCACGTCGAGGGCCGTGGTGGGCTCGTCGGCGATGAGCATTTTGGGATTACAGGAGAACGCCATGGCGATCATGACGCGCTGGCGCATGCCGCCGGAAAGCTGATGGGGGAAGGAGTTGGCGCAGCGCTCCGGATCCGGGACGCCGACCATGGACAGCATCTCAATCGCTTTTTTCCAGGCGGTCTTTTTGTCGTAGTTTTCGTGAATGCACAGGGCTTCCGAAATCTGAGCGCCAATCTTATGAACAGGATTAAGCGCCGTCATGGGCTCCTGGAAAATCATGGCGATTTCCTTGCCGCGCAGCTTACCCATCTGCTTGGAGGTTTTTTTAAGGATATCTTCCCCTTCAAAAAGAATCTCGCCGCCGGCGTAAATGCCCGGAGGAGTCGCCACCAGCTTCATGATCGAAAGGGAAGTGACGCTTTTGCCGCTCCCTGATTCGCCGACGATACACAGGGTCTCGCCGCGGTATACGTCAAACGAGACGCCGTCTACCGCGGGGTTCTCCTGGCCGTCATTTTTAAAGTGAACCCTCAGGTCTTTCACTTGCAGTATCTTATCCACCAGCAGCACTCCTTTTTACAATAGGGCGTTATTTCTCAAGCGATCGCGCGCGGAACGGCTGTCCGCGGTCAGAAAAAGTTCAAAAGGGAAAACGACGGGGTTCGGTGACGTTTGACGCCTTATGAAATCATTCGTTGTTGCTGCGCTTGCGAAAGAGGGAAGAGGCGTTTCCACCTTTCGCAAGCGCGGCCCGCCAGGCTGCGCGGAGCAGCCGGCGGCCGGCCTGCTCTCCTTCCTCAAAGAGGAGGAGATAAGGCAAGAGTCATGCTCTTACTTGACGCTCATCTCGCTGGCGAGGATGTACTGAGTGGTCACAGGGGACCAGTCAAGACGGCTGCTCATCGCGTAGATGGAGCCCTGCTGGAACAGGTACAGGTACGGGGGATTGTCCACCAGCATCTGCTGAATCTGAGCATAGAGGGGATCCCTGTCGGCAAGAGTGCCGGTAGCGAGGATCTGATCGACCAGCTCATCGTAGCCTTCGATACGGTTGTAGGAAGACATACCGGTGGAGTGGACGATACCGGTCAGCCAGCTGTCACAGAGCTTCGGCTTGGAAGCCCAGGACCACATGAACATGCCGGAGGCCTTCTCCTGATCCTGACCGTTGATGATGACGGAACGCATGGTGTTGAGCTCCATGGGCTCGACAGTGGCGTTGATGCCGACAGCGGAAAGGTAGGAAGCGACAGCCTGGCAGACTTCGGTAGCCTTGGGAACCATGCCGTCAGAGCACTGGATGGTGACGTCAAAGCCATCGGCGTAGCCGGCTTCCGCCAGCAGGGACTTGGCCTTTTCAGGATCGTAGGTGTAGCCGGTGATGGACTCGTCATAGCCGGGGAAGTCCTTGCGCCAGATGGTGGGCAGATTGCCGGCGAAGCCGCCCATGATGCTCTGGATGATGGCTTCCTTGTCGACGGCGTAGTTGATCGCCTGACGGACGCGAACATCCTTCAGCGCCTGAGTGGGAGTCCAGTCGCAGGTGTTGAAGGCGATGTAGTACACGCGGCGGGTGATCTCGTTCTCAACGCGGACGCTGCTGTCGGCTTCGAGCATGGAGATGTATTCGAAGTTTACATCGTAGATGATGTCGACAGTGCCGGCGAGCAGCTCGGCAACGCGGGTCGCAGCTTCGGGGATGGTCTTGATGATGTAGGTGTCCACCTCAGGCTCGCCGCCCCAGTAGTTGGGGTTGGCCTGCAGGACGATCTGCTGATCCTGCGTCCAGGATTCCAGGACGTAGGGGCCGGTGCCGATGCAGCCGAGGCTGATGCCTTCTTCACCAACTTCTTCGCCCTGGATGGGGTCGATGATGTTGATGTCGCACATATGGCAGTCGAGCAGATTATCGGGGGTCTTGGTGACGATCTTGACGGTATACTCGTCGACGGCTTCGGCGTGATCGTAGTAGGTCACGTATTCGAACGCCTGGCGGGGATACTCGGTGGAAGCGCCGCGGTCAAGGTTCCAGACGACGGCTTCCGCATTGAAGGGGTTGCCGTTGGAGAAGGTCACGCCTTCCTTGAGGTGGAACACCCACTCGTTCTCGGAGGTCTGCTCCCAGGACTCAGCCAGCCAGGGGATCAGCTCGTCGTTCGCGTTGTAGGTGGTCAGGGACTCGTTGATGTTGCGGAACACGTTCGCGCCGACATCGCCGGAGGTCCTGTGGGGATCCATGGAAGGCGGATCGCTGGACTGTGCCAGAACAACGGTCACGGGTTCGTCGGACGTTTCAGCGGGAGCTTCGGTGTTGCCAGCGTCGGTGGCGCCGGGAACTTCAGTCGAGCCGGGGGCGTCCGTAGCAGCAGGGGTCTCATTGGAAGAGCATGCGGACAGCATGACGGAACACGCCATGACCATTGCCAGCAGCAGAACAATGAGAGAAGTTCTACGATGCTTCATTGGAAATCCTCCTTTGGTATTTGATATACCGCCAATGTGTTATCTGAATTTCCGGCCCCGAAGGGAAGGAAAGACAGGTTAAAGGAAGCCGGCGAACCGGTCAGTTGGAGCCGCGCAGGCGCGGATCGCGGATGTCGCGCACCCAGTCGCCCACAAAGTTGATCGAAAGGCACACCAGGAAAATGACGATGCCGGGCAGGGTGGTGAGCCACCAGGAGGTATAAATATACTGCCTGCCGGTAGCGATCATGTTGCCCCAGGTGGGAACAGAGGGGGGCACGCCCAGGCCGAGGAAGGTCAAAGAGGCTTCGGCCATGATGGCCGTGGCCATTTCCAGAGTGCCGAGAATGATGGCATTGTCAATGACGTTGGGAAGAATGTGCCGGAAGACAATGCGGAAACTCGAACATCCGCTGGTATCCGAGGCGGTGACAAATTCCCTCTCCTTGAGAGAAAGAGTTTGCGCACGGATCGTGCGGGTGTAGGGAACCCAGCCGGTGATACCCAGCACGAGGATGACGTTTGTCAAACTGGAACCCAGAACTGACATCAATAGCAGCGCCATAAAGATGAACGGGAAGGAAAGCATCACGTCCACAGCGCGCATGATGACCGTATCCACCCATCCGCCGCAATAGCCGGCCAACAGGCCCAATGAGGTGCCCAGCACCATGGAGAAAACGACGGACATGACGCCGACGACAAAGGAAACGCGGGAGCCGTAAACAAGACGGCTCAGAACGTCGCGGCCCATTTCATCAGTGCCGAGCAGATGCTCGGAAGAGCCGCCCTCCTGCCATGCCGGCGGGACAAAGCGCTTCATAATGTCCACGTCGTTGGGACCGTAGGGGGCCAGCAGCGGTGCAAAGATCGCGCAGATCAGCCACAGGAGAATGATCACGAGGCCGAATTTGGCCGTTCGTGTGCTCTTTTTCAACAGCTTGCGCATACTAGTTCATCTCCTCCTTAGTTGTAGCGGATGCGAGGATCGATCACCGTGTAGAGCATATCGGCGATGAAGTTGATGATGGCATACATCGCTGCCATGACCAGTGCGCACGCCTGTACGAGCGGGTAATCATAGTTCAAAATCGAGCTGACCATCAGCCTGCCGATACCCGGCCAGGCAAAGATGGATTCAACGACCACAGAGCCCCCCAGCAACGAGCCGATCTGCAGCGCCACCATGGTGACAACGGACAGGAGGGCGTTTCGCAGGCCGTGATGGAGAATGACCTTGTTTTCGTAGACGCCCTTGGCACGGGCTGTGGTCATATAGTCCTGTTTCATGACCTCGAGCATGGAAGAGCGGGTCAGGCGGGCCGTACTGGCGCACAGGCCGGCGGCCAGAGTGATGGCTGGCATGATCAGCTGCTTAAAGCTGCCGTATCCCGAGGCGGGAAGCACCCTCCACGTGACGGAGAACAGGAGAATCAGCAGCAGGCCCAGCCAGAAGGAAGGCATGGAGCGACCGGCGATCGAAAGCGTGGTAACGACGTTGTCGAGGATGGAATTGCGCTTGACGGCAGCGATGATGCCGAAAAGAATCGCAAGGGGAACAGCCAGCAGAATCGCGACGCCGCTGAGCAGCAGCGTGGCGGGCAGGTGCTGCTTGATCAGATCAATGACCGGCTGCGCGTAGTAGAAGGAGTTTCCGAAATCGCCGGTGATAATCTCTTTGAGGTAATTGAAATACTGGACGTACAGCGGTTGATCCAATCCCAGAATGCGCTGAAGATTTTCAAGCTGTCCAGGCGTGGCCTCCGGGCTGATCAGAAGCTTGGTGGGATCGCCGATCCCTCGAAGCAAAACAAACACCAGCGTAACTACCAAAAATAGCACGAGCAGTGTCTGGAGCAATCTTTTTAGTATGTATCGGACCATCTTATCGAGTTCCTCCCCAGATCAAATCGTTCTGTTGTCCCCCTGAACGAAAGCGCCGGGCTTTACGCTGTCAGCGCCGGCGTTCGCGCGTTTATCAAGATCAGTCGTCAGGCAGAGCGTCATGTCCAGGACGCTGTGCGCGTCTGTCCTTTCCGCAGGGTTTTTGGATGCAGCGTGTGTCAAAAACTGGTTCCGGAACGCCGATGGACTTGGTTTCGGTTTGCAGTCAGAGCACACCGGTGCGCTGCCGTCAGCTGCTTGTTAAAAGCCGCCTGCGCATCGAATGACTGATGAATGAAACGGACTGATAATGGCTTTGCGAAACGACTCGGGCCTGTGCCCGTCCACCTCGCAAAATTAAGGAAAAAACATCTCCGCCGCGCCCCCACGCGAGGCGGGAGCGCGAACAGGAATGTTTCCGGCCAGCGGCTGCCTGCGGCATACTGCCGGCTGTAAGGAGTTGAAGTGCGGCGTGGCTTAGTCGTTGGTGATGACTTCAGCGTTGGCGCGGTTGGCCAGGATGTAGGCGTAATCGCCGGGATGCACCTTGCCCATCATGCCGCGCATCATCAGGAAGACGGTCTCATCGCAGGGAGCGATGATCTGCTCGATCACTTCAAGGGTCATGGGGTTGCGAACCTCGCCGATCACAGTGCCCTTGGGAACCCACTTGTTGAGGTACTCAGGACCGCAGACGGGGTAGAACATGCCGCCCTTGCTGGGACGGAGCAGAGGACGCTCCACGCACAGGTACTGGGTCTTGGGCAGGACGGGCTTGCCTTCAAGCATGCCCATGTGCTTCATGACGTTGAACACGCCCTGTACGCTGCCGCCGACCATGTCAAAGGTCACGTGCATGCCGGTACCGACTTCCGCGACGATAGCGGGCTTGCCGAGGCTGAGCATGTAATCGGTCAGGGTGCCGGCGTAAGCGGCAGCGGGGCCGGCGGGTTTGCCGTCGTACATAAACTCGAAGCCGTACGCAAGGCCCATCTCACGAACCTTTTTGCCCAACTCGCCGGGAGCGCGGTTGATCAGCACGTAGTTGATCGCGAGACCGTGGCCGCCGCCGTGCCAGTCGATCAGGGCGTCAGCTTCCTTGCAGAAGGAGGAGACCACGCAGGCCATCTGCTCGGTGAACCAGCCGCCGGTCATGCGGCCGGGGAACATGCGGTTCATGTTGTTGCTGTCGGTGGGAGTGTTGCGCACGCCCCACTCAAAGCCGATGGGATTGGCACAGGGGATGGCGATGATCGTACCAGTCAGTTCTTCGGGGTTGACCTTTTCAAGAACCTGGCGGATGACCTCAAGGCCGGTATCGCCGTCGCCATGGGAAACTGCGTTGAGGAACAGCTTCGGGCCGGGCTTGGCGCCGTTGATGATATGAACAGGAATCGTCAAATCCAGACCGCTTGCCAGCGTGGTGACGGGAACCGCAGCGTAAACGCGTTCGGCGGTGCCGGCCTTGATGCCGTTGATAGTGACTTCAGCCATTGTAACTTCCTCCTTAAAAGTAGGTGCTTGGTTTCAACAGAACCGGCAGGTTCTGCACGGATTGAAAACTCCGGGTTTCGTTGCAGAAACAACGAAAAAAGGCGCTCTTAACCCTGTGCTTTGAAACAGGATCAAAGGCGCCTTTGCTTTGACGAGTTGTAATGTATCACAGTAAATGCAGTTTGTCAATCAGTTTGCCGCAGGTTGAAAGAGGGCGCCCCTGCAAAACAGGAAACAGTGGAAATCCTCTGAAAAACCTACTAGGCAGACGATCACGCCGTGCATCTTTCGGCGATTCTCGCACTCTGGCGTGCACTCCGGAAAACCGGAAGCAGCAGGGCGTTGGCTTGAACTGTTCCATGAAAGTATTTGCGGCGCCGCAACTCTAATGAAGAAAGACGGCCTCGCCGTGCTGGGAACGGCTATGGGAAAGCGTTTCGATGGTGGGGCCCTCTTTTACGGTTTTTCAGCCTGGAAGCATTGACGAAATGAATACATCCGAAAGCAAAAACTGCATTTTCACGTCGCGGTGCCATGCAAAGTACAAAACTGACTGCCGCTTTGTTTAGTGCAAATTATATCACCGTATCTTTTCGTCTGTCAATAGAATTATAGGATGATTCTATGGAAAGAAGAAAATATTATCGAAAAAATAAAAAGAAAATGTATAATTTTGCGAAAAATGCTGGAAATATTTTGGATGAACTGAATAATTTATCTAAATGATTAATTGTTATAGTTTATTTCGATAAAGAAATAGAAGGGTGGCGCAATAAAGTATAATCGTTGGGCAATCGCCTGAAAAAATGGAATTTTCAGGGAAGTTTTCTATAATGGTGAAAAAAGTCAACGAAATTTTTAAAACTTCGGGTTGCACTGAATATAGGTTTTCATTATAATGTGACTAATTAAACCGGAGAGTAAGCGCCGGAGGAGTTTGAAGAAGCTGCAAAAAGAGGCAGAAAGGCAGAGCAAAGGGCGACGAAAGGGTAGCAAAAGGTATTTTATGAATTTTAACACATTGCGCTACGTGGTAGCGGTGGCAGAGGAACGAAACTTTACGCGGGCGGCGCAGCAGCTGTACATTTCGCAACCCTCGCTGAGCCAGAGCATCCAGGCGCTGGAAAACAAACTGGGAACGCCGCTGTTTGACCGAAAAACCACGCCGTTGACTTTGACCAACGCCGGGAAGGTTTATGTGGAATGGGCCAAGGATATCCTGCTTTCGGAATCGCAGATGAACCGGCGGCTTATGACAATCTCCCGGGAAAAAACCTCCCGGCTTTACGTGGGCATTTCGCCTCACAGGAGCGTCTTCATGCTGCCGGGGATCGCCCGGCAGATGGCGGAAGAATTTCCGGAGTGCAGCCTGGTGATCGTAGAGGAGCCCAATCCCAGGCTCTACGAGTGTCTTGAAAAGCGCGAGGTGGATCTGATGATCAACGAGGCGCCGGCCGACGCCATTCGTTATACCAGTACTTTCGTTGCCAATGAGCGGATGATTCTGGCTGTGCCCTCTTCTTATGGAATCCGCGGGAAAGCGCCGGAGCGGGAGGGGGATTATCCCTCTGTGCGGCTGTTTCAGGTTAAGGACAAGCCCTTTATTTCCCTGCAGGTTCAGCATTATATGGGGCATTCGATTCGCGCCATGTGCGAGCAGGAGGAGTTTGTTCCAATTTACGGCGTGGAGTGCGGCCGCGTGGAAACCGCGCGGATGATGGTCAGCCAGGGAATAGGCATGACAGTGCTGCCGGAGTTTTTTGTCCAGTATACCCAACCGGTTCCGGGAATCGATTATTTTTCCATCGCAAAGATCCATCCGCACCGCGACGTCTCCGTTGTCTATCGGACGGAAAGCTATCTGACCGAACCGGCGCAGCGCTTTATTGAGCTGTTTCAGAGGGAATTCGGCGGGAAGAAAAAGGCTGAGCGGACGAAGAACTGACAGAAAAAGCAACCAAAACCCCCAACCGCCATGGGGCAAAAGATCCTCATGCAGTGGTCGTTTCGGACGGAATGTACAGTCCGCCGAAAAGAAAAAGGCTCTCAAAGAGAGCCTTTTTTGCAAGTCCGATGGAGAAATGCGGTTTACTTAAAGCTGCGGGGAAGCGCTGGCTTCCTCGGAAAGAGGCTGCACGCCCGGCTTGAGGGTGACGGTGGACAGGAGACTTTCGGCGCTGCGCAGCTCGCTTTTGGCGGTTCGGCTGATCTGCCCCCAAACGATGAAAATGCCCAGAAGGGCGAACAGCAGACAGTCCAGAGAATCTTCAAGCAGCAGCCCCCAAAATTCTCCTTCCCCCAGCAGGGAGAGGGTAAAAGAAAGGGATTCTCCCATGGTGATGGCGTATTCTTCCACCAACGCCAGGTTCAGAATGGCAAATTCAATCAGGAACACGCCGACAATGGAAAAGAGAATGGTAATGACGATGGAAATCTTGTTGGGCTTTCCCTTGAAAAGCTTGTATCCCCAATAGGTGCAAAGGGGAATCAGAGCGAACAGCAGCGCATAGATCCGCTCGGCAAACCAGATGGAAAGAACGTTCGGAATGCAGCCGACGATACACCCAAGCAGAGCGCCCACAGCGCCGGTAAGATAGTTTCCAGGCTGCTCTTCGGCCTGCTCCTTCAGGTTGGCGCGCATGTGCTGCAGGCAGGCCTGATGCACGGGGCGGTAACCACCCTGATGGGCGACGAAGCCGTCGCACTCGCCCTCGCCGCAAAGAGCGCAGGCAGAAGGCGCGGGAATCCCACATTCCCGCAGAAACTGCGCGGCGGCGGAAAGCGCTTCGGGGAAGGGGGTGAGGGAGGGAGCCAGTTCAACCGTGAGCGTTTTAGCGGAAAACTGCGTCCGCTTTGCATTGAGGCGAGTGCGAAAGAGCTCTTTGAGCTGCTTTTGCGTGTCCTTGTCCGGCTGCTCATCCAATGAAAAGACAACGGAACAGGTCTTGATTTTGTTCGTGGCAAGGAGAATCCGATAAGAGTAGCCATCGACAGAGCCGAAGGCCTGATCCTTCAGGGTGGCATGGCCATTTTGACGAAGCGTTTCAAGCAGCTGGGAACGCTCTGTCGCCGCAGGTTTGTGGGACATGAAAATTTTCCTCCCGTTTTGAAAAAGAGTAGTACATCTTCATTATAGAAGATTTTCCGGAGGAATAATAGAAAAAGAAAATAAATTTTTAAGAAAAATAAAGAATGTGACCTGAAGCGGCGAAAAATGCAGAGAGCCGTTCCGGATTTTCCGGAACGGCTTTTTTGACTTTTATGCACTGAAACGCAGCAGCCACAGCAGCGGCAGCCGTCTTTGTCAACCGAGGGTATGCCCCGAAAAGCTGGAAACAGAAAAACAAGGGGGCAGTGCGCAAAAGGGCGGAGCTTTGCGGAGAAAAACGCCTGACTCCATGGAAATGGGCAGGTGTTGCCGATCAATTGATAAATCATTTTGCGTATGTTATGATGCAGAAAAATGCGGGTGCGCAAGGGGGGGAGCAGGGGTGATACGGGTGATGATCTGCGACGACGAACCACAGATCTGCCGGAAGCTGAGGGAGTATCTGATCCGCTATGGCAGGGAAAGCAGCGCGGAGTTTACGATCGCAGAATGTCACAGCGGGGCGGAATTGACAGAGCATTTGGAACAAGAGCCCTGCGAGCTTCTGCTGCTGGACATTGAAATGCCTGGTGGAAACGGCATGGAGGCGGCGCGGGAGATCAGAAAACGGGACGGAGACCTGGTGATCGTGTTCATCACCAATCTGGTGCAGTATGCGCTGGAGGGATATGAGGTACAGGCCTGGCGCTTTTTGGAAAAGCCGGTAGAATACAGCGCCTTTGCCCGGGTGATCGAAGGGGCGGTCCGCCAGATCAAAGAGCGGGAGACCTGCTGTCTTTCAGTAAAAAACGGGGAGGGGCTCATGCGGGTCCGGGCAGGAGAGATCCTCTATTTGGAGACCTGCCGGGGACATGTGCTGATCCATTGCCGGCAGGGGGACATAGAGTGCTTTCAGACGATGGCCGCAACGGAGAGGCTGCTTTTGGGGCAGCATTTCTTTCGCTGCCACACGGCTTATTTGGTGAATCTGGCCCGCGTGGAGCGGCTGGGGGCAAAGGAACTTACACTGACGGGCGGCGTCGTGATCCCGGTGAGTAAACACCGGCGGCACGCCCTGGCCGGGGCGCTGACGGATTATTGGGGAGGGGTGCTGCTGTGACGAAGGAATATGTATTTTGGACGCTGATCCGGAGCGTCATTCGGGCGGCGCTGTTTTTGTGGTTCGTGTGGCCCCTGTCAAAGGGGCGGCGCAGCGCGAAGAATATCGCTGCAGCTGCGCTGCTGGTGATCCTTTCAGAGACGGTGCGCATCCTTCCTTTTTTAAATGGCGGGGGCCTCATCAAGGCGCTCTCAAGGCAGATATGCCTGATCTTCGGGGCCTATGGCGCGGCCTGTGTGCTGCTGCCGGTGCAGCGGCTCTATGGGTTTTATACGGTGTCTGTCTTTAGCTTTGCCCTGGCGATCTGGAAAAATCTCATCAGCCCGCGCGCCCTGCCCGGCGTGACTTTTCCGGAAGCCTTTCTGGCGGGCAGCCTGGCCTTTACCGATCTGGTGCGCACGGGGATCGAGACGGTGCTGTATCTGCTGACGCTGCTGCTGCTGAAAAAGGTCTTTTTTGCGATGGAGCAGGACCGGCGCATGCGAGGCAATCAGGTGTTTCTGGTGCTCTTTCCGCTCTTTTCGAACTGGATCGTGCTGGTGGCGCTGTACAACAGCTTTTTTTATGAGCAGGTTCTGCAGGACTATCGCTTTGGAAACGACCTGATGCTGGTATTCTGGCTGCTGGCCGCTTCTTCGCTGTCGATCATCGTCATTGCAGAATGGTATTTCCGCATGGACAAAAAGCGCGAGCGGCTCCAAAAGGAGCAGCAGCTGCTGGAGGCATCCTATCAGCAGATGGAGGAAAGGCGCAGGGCGGACGAAAGCCTGCGCCTGCTCGAGCACGATATGAAAAACCATCTGCGCACCCTTTCAAGGCTCAGCTGCAGCGGAGAGGCCACCCGCTATATTGACCGGCTGATCGACCAGATTCAGCAAAACAGCGGCAGCGTTCAAACCGGAAATTCAACGCTGGATGCGGTTTTGAGCCAGAAGGGGCAGGTCTGCCGGGAAAAAGGCATCGTGCTGGAGTCCTATGCAGATCTCAGGCAGGGAGGCTTTCTCGAGCCGATGGAGATCTGTACGCTCTTTGCCAACTGCCTTGACAACGCCATGGAGGCGGTGGAGCAAAACGCCAGAGGAAACCGGACGGTGTCGCTCAGCTGCGCACAGATCGGCGGCTGCATCGTCGCCAAATTTTCCAACCCCGCCGACCGCGCGCCCGTTTACGAAAACGGACGCATCGTGACAGGCAAGGCGGATGTATCCCGGCACGGCTACGGTTTGCGGAGCGTTGCACGCATCGTGGAGAACCGGGGCGGCGCCCTGCGGCTCAACTATGAAAACGGCCTGTTCACCGCCACCTGGATGATCCCCATTCCCGCAAAAATGTGACCAGTTATCGCCTGTGGGCGCCCAGTTATCCGGATCGCTGGAAAACAGAGAACGCCTTTTGATAGACTAGATGTGACAGAAATGTCAATCATTCGATCAGGAGGGAAAGAACATGTTGAAGATGAAACGGGTTCTGGCGCTGCTGCTGTCAGCATTGCTGTGCGTTGCCGTTGTGGGCTGCGCCCCGGCTGCACAGCCCGAAGCGACCGAGTCCCCTGCGGCAACGGAAGCCCCCGCGGCGACCGGGTCCCCTGCGGCAGAGCCGCAGACCGTTACCTACACCGGCGGGGCGGAGGGCTTCGGCGGAGCGGTCACCGTCTGGGTGACGCTTGAAAACGGAAAGATCACCGCCGTTGCCGCACAGGGGCCCAATGAGACCCAGGGAAAGGGCAGCGTAGCCCTTGACGAACTGCCGGCCAGAGTGATGGAAGCGGGCGGAACCGAAGGCGTGGACGTCATCGCTGGCGCTACCGTCACCAGCAAGGCTTTTCTGGCCGCTGTGGAAAAAGCGCTGAACGAAAAGAACGAGGCGGAAGCACCTGCGGCGGAACAGGAAGTTTCCTACAAAGCCGGCACCTACACGGCGCAGGCTTTCGGCTTTAACACCATGGTCACTGTGGAGACCACCTTCTCAGACAGCGCCATCACCGCCATCACCGTTGACAACAGCGGTGAGACCCCCTATCTCAGAGATGTGATCGCCGCCAAGGTGCCTGCGCAGATCCTTGACAACCAGAGCCTGAACGTGGATGTCGTCACTGGGGCGACCTGGGGCAGCATGGCCGTGATCAACGCCGTGGCGGACTGCGTGGAGCAGGCCAGCGGCGCTGGAACGGTTCAGTATCTCAAAACCGTGCCCTGCGCCAGGAGTGAGGGCGAAGACGCCGTGTATGAAGGCTACGATCTGGCAGTCGTGGGCGGCGGCGGCTCCGGACTGATCGCCGCTTCTGTGGCGGCGGACGCGGGTCTGAAGGTCATCGTGATCGACGCGGCAGACCGCTGGGGCGGCGTGTCCGAAATCGCCGGCGGCCGCAGCTTTGCCATCGGTTCTCAGATGCAGATCGACGCCGGCGTTTATGAAGAGGCCGGCACTACGGTCGAGGCGGTCTTTGACGAGGCCATGCAGACATACATGGATACCTGTCTCTATCAGGCCAACCCCCTGATTATCCGGCGGTATCTGCAGGCGACCGGGGACGCTTTTGACTTCATGGCGGAAAAGATGGGAATGCAGTACACGGTGGCCGGCACCACCTCGATCGCCTACGGCACCAAGGGTGAGCGCTACAAGGCCATCGCCGACCAGCTTGAGGCCGCCGGAAACACCCTGCTGCTCTCCACCCGTGGCGAGCATTTGATCCTTAAGGAAGACGGCTCCGTGGGCGGCGTCGAGGCGGTCGATCAGAACACTGGCGCAAAGGTGACTATCACGGCCAGGGCAGTCGTGCTCGCCACTGGCGGCGCGTCCAACAACACCGCCCTGATGGAAGAATACGCGCCCAATTACAACGACGAATACATGAACTGGGGCGGCTCCACCGCCAACGGTGACGGCATCCAGATGGCTTGGGAGATCGGCGCGGAGAAAACCCTGCTGGGTACCCAGAGCCACAACGAGGGCCTGCCGCTGGAATATCATGATATGTTCGACTTTGATATTACCACCGGCAACTGTCTCTACGCCAACCTGGTTTATGAACCCATGCTGCGCATCAACCGCGACACAGGCCGCCGCATCGCTGACGAAACCATCATGTATACGCCTCATTATCAGGGCAACAACAACATGCCCACCGGCGGCGCTGTGGTGATCGTGGATCAGGCTACGATCGATAGCCTCATGGAAAACGGTTCCCTGACCCGTCCGTGGCGCTCCAAGCTGTATGCCGAGCCCATGAAAAACCCCGACTACACTGGCCTGAACCTGCAGCAGCAGATCGACGAAGTGATCGCTGCCGGCACGCCCTACGCCCATAAGGCCAACACCTTGGAAGAACTGGCGCAGCAGCTGAATATCGACGCCGAGGTGCTCATCAACGAGGTGGAGAAGTACAATACCGCTGTCACGACCGGTGTAGATGAAGAGTTTGGCCGCGCGGCGGACACGCTGGTGTATACGATCGAAAGCGCCCCCTTCTACGCCCTCGAGACCAAGGTGCGCAACCTCGGGACCTGGGGCGGGATCCGTACTGACGAGACCCTGGGCGTCTACGGCGGGGACGGAAGGCTCATTCCCGGCCTGTACGCCGCCGGATATGATGCGCTGGGCTGGATCGGCATCTCCTACTTTGTCGACACCACCACCCTGGGCTGGATGACCGCTTCGGGCTACATGGCGGGCAGCAGCGTCGTTTCCTACGTCTCCGGAAAGTAAAAGATCCGCTGACCTGCTCTGCGGCAGGCTGCAAAAAGCCGTCCCGGCAAAGCCAGGGCGGCTTTTTGCAGTGGAAAAACAGGGAGAAAGATGCGGAGAAAGCCGCGTCAGGGAGGGGAGAGAAGGGGCACGCTCAAGGGCCTGGAAGGAAGAAGCAGCGGTCAGCCGCCCAGCGTCAGCAGCCACAGCAGCGGCGGCCATAGGTCGGGCCGCTGCGTCCGGAGAAATTCCATGGCGGCCTGACGGGTGGCCCCGTCGCCCCAGATAAAGGAAGCGTCCAGGTTTGCCCCGAGGGAGAGCGCGCCTGAGGCGTAGCCGCCCGCCGCCACGTCTCTGGCAATAGCGCAGCCGCCCATGGCGTAGAGCCCAATGGCGCAGCCGCCGATGGCGATCAGGCCGACCGCACCGCCGCCAAAGGCGACTCCGCCCACCGCGAGGCCCCCCAGAGCCAGCAGAAGGCCCAGCGCTACGCCGCCGAAGGAGAGGAGCCCGAAGGCCAGGCCGCCGATGGCAAGCACGCCGACAGCGCAGTTTCCAATGGCAAGGATTCCCTTTGCGACGCCGGGACCATAGCCGAGCTTCACGTGGACCAGCGGGAGGCCGAAAAAAGTGCGCCTGCTTTTGTATTCATACTGTGGGGAGAGGTGGATTGTGGCTCCGGCGCGGACCTGCACAGTCTTTCCCCCGACGTTGATGTCAACGGCGGCCGTTTCCAGGGAGCGCTCCTGCGCGGCCGTTTCCGGGCGGACGAGCGCGTCCAGAGAGACGCCGAACAGGTCGCAGAGCGCGATCAGCTTTGGCAGATCCGGCATGTTTTGTCCAGCCTCCCATTTGCCGACCGCCTGACGCGAAACCTCCAGCCGGTTTGCCAGCTCTTCCTGGGACCAGCCTTTTTCTCGGCGCAGCCGGATCAGGGTATCCGAAAATTCCATTTTGTGTTCTCCTTTGGCACAGCTCCAATGTTTTTGTTTGATTGCCTGAGCGATCGTGCCCTGCGGGAACAGGGCACGATTGATCCGGGATGCAATTTGCGCGGAGGCCCCCGCAGGGCAATTTTACCGATTGCACTCTCCGTGTTTCGGGCGGCGCCTTATCCTCTGGGCAGGCGGTTCGACCCTGGCCGTTGAGCATAGGATAAGAAAAATCAAAGAAAAAGGCCACCAACCCCGGGTTTGCAATCCGGCAACCTCAGGTTGCGGCGGCAGAAAACGCGCTGGTCCGGCGGTTTTGCTGCAGAGTTTTCCCAAATGACGGTCAGAAGCCCCGGAGCGGAAAGATCCGGGGCTTTGGCTTTGCGGATAGAGGTCAGTCTGCTCTTTCGCCGGTCATGCGGAGGTTCAGGCGGCCAAAATGGGACCAGCCGGAAGGACGGATCTGGGCCGAAAGGCAGTTTTCGTCAAAATGGAGCACGAAGTGATAGGTACCGCAGCGCCAGCGGCAGTTTGCCTCGCAGATCAGAGTCCTTTCGTCGCTCCAGACGAATCTGGCCCAGCCCTCGTCCGGCGCGGGCGCCAGATGCTGGGCGCGCCAGTCGTGGCGGCCGGCGTCAATCACCCAGTCGTATTCGGGCAGCTGCACGGTCAGGCGCAGCGTTTCGGGCGCAAAGTCCAGGGAAATGGAACGGATACCGTCCCTGTTTTCGCCAAAGACGTAGCGGGAGCCGGAGATGCTGCGTTCCAGGGGGCTCCTGTCCGTGCCGGCGGGCAGATACAGCTCAAGCGCATCGCAGTGAGCCGAAAGGGCGCTGTGCGCCGCTTCGTTTGCAGGAAGGGGAGCTTTGGAAAGCCAGGGATAGATCTGATTCCAGAAAAGGTGGATCACCTCCGGGAATTCCTCATAGTCGGCATCCCCCTGCAGGGCGTTGCCGGTGGTGACAAAAACGATGTCCTCGTCGGGCAGCACCACGATCAGCTGCGCGCCAGTGCCGATGCAGGCGAAGGCGTTGTTGCGCAGGCGCCAGAACTGATAGCCGTAGCCCATGTTGCTGTCGAGCTTGGTGTTTTTGGTGGCGGTAGCGATCTGACGGCTGGTGGCAGCGTCGAGGTACGCAGGGTCGAGCAGCTGCTTTCCCTCCCACATGCCGCGCTGGAGCAGAAACTGGCCGAAACGGGCCATGTCCTCCGTCAGGCAATGGATGCCGCGATGGCCCACGCAGATACCCATGGGGCTCATTTCGCACCAGGCGCCCTCGATGCCGAGCGGATCGAAGAGCCGGGGCTTGAGGTATTCCATCAGATTCTGGCCGGTGACCCGCTGCACGATGCCGCTGAGGGTATGGGTGCCGGAGGAGTCGTAGCCAAAGAGCGCGCCAGGTTTGACCACCGGCGGCGTGTTGAGGAAGGTTTTGATCCAGTCGGGCGCGGTGCGGTCAATGGCATAGGAGTTGCCGGTGGACATCATCAAAAGGTTCCGGATGGTTCTGGAGGCGATGTAGGGATGGGAGGAAGTCTCGCCCAGCTTGTCCGGGAAGAAATCCACGACCCTGTCGTCAAGGGAAAGGCGGCCTTCCTGCACGCACATGCCGATGGCGACGGAGGTGAAGCTCTTGGAGCAGGAATAGATGATATGCTGCATGTCGGCGGTATAGGGATTCCACCAGCCCTCGGCGCAGACTTTGCCGTGGCGCAGCAGCATAAAGCTGTGCAGGGGAATGGTTTGCGCGTCGATCTCTTTGAGGAACTGGTCGATCGCAGCAGAGGGGATTCCGACTTCTTCCGGAGTGGTGCGGGGGAATGCGTGGGCCATGAGAGCTGCCTCCTGTCAGTGCAATGAAAAATAGAGGGAAAAGAACTTAGCCGGACGAGTCGGGCGGCGCTTTGGACGCCCGCTGCCCGCCTGTTTTCAAGGGAAAATCCTGCGGTTTTTCTTTTCAGAAAGCGGAAGGAACTTTTTAAATTCCACAATAAAGAAAGGATTTGCGGACATGCACAAATGCAGTTTCAGCGTACTGCATTCAAAAGCGCGCGTCAAGAGGTGAGAATCGAAAAAGAAAAGCTTGACAGGAAGAGAAGGATAGGGTACACTAACATTAGTTAGCACTAGCTAACGAACGACTTTAAATCCAAATTTTGTCCTTTCAACCCAGTGTGTGTATGTGTGAGGTTTCAAACCGCCCGAACCGGCAGAAAATAACTGCCGGTTCGGGTCTTTTTGGCCTTTTTTCAGTTTTGGGGCAGGCGGTTCAGCGTTCTTTGTTGCAGAGGGAAAGGATGGCGTCGTGTATCATCTGCGCGGTGCCGGCGCCGTAGCGGTCAAGGTTTTGACAAAAACGTTCGTCCTGCACGTAAAGCTCCGCAAGATCTTTGAGCATAGCGTCCGTGCAGTCGTAATAATGGGCGGTGATGTGCTCCTGCCAGCGGCACGCAAGGCGATGGGCCTCGCCGCTTTCGGGGGAAACGCCCCCGGCGGCCAGCGCGGCAAAGCCGGCGAAAATTTCGTCCGCCCCGGTCAGGGCGGCGGCCTCTTCCGCTTCGCTGCGGGCCCTTGCCTGGCTCTGTTTCCACTGCGGCGTGCCGCCGTAGCGGGCTTCCGCCTCTTTGGCGTACCTCTTTTTAGCGGCACGGAGGGTTTCAAGGGTCGTTCTGTTTTCCTGCATGACGATTCCTCCAATCGTGTCGTCGAGCAGGCGCAGAAGGCCATCGATATGCCGCCGCTTCAAAAGCAGCAGCTCTCGATGGGCTTCAAGCGCCTGCCGTTTGTCGTAGTCCGGGCGCTGCATCATGGAACGGATCTGCTTGAGGGGGAATTCCAGCTCCCGATAAAACAGCACCTGCTGCAGCGTGGAAAGGGCGGCTTCATCGTAATAGCGGTAGCCGTTGGGCAGCGTCTGCGAAGGGCGGACCAGACCGATCTGATCGTAATAATGCAGCGTGCGCACGCTGATCCCGCAGAGCTTGGCCGTTTGGCTGACAGACAGCTTCATGTGCTTCACCTCGGATTCAATGTAAGCTATAACGGAACGTCAGAGTCAACAGAAAATTTTTGAAAAGGTTGAAACGAAGCGTGCGGGCCGGGAGGGGGAGCACGGGTCAGAAAATTTGATTGGGACAGCGGAGAAAACGACGGGCGGAGGGAAAATACGGGCCGGTCAGAAAGGTGGGAATTTCCTCAAACTGCTCTTTTATCAATGGGCGGCCAAGGCCAGTTTACAGGGGAAGGGGGATGGCTGTCAAACCGGGCGCGGCACGGCTGCGAAAAAGGGCGGAATTTCATGGGCTCTTTTGGGAAAATCCGCCAAAATACGTGCAGCCCGCTTCCCCGATTTTGACCGGATTCGCGCGCGCGACACAATACAATTACAGATACATGCCTGTCCCAACGGGCGCATCAGGGCGCGGGAAAACGGGCAGAGGCGGCGGGTTTGAGCCGCAGCGGGGAGGGCGAAGGATCATGGTGGGAAACGAAAGAACACAGCGCTGGAAACGGACGATCCGGCTTCCGGCAGTGCGGGAGATTCTCAGGCAGGCAACCGCCTTTGTGGCGCTGGCGCTGCTGTCGAGGGCGGCTCTGCCGGACGGCCTGATGCCCTTTGCGCCGGCGGCCGCCGGTGCGGCATGGATCGCGGGATTGCCGGCCGGGGCGCTGATCGGCTGCCTTGCAGGGGCGGCAAGCCGCCTGGCGTGGGACGCGCTGGTTTCAACGGCGGTAACGCTGGCCTGCGCCTGGGGGCTGAAGCTGTATGTGGGCCGGGTTGTATCCCGGCAGGTGATGCTGGCGGTGGCCGCGGGCGAGCTGGCGGTGCTGCTGCTGTTTCGGAGCATAACTCCTTACGACGGCCTGATGGGGATTTTGAGCGCCGCTGCGGCGCTGCTGCTGACCCGGGTCTATCAAAATGCCTTTGAAACCCTTCGGCAGCTGCGGGTACGCAAGCTGCTGACCGAGGAGGAGGTCATTTCCCTCTCCATCGCGGCGGGAACGCTGCTGGTGGGACTGCTGGACGTACAGGCCGGCGGGCTTTCCCTCTCGTGCGTTCTCGGCGGAGCGGCGGTGGAGATTCTGGCGTATACCGGCGGGGCGGGCGCGGGCGCTGCGGCAGGCGTGGCGCTCGGGGTGATGCTGGCCATGGGCGGAAAAGGGGAATACCTCTCGCTGTTGGGGCTGTGCGGCGTGATCGCCGGGGGGATGAAACGGCTTGGACGAGGTGGGGCGGCCCTGGGCTGCGTACTGGCTTCGGCGGCGATGGCAGTCTATGCCCGGCAGAGCGTTCTGCCGGTGCTGAGCGGGGCGCTGTCGGCGGTGCTGTTTCTGCTCACGCCCGCTTCTGTGGTGGAGACCGTGGGCCGCTTCGTCAACGCCTCCCTCAGGCGGGAGAAAAATCAGGAGGAATATCTCCTGCGGCTGCGGGAGATGACCGGCGAACGCCTCAGGGAATTTGCCGACGCCTTTGAGCAGATGGGCGCGATTTTCACCCGCCCCGTCCGGGCGCTGGGAGAAAGAGAGGTCTGCCGGTGGGAACTGGAGGCGCTCAGGCCGCTGTGCGACGGGTGTCCGGCGAAAAACCGCTGCTGGAGCGATGAGGAACGGCTGCGGGCGGAGCTCGAGCAGGTGATGCACGGCTTTGAAACGCCCTGGAGGCTGGCCCGCTGCCAGCGGATTGAATCGCTGGCGGAGGCGGGGCGGGCGCTGCTTCGCGCCCATGACCGGGAGCGGCTCATGGCCCTGCGGGCGGAAAACAACACCATCCTTGCGGGAAAGCAACTCAAGGGAGTGGCGGCGGTGGTGCGGGCGCTGTCGGGCCGTATGGACCGCCAGGTCCGTTACGACGACCGGCTGGAGGCGCGCATATTGCAAAAGCTGGAGAGCTCCCTGACGCCGGCGCAGGACGCCATCGCCCAGTGGGCAGGCGGCAGGCTGACGGTCACGGTCCGCTGCGAAACCTGCACCGGGCAGTGCGGTGGGCGGATGCGCTCGGCGGTGAGCGCCGCCTGCGGAAGGTCCATGCGCCTTGCGACAAAGAGCTGCGCGCAGGAATGCCGGGCGGTCTACGAGGAAAGCCGCCTGCTCGAGGTGCATGCGGGTGTGGCGCGCCGGGCAAAGGGCACGGTCTGCGGGGATACGGCCCTGGCGGAAGGGCTGCCGGACGGAAAATATCTGCTGGCGATCAGCGACGGCATGGGGAGCGGCGAACGGGCGGCCAGGGAGAGCGCCGACGCCATTGCGCTGCTCGAAAAGCTCTATCAGGCCGGCATCGACCGGGAGGCGGCGCTGGAGGCGGTGAACCGGCTGCTGCTGCTTCGAAGCACGGACGACATGTATTCGACCTTGGACTGCTGCTGCGTCGATCTAATGGACGGGCACTGTGAATGCGCCAAGCTCAGCGCCGCGCCCACGGTGTGGGTCCATGGCCAGGGGACGACGGTCTTTCGCGGGGAATCCCTGCCGGCGGGCATCCTCGAGGAAGCGCCGCCGGAGGTGTACAGCGTGGACGTTTCCGAGGGGGACTGGTTGTTTTTTGTCAGCGACGGCGTGTCGGACGCGCTGGGGCAGGATCTGGAACGGACGGCAGGCGCCTGTGCCTGCGGCGATCCGCAGGCGGCCGCCCTGTGCCTGCTGGAGACGGCGGCGCAGCGGGGCGCCGGCGACGACATGACGGTGATCGCGGCGCGGATGGTGGGCGGACAGGAGCCCTGAGCAAAGAGGCGGGGAGCGGAGGAACGCCCCCGCCCCTTTCTTTTTGTGTTTTTCAGGATTTCAGGGTTGCAATGCCGGCAGGGTCTGATTTAAGATAATACTATATGTGCCTGAATGCGCCGGCAGGCGCCGCCGGGCACAACGGCGCGGAGGGAAACGGCTTTGCGGCCGGGGGCCGGCGCCGTTTTATTGAATTTTTGGAAGGATCTGCGCTTTGAAACGGGGAATGCTCGAAAAGCTTCAAAAGACGCTCGCACAGGAAAAGCTGATCCCGCAGGGCGGCGGCGTTCTGGTCGCGCTTTCCGGCGGGCCGGACTCCATGGCGCTGCTTTGCGGCCTGATGCGCCTGCGGCAGACGATGGGGTTTTCCCTCTGCGCCGCGCACTTCAATCACGGCATCCGCCCGGCGGCGCAGGAGGACGAGCAGTTTTGCCGGACGTGGTGCGAAAAGGAGAAGATTCCGTTTTTTGCGGGGCGGGCCGACGTGCCTGCTCTGGCCAAAAAAGAAGGACGCACCCTGGAGGAAGCGGCCCGAGAGGCGCGGTATGCTTTTTTGAGGCAGGCAGCGGAAGCAGCGGGCGCCTGCCGCATCGCAGTGGCGCATCACCGGGACGATCAGGCGGAAACGGTGCTTTTTCGTCTTGGACGGGGCAGCGGTCTGAAGGGGCTTTCCGGCATGGCGCTGCAAAACGGAGCGGTCATCCGCCCGCTGCTTTTTGTCAGCCGCGAAGAGATCCTTGCATTTTTAAAGGAAGAAGCGATCCCCTTTTGCCGGGATGAGACCAACAGCCAGCCCTGCTGCGCGCGAAACCGCCTGCGGGCGCTGCTGCCCGAGCTGGAGAAGGTGCATCCGGGCTTTTCGGAAAACGTCTGCCGGGCGGCAAAGCTGCTTTTGAGGGACGAAGAAGCCCTCGAAGCCTGGGCGGCACGGGAGTTGGCAGCACGGCTTGGCCCTGCGGGGCTTTGCTGCGAAGGCTTTGGCGAGCTTCCGCAGGCGGTCAGCAGCCGGGTGCTGCGGCAATACTGCGCAAAAGCAGGGCTCTGCGCCGGTCTGGAGGAGAGGCACGTCGATGCCCTCTGGAGACTGGCAGGACGCCCTTGTGGCCGGATCAGCCTGCCGGGAAACCGGCAGGCCGTAGTGGGAAACGGCGTGCTTTCGCTCCAAAGCGCCCTGGACGAAAGGGCGGATCCGAAGGAATTCTGCGTTCCTCTCGCCGCTGATGGGGTGCTGTGTGTCCCGGATGGGGTACTGGAGCTGCCCGATGGCAGGCTGTGCGTCCGCGCTGCGTCCCGGCCGGAACGGCTCGACGCGCTTTGGCCCATGGGCTGCTATGTGCGGCCGGAGGCCCTGGAGGGCGCGGTGGTGCGCCCCCGCAGGCCGGGCGACCGGATCCATCCCATCGGCGCGCCGGGAGGCAAAAAGCTCAAGGATTTTTACATCGACCGGAAGATCCCCAAAGAGCGCCGGCGCTGGCCGGTGATCGCCCGGGGAAGCGAAGTCCTCTTTGCACCCGGAGCGGGCTTTTCCGCCATGGCGGAATTGAAAGAAGAGGACGGCGCGGCAGTCGAGCTGCGCTATCTGCCCGGGCGGCAGCAGGATTGCAGTTTGGCAAAAGCGGGGCGCACAGGCCCCGAAGCAATATGGACCCACAAGACAGAAGAAAAGACGAACGGAGGAAACTGACAATGGCAGGAATGCACGACGATATCGCCAAGGTGCTGGTGAGCAAGGAGGTTCTGCGCACCAAGGTTAAGGAGCTTGGAGAGAGGATCACCGCCGACTATGAGGATGCGCAGGACCTGGTGGTGGTATGCATTCTCAAGGGCGCGGTCGTATTTTTTGCCGATCTGATCCGCAACATAAACAGGCATGTTCAGCTGGACTTCATGTCCATTTCCAGCTATGGGAATTCCCGCTCCTCTTCGGGCGTGGTGCAGATCCGCAAGGATCTTGATATCAACATCAGCGGCAAGGACGTGCTCATCGTCGAGGATATCATGGATTCCGGCCAGACGCTGGCCTATCTTAAGGAGATGCTGCAGGCCCGCGATCCCAAGAGCCTTCGCATCTGCGCACTGCTCGACAAGCCCTCCCGCCGCGTGGCGGACATCCAGCCGGACTATTTCGGCTTCGTCATTCCCGACGAATTCGTGGTGGGCTATGGGCTGGACTATGCTGAAAAATACCGCCATCTGGACTACATCGGCGTGCTCAAGTCCGAGGTCTACGCCGACTGAAGGCACGGGCGGATTCGCGTCTGACACTGGCGGGAGAGAGCGGCTTTGGGGGAATGGAAGATTTTTTTGCGGTTTACGGCGATTGAACCGAGGGTTACGTCTCCCAAACCTTGTGCCGCGGGCGCTTCGGTGTTACAATATCCTACGGTGATATCCAGCCTGAGCAGTAAAATCCGGGCCCGCTCTCCCAAGCTGCCTGCTGCGTGCCCTGCGGGTGCTGCGTGCCCTGCGGGTACCGTGTGCCCCGCGGGTACGGCAATTTGGGAAGCTGTCCCGTAAAGGGGAATAGGTCAATGGAGTGGCATGTCCCCCTGTGGGGAACGGCCTTTCATAGGCGGTATTTGGCGGATTTCTTTGTTGGCGTCAGCCGGCAAAGTCCCTTCTTCTTTCGCTGCAAACTCCATCCAAATATCGTTAGCGGAATCCTCTGAGTTTGCCGCCCCGCAAAGTGCGGCAGAACAAGAAGGACGAGGGAAAAATAGCGATTTTGTTGCGACCGGGGATGACGCCGCTAAGGCGTGCTTTCTGGCGTGGCAAACCGGATTTAATTCTATTGCTTAGGGCTATCTTGAAGGCGCAGGGCTTTTTCGCCGGGCTGGCAGGGCGTTTCCGCCGCCAGAGCAGCCTGGCCGCAGTAATGCGCCGGTATGGGACCCGCCTGATCGATCACGAGGAGGAAACAATTCATTGAAAAAGAGAAGCTACCGTACGCTGCTGATCTACGGGCTAATGGTGGTTGCTATTATCTTCATGGCAACCCGATTTGGCACGGGCGGCCCCAACGCCCCTGACGAATTGAGCTACGATCAGTTCATGCAGCTGGTAAAGGAAGATAAAATTCAGGGCGCCGTGCTGACGGGCACGGAGCTGAAGGGCATTTACAGGGATTCCCAGTACACGATGGAGAATCTGCCGGGCCGGTATGACTTTTCTGCCTACGTGCCCAGCTACGAAATGCTCAAGTCCGATATCAGCGCCATCGTTTCTGCAAAGACCGGGCTCCCGGTGGAATCGGTCTCCACCCTTGACTATGGCTTTGAACTGGACTACCGCGAGCCCTCCATGTTCAGCTTCTGGTCTCTGGTGCCGTACATCATCCTCATTGGCGCGTTCGCGTTCCTCTGGTATGTGATGATGCAGCAGCAGGGCGGCGGAAAGAACATCAATTCTTTTGGCAAGAGCAAAGCGCGGGTCGTCACCGGCGATACCAACAAGATCACTTTTGCAGACGTTGCCGGAGCGGACGAAGAAAAGGAAGAGCTGCAGGAGATCGTCGAATTCCTGAAAAATCCCCGGCGCTTTACGGAGATCGGCGCCCGCGTCCCCAAGGGCGTGCTGCTGATGGGACCTCCCGGAACCGGTAAGACCCTGCTTGCAAAGGCGGTCGCCGGCGAGGCGGGCGTTCCCTTCTACTCCATCAGCGGTTCTGACTTTGTGGAGATGTTTGTCGGCGTCGGCGCTTCCCGCGTCAGAGACCTGTTCAACACCGCGAAAAAGACCGCTCCTGCCATCATCTTCATCGATGAGATCGACGCTGTGGGCCGCCATCGCGGCGCGGGTCTCGGCGGCGGGCATGACGAGCGGGAGCAGACCCTCAACCAGATGCTCGTCGAGATGGACGGCTTTGATCCCCACGCGGGCATCATCGTCATCGCTGCCACCAACCGCCCGGATATCCTTGACCCCGCCCTGATGCGCCCCGGCCGCTTTGACCGGCAGGTGACGGTGGGCACGCCGGACGTCAAGGGCAGGGAGGAGATCCTTAAGATCCATGCCCGCAAAAAATCCCTCGGTCCGGGCGTCGATCTGAAGGTGCTGGCCCAGCGGACGCCTGGCTTTACCGGAGCGGATCTTGAAAACGTCCTTAACGAGGCGGCCATCCTTGCCGCCCGCCGTCATAAGAAGGAAATCGGAATGGCGGAGGTGGAGGAGGCCATCACCCGTGTGATCGCTGGCCCTGAAAAGCGCAGCCGCGTCATCAGCGACGAAGACAAGCGGATCACCGCCTACCATGAGACCGGTCACGCTCTGGTGGCACGGGCCCTGCCGGGCTGCGATCCCGTTCACGAGATCTCCATCATTCAGCGCGGCCGGGCTGCGGGCTACACCATGACCCTCCCGGAAAAGGAGAGCCAGCACATGACCCGCGGGAAGCTGCTCGACTCCATCGTGATGCTGCTGTCGGGCCGCGTTGCAGAGCAGCTCTTTATCGGCGACATCAGCACCGGCGCGTATAACGATTTGCAGAGGGCGACCGATACCGCCCGCCGCATGGTGACGGAATACGGCATGAGCGAGCGCCTTGGCCCGATCTTCCTTGGCGGGGATCAGGAGGTGTTCCTCGGCAAGGACTTCGGCCATGCCCGCAACTACAGCGAGGAGATCGCCTCGGTCATCGACGAGGAGATCCGCAGCATTATCGAGGGGGCTTATAAGAAGGCCGAAGCGCTGCTGCGCACCGGCAGCGAGACTGTCCACAAGGTGGCAAAGGCCCTGGTCGAGCGGGAACGGCTCGACGGAACGGAGTTTGAGACCCTGTGCAACGGCGGAGAGCTTCCCCCTCCTGCAGAGCAGGCGGGAAAGGAAGCGCCTGACGGCACCAAAGAGGCGCAGACTGCCCCGGCTGAAGCGTCCGGGAAGCCCGCGCAAAAGCCGGAAGAACCGGCGGCGCAGGAAGAACCTTCCCAAGAGGAAAAGAACGATTCCGCACAGCAGTGATCGGCTATGACCGGATCAAAAAAGAGCCGCAGGCGCGTAAGCGAATGCGGCTTCTTTTTGAAAAGAAACAGGATAAGAAGGCCTAACCAGTGAAAAGGAGTCTGGTCGGGCTTTTTTGGCTGACAAGCGCTTCTCAACACAAAAAAGCCGAAAAGGGGAACAAGTGAAATGCAAAAAGAATTTTTGCAGGCGAAAAAGCGAAAGAACGGGAAAGGACGACCCAGGGAAAAGCGGATCCTGGCAAGGCCATCCGCCGCCTGTGCAGCGCTTCGGTGCACCCCGGAAGGGCGAAGGCAGAAAAGAGGCGGGGGATGCAAAGGAGGAGTTCCTCGCGGCTGTGAGCTTGTGGGGCGCATGATCCGCAACAGGATAGAGAGCAGGGCCGCGAGAGAGGCGGCCTTTTTGACCGGCGAATGCTGCGCTTCAAAGTAGAAGCCGTGGCGCGCGGCGGCAGGCCGGACAGAGGCGGAAGGTTTTTGCCTGAGTGTTTGATCTTTGGATGCAGGACGGATAAAAGCTAAAGCTGAAAAGCAGAGGAAAAGAGCCTGTAAAACAGGGGCTTTTCCTGGCGGAGAGAAAAGAGATTCGCCAGGCGGTGCTGGGGCAGTCCGCCAGATCGGGAAACTCAAAAACGATTCACAGAATCATTTTGCCCACAAGCGGAACGTTCCCCCTCTCATCCCTTTTTCTTTTATCAGCAAAGCAAAAAGAGCATCCAAATAGATGCTCTTTTCCTGGCGGAGAGAAAGGGATTCGAACCCTTGAACGGAGTTACCCGTTACACGATTTCCAGTCGTGCGCCTTAGACCAACTCAGCCATCTCTCCATAGATGCTTCATCAAGTCAGCAAGGATATTATACGGAAGATGGAAGAGAAAGTCAAGAGCAAAGATGAAAAATCCTGACAGAACAGGAGAGACGGCAGATCAGGAGCGCCGGCCGAAGCCCCCGGAGGGGAGCGCGCCCAGGCTGCCGGCCAGCAGCGCTGCCAGCACGGCGATCAGGGGCGAAAGCAGGCACAAAAGCAGCGCCAGGGCGAAGGACAAAACGGTCAGAAAAGCGGCCTTTCGAAGCAGCGCAGTATCGGGGGTGGCAAAATCTGTGCCGAGGGAGGGAGCGGCGCGCCATTGCTTTTGATAATAGGCTCCGCCGCCAAAGCGGATGCTCAGCGCGCCGGCGAAAGCGCCCATGGACCAGCCGCGGCTGAGAAAGGGGAGCGTGCGGGCGGAGGTGAGCAGCACGGCGGAGGCGTTTTTCCAGTTCAGGCGCAGAATCCAGGCGGAAAGCATGGTCAGCGCGGCGCTCAGGCGGGCGGGCAGGTAGCAGACCCAACTGCCAATCAGGCGAATCAGCGCCGTGTAGGCAGGGCAGGTGTCAAATTCCCGCTCCGCCGCGGCGCACAGGTCGTACAGCAGCACGGCGGCCCAGGCAAGGGCGGCGTTGAGCGAGCCGGAGGGCGAGAGCCGCACCAGCGCGCCGAAGGAGGCGAACAGCAGCGGCAGCAGCGCCCCCTCGCTCAGGGAGAGGGAAAGCTCTTCGCAGGCGGTTCGGCAGATCCCCTGCTCAGAAAGGGCTTCGGTGTCCTTTTCCGTGAAGAAGCCCAGCAGGCGGCGGGCGTTTTCCTTGTCGCCCTTGCGCAGGCAGGAGAAGATGCGCACGCTGTTCCAGAGGGGCTGACGCAGGGAAAACACCAGATACAGCAGCACGATGCGCGCGATGGAGGCGGCCAGAGAGCCCCACAGCTTCATGAACAGCCACGGCAGCAGCCAGCCGATCAGAAAGCCGGCCAGCGGAAAACACACTGCCGCGGCGATTGCGGCCTGGCGGTAGTTGGGATTCTGGCTGCGGCCAAAGGAAAGACGGATCCTGTCGTCCAGGCGGGCGACGATCCTTTTGAGCCATTTTACGGGATGGAAAAAGCGGCTTTTGCCCAAAAGCAGCTCCAGCGCCGCCGCCAGAAGGACTTCCAGCCACGGGGCAAAGCCGTACAGTGAAACCGATTGCAGAAAGGTCATGCTCTGCGCCTCCGTCGTGAAATTTTCAGGGAGATCCCCCGGTGATTCTGCGTCATAGCGGAATTGAAACCAGTATATCATGTCTGTGAGCGATCTGCAGGCATGATCTCCCAAACCAGCGGAATCTCGAGCGAAAACCGCATTGTTCGCGGAAAATGCCGGAGAGAAGAGGGCAGGGGAGCGCCCGCAGCGCGGAGCCGGGCACACGGTTGCGGCCCATCCGGCGAGGTGATATAATGGCCGTAAAACGCTGGAAGGAATCCAGGCAGTAGCGCCGCAGCACGGGCCAGGCCCTGAAAGCGGCGGCGAGCTTCATGAGGAGAAAGAGGAGCATAATATGCCCTACCTGTTTGCGCATGGGCTGTGCGCTGTGAAAACCCGGGGACTTCTGGATCGGGAAGCGCTTCCGCTGGGACGGTACGACGAGCTGTACCGCTGGGGCGCCCAGGGGCCGGATCTTTGGTTCTATCACAGACCCTTGCAGAAAAAACGCACGCTGCGCGGCTTTGGAAACCGCATGCATGCCGAGCGCGTGGAAGAAACTCTTCGGGCAATGCTGGAGGCCTGCCTTGCGGCACAGGGGGCGGAGCGGGAGAAACGCTTTGCCTATTTTGGGGGGTTTTTGACCCATTATGCGCTCGACGCCGTGGCACATCCCTATATCCTTTGCCGCTGCGGCGGACATCTTTATCATACGCGTTTTGAGTGCGAGATCGATGTGGCGCTCCTGGAGCAGGAAGGGACTTCCATCCAGCAAAAGCGCACCTACGACCAGATGCCGCCGGTGGAAGGGCGGGTCGTGGCGCTGATGCACGAGGCGGCGGCCCGGGCGTGGGGAGAGCCGCTGCCCGAAGGCGAAGCGCTCAGGGCGGTTCGCCAGGCGCGTCAGGGGCTGGTGATTCTCAACGATCCGAAGGGCTGGAAGCGCAGGGTCGTGCGCATTTTGGAAAGCATGATTGGCAAAAAAGGGGCTTTCAGCCGGGGAATCTACCCGACGAAAGCCGATCCGGCCCGGGATGTTTTAAACCTGAAGCGAAAGATCTGGCATATCCCCTGGTCCGGCGAAGAGCGGCGCGACACCTTTTTGGAGTTGATTGACGCGGCGGCAGAGCGGGCCAAAGGATATCTTCAGGCAGTGTGGAGCTGTCTGGAAGGAAGCTGCGGGGAGGAAGAAGCCCTTGCGCTGCTGGGTGGCTTCAGCCTGGACAACGGTCTGCCCTGGCGCGAGGCGCAGGTGCAGGAGCGCTTTTACGACGGCGTATATCAAAAGCCCTGAAAAGCGGGACGAAAAACCGCCCGGAATGGACGCGGGCAGCAAAGCGGCGCAGGTTTGTTCCGGCGAAACCGAAGGACGGAAGAAAAACGATGAAAGACGCACAGGGGAAATTTTACTGGAAACCGACGCAGGTGCTGGCGCTGGGATTCCTGACCGTGATTTTGGCCGGGACGTTGCTGCTGTGCCTGCCTGCGGCTGCTGCGGACGGCAGGAGCGTGGGCTTTCTGACAGCTCTTTTTACCGCTACCTCCTGCACCTGCGTGACGGGGCTTTCCGTGGTGGAGGTGGGCGTGGCGCTGAGCGCTTTTGGCCATGCGGTGATGCTGGTGCTGATCCAGATCGGCGGCCTGGGCTTCATGACGGCGGCGGCACTGCTTTTTCTGCTGGTGGGAAAAAAGATCACGCTGCGGGAACGGCTCACCATTGCCGAGGGCTTCAACGAAAGCGGCCTGAAAGGGATGGTACGGCTCGTGCGCCGGGCCGCGGCCCTGACCTTTGGCATCGAAGGCGCGGGCGCAGTGCTTCTGTGCTTCCATTTTGTCCCCGTTTATGGCTGGGCAAAGGGAATCTGGTTTTCGGTGTTTCACTCGGTGTCTGCCTTTTGCAACGCGGGCTTTGACCTGATCGGCAGGGGGGATTCCATTGGCATGTTCCGCACGTCTCCGCTGGCACTTGTGACCTTTGCGGCGCTGATCCTGCTCGGCGGCATGGGCTTTGCGGTCATCATGGACTGCTGGAAAAAGAAAAGCTGGAAAAAGTTCTCCCTGCAAAGCAAGATCGTCCTGCTTTTTTCCGGCATTTTGCTGGCGCTGGGCACGATCCTGTTTCTGGCGGCGGAATACTATAATCCTCAAACGCTGGGCAGTCTCAGCTTTGGCGACAAGCTGGCCAACGCCTTTTTTGAGTCCGTGACGCTCAGGACGGCGGGCTTTGCCGCCATCCCCCAGGGCAGCCTGACCGGCGCGTCGCTGGTTCTTTGCTGCCTGATGATGTTTATCGGCGCGAGCCCCGCCTCCACCGGCGGCGGCATGAAGACCACGACAGTGTTCGTCGTGCTCTTGCAGGTGGCCAGCGTCGTGCGGGGAAAAGAAGACCTGACTTTTTCCGGAAGGCGGCTGCCTGAGGGCCTGGGGCGGAGGGCCGTGGCCATTTTGTGCATCGGGCTGATGATGGTGCTGTGCCTGGTTCTTGGAATCTGCCTCATTGAGGCACCGAATGGGATCTCCACCGAGGCGATCGTGTACGAAAGCTTTTCCGCCATCGGGACGGTGGGCAATTCCATGGGGATCACGGCGGCGCTTTCGCCGGCGAGCCGGGTGCTGGTGATCCTGGCGATGTTCTGCGGCCGTGTTGGCCCGCTGACGCTGGCGCTGGCCTTTGCGGGAAAGAGCTCCCGAAACGGCGCCCGCTATCCGGAAGAAAAAGTGATGGTTGGTTAGCCTGAGAGGCAAAAAAGAAGGAGCACAGAGATGAGTAAAAAGCAGTTTGCGATCATTGGCATGGGGCGCTTTGGCCGGGCGACGGCGCAGAAGCTCTGCGCTATGGGCCATGACGTTCTGGCAGTGGATAAAAACGAAGATCTGATTAACGCCGCGGCGGACGAGGTGACCCATGCGGTCATCGCGGACATCACCGATGAGGACGCGGTGGCGGATCTGGGGCTTTCCAATTTTGACGCGGTGGTAGTCACTATCGGCCACAACCTGCAGGCGTCGGTGATGTCGGTGGTGCTGGCCAAAGAGGCGGGCGCCCGCTACGTGGTGGCAAAGGCCATGGGCGACTTGCACGCCAAGATTCTGGAAAAGGTCGGCGCAGACCGGATCGTCATGCCGGAGCGGGACATGGGCATTCGCCTCGCGCAGCGGCTGGTGGCCAACAATGTGATGGATTTTATGGATCTTTCGGAAAAATACACCTTTACGGAGATCCGCCTGCCGGAGAAATGGGCGGGAAAGAACCTCAGGCAGCTGGATATGCGGGCCAAATACGGGGCGAACGTGGTGGCTGTCCGCACGCCCTCCGGCACGCTCAACATTTCACCCGCGGCGGACGAGCCGCTGCACAGCGGCGACTGCCTGATTATGGTGGCGCCCAAAGGCGTTGTGGAAAAGCTGGACAATATGCTCGGCTGACAGCGGCGGGGCGCAAAAGGCCCTGCTCCGCCGGGGCAGAGACGCGCAATACGCACAATAAGAAAAGACCTTCTGCTTTTTGGCAGAGGGTCCTTTTTCCGTTCGGCGCAGAGCAGGCGGCGGAGGGAAACTTTAATCGTGCCGCTGCTCCCTGTTGTCGTATGTTTCACAGAAGCGGGCAGCAAAGGAGGGGGCCTGGCCTGCCGCGTAAAGATGAGAAACGTCACCGAAACTGAGCATCCGGAAGGAGGCGATACCCGGCCGGCGCTCTTCCGTGACGACGGTGGTGACGGAAGTGGGCGCCGCGCAGGCGCCGTGCCACAGGGGCATGGGGGAGATGCCCAGAAGATGGCTCAGCAGCATGCATTCAAGGCCGAAATGGCACACGAGGACGATGGTGTCCTCGTTGGGTGCCAGCGCGCGGTAAAGGTTTCCCTCGCGCACATAGCCGTGGCGGGCAAGGAGCGCGTCAAGGCCGTTCCATACCTCGCCGGCGGAGGCCCTCATATCGACGGCGGCAAAGACCGGCACCCTGTACCAGCGGTCTTTGTCGTAAAAATCCGGCTCGGCCGTCCATTCCTGCGGCAGCCAGTCCCAGGCGTTGGGGGCGGCGGAAGGGGTCGGCTTGTCCACGATGGGATCAAACTCCCGCAGCCACGGGAGGATCTCCGCTTCCCGACCGGTTTTTTTGCCGGTGGCGCGGAAGGTGTCCCTTGCCCGGCCTAGCGGGGAGCAGTAAAAGGCCTTGACCTCCAGCCTGGAAAGGCGGTCCGAGAGCAGCTCGGCCTCCCTCCAGCCTGTTTCGGTCAGCGAATCGATGGAATAATCCGGGTCGCCGTGGCGGACGATCAGCAGTTTCATGACGTTCCTCCTGAAAACGCAGGATATCCTGCGGATTTTTTCTGATGGACGGACAGGGGCGTTTTCGCCCCGCAGATGCAGAGGAAGCGCCCGAACGCTGTACCGGCGCTGTCTGATCCGGCTGCGGGGGGGCGGAAAAGGCCCCATACAGCGCGCTCGCAGGCAACCCGAACAGAGCCGGAGCCTCTTGAACCGCAAAACCGGTCCTGTTGATTGCCAGCAAAGCCTGTCGAACACAAGCATACCATAAAGGGTGCGGTAAATCCACCGCTGCCTTTGCGATTTTCAGGAGGGTGAATCGCGCGCTTTTGAAAGGGTGCATCCGATGCGGGGCCGCGGGGCGCAAGGGACCTGTGAAAAGACTGTGTGTTGCACGAGCTTCGGACACGGGCAATCTGACGGAAAAACAGGGGATCAAGTAGGCGGCCGCCAAAAAGAAAAGGCTGCTTGAACAGCGTCGGACAGCCCTGAAAAAATCGATCCGCACAGCAAAACGCTCTGCGGACCGAAAAGTGCTGGAATATCTGGGCTTATTTGGAAGCCTGCTCCACGGCGACGGCCACGGCGACGGAGGCGCCGACCATGGGGTTGTTGCCCATGCCGATCAGGCCCATCATCTCCACGTGCGCGGGCACGGAGGAGGAGCCGGCGAACTGGGCGTCGGAGTGCATGCGGCCCATGGTGTCGGTCATGCCGTAAGAGGCGGGGCCGGCGGCCATGTTGTCCGGATGCAGGGTGCGGCCCGTGCCGCCGCCGGAAGCGACGGAGAAGTACTTCTTGCCGTTTTCGACGCACCACTTCTTGTAGGTGCCGGCCACGGGATGCTGGAAGCGGGTGGGGTTGGTGGAGTTGCCGGTGATGGAAACGTCCACACCCTCGTAGCGCATGATGGCGACGCCTTCGCTGACGTCGTCGGCGCCGTAGCACTTGACCTTAGCGCGGTCGCCGTCAGAGTAGGCCTTCTCAAAGAGGATGGTCAGCTTGTCGGTGCCGTGGTCATAGGCGGTCTCGACGAAGGTGAAGCCGTTGATGCGGCTGATGATCTTGGCGGCGTCCTTGCCAAGGCCGTTGAGGATGACGCGCAGGGGCTTGGTGCGCACCTTGTTGGCCTTAAGGGCGATGCCGATGGCACCTTCGGCGGCGGCGAAGGATTCGTGGCCCGCCAGGAAAGCGAAGCACTCGGTGCCCTCGCGCAGCAGCATGGCGGCTAGGTTGCCGTGGCCGAGACCCACCTTGCGCTGGTCGGCGACGGAGCCGGGGATGCAGAAGGCCTGCAGGCCTTCGCCCAGGCATTCGGCAGCTTCCGCGGCAGCGGTCACGCCTTTTTGGAAAGCGATGGCGGCGCCGAGGGTGTAGGCCCAGACGGCGTTTTCAAAGCAGATGGGCTGAATGCCGCGGACGATGGCTTCCACGTCCACGCCCTTGTCGAGGCAGATCTGACGGGCGGCGTCCAGGTCGGCGATGCCGTACTGGGCCAAAACCTTTTCGATCTGGGGAATTCTTCTTTCGTAGCTTTCAAACATGGCCATTTTCGTTCACCTCTTATTGTCTTTCTTACTGATGGCGGGGATCGATCACGGTGACGGCTTCCGCGAAGCGGCCGTAGGTGCCGGTGTTCTTGGCCAGCGCCTCGTTGGCGTCCATGCCCTTCTTGATGGCGTCCATCATCTTGCCGAGGGAAACGAACTGGTAGCCGATGACTTCACCGTCGGCGTCAAGGCCGATCTTGAGGACGTAGCCTTCGGCCATTTCCAGGAAGCGAACGCCCTTGGCCTTGGTGCCGTACATGGTGCCGACCTGGCTGCGCAGGCCTTTGCCCAGATCCTCAAGACCCGCGCCGATCACCAGACCGTCGTCAGAGAAAGCGGACTGAGAGCGGCCGTAAACGATCTGCAGAAACAGGGATTTCATGGCGTCGTTGATCGCGTCGCACACCAGGTCGAGGTTGAGGGCTTCGAGGATGGTCTTGCCGGGCAGGATCTCGGAGGCCATGGCGGCGGAATGGGTCATGCCGGAGCAGCCGATGGTCTCGACCAAGGCTTCTTCAATGATGCCCTTCTTGACGTTCAGGGTCAGCTTGCAGGCGCCCTGCTGCGGCGCGCAGTGGCCCACGCCGTGGGTCAGGCCGGAGATGTCTTTGATCTCTTTTGCATGAGTCCACTGGCCTTCCTGAGGAATGGCGGCGTTCTCATGGGTTGCGCCCTGTTTGACGCATACCATTTCGTCCACTTCTTTGGAATACTGCATAGTGTGTTGTCCTCCTTATGGTGAAGTTGCAAAAAGCCTGTTCAGGCAGAGGTACGCCTTTGAAGGGGCGCCCCTCTGCGGGGGATTGCTTAAATATTATCACAAACCGGCCCGGCGGTCTAGAAGAATGTGGAGATTTCAGGGCCTGAAAACCGGCCCAAAAGGATCGGGACAGAAACGGAAACCTCCGGCCCCGTCCGGTTTTTCGGGCCGTGTTTCCGCTCCGCATTTTTTCAGGCAGGGATTTACCGTTTATTCACACCAACGGCGGGCGGATTGTGATATACTGGCAATACAGGGGAATGTATGCCCGTTCCCGAAGACGGATCAATGATATCTTCCGTCCAAGAAATAGTATACCTGTGGAGTGACCAAATGAAAAGAAGAATGTTGACGCAAAGAGCGGGGAGTTTGATTTTGGCGCTGAGCTGCCTCCTGTGCCTGCTGTGCGCCACTTCCGCCGCGGCCGCCACCTCCAAAGAAAGCGCGGAGGTGATTTCCCCGCTGATCTACGCCACAAAACTCCAGCGGTCCGCCATCCTGCCCCAGGCGGACGGTACCTTTGCCCGGGTGAAAAAAGCGCCCCAGGTACCCGTCGGGGAGATCGAGAGCTTTCTCGTGACGCTGCAGGCTTCGGTTTTGGCGGCAGAGGGAGAGACCGCCACGGTAACGCTTTCGGGTGAAAATTACGATTTTACCAACTGCACTCCGGTGCTGCTCATCCCCGTGGAGGACACCTTTTACGTCCGGCGGCTGAACAGCTTTGCAGCGAAGGAGGGGGAAATGTCCGTTGACGTCAAGGTGGAATACCTGGGCGTGAACGCCAAATCCCCCGTATACCTGTACGTGGAGGGCAGCAAGCGCAAGGTGGGCGGAAAGGTGCGCGTGCAGGTAGAGCGCCGCAGAGAAACCTCCTTTGCCTTCGGCAGGGTCATTACGGTCGGCGGCTACAATATCTGCAAGCAGGGCGGGGAGACCATGCCGGTGCAGGTGGCGCTGGGCATGGCCGGCATGGATGAAAACGACACGGTCTATATCGTTTCCGACAGGGATAACAGAGAGATCCTCCGGCTGGTGGTCAAGGACGGAAGCCTTCTGGGCATTGCCAAAGTCGAAGACGATCTGGTGATGAGCCTGGAGTATGACCTGGAAAAGAAGTGCTACGTTTCCGTGCTGACGCGAAAGAAGCTGCTGGAAAAGGCGCAGGTGCTGGAGGTCTTCCAGGCCCTGGACGTCAGCTTTGTCAAGGCGCCGGATGAGGAGCGCTGGCTCAGCAGACAGACCATCTACTCCATGAGCAGGGTTCTTCGGCTCAAGAGCTGAAAAGCGGCTGCTGCCAAAGCGGCGGGGGAAAGGCCCCTCCGTTTGCCAGAGAAAAAGAGGGGTTCTTTTCGCCGGAACGATTCTCCGACAAAGGGACTCTTTTTCTCTTTTTTCGACGGGCTGTATGGTTGTGACGGCCATGCGGCTGTGGTATGATAAGACACGGATTTTCATGTATTTTTTTGATGGAGGAAAGCGAAGCGAACATGAAGGGAAAACGTTTTGTTTTGGCGGCGATGGCGCTGCTGCTGGCAGTGATGTGTCTCGCCCCGGCGGCGCCTGCCAGGGCCTGGACCCCTTACGACAAGGTCACCTATGCCAACGCGGATCCGGAGCGGTACTGGATCGAGCTGGATCTGACCAACTGTATCACCACGGTCTACGAGCAGGACGAAGAGGGCGAATACACCAGGATCGTCCGCCAGAGCGTCTGCTCCCCAGGCACGAGCGCCACACCTACGCCTACCGGCACCTATACGCTCAACACCAAGCGCCGCCGGTTTGGTTATTTTTCCGAATACAACTGCTACGCCCAGTACTGGGTCAATGTCGTTGGCGGCATCTATTTCCATTCTATCCTTTATAACAGGCCGATAGAGGGCAATTTTACCCGCACCTCCTACAACGCGCTGGGAAGTCCCGCTTCGCACGGCTGCATCCGCATGCTGGTGGAGGATGTCCGGTGGATCTACTACAACTGCCCCCCGGGAACGAAGGTCACCATCACGAAAAAGAAGGCTCTGGACAAGGCGCTGCACGACTCCCTGATGCCCAAGGTCTCGGCCAGCAAGTACGTGCCTGAGCCGGACGAATATGAAGCGGAGGCGCGCCCTGAACCGACCGGTACGGTGAACGCCGCGGCGGTGCTGACCGACAAAAACGGCGCCTACAGCCAGCGGGTGGAAAGGGGAGAGACCGTTACCATTCTCGAGTCGGGCGAGAAGCGCACCAAAGTGCAGCTTTCCTCCGGAAAGACCGGATACCTCGAGAACGGATTGATTGATTTCATCGACAACGGGCCGGGACAGTATACCGTTACCAGCAGGATCACCCGCACGGCCAAGATGTACGAAAAGCCCACCAACACCATCGAGCCGTTTGCGACGCTTCCCAAGGGCACGGAGGTAAAGATCCTCAGCAGCACGGTCTATTTCCACCTGGTCGAGGCCAATGGGAAGAAGGGCTACGTCCTGAAGACCAGCATCGAAACGGTTACCGAGCGCCTGGAGGAGCAGGAGCCGGAGGGGGAAGAAGAGGAGCCAGACAGCAGCGATGAGCAGGAGGAAGAGGGCGAAGACAACGCCTATTTCACCATCCTTCGGGTCAAGAGCAAGCAGGCTAACCTCTATGCCCGTCCCACCAACACCGAAGAACCCATCGGCTGCTATGGCAAGGGCAGCGACCTTTATATGATCGGCGAACCGACCAAGTACTATTACAACGTCCGCGTCGGCGATCAGACTGGCTACATCCTCAAGGACAGCGTTGCCGCCTACCGGGTCACCATTGGACCCGACGAGGAGTATGAAAGCAAGGTCTATCCCATCGAGCTGCCCGGGATCGAAGAAGAAGCGCCCGATGAGGAAGCGAACAGCGAATACGAAGAAGTGGGCTGAAAAGCCTGAACGTGCGCGCGGGGCGGGAGGTTTCTGCCGGCGCGGGCAGCCGGAAGAGCGGGCGGCGGAGAGCGTCGCCCGCTTTGGCTTGCCAAAGAGAGGGAGACCTGTTAGAATAATACAGATAAACCGGTAGGTTCATGGGGCTTTTCCGCGACCGCCCCCGGCAGGGAGGCGGTTCTCTTTCGGTCTGCAGAAGCGCCCGAAGAAAAATTGCCGCTGCGTTCCATGATAGGAACGTGCGGACCCTGGATCGCCGGAGCCGTCAGCAGGGGCGGCAGAGCGGGAGGTTTTGCCGTGTGGACGCTGCCGCACGGGGAAAAAGCTGCGGGGACGCTTTGCCCGTCAAAACTGCAGTCGCCTTTGTCCCTGACCCAAGCAGTAAAATCCGGGCCCGCTCTATCAGCGGTATTTGGCGGAGTTCTTTGTGTCGTCAGCCGGCGCAGCACACTGCCGGCGGCTCTCGCTTCACACAATAGTCGTTCTGCCGTGCTACCGCTTGTACCCGCACCCATGGAGCACAGGCGGGGCACAGGCAGGCGCGCGGCGCAACTCCCTTGTTCAGTGGTCTCCCCTCCCTTTATCGCCCACCGGGCGCGGCCGGGTTTGATCCTCCTTCGTAAACTCCGTCCCAATGCCGCCGTTGGGTCCTCTGGAGTTTGGCGCCCCATAAAGCGCGGCGGAGCGGGGAAGATGAGGAAGAAATAATGCGCATTCTTATAACCGAAGATGACGCCGCTATGGCGTGCTTTATAGGGCCGCGAACCGGGTTTGAATTCTATTGCTTAGGCTAGGGCGCCATGAAAAAAGCAGGAGAGAAAAAGATGGAACGAGTGAAGAAACTGATCGGCTGGGGCGATAGCCATTTTTACAGGGTAATGATCGCCCTTGCTCTGCCGATCATGCTGCAGCAGGGACTTTCGTCGCTGCTGTTCCTGATCGACAACGTCATGGTGGGGCGGCTGGGCGAGACCGAGATTGCGGCTGTAGGCGTGGCCAATCAGCTGACTTTTCTGATGCAGATCTTCGGCTTTGGCATCAACAACGGCGCGAGCATCTTTGCCGCCCAGTTCTGGGGCCGCAGGGACGTGCAGGCCATCCGCCGGGTGGAGGGTCTGGCCCTGACCATTTCGCTGGCGGTGGGCTTTGTTTTTACGGCGGTAGGCATCACCGCCGGCAACTGGGTGGCGGATATTTTCAGCGACGATCCGGAAGTGATCCTGCTGGCGGCCAAATATCTGAAGATCGCTTCGCTGGGGTATGTTTTTCAGCTGATCGCGCAGGCGGTCGGCGTGATCCTGCGGGCGAGCGGAGACCCTGTGCTGCCCATGAAGGCGACCCTTGCGGGCGTTTTGACCAACGCTGTGTTCAACTACATCCTGATCTTCGGCAAGCTGGGCCTTCCGGCGCTGGGCGTGGAGGGCGCGGCTATCGCCACGGTCATCGCCTCTGTGGTCAACGCAGCGGCGCTGCTCCTCGTCAGCTACAAAAAGAAAAACCCTGTGGCCGCTTCGGCCAGAGAGTTGTTTTCCTTTGACAGGAAGCTGGCAAAGGAATTCTTCCAGGTATCGCTGCCGGTGTTTGCCAATGAAGCGCTCTGGTCTCTTGGCATCACCCTGTACACGGTGCTGTACGGCATCCTCGGCACGCAGACCCAGGCGGCCATGCAGATCTACAACACGGTCGACCGCATTGGCTTTGTGATGATGGCGGCGCTGGGCTCGGCCTGCGGCGTCATGGTGGGCAACTGCATCGGCGAGGGGGACGTAGAACGGGGCAAGCTTTATGGAAAGCGCATGCTGGTGATCACGCCGGCAGCGGTGCTATGCGTCGGACTCCTGCTTCACCTGGCGCTGCCGCTGTTCATGACGCTCTTTAGCGTTTCGGAGCAGGTGCGTCAAATGGCGCTGGGGGTGATGCGGGTCTATTGCAGCGTCCTTTGGATCTATTCGCTCAACTATACCATCATCATCGGCATTCTCCGGGCGGGAGGCGATACGGTATACGCCAGCATTGCAGACCTGGCAGGCCTGTGGGCAGTATCGCTGCCCTGCGCCTATCTGACGGGCCTGGTGCTTCACTGGCCGCTCTGGGCGATGTTCCTTGCCACCGTGGCGGGGGATATGGTCAAGGGAGTGATCGGCATACGAAGGGTGCGCTCGGGGAAATGGATCAACGTGCTCAAATCGTAACAGACAGCGGCAGCGGCGGCGCGGTGGGGAAATTTTCTGCCTTTTGGCCGCAGATATTGAGATTGACGGCGGGATGGGGTACAATGAAAATCGCGGCGCACGACGCGCTGCGATTTTCCTTTTTTTGAAGGCGGGGCGGCAGAGAAGAAAGAGCGCGGCCCTTTGGAAAGGAACCAGAAAGCATGACGAAATTTGACTTTGAAATCGTTGGAAAGATCGGCTCCATGGCGCTGATCCGCCGGGAAGAAAATGCGGTGGACTACAACGTTTTTTCCCGCATTGGCGAACAGCTTCGGCCCGGCATGATCTGGGTCAGCTCCGGCGCGGTGGAGATCGGCCGGCTCGACCATATGCGCCGCAACAGCGGGCTGGAGCTTCTGGGAGACGACGAGGACCTGAAGACCGATTACGCTGCGCAAGGTCAGGCCATTTTGATGGAAAACTACCGCCGGTTTGTAGCGCCGCAGTATTCCGTCCGGCAGTTGCTGGTGGAGCATACCCATTTCAACGACCCGGAAAAGCGGGAGCATATCCGCCGCTTTTTGATGCGTTGCCCGGCGCAGAATGCCATTCCCATCGTCAATTACAACGACCCGGTCTCCTTTGAGGAAAACCGCAAATGGGAAATGATGAACATGCAGGCGCAGGCGGGCGAAGGGGCGCACCTGGTGGAATGCATCGACAACGATGAGACCGCCGCGGTCATCAGCATGCTGGTCCATTCCAAATATCTGGTGATCCTCACTTCGACAGACGGCATTTATGCAGACCCGAAGGATTCCTCCACGCTGGTGGAGGAGATCAGCGGAAAAAACGAGGCCGAGGTGGTGGAAAACATCCGCTACTGGCAGCAGTCCTGCGTGGGTGCAAGCCGGGCAGGGGCCAATGGCGCCAGGGCGAAGCTGGAGTTCTGCATCGGCCCGGTGGAGCAGGGAACGACAGTTATCATCTCCTCCGCCCGCTACAAGCTGTACGACATCATTGCCGGCCGCTGCCGGAGGACGATCCTTGGCGTCCGGTAGGAATGAAAAGAGTCCCTGCAGCGGTTGCTGTGAGGGCACCCGGCTGGGAGACCTGTAGGGCGCCGGACAGGGAAGCCCGGGATCGGGAGCCTTTCCCACGGGAAAGGACACCGGGCGGAGTGTTTTGGGGGAGAGAAAGGAGAGGAAGAATGCGAAAATTCAATCCATGGGGGCTGTTGGTGCTGGCCGTCGGCGTGCTGCTCCTGCTGCAGGCGGCCGGTATTGAGACGGCGGGAATTTGGGAGCTGTTTTGGAAAATCGTCTGGCCGGTGGTGGTGATCCTGTGCGGACTGTGCATGTGCTACAGCGCCCGGCGCATCACGCTGTGGGGCTTTGGCCTGGCGGTGCTGGGCGGCTGGTGGCTGCTGGCCCGTCTGGGCGTTCTGCCCGGGCTTCACTGGGGCTTTGTGCTGGCGGTCGCAGTGATCCTCGTCGGCCTTCAGATGCTCTTTGGCCGCGGCCGCGAGGTGCATGTTGACGTGGAGGTCGGCGGGGACAGGGATGGACAGGAGCAGAACGAAGCCCGGGAGAGCGCAGGCGGCGCAGACGCAAAAAAGGGCCGCAGCTATACCTTTAGCGAGGATGGATTCGTCCGCTCCACCGCCATCTGCTGGGGCGACGAGCGGGCCGTGGGGGGCGATACCTTCCGCGGCGGCAGCCTGACCGCCGTCATGGGCGGCATTGACCTGACGCTGCTGGGGTTTGAGCAGTTTGCGGAGGACGCAGTGATCAACGTGACCTGCGTCATGGGCGGCATTGAGCTGATCGTACCGCGCAATGTGCGGGTCATCAACAATGTTACCGGCATTCTGGGCGGAACGGAGGTCAAGGGTGTTCAGTCGGGAGAACCGAATGGCACCCTCCGGATCACGGGTACCTGCATCATGGGCGGCGTGGACATCAAGCAGGTATAACGCATGAATGCATCCTGAATCAAAAAAAGGCAGAAGAACCTGGGTTCTTCTGCCTTTTTGCTGTTTTGGCAGGGCTGAATGCCGTGGCGCCTGCCCGGGTGGAAAGGGGAAGGAAGCCCGGCGTCTCGTGGAGGGAAGGCGCGCCGCAAAAACCTTACAGCGCTTTGGACCAGCAGCGGTAATGGGAGCGCATGGAAAAGCCGCAGGCCTTGGCCGCCCGAAGATTGCGGGCGTTGTCCGGCTCGACGCCAAAGAGGGCCACCCGGCCCTCGGGATGCCTGCAGCGGGAACGGGCAAGGGCGGTGGAAAGAAGCCGTGCCGCTGCTTCGTCGTCCGGAGCGTGCAGGCCGAAAATTTCAAAAAGATCCCCGTCACAGCGCAAAAGGACGCTACCGGTCAGGGTTTCGCCCTCCTGCAAGGCGGAAATCTCCCAGCCGCTGGGGTTGGCTTTGAGCAGCTCCGCCGTCCAGAAATAGCCGGGATACCAGGCGTCGTGGAAGGGCGCATAGCGGTCGAAATTTTCTGCTTCAACGGCAAGAACGTCATCAGCAGGGGCGGTCTGGGGAAGGGTGGAGAGCTTCAGCTGCTGATCGATGCATTCCTCCTGAAGCTGGAAGCCTTCTTGCTTCAGAAGCGTTTCGGCCGGGCGGTTCTGCACTGGCAGGATGACATTCATTCGAAAGCCCGGATAAGCCGCGGCCAGATGGGCGAAGAACAGCCGGCCCGCTTCCTCTCTGCCGGGGGCGATGTGAAAGCTGGTGGTCTGAAGATAGCGCTGCTCCGGCAGAAAGAAAAAGCAGAAGACGGCGGCGAGCAGACCGTCCTCTTCTGCCGCCATCAGGCCGCCGTTTTTGTCGTGAAAGCGCCAGGCATATTCCTCGCGGATGGCTTCGGGCGCTTCAAACAGAGGACAGCTTTGCAGCTCCGGGCGGCTGCAAAGAGCGGCGGAAAAGGCGACGGCTTCGTTGAGCCGGGATTCCGGAAGGGGGATCAGTTTCATGGGAAGCTCCTTTCAGATTTCAGAAGGATGAGCTGCATTTCCTGGCGGAAGTAAAAAATCAGAACAAAAAAAGGGATGGGAAGCGGGGGGAAGAGGAAGAAAGCCCAAAGGCCAAAAGCACGGCGCGCTCACAGCGCCGGGAAGGGCTTTGAAAGGTCAAGGCGGAAGCGGAGCATCGTGCGGATGCCCTGTAGATACAGCTTGTTGCCGGGCGGCAGGGGAACGGCCCCGAGAAAACGGGCGCCAAGCAGCTCGCAGGTACGGCGGGAGGCGGCGTTTTGCTCGGCGCAGGTGAGAAACAGCGCCCGCATTCCGTAGCCCCGGGCCGGCTCCGCCAGCAGACGGCAAGCCCTGGCGGCATAGCGGTGGCCGCGGTAGGGAAGATGCACCGTATAGCCGACGTTGCCGCTATAAAAGGTGCTGTCCGTCCAGCCGATGCGCAGATCGATCCGACCGACGTCTGCGTTGTCTTCTTTCCGGCGGATGAGAAAATACTGGGTAGGCAGCAGCTGCAGCGTGGGATTGGCCTGCCGGTTTTCCTGAAGGATCAGCGAAAGCTCCCCGTCGCTGTAGCAGGTGGTATCGGAAAAAGAAAACAAAAGACTACCTCCAGGGCGGAAGGATCAGAAGGAGAGCTCTGCACTTTCATTAAAAAAGTCGGTGTCAAGCTGTTTGATTTCATAGACGGTTTCTGTAGAAACTCCAAGATTATGCTCAATCATGAGTCTTGAAAGCATTGCGCCATCTACGAGTACTACTTTGGTGGTATGTTGTTTTTCTGCATAAGCACAGGCTTCTTTTGTAAACTGCGCTGTGGTAATAAACAAACCTTTGGCGGCGCCCTGCCCCGCCAGCGCGCCAACAAACTTTTGTATCTCCGGCCGTCCGATTGCCTTGCTGCAATCCCAGCGTTTCGCCTGAATATAAATCAGACTAAATCCCAGCTTGTCTTCACGGATTATGCCGTCAATTCCCTCATCTCCGCTTTTCCCCAATACAACGCCTGCTTGTGCAATAGAGCCACCATAGCCCATTTTTTGGAGAAGTTGAACCACTAAATGTTCAAAAAATGCAGAGGACTGCTTCGTGATTTCTGCCAATAGAGTGTCAGCAAGGGTATCGTTGATTTGCTGGTAAGCATTGTCAAGGATATCTTGCGGTGTTTGATTGGCTTCAGATGAGACGGAGACAGAAGAAGAGCGGCCTATAAACTCTCGAAAAGAGGGAAAACGCGTAAGATAGCGGTTGTCGATACAGGGTGGATTTTCCGCAAGAACTTGTTTTCCTGCATCAGTAAGCAGGTAGACACCACGGGAAGAGGTTTCAATTAAGCCTGCCTTTTTTAGATAAGTGCTACTCCAGCCAATCCGGTTGGAAAAAATAGTTTGGGTGCCGCTGGGCAGCATTACCTTCTGTTCGGCTTCTGAGACTTTTAGCTTGTCTGCAAGAAATGTGCGGATTTCTGTAAAAGAATGGCAGGTTCCGTCGCTGAGACAATCTAGAAAAGGACGATACAATTCGTTATATTTAGGGATTGCCATGGCTGCCTCCGAAATATCGTTCCATAATGTTTTGAACAATCATTTTTTTCAGTATAGCAGAGAATTTGGTATTTTCCTAGAAGGAAAGGGAAGAATCACGTCGGAAGGTGTGTAGGATTCAGGAACAATGGCAGCAGCTCCTGTCTGAAAAAGATTTCCATGCATAAGAAAGGACAGGATCCGAAGATCCTGTCCTTTCGGAAGTTATGCACCCATGCGGGTCGTGCACCCGTTTGAGGGCTGAGCGGCGGGAATTAGTCCTGACCGGCCAGCTTCTCGTAGTAGGCGCGCTTCTCCTTGGCTTCTTCCGCGGCCTTGTCGAAGAGGACGTCGGCGATATCGGGGAAGAGCTTCTTCAGAGAAGAGTAGCGAACCTCGCCCATGATGAAGTCCTTGTAGTCGTTCTTCGCGGGCTTGCTGTCGAGCTGGAAGGGGTTCTTGCCCTGGGCAACGAGGTCGGGGTTGTAGCGGTACATATGCCAGTAGCCGGCTTCCGCAGCAGCCTTGGCTTCGAGCTGGGCCTTGCCCATGTTGATGCCGTGGTTGATGCAGGGAGCGTAAGCGATGATGAGGGACGGGCCCTTGTAGGCTTCGGCCTCAGAGATGGCCTTGACCACCTGAGCGGGATCAGCGCCCATGTTGACGGAGGCAACGTAGACGTAGCCGTAGGTCATGGCGATGGCGCCGAGGTCCTTCTTCTTGACGCGCTTGCCGGCAGCAGCGAACTTGGCCACAGCGCCGGTAGGCGTGGACTTGGAGGACTGACCGCCGGTGTTGGAGTACACTTCGGTATCCACGACCAGAACGTTGACGTCCTGACCCTGGGCCAGCACGTGGTCCAGACCGCCGTAACCAATGTCGTAGGCCCAGCCGTCACCGCCGAAGATCCAGATGGACTTCTTGACGAGCAGGTCCTTGTCAGCGACGACAGCCTTGCAGGCGTCGCAGTCGCAGCCTTCGATCAGAGCCAGCAGGGCGGCAGCGGCGGCCTTGGAGCCAGCAGCGTCGTCCTTGGCGTCGAGCCATGCCTGAGCGGCAGCCTTGACTTCTTCAGTCGCGCACTCGGAGGCGATGAGGGCCTTGACGTTGTCGATGAGCTTGCTGCGGCGCTGGGTCACGGCCAGGTTCATGCCGAAGCCGAACTCGGCGTTGTCTTCGAACAGGCTGTTGGCCCACGCGGGACCATGGCCCTTTTCGTTGACGGTGTAGGGGCAGGTGGGGGCGGAACCGCCGTAGATGGAGGAGCAGCCCGTGGCGTTGGCAACGATCATGCGGTCGCCGAACAGCTGGGTGATAAGCTTGATGTAGGGAGTCTCGCCGCAGCCTGCGCAGGCGCCGGAGAACTCGAACAGGGGCTGGAGGAACTGGCTGTTCTTGATGGAGTTGACCGCCAGGCCAGTCATGTCGAACTTCGGCAGGGACAGAGCGTATGCCCAGTTCTTGTCCTCGGCGTCGCCGATCTCGGCGAAGTCGGCCATCTTGAGGGTGCCCTTCTGGACGGTCGGGCAGACCTGGATGCAGTTGCCGCAGCCGGTGCAATCATAGGGATCGATCTGGATGCGGAAGTTGTAGCCGGCGAATTCCTTGCCGACGGCCTTCTTGGCGGTGAAGCCCTCGGGAGCAGCGGCCAGAGCCTCGTCGGTTACGAGGAACGGACGGATGCAGGCGTGCGGGCAGACCAGCGAGCAGCGGTTGCACTGCGCGCAGGTGTCGGCTTCCCAGACGGGAACCTGAACGGCGATGCCGCGGCGCTCGTACTTGGTGGTGCCGACCGGAACAGCGCCGTCTTCGTGGCCGATGAAGGCGGAGACGGGCAGCTTGTCGCCGCGCTGGGCCAGGATGGGATGGATGATGTTGTCGAAATATTCGGTGGCGTCCACCTTGACGGGAACGGCGCCTTCGGTGGTGGTGGCCCAGGATTCGGGATACTTGATCTCGACCAGAGCGCCCACAGCGGCGTCGATGGCGTCGTAGTTCTTCTGAACGACGGCGTCGCCCTTCTTGCCGTAGGACTTCTTGGCATACTGCTTCATGTAGTCAATGGCCTGATCGGCGGGAATGACGCCGGACACATTGAAGAAGCAGGCCTGCATGACGGTGTTGATGCGGCCGCCCATGCCCACGGAGCGGGCCACGGAGATAGCGTCGACGTTGTAGAAACGCAGGTGCTTCTTGGCGATCTCGTTCTTCATGGCAGCGGGCAGATGCTCGTCAAGCTCCTCGACGGTGCTCCAGGGGCTGTTGAGCAGGAAGATGCCGCCTTCCTTCGCGCCCTCGACCAGGTCGTAGCGGGTCACATAGGAGGGATTGTGGCAGGCGATGAAGTCCGCGTTGTCGATCAGGTACGGGCTCTGGATAGGCGTCTTGCCAAAGCGCAGGTGAGACACCGTGAAGCCGCCGGATTTCTTGGAGTCGTAGGAGAAGTAGCCCTGGGCATACATGTCGGTGTGGTCGCCGATGATCTTGATGGAGTTCTTGTTGGCGCCGACAGTGCCGTCAGAGCCCAGGCCGAAGAACTTGCAGGAATAGGTGCCCTCGGGAGCGGCGTTGACCTGCTCGTTGATGGGCAGGGAGGTGCCGGTCACGTCGTCGACGATGCCGACGGTGAAGTGGTTCTTGCACTCGCCCGCCAGGTTGTCGTACACGGCCTTGACCATGGTGGGGGTGAACTCCTTGGAGCCGAGGCCGTAGCGGCCGCCGACCACCTTGATGTCGCCGCGGCCGGCGTCCATCAGCACGGAGCAGACATCCGCGTACAGGGGCTCGCCGAAGGAGCCGGGCTCCTTGGTGCGGTCCAGAACGGCGATCTTCTTGCAGGTCGCGGGGATCGCGGAAAGGAACGCGGAAGCGTCGAAGGGACGATACAGGCGGACCTTGATGGCGCCGTACTTGCCGCCCTTGGCGTTGAGGTAGTTGATGGCTTCTTCGATGACGTCGCAGGAAGAACCCATGGAGATGATGATGTTCTCAGCATCGGGTGCGCCGATGTAATCGAACAGCTTATACTTGCGGCCGGTCAGCTCGCCCACCTGATCCATGTACTTCTGCACGATCGCGGGAGTGGCAGCGTAGAAACGGTTGGCCGCTTCGCGGTTCTGGAAGTAGATGTCGGGGTTCTGAGCGGTGCCGTGCTGGACAGGGTGCTCGGGGTTGAGGGCGCGGCTGCGGAAATCAGCCACGGCGTCCCAGTTGACCAGCTTGGCCATGTCTTCGTAGTCGATGGACTCGATCTTCTGGATCTCGTGAGAGGTACGGAAGCCGTCGAAGAAATGCACGAAGGGAACCTTGGCCTCGAGGGTGGACAGATGGGCGACCAGCGCCAGGTCCATGGCTTCCTGAACGGAAGCGGAGGTCAGCATGGCAAAACCGGTCTGGCGGCAGGCCATGACGTCGCTGTGATCGCCGAAGATAGACAGCGCGTGGGCGGCCAGAGCGCGGGCGGATACGTGAAACACGCAGGGCAGTAGCTCGCCGGAGATTTTGTACATGTTGGGGATCATCAGCAGCAGGCCCTGAGAAGCCGTGAAGGTGCTGGTGAAGGCGCCGGCGGCCAGGGAGCCGTGCACAGCGCCGGCAGCGCCGGCCTCAGACTGCATTTCCGCGATATGGACAGTCTGGCCAAACAGGTTCTTGCGGCCGTTGGCTGCCCAGTCGTCGGCAACTTCCGCCATGGGGGAGGAAGGCGTGATGGGGTAGATGGCTGCTACGTCGCTGAAGGCATATGCTACATGCGCCGTAGCGGTGTTCCCATCGATGGTCATTTTCTTTGCCATTGGGAAAACCTCCTGTGTGTATTGTGAATAGACGGGGGAACGAAACAGACAAGGCGCGCCCCCTCCGGGCACGCTTGCGCAGCGCCGTGCTCTTTTTCCTTGGAAGAAGCCAAAGAGAAAAAGGCCGTGCGCCTGTCAAACGGAAGCAAATCGCCGCAGGGATCGGGAAAGAACACAGCCTTTCCATATATGCGGTTTTCTACCTTTATCATTATAGCGTCGCAAAAAGGGCAGTGTCAAGGAATCAAGGGGGGAAAAGCCCCGATTTGCCGCGAAAGAAAGGCGGAAATGAATGGAAGGGAAAAAGAGATTTACACTTTAATGATTTAGCTGTATAATTCATAAAAGCAAACGGCGGAAGGCAGAATGGGTTTTTCGCCGAAATCCTTCCGGGCCGGAAGAAAAGGCCCGGAAGGGGAAAAGGATGCGCCGCAGCCCGCGGCGCAAATGCAGGCCGGAATTGTGATGCGAAAGGAATGGGCAGCCATGAAAGACCCGAAATACTGGAGCGCTCTGGCGGCGGGGATCACTCCCTATGTGCCGGGTGAGCAGCCGAAGATCCCCGATCTGATCAAGCTCAACACCAATGAAAATCCCTACCCGCCCTCGCCGAAAGTGATTCAGGCGGTGCAGGAGGCGGCCAATGGCGCGCTGCGGCTGTATCCGGACCCGGAATCGCTGGCGCTGCGGGAGACGATCGCCGCGCGGGAGGGCGTGCGCCCGGAGCAGGTCTTTGTGGGCAACGGCTCGGACGAGGTGCTGGCGCTCTCCTTCCTTGCGTATTTTGACCCCGGGGCGGCTGTACGCTTTCCGGACATCACCTACAGCTTTTATGAGGTGTATGCTTCCCTGTTCCGGCTAACCGTGGAAAAGGTGCCGCTCCGGGCGGATTTTTCCCTGCCGGAGGAGGCGCTGTTCCACAGCCCCGGCGGCGCCGTATTCCCCAACCCCAATGCGCCGACGGGCATGGCAGCGGATCTGGATACGGTGCGCCGCATTTGCGGGGAAAACGACCGGGCCGTGCTGGTGGACGAGGCGTATGTGGAATTCGGCGCGCAGTCTGCGGTGCGCCTCCTTCCGGAATGCCCCAACCTGGTGGTGATCCGCACCTTCTCCAAGTCCCACGCCCTGGCGGGGCTGCGCGTCGGCTATGCGATCGCCTCAGCGGAGATGATCCAGGCGCTCAGCAATGTGAAAAACTCCTTTAATTCCTATCCGGTGGACCGGGTGGCGCAGGCCGCGGCCCGGGCAGCCATTGAGGACGAGGCCTATCTTCAGAACGTTCTGAAAAAGATCACCGCCACCCGCGAACAGACGCGGGACCGTCTTGAGCGCATGGGCTTTTTCGTCCTTCCCTCCCGCACCAATTTTCTCTTTGCCTCCCATCCGACGGCGGACGCGGCTGCCCTTCAAAGGGAGCTGCGGGCCCGGGGCGTGCTGGTGCGCCATTTCAGCGCCCCACGGATCGAGCAGTTCCTGCGCATCACGGTGGGCACCGACGCGGAGATGGAGCGCCTCTGCTACGCGCTTGCAGATATTCTCAATCAGAAAAAGGCCTGACGGGCCGCCCTGGAAAGGAGCCGGAAGCATCGTCTTCCGGCTCTTTTGCGCAGTGGGGAAGTAAAAGAATAGATTGAAAGCTAACGAAACGACAAATGGGAGCTTTTTGGTTGTGCGGCGGCAGGGCGGACCGTACACTGTAACGGTCAAAAACAGCGGGCAGCCCGCTTTTCCGGCAAAGACATCATAGAAAGGAAACAGCATGAAAAAGGGTGGGAAAGTCAAAAAGGTTCTTGTAACAGTGCTGGCGGTGGTCGGCGTGATCGCCATCGTCGCGGTGATCGCCGGCAGCGTCATGGCGAAAAACGCCATGGGCAGCATGGAGGCGCAGTACGAAGCGTGGACAGTGGAGCGCGGCGGTATCGACCGGGTCATTCAGGGCACGGGAAGCGTGGAATCTGCCGACGTGGAAAGCATCCTCGCTTGGCGGGGAGGAAAGATACAGGACCTTTCGGCTGAGGCCGGCGACCGGGTCGAAGCGGGGCAGATCCTCTTTACGGTCTACGACGAGGCGCTGGAAAATCAGATCACCGCCGAGCAGAACGCCATCGAGCAGCAGAATATCACCATTTCCAAGCTCAAAAGCGGCCTGAAGAGCTACAAGGTCTACGCGCCCGCAGACGGCACGGTCAGTGAGCTTTACGCCCAGAAGGGGGAGGACGCCTCTTCTACCGTCAGGACCTACGGGGCGCTATGCCTGCTTGACACTGGGGAGGAGCAGCCCATTTCCGTCACCGGCGCGGGGCGGGTCAGCAAGATCTATGTTTCCAAAGGGGATGCGGTCAAGCGGGGCGACCTGCTGTTTTCCATGGATTCGACGGACGTGAGCAAATCCATCGAGGCGGCGGAGCTGGCCATCTCCATCAGCGAGGAGAACATCGAAAAGGCCGAAGCAAAGATGGCGGACAACGCCACTACTGTTCCTGTTTCGGGCGTGCTTTCCGCGTTCAGCGTGCAGGAAGGGCAGCAGGTGACGGCCGGCATGGCGGTCGGGCAGGTGGTCTCCACCACAGAACAGCAGGTGGTGATCGAGGTGGACGAGCTGGATATCCCCCTGGTGAAGCTGGGGCAGGAGGCGGTGATCCGCGTCGACGCGCTGGAAGACCGGGAGTTTTCCGGCAGGGTGGAAAAGATCGCAGAATTGGGCCTGACCATGGGCGGCATCACGACCTACGACGTGACCATCGCCCTTGAAGATCCCGAAGACATCCGCATTGGGATGAGCTGCTCGGCGGAGATCATCATTGACACCCGCGAGAAGACGCTGATCCTGCCGGTGGATGCCGTGACCAAGGAGAACGGAAAGCGCTATGTCAAGGTGCTCCTTGCGGGGGCGGAGCTTTCAGACAGCCGGACCTGGAAAAAGAACGAAGCCGGCGAGATGGTGCCCTACGAGCTGCGGGAGGTGGAAATGGGCCTTTCCAACGAGCTGGAGGCGGAGATCCTTTCGGGCGTTGCGGAAGGGGAGACCGTGCTCGTGGAGAAGGAGAACGCCATGCTTCAGCTCATGCGCCAGATGCAGCAGCAGCGGCAGGCCATGATGGGAGGAAACTGACATGGCGGCCCTGATTGAGCTTTCGGGCATCCGGAAGGAATATCCCATGGGAGAGACCGTGGTCAAGGCGCTCGACGGCATCGACCTGACCATTGAGGAAAAGGATTTCGTCGCCATCATCGGTCCTTCGGGAAGCGGAAAGTCCACGCTGATGAACATGATCGGCTGCCTGGATACGCCGGACAGCGGCACCTACCGGCTTGCGGGCGAGGACGTGTCTCACCTCGGGGACGATGCCCTGGCTGAGGTGCGCAGCCGCCGCATCGGATTTATTTTTCAGGGATTCAACCTCCTGCCCAAGCTGACCGCTCAGGAAAACGTGGAGCTTCCGCTGATCTATCAGGGAAAGTCCGCGCAAGAGCGAAGTAAAGCCGCCAAAGAGGCGCTGGAGCGGGTGGGCCTTGGCCAGCGCCTGACCCACAGGCCCACGGAGCTTTCCGGCGGCCAGCAGCAGCGGGTCGCCATCGCCCGGGCCCTGGCGGGGAAGCCCTCCCTGATCCTGGCCGACGAGCCCACCGGCAACCTCGACTCCAAATCGGGCAAAGAAGTGCTGGAAATGCTCAAGGAGGTCCATCGGGCGGGAAATACCATCGTCCTGATCACCCATGACCCCAATGTGGCCAATCAGGCGGCCCGAGTCCTTCATATTCAGGACGGCCGCATTACGGACGACCGCAGAAACGATGAGGAGGTGACCGGGCAATGAAAACCGCGCAGGCGTTCAAGATGGCCTTCTCCGCCATCTGGGGCAACAAGAGCCGCACGTTTCTGACCATGCTGGGCATCATCATCGGCGTGCTGGCGGTCTCGCTTCTGATCACCCTGGGCCAGGGCGGCCGGGAGGCGATCGTTTCGCAGATCAACAGCCTCGGCTCCGACATGGTGGTCGCAAGCGTCATGACGGCGCGGGATTACGACGTGCCCCTTGATCAGGTGCAGGCGCTGGAGGAGGAGCCGCTCATTGCGGCGGCTTCCCCCGTGGCCAGCAAATCAGGCGTCACCGTCAAGGCAAACGGCAGCGATCACGTGACTTCCGTCGAGGCGGTGCTCCCGGCCTATGGAACCATCCGGGAGACCGGTGTGCAGGCCGGGCGCTTCCTCAACGAGGACGATGTGGAACTGCGGCGGTACGTGGCGCTTCTGGGCGCCGATACCGCGGACGAGCTGTTTGGCTCCCACGGCGCGGAGGTGCTGGGGCAGTCCGTCACCATGCTGGGCCGCCGGTTCGTAGTGGTGGGCATTCTGGAGGAGAAGGGCGCCTCCATGATGAGCGACAACGACGACCGCATTCTCGTTCCCCTCACCAGCGGCTCGCGGGCCATGAAGCAGAAGCGTCCCACCGCCTACTACTTCAAGGCGGCGGACAGCGACAGCGTCGAAGGGGCGCAGGAAGTGGTGGAGCGCTTTCTCTTGAGCAAGCTCAAGGATGAGGACAATTACATGGTCTTCAACCAGTCCCAGATCCTTTCGGTGGTGGACAGCGCCATGGATACCCTAACCGGGGTTCTTGCAGGCATCGCGGCGATCTCGCTGCTGGTCGGCGGCATCGGCATTATGAACATCATGCTGGTCTCGGTCACGGAGCGCACCCGGGAGATCGGCATCCGAAAGGCCATCGGCGCCAGGCGCAGGGATATCCTCAAACAATTCCTGATCGAGTCGGCCCTTGTCAGCACGGCCGGCGGCGCCATCGGCGTGGGCATTGGCTATCTCGCCACGAAGCTCCTGGAAAACGCGCTGGGGATCCCTCTTTCCATGTCGCTTTCGGTGATCGTTTTTTCGCTGGCCTTTGCGGCGGCGGTGGGCATCGTGTTCGGCATCTACCCGGCCAACCGGGCCGCCAGGCTGCATCCCATCGAGGCGCTGCGGCACGAATAAAAAACCAAAATAAAAAGCACGTTTTTTTTACCGTGCTTTTTGTTTTTTCGAATTTTTCCGAAAAGAAAACAGATCAGAAAAGCAGATCGTAAAGCATCTTCAAAAACAGAAGGCCGAGGACGAGAAACATCATCCCACGCACCCGGCGGCTGCCGCCGCGCAGGGCGAACCGGGCGCCCAGAAAGTTGCCAAGGACGCTGCATGCCGCGGCGGGAAGCGCGAGCTCCCACAACACCTGACCGTTCATGATCCAGACGACGGCGGCCGCTACGTTGGAAGCGAGATTGACCACCTTGGCGCAGCCGGAGGCGGTGAGAAGATCCATCGAAAGAAAGCCGGTGAAGGCCATGATGAGAAGCGTCCCCGTGCCGGGGCCGATCAGACCGTCGTAACAGCCGATCAAAAGGCCGGTTACGATGGAAAGCAGGGCTTCCCGCCGGGAGGAAAGCGGGCGCGCGGGAGCTTCTGACTGCCCAAAGTCCTTTTTGACGATCAGAAACACCGCGATTGCCGGAAGCGCCGCCAAAAGCAGCGTTTTGAGCGCCGTTTCCGAAAAGAAGACCGCAAGGCTCGTGCCGGCAGCCGAGCCGGCCAGGGCCGCGGCAGCCGCAAGCAGCGCGGGGCGCAGGGCGATCCGGCCGCCCCGGAAGTATTTGACGGCGGCGATGAGGGTACCCATGCCGTTGACCACTTTGTTGGTACCGGCGGCAAAATGGGCGGGAAGGCCTGCGAGCAGATAAGCGGGCAGGGAGATCACGCCGCCCCCTCCAGCCACGCTGTCGACAAAGCCGGCGAGAAACACCAGCGGGCACACGGTCAGGCACAGCCTGAAAAACGCATCCATGAAAAGAAGCTCCTCCGGCGGGCAAAAAGAAAGGGGACGCTGCGGGATCCGGCGGCGTCCCGTAAGGCGTGAAAAAGAAACGGTCAGCGGATGCCGATGCCGCGGGCTGTGATGCGGGCGGTTTTTTCCGTCAGACCCTCAATGGGCAGGGAACGAAGATGGGTCACAAAATCCCTCGATTCCGCTGCGGGCACCGCCAGATTCTTGGTAAAATGCGCCACGCCCAGCAGCTTGTCATCCCCGTCGTAAAAGGACAGGTACACCAGCGTCAGATCGTAGTCCAGATCGTCAGTGAGATTGGTCAGCGTTCCGGATACAGTCGAAAAGTCCGGATAGTTCTGCACGAGAACGACATTGTCCACCTGCAAGGGTTGCCTGCAGGAATCCACGGTGGGCGCAAGGAGGACCTCCGCCTCGACGGAAATGGTCTCGCCCTCTGCGGGCGCTTTTTTATCGTAGGGAATCCAGACCGCCGCGGTCGAACGGGCGCCCGGCTCCACGATGTCGCTTTGCGCAAGGGGCGGCGTAAAGGTCTCGCGCACAGTGGTTTCGCCGAAGCGGATCCGGACGGTGATGGATTCCACGGTCGCAGGCACCGCGCCCGTGTTGGTGAATTCCATCGCGGCGTAGAGATTAGGTGAGCCGGAAATATCGGAAAAATACGCGCCGGCGCACTGCTCCACCTGCGTCTGATAGGATGGCGCAAGCGTGGGCGAAGGGGTGGGGGAAAGCGTGGGGGCTGCTTCCGGCCCGGAGGAGGGCAGGGCGGAGGGCGCGGCAGTGGCCGATGGCCCCTCCTTGCCTGAGCAGGCGTAAAGTAGCAGGCAAAGCGTCAGCACCATGCAGACAAACGTGGGCAGACGGCGTGTTTTTTGCATGGAATTACCTCCTGAAAAGGTATAATATTGAATAAAAGGGAGCCCCGCGGCCGCACCGCGGTTACTGGCATTATACTCCATTTGCCGCCGTTCGTAAACGATGACGGGGGACGGATGGGGATACGGCGGGCCGGGGAAGAGAAAAGAAAAATGCTGCAAACAAGAAAAAAACGGAACCCGAAGCGGATCTTTTTCGTCTATGGATACAGAAGAAAGGCCGCAGACGGGGAAGCTGAGCGGTATGACAACGAAAAAAGAACGGAAAAGAGGTGAGCGCCGTGTTCCGTCATGACGATGAAGCGGCACAATACGAAGCGCTGAGCGCCTATCGCGACGGCGAGCTGACGCCGCAGGAGGAAGAGGAGGTTCGCGGGCACCTGACGCAGTGCCCTGGCTGCCGGGAAATTCTCGGGGAGATGGAACGGATTGCGGCGCTTTTGGAGATCCCTGAAGAGGAAGTGCCCGAGGCGCTGAGCGGGCGGTGGAAGACGGCGGTCCAACGGGAAAGGCGCGCCCGCCGGAGGAAGCGCTGGCTCCGCCCGGCCGGAACCCTGGCTGCGGCGCTGATGATTGCCGTGGCGGGCATTGGCCTTCTGCCCCGGCTGAGCAAAAATGAGGCAGAGGAGCCGCAACTCTATTCGATGGACGCGGCGGTGGAAGAATTTGCCGGCGAAGAGGCAGAGATGCCCAACGGGGGTGTTTCTGCTTTCCGCATGGCGCTCCCGCCCGGGAGTGAATTGGAGAAGGAGAGGGAAAGCGGCGCAGAGCAGGCCGAAGAAACGCCGGAGGCTGCCGGCGTGCCCCAGATCGCGGCGTTTTCCCTGGAAGACGAAGAAGTGGATGCGCCGGCGGAAGAGACGGAAAAGGACGCTGCTTTCGGGGAACAGAACAGCGAAACGGACGAAGCGTGGCGCGTGGTGCATATCCTGGCGCCCGGGGAGGGAAAAGCCCGGCAGGTATATGACGTGATCGAAGGATACGCCCTGGCCAGAGGGGCGGTCTTCCACTACGAGGAAACGGAAGGCGTTCGGGGACTGGTCTGCGAATTGAGCGACACGCAAAGGGAGGAACTGTTCGCGGCTCTTGAAAATATCGGCTGCACAGTGGAGGACGGCGGGACGGAAGGAGGGTTGTTTTTCTGGGTAGAGTAACATCATAAAAATAAAAAACCGCTCCAGACGCAGGGAAGCGCGGCGGAAAAGGGGAGAGACTTGATATCAGAGCCCTTTTTCCGCCGCACTTTTTTGCTAAAAAGTCCTCCTGCGCACAAATGCTGCCGCCAAAGGAAGGGAAAATACGGATAGCAGCGTTAAAAAACTGTCAAAAAACCGGGAAATCTCTTTCCGCAAGCCTTTTCACTTGCTTTTTGCTGTGGTAAAATATAAAATAGCGGCCTTTGGGAGCGCGTTTCCCTGCGCCGCAAAAGGATTTTGTCGATTCTCCGGCCCGCTCTTTCAGAAGCGGACGGCAGCAAGAATTCCATACAGATTTGGAAAGAGTCAAAGACAGGAGGAATCCATCATGAACAAAAAGACGATCGAGGATATCAACGTATCCGGCAAGCGCGTCCTGGTGCGCGTGGACTTTAACGTTCCTCTCGACGCGGAAAAGAACGTCACCGACGACAAGCGCATTGTCGCCGCGCTGCCCACGATCCGCTATCTGCTCGGCCAGCAGGCAAAGGTCATCCTCTGCTCTCACCTGGGCCGCCCCAAGGGTGAGGTCAACCCCGAGTTCTCCCTCGCTCCCGTGGCCAGGAAGCTTTCTGAGCTGCTGCCCGGCGTGAAGATTGTGTTTGCCTCCGACGTCATCGGCGAATCTGCCCGCAAGGCCGTGGCCGATATGAAGGACGGAGAGATCGTCCTGCTGGAAAACGTCCGCTTCCACAAGGAAGAGACCAAGAACGACCCCGCCTTTGCCAGGGAGCTGGCCTCTCTGGCGGATATTTTCGTGCTGGACGCCTTCGGCACCGCCCACCGCGCCCATGCCTCCACCGCCGGTGTCGCCGCGTACATCCCTGCCGTGGCCGGCTACCTGCTCCAGAAGGAGCTGGAGGTCATGGGAGGCGCGCTGGAGCATCCCGTCCGTCCCTTCGTCGCCATCCTCGGCGGCGCCAAGGTTTCCGACAAGATCGGCGTCATCCGCAACCTGCTGAGCAAGTGCGACAGCCTGGTGATCGGCGGCGGCATGGCCAACACCTTCAACGCGGCCATGGGCTACGACATGCAGAAGTCTCTGGTGGACGTAGATTCCCTGGAGCTGGCCAAGGAGCTGATGGCGGAAGCCGAAAAGCGCGGCGTCAAGCTGATGCTGCCCGTGGACTGCCATGTGGCGGAAGCCTTCTCTGAAGCAGCGCCCCACAAGATTGTGGCGGTAGACGAGGTTCCCGAAGGCTGGATGAGCCTCGATATCGGCCCGAAGACCGCTGCGGCTTACGCCGAAGTGGTTCGCGCCGCCAAGACTGTCATCTGGAACGGTCCGATGGGCGTGTTTGAAATGCCCACCTATGCCGAGGGCACCCGTGCTGTAGCACAGGCCTGCGCCGACTGCGACGGCACCACCATCATCGGCGGCGGCGACTCCGCTTCTGCGGTCAAGAAGCTGGGCTTCAAGGATAAGGTGACCCATATCTCCACCGGAGGCGGCGCTTCCCTCGAGTTCCTCGAAGGCATCGAGCTGCCTGGCGTCGCGGCCCTCAACGACAAGTAGGCCGGGGCCGAAAGACTTTTGCCCACTGCGCTGCGCGGGGCGGGACAATTGGCCGTCCGCCCCGCCATGCGGCGTTTTTTTCCGCCCGGGGGGCGGCCCGGACATTGACTCACTGCAACAAAAGACATTATGAGAACCATTCAGGAGGAAACGATCATGCGTAAGCCCATTATTGCCGGTAACTGGAAGATGAACATGACTCCCGCCGAAGGCGTGGCCCTCGTCAACGCCCTCAAGCCCCTCGTGGCCGACGCCCAGTGCGACGTCGTCGTCTGCACTCCCGCCACCGATCTTGCCGCCGTGGGCGAAGCGCTCAGGGGCAGCAACATCCACCTCGGCGCGCAGAACGTCCACTTCGCTCCCAAGGGCGCTTACACCGGCGAGATTTCCTGCGCCATGCTCAAGGAGCTGGGTGTTGAATACATCATCATCGGCCATAGCGAGCGCCGCCAGTATTTTGCCGAGACCGACGAGACCGTCAACAAAAAGGTGACCGTCGCTTTGGAAGAGGGCTTCACCCCCATCATGTGCTGCGGCGAGACCCTCGAGCAGCGCGAGGCGGGCATCACCAATGAATTCGTCGCCAGCCAGGTGGAAAAGGGCCTTGCGGGCCTGACCGCTGAACAGGTGCAGAAGGTGGTCATCGCCTACGAACCCATCTGGGCCATCGGCACCGGCAAGACCGCGACCAACGAAGAGGCCAACGAGACCATCGGCGTGATCCGCAAGACCCTGGAAAAGATTTTCGGCGCCGAAGCCGCTGCCGCCACCCGCATCCAGTACGGCGGCTCCATGAATCCCAAGAACGCCTCCGCCCTGATGGCCATGCCCGAGATCGACGGCGGCCTGATCGGCGGCGCTTCCCTCAAGGCCGAGGATTTCTCCAGGGTGGTCAACTACTGAGCCGCCATGGTCCGTCCCAAACCGGCTGAATGGGCCGGAGGGACGGCAGACCGTTTGACATTGCCGCGGCGTTGCGAAAAACGGGGCTCCGCTCTCAAACCCGCCCTTCGGGCCCAGGGGTCGAGGGGCGGGGCCTTTCCGCTTTTTGTACAGGCCGCGCAGACAGAATAAAGGAGTAAAAACGAATGACCAAACCCATTACCGCGCTGCTGATCCTCGACGGCTTCGGCGTGCGCGAAAGCAAGGAAGGCAACGCCATCAAGGCTGACGGCGTCAAAAACATCTCCGCCCTGATCGAAAAATACCCCCACACCACCATCGCCGCCAGCGGCATGGACGTGGGCCTGCCCCGCGGCCAAATGGGAAATTCCGAAGTGGGTCACCTCAACATCGGCGCAGGCCGCATCGTCTATCAGGATTTCACCCGCGTCACCAAGTCCATTGAGGACGGCGACTTCTTCCAAAAGAAGGAGTTCCTCGACGCCATCGAAAACGTCAAAAAGCACGGCTCCAAGCTGCATCTGATGGGCCTTTGCTCCGACGGCGGCGTTCACAGCCACATCGAGCATCTGTTTGCGTTCCTGCGCCTGGCCAAAGAGGCAGGCCTTGAAAACGTCTATGTCCACTGCTTCATGGACGGCCGCGACGTGCCCCCGGCTTCCGGCAAGGGCTATATCGAGCAGCTTCAGGCCGAGATGGACCGTCTCCAGTTCGGCAGGATCGCCACGGTGATGGGCCGTTATTACGCCATGGATCGCGACAACCGCTGGGAGCGGGTGGAAAAGGCCTACGCCGCCATCGCCTATGGCGAGGGCATTGAAGAGGAATGCGCCGTGTGCGCCATGCAGCATTCCTACGACGAGGAAGTGGTGGACGAGTTCGTCGTGCCCCGCGTGATCCTCACCGGCGGCAAGCCCACCGCCACGGTGGATGCCAATGACAGCGTGATCTTCTTCAACTTCCGCCCCGACCGTGCCCGCGAGCTCAGCCGCGCGTTTATCGATCCGGAGTTCAACGGCTTTGAGCGCAAAAAGGGCTACTTTCCGCTTTGCTACATCTGCCTGACCCAGTACGACGTGAAGTTCCTGGACTTCCCGGGTGTGCAGGTGGCCTACAAGCCCCAGAGCCTGCAGAACACCCTCGGTCAGTACCTTTCCGAGCAGGGCAGGACGCAGCTTCGCATCGCCGAGACCGAAAAGTATGCCCACGTGACCTTCTTCTTCAACGGCGGCGTCGAGGCGCCCAACCCCGGCGAAGATCGCGCTCTGATCCCTTCGCCGAAGGTAGCCACCTACGATCTCAAGCCCGAGATGAGCGCCTATGAGGTGGCGGAGGAAGCGGTCAGGCGCATTGAGTCCGGCAAGTACGATGTGATGATCCTGAATTTTGCCAACCCCGACATGGTGGGCCACACCGGCATCATGGCAGCGGCTCAGGCCGCTGTGCACGCGGTAGACGAGTGCGTTGCGAAGGTCATTGACGCCGTGCGCGCTACCGGCGGCGCCGCTATTATCACGGCGGATCACGGCAACTCTGAGCAGATGATCGACCCTGCGGACGGAGAACCCTTCACCGCCCACACCACCAACCCCGTGCCGGTCATTTACGTCAACGACAGGGACACCGGCGCCAGGCTGCGCCAGGGCGGCCGCCTTGCGGATCTGGCTCCCACGCTCCTTGACATGATGGGCCTAGAAAAGCCTGCCGAGATGACGGGAGAAAGCCTGCTGGTCAGGTAAGAAAAAGCTCTGTGCAAGAGCCTGCGCCCAAAGCGGCAAAGCCCCGGTTTTAGGCTGGCCGCGGAAAACAAGGGGGCCGTTCCATCGGAACGGCCTTTTTGTGCGCCGGCGAAAAGAAAGTGGCTGTTTTCCATGGAAAAAAGCGTTCCGCCTGTATCCATCATGGAGCGTATTCCGCTTTTGGCGTGGGCGAACAGTTCGGCCAGGGCCTCGCAGACCAGAGACCCGCCGCTGCTGAACACGATGACCGGAAAGTCCGCCTGCGCCGTTTCTTTCAGCAGCCAGAGGCACTTCTCTGTAGGCGGACCACCGGGAAAGCCGTTTTCCCCACAGACGTCCCGGCAGTAGCGCTGGTATTGCAGGCCGCAGCGGTTCGTCACATTCCGGGAGACCGGTTTTATATAAGCATCTCATCCGCTGTGCGCGTTTGGAAGAATGCAGTGGGAAATGGGAGAAAGGAAATGGGAGAAAAGAAAATATTGATAAAACAGCAACAGTATGATGATTCATGATAAAGTTTAAAATTTTACCGGATTTTATGGCCATCCAATGCCTCTTTAGCAAATAAACGGTTTGTGCGGGAAAACTTCTAAATGAACTCTGAAACAGATTCAAAAAGAATGCCTGTCTCCCTGTCGGATTGCAATCGGCAAAAGAAAGCCGCGGGAAAGCAGAGGGAGTTTCCAAACGAAGGGGGGAACGCATTGCTTTTGGGACAGAAGAACGCTATAATGCACACGATGTGTTGTACGGGACCCAAAAATACCAGAGGAGATTGAAGGCATGACACAGACTGCGGCAGACAACGAACTGGGAACAGAAAGAATTGGAAAATTACTCAGGAAGCTGGCCCTGCCGGCGATCCTGGCGCAGATCGTCAATGTTCTTTATAACATCGTTGACCGAATGTACATCGGAAATATCCCCGTCATTGGAAAGGCGGCGCTGACCGGCGTGGGCGTGGCGTTTCCGGTCATCACGCTGATCTCGGCCTTTGCAGCGCTCATCGGCATGGGCGGCGGTCCGCTGGCGGCGATTCGCATGGGGGCGAAGGACGACGAAGGGGCGGAAAAGATCATGGGCAACTGCTTCGTGGCGCTGCTGGCGCTTGGAGCGGTGTTGACGGCGGTGTTTCTGGTCTTCCGACGGGAGCTGCTGATGGCCTTTGGTGCAAGCGCCGATACCATCGGCTACGCCGAATCCTACCTCGCTATTTATGTCAGCGGCACGGTCTTTGTCATGATGACCCTCGGAATGAACAATTTCATCATCACGCAGGGCTTTGCAAAGACCGGCATGGCTACGGTGCTCATTGGCGCGGTGACCAACATCGTGCTGGATCCGGTTTTTATATTCGCCTTTGACATGGGAGTGCAGGGCGCGGCGCTTGCGACGATCCTCTCGCAGGCGATCTCCTGTGTGTGGGTGCTTCTGTTCCTTTTGGGGAAGAAGACCCGGCTGCGTCTCCGGGCCGCCTGTTTCCGCCCTGATTGGAAGCAGCTGGGCCGCGTGGCGGCGCTGGGGCTTTCCCCTTTTATCATGCAGGGGACGGAAAGCGCTGTGCAGATCGTCCTGAACTCTTCTCTCCAGACGTATGGCGGAGATGCCGCCGTGGGCGCAATGACCATCATCAACAGCGTTCTGATGGTGCTGCTGATGCCGCTGCAGGGCCTGGGACAGGGGGCGCAGCCCATCCTCAGCTACAACTTCGGCGCCTGCAGCTACGACCGGGTCAGAAAAACCTTTTTTCTGCTGCTGAAGGTGTCGCTGATCGTGGCGGTGAGCACGTGGCTGCTGGTGATGGCGGCGCCGCAGCTGTTTGTCATGATCTTCAACCGGGACGCGGAGCTGATGGACATCACGGTCTGGGCCATGCGACTGTGCCTTGGAACGGTCTTCATGATGGGAGCGCAGATGGCCATCCAGCAGACCTTCGTCTCGGTCGGTATGGCCAAGACCTCGATCTTTATTGCGATGTTCCGAAAGGTCATCCTGCTGATCCCGCTGGCGTTGATCCTGCCGCGGCTCTTTGGCCTGGGAATGACCGGCGTGTTCCTCGCAGAGCCCATCGCGGATTTCACCTCCGCCACGACAGCCTGCATCCTTTTTGCCTGCCAGTCGAAAAAGATTTTTCATCCGCAGAAGGGAGAGACTGCCTGAACTTTGGGAGAAGAACAGAAAGGATAAAGAGCGCCCCGCAGCGTGATTGCTGCGGGGCGGTTTTGCGTTTGAAGCCTTCCTGCGCTTATGCAAGGTCTTTAAGCATTCTGCTCACAGCCGAGAGGGCGGCCTGCACGTCGGCGGGGCTGACGTGGCGCTGGGTGACGAAGCGGACGGAGTACGGACCGGTGACGGAGGCAAGCACATCATAGCCGGCAAGACGCCCGGCGAAAGCGTCGGCGTCCATGCCAGTGCCTTTGACGTCAAAGATCACGATGTTGGTTTCCACCTCTTCAGGGCGGATGACGATGCCGGGAAGCTCCGCAAGCCCTTCGGCAAGGATGCGGGCGTTGTAATTGTCTTCGGCGAGGCGGCCGGTCATTTCGGTCAGGGCGAGAATGCCGGCGGCGGCAAGAACGCCGGCTTGGCGCATGCCGCCGCCGAGCAGCTTGCGGTAACGGCGGGCCCGGTCAATAAAAGCGGCAGAGCCGTTGAGCACGGCGCCGACCGGCGCAGACAGGCCCTTGGAGAGGCAGAAGGTCATGCTGTCAAAATATCTGGCGATCTCGCGGACGGGGACGTTCAGCGCCGCCGCGGCGTTAAAGACCCGGGCGCCGTCGAGATGCATGGGCAGATGATGCTCGTCGGCCACGGCGCGGATGGCCGCCATGTTTTGAAGGGGCAGCACGGCGCCGCCAGCGTAATTGTGGCTGTTTTCCAGGCAGATCAGGGCAGTGTCGGGATGGTGGATATCCGAGGTGCGGATATTGGAGCGGACGTCCTCGGGGCTCATGGCGCCGTGCACGCCTTCGATCGGGCAAGGCATCATGCCGGCAAGGGCGGACATGCCCCCTGCTTCGTTGAGGCGCACGTGGGAGCGGGCCTCGCAGATGATCTCGCCGCAGCGCAGGCCATGAGTATGGGTCAGTATGGCGATGAGATTGCTCATGGTGCCACTGGGTACGAAAAGCGCCGCCTCCATGCCGGTGTACTCCGTTGCCAGCTCTTCGAGACGGTTGATGGTGGGATCCTCACGAAACACGTCGTCGCCCACTTCCGCCCGGGCCATGGCGGCCCGCATGGACTCTGTGGGTTTGGTAATGGTGTCGCTGCGCAGATCGATCTTCATGAATCAGACTCCTCTCTTTCGTTGACAGAGCGTTGGTTTTGTATGCTTTTCATTATAGAAGAATCTGCAAAGGCTGAACAGGATTTTCTGAAAGTTTTGATCCGGAAAAAGAAAACCTTGAAAAAAGCTGCATTTTTTGACAAAATAGCAAAAAATGCAGCCAGATTTTTCCAATATAATATGAATTAAATGTAAATACATGGATAGATTCCTTGACGATTCGACAGCGAAAGCCATAAAATAGTAAAAACGACAGTTGAATTTTGTCTGCGGACGATTGAAACGGATTTTGCCGGGGGATGGAACCATGGGGCAAACCGGCGCAGACCGGGCCGGCAGCAAGCGGCCGCAGGCCTTTGCCGTGTTTTGCAGGGACAGGCCCTTCCCGATTATGAGACACAGGGAGATGAAAGAATGAAGCTGTGGAAACGACTGGTGATGACCGCGGCGGTCGCAGCGCTTTGCCTGACAGTTGGCGTGAGCGCGCTTGCAGTGGAGCGCTATCAGGTCATGATGTACGGCGATAAGGACGAGTACGTTCTGCGGCTGCAGAAGGAACTGATCGCCCGCGGCTACATGAGCGGCGAGGCGACGGGCTATTACGGCGACGCGACGGTGGCTGCTGTCAAGAAGCTTCAGGAAAAGAAAAGCCTTGAGGTGGACGGCATCGCCGGCATCGCAACGCAAAAGGCGCTTTTTGGAAAGTACTACGCTGAGATTCCGTCGAGCCGCACAGTGAACAACACCAAGACTTCCTCTGAAAGCACTTCAAGCAGCACATCCAGTTCCGCCAGCTCCAGCAGCTCTTCGAGCAGCTCCACCAAGCGCTATCAGGTCATGATGTACGGCGATAAGGACGAATACGTTCTGCGCTTGCAGAAAGAGCTGATCGCCCGCGGCTATATGAGCGGCGAGGCGACGGGCTATTACGGCGACGCGACGGAAGCGGCAGTGATCAACTTCCAGAAAAAGAAGGGGCTTGAGGCGGACGGCATCGCCGGCGTCGCAACGCAGAAGGCGCTCTTTGGAAAGTATTACGAGCCCATTCCCTCCACCCGGGCGGTAAAGGGCAATTCCACCACGGCGGATGAGGACACCAGCGCGGAAGACGAAAAGTTTGACTCCATGCGCAGGGGCGACGCCGGCTCTGTGGTCAAAAAGGTGCAGGAACAGCTCAAAGAGCTGGGATATTTCACCCAGAGCAAAACCACCACTTATTTTGGTGAGGTGACGGAAGAGGCGGTTCTTGCCTTCCAGAAACGCAACGGGCTGAAAGAGGACGGCGTTGTGGGGATCAAAACTTATACGCTCCTGTTCTCGGGCAACGCCAAGAAGGCGGCGACCGGTTCCGCATCGTCTTCCTCTTCGAGCGCGACTGAGAAGACGGAAGAAGTGGATCTCGGCGTCACTGGCAACAGCGAAGTGATCGAGGCCGCCATCCGATTTGCCGGCGAGCAGCTTGGAAAGCGCTATGTCTACGGCGGAAAGGGTCCCGACACCTTCGACTGCTCGGGATTCACCTCCTACGTTCTCAAGCACGTGGACATCACGATCACCGGCTCCTCCAAGGTGCAGGGAAACAACAGCGCCTGGCCCAAGATCTCTTATGAGAACCTGCAGCGCGGCGATCTGCTGATCTTCACGGGAACCAATCTCAGCGGCATCGGCCATGTGGGCATCTACCTCGGCGACGGCAGGTTTATCCATTGCTCTTCCGGCAGCGCCATGAGCGTGACAATCTCCCATCTGGCGGACCGGTATATGGATCGCTTCCTGTGGGGACGGCGCTGGGCCGTGGACGCTGACGCAAAGGTGGCGGAGGAGACCAGGGCGGATCTTGCGGAAGAAGAACAGGCGGAAGGCTCCGTTGAGGCGGAAACTCCCGTGGAAGAATTCTCCCCGATGGAGGAAAACATTCCGGAGGAGGATGTCCTGATCGAGGATGAAGAATAAGAAAAAAGCGCCTGCGGGGGTTGCCTGCGGGCGCTTTTTACGGAATATGCCCGGCAGGCGAAAAAGCGCTTTTCCCGCGGGCGGTATCGTTTCCCATTTGTGCGGCATACTGTTAAAACAGGACGGTTTTACAAAAAAAGTCACTTGTGATATGATGGAAAAAACTGCGGCGGGCCTCTGCCGCAGACCATGAACGGAAGGACGCAATGCCTTGAACAAAGGAGTTCTATATCTTGGCAGGGCCGCATGGTTCCTGCTTCGGACTATCCTGATCGTCCTGCTGTGCGCAGGTGTGTTTTATGTCGCCTTTGCCACCGCCATGAACTATGGTTCCATCTATGTCATCTCTACCGAGGGGATCGAGCTGCGGGCAGACGTGGTGCTTGGCGCTGCGGGGAAAGACGAATTGAGCAACTATTTTACCGAAGAATGGCTCCAGGAGGATCCGCTGCTGGCGCAGTCTCCTTACGAGAATTACAAGGTCACTTCCTATAATTACAGTTTGCGCCTGGAAGGAATGAGCGTGTGGGGCTGGTCCAGGACGGGCACCGTGCGGGTGACCGAGCGGGTCACGGCGCTGACGGGCGCGGCCACAGACGGCACGGTGGACGAAAACGGGCAGACTTCTTCCGCCCCTGCCTGGACGGACTGCCGGTATGAGCTGGTGATGGAAAAGGAAAACGACGGGGTGTGGAAGATCGGGGAGATCCGGCTCCTGGAGGAGTTGCCCAAGCCCACGCCTACTCCGGCGCCCAAGGAGACGGCGGACAAGCCCTCCGAAACGCCGGAGCCAACGACAACGCCCGAACCGGTTCCCACACCGCCGGGAGAATCGTGAAACAGGAGGACGGTTGCCGCCGCTTTTGCGGCGGCTGCTTTGTGAAAGAGGAAGATCGTTGAGAACGGTATTGGATTTACTCAAAGAGAACGACGTGCTCCTTGCCCCCATGGCGGGGGTGACGGATCGGGTCTTTCGGGTCTTGTGCAAGGAGCAGGGCTGCGGCCTGACCTATACGGAGATGGTCAGCGCCAAGGGACTGCATTACGGTGGTTCCGCCGGGCGAAGCCGGGCGCTTTTGACGACGGACGAGCGGGAACGGCCCTGCGCCGTGCAGATCTTCGGAAGCGATCCGCCCATCATGGCGGAGCAGGCGGCTCGCCTTGAGGAGGAGTGCGGAGAGGCTCTGGCGCTGATCGACATCAACATGGGCTGCCCGGCGCCCAAGATCACCGGAAACGGCGAGGGGAGCGCGCTGATGAAGAGGCCGGCTCTGGCCGCGCAGATCATCCGGGCGGTGGCCGATGCAGTCAAACTGCCGGTGACGGTCAAATTCCGAAAGGGATGGGACGACGAAAGCGTCAACGCCGTGGAGTTTGCCCGCATGGCGGAGCAAAGCGGCGCTGCGGCCGTGACAGTCCATGGACGCACGCGGATGCAGTTTTACGCCGGAGCGGCGGACTGGGAGTGTATCGCCCGGGTCAAGGAGGCGGTCTCCATCCCCGTGATCGGCAACGGCGACGTCTTTTCGCCGGAGGCCTATTTTGCTTTGAAGGAACGGACTGGCTGCGACGGCGTCATGGTGGCCCGCGGCGCGCAGGGGAACCCCTGGATCTTTCGGGAGATCGTCGCAGCAAAGGAAGGAAGACTGGCGCCGGAGCCCACTGCACAGGAACGGACGGAAATGGCACTGCGCCATGCCCGCGCCCTGGTGGAGCAGAAGGGACAGCACGCCGTCATCGAGATGCGAAAGCATATCGCCTGGTACATCAGGGAAATGCCGGGCGCGGCAGGCCTTCGGGCGGCGGTCAACGGATGCGTTACGCTCGAACAGCTGGAAGCGCTCCTGAGCGGAAACTGTCCCGGAGTTTAAGCCGGCGGGATTCGGGCAAGGATTGGAAGGGGGGAGAAAGAGACGCTGCGCCTTGACAGGGCCTCTTCCTTCCCATATAATATAGAATGCCTTTTTCTAGAAGTAAGAGTGTGCCCTTTGGTCGGCAGAATGCGCCCGCTCGGCGCGCGAGCCGGGCAGCGGCCAGCAGCTTGGAGGTAACAGCATGGAAAAAAAGGAATACCGGCAGCTTTCCAGGGCGGCTTATAACGAATACGTCGCTAAACTGGATTACATGAAAAATACCCGCCGACTCGAGGTTGCAAAGCATATCCAGGAGGCCCGCTCCTTCGGCGATATCAGTGAAAACGCGGAATACGATGCGGCGATGGACGAGCAGTCCGCTCTCGAAGCGGAAATTGCACAGCTGGAAGAGCTGCTCGCGCATGTTGAAGTGCTTGATGAAAGCACCATTGACCTCACCAGCGTCAGCGTCGGCACCCGAATTCGTCTCAGGCTGACTGAGCACGAGTTTGAAGAGGATTACGACATGGTCTCCACCACGGAGGCGGATCCTTTCCGCAAGCGCTTCAAGGTAAAATGCGACGGCAGCGAGCTTAACCGCATCCTCGGCTACGCGGATGGTCAGGAGATCGAAATGGAGCTGCCTCCGAAGCTGTCCAACGATTCCCCCGTGGGCCATGCGATTCTGGGCCACAAGGTGGGACAGGTGATCGAGGTGACGGCGCCCGCCGGCATTTTCCACTACGAGATCCTTTCGATCGGCAAAATTCCCGAGTCTCCCAGCGGCAGCTACAGCGACGAGACCATCGTAGGATAAAACGCAGGTCACTTTCGCCTTTTTGCGGGCTGCACGGTGCTGTGCGGCCCGTTTTTGGAATTTTTCGATTTTTACAGGCTTCAAACCGATGAAAAGTGAGGGAAATGATACCGATGGATCAACAAAACAACAATACCCCTGCCGCTGCGCCGGAACAGACGCAGGAAAAATACAACGAGATCGTGCAAATCCGCCGCGAAAAGCTGGCGGCTCTTCAGCAGGCCGGTGCCGATCCCTTTGAACAGGTTCGCTTTGACCAGACGTACCATTCCCGGGAAGTGGCCGGGAATTTTGAGGCGCTGGAAGGACAGACCGTACGCGTCGCCGGCCGCCTGATGAGCAAGCGCATCATGGGCAAGGCTTCCTTTGCGCACCTGATGGACCGGGAAGGGCAGATCCAGCTTTATCTCAAGCGCGACATCCTCGGCGAAGAGGTCTACAAGGGCTTCAAGACCATGGATATCGGCGATATCGTCGGCGTCGAAGGCAAGGTCTTTAAGACCCACGCGGGCGAAGTGTCCGTCGAGGCGGAACAGCTCGTGCTCCTGTCCAAATCCCTGCTGCCTCTGCCGGAGAAGTATCACGGCCTGACCGACAAGGAGGCCCGCTACCGCCAGCGCTATGTTGATCTGATCGTCAATCCCGAGTCCCGTCGCGCTTTTGAAGTGCGCAGCGCTTTTGTCAAGTATCTGCGCAATTTCCTTGACAATCGCGGCTTTATGGAAGTGGAAACGCCAGTTCTCAATACCCTTGCCGGTGGCGCTGCTGCCCGGCCTTTCGTGACTCATCACAATACTCTTGACATCGATATGTACCTGCGCATCGCGACGGAGCTGCATCTCAAGCGCCTGATCGTCGGCGGTTTTGAGCGGGTCTATGAAGTGGGCCGCATTTTCCGCAACGAGGGAATGGACACCAAGCACAACCCTGAGTTCACCACCGTGGAGCTTTATCAGGCCTATGCCGATTTCAACGACATGATGGATCTGTTTGAAGATCTGCTTTCCGGCGCTGCCCGCGATATCCTGGGCACCTATGACGTACAGTGGCAGGGAGAAAAGATCTCTCTGGCGCCCGGCTTCCGCCGCATGACCATGGCTGAGGCCGTCCGGGAACATCTAGGCATAGACTTCATGGCGATCAACGATGACGCTGAGGCTGTGACCGCCGCCAGGAGCGCTGGTGTGGATATGGACGGCGTCGAGCCCACCTGGGGCCATGCCCTTTACGAGTGCTACGATCAGAAGGTGGAGGAGAAGATGGTACAGCCCACCTTCATCACCATGCACCCTGTGGACGTTTCGCCTCTGGCCAAGCGTTCTGCCAAGGACCCCCGCCTGACCGAGCGCTTTGAGCTGTTCATCTGCCGCAGCGAGATGGGCAACGCCTTCTCCGAGCTAAACGATCCTATCGATCAGAAACAGCGCTTCCAGAAGCAAGTGGAGCTGCGCGCTAAGGGCAACGATGAAACCGAAATGATGGACGAGGATTTCATCACTGCCCTCGAATACGGCCTGCCCCCCACAGGGGGCCTGGGCATTGGCATCGACCGCTGCGTCATGATGCTCACTGGCAGCGATTCCATCCGCGACGTGATTCTTTTCCCGACAATGAAGCCAATCGACTGAGTAAGTTCGTATAAGTTCGTACACAGAGACATACAGAGGGTTATGGAGGGTGCTTACCACAGAGCTTACCACAATTTACGAAAACCGTACCACAAAAGATGCGGCGAGATTATGCAAATCTCCGCAAGTCCCCGCAGCCCTCTGTAAATCTATGTAGGCACAGAAGCCCACCGAGAAATCGGTGGGCTTTCTTTTTTGCGCCCGTCGCATTCCAGAGCGGAATGTGGCGGGCGCTTTTTTGTTTTCCAAGCCCCTCGAATCTGCCTGAAAAAATTTTTTTGAAAAAGTGGTTTAATTTTTCGAGCTTTTTTTGCTGTTGTGGAGTGTGAGGCAAAACACCTCACGAGTTCCTTGAAAACTGAATACACATTCATCAGGTCGTTCCTGAGCGGAGGGGAAACCCTCAGCCGTATGAAAGTGCGCCATGATCCTCCTGCCCCAAAGGGTAAATACGGAAAACAAGGAGGGCGAGCGAAGCCGAACTGTTCTGAAATATCCGATTGCTACGGATAAGGCGATGAAACGCATCAGGGTTAATGATACTTCCCTATGGGGCTGGCGGAGAACCCGGCAGAGGTGAGATTCCTATGGACTCGGTTAGCAGCCGAGCGCCTGATGACTTCCCATTGTGCTTGGGGTGTCGTGGACAAATAAAGCACATTACATAGCCGCTGAGGGCGGCTATGAATCTAAGAGAAAGGAGGTAAGCCGAATGAGCGACTGCAAAACCATCGCCATCTGCAACCAGAAGGGCGGTGTAGGAAAGACCACAACGGCGGTCAACTTGGGCATCGGGCTTGCCATGAACGATAAAAAGGTCTTACTCGTTGACGCAGATCCACAGGGCGACCTTACCACCTGTCTTGGCTGGCAGGATACGGACTCTCTATCCATCACGCTGGCAACAAAGCTGGCAGAGGTGATGCGGGAGGAACCAAGCGACCCCATGAGCGGTATTCTGCACCATGAGGAAAAGGTCGATGTCCTTCCCGCCAATCTGGAGCTGTCAGCGCTGGAAATGAGCCTTGTAACGGTAATGAGCAGAGAAACCACCCTGCGGACATATCTCAATCAGGTAAAAGAAAATTACGACTATATCCTGATTGACTGTATGCCCTCGCTTGGTATGATAACGCTCAATGCCCTTGCTGCGGCGGACAGCGTGATTATTCCTGTTCAGGCACAGTATCTTCCGGCTAAGGGTATGACCCAGCTTTTGCAGACTGTTTCAAAGGTCAGGAAGCACATCAACCCCAGTTTGAAGATAGACGGAATCCTGCTGACACTGGTGGACGGGCGAACAAACCTCGCCAGAAGCACCGTGGAAGCCCTCAGAGCGAACTTTGGGAGCGTCATGCGAATTTATAAGGCATCGATTCCCAGCGCCGTAAAAGCCGCCGAGGTGAGTTCTAAGGGCAAGAGCATTTTTGCCTATGAGCCGAGCAGTCCAGCGTCAAAGGCTTATACCGACTTCACAAGGGAGGTGTTAGCCAGTGGCAGGCAGAAAGAGCGACTTCGTTCTGCCGACGCTCGATGACCTGTTTTCTACACAGGAGCAGCGGGAGGAGGCAAAGCTCGCCAGAATACGGGACATTCCTATTGAGTTGATAGACAGCTTTCCCGACCACCCTTTTAAGGTGAGGGACGATGAGGATATGACCCAGCTTGTGGAGAGTATCAAGGAGCGGGGGGTGATTACTCCCGCTACGGTGAGACCAAAGGACGATGGGCGTTATGAGCTTGTCTCAGGACACCGGCGAAAACGGGCGTGTGAGCTTGCCGGTATGGACACCCTGCGCTGTGAGGTCGTGGAGCTTACGAGAGATGAAGCCACGATTCTGATGGTGGAGAGCAACTTCCAGCGTTCTCAAATCCTGCCCAGCGAAAAGGCATTTGCCTACAAAATGCGGCTTGATGCTATGAGCAGACAGGGAAAGAGAACGGATTTAACTTCTACACCACTGGTGGAGAAGTTGTCTGGAGTTGATGCACTGTCCGTATCAAAGATAGGCGCAGAAACGGGTGAGAGCCGAGAGCAAATCCGTCGCTATGTCCGCTTGACGAATCTTGTCCCTGAGCTGCTTCAGTTTGTGGACGAGGGCAGAATTAAGATGCGTCCAGCGGTGGAGCTGTCCTATCTGGACGAGGACTGTCAGCGTGATGTGGTGGACGAAATCGACATGACCGATTCCACCCCCTCCCACGACCAGACTATCCGAATGAGGAAGTTCTTTGAAGAAGGCAAGCTGTCAACCGAGGTTATCCAAGCCATCATGGAGGAGGAGAAGCCGAACCAGCGGGAGAAGATCGTGCTGCGGGGAGAGCGTGTCAGGCAGCTTATCCCGAAGTCTGTACCATTGAACCAGACGGAGGATTATGTCTGCAAGGCGTTGGAGCATTATGCCAGCTTTCTGCGGCGGAGAGCGGAGCGTGATTCCCGTTAATTCCCCCATCTCACACTCTTACCCCCTGAGAACTACCTGACTTACCGAGATAAAATAAACTATCTCCTTTTTTTCTATCTCTTGAGTCAGTCTATCTCAACAATCGCATCATTCACGCCGAGCAACAAAGGCTGATATGATAAAAGATTACCCTGCAAATTCCGCCACAAGTTTTGTCTGTTTTTCGGGAAGTAAGGCAGGAGCGGTCTTTACAGCCGAAAAAACAATGGGCTATGTTTTCCCGCAGTTTCAGACTGCGGTTTTTTTGCGCCTAAAATCTAAAATGGAGGATTCGACAATGAATCACTGTATCAAAACCAATGGAAAGCGGGTGACAGCGCTGTTTCTGGTGCTTGTTCTCGCTCTCTCGATGATTTCCACTACGGCGTTTGCGGCGCAGGAGGACAACTACCACGACCCCGCCGAGCATTGGCTCAATGCCGCAAATCGTACCAACGAGCTGGATGTCAATGCGACCGTAACTCGTGAGACGGGAAACTGTGCCGTTTGCGGACAGTCCACCACCTTCATCATCTATCGGACGCCGGAGTACACCCGCAACGGTGAGACCGCTATGACCCGCAATGTCCGTTATTCGGACGGTACGCTGGTAGGCGGCGAGGGAACCGGCGCTGTTATGGACGGAACCCCCGGCAAGGACGCATATTACACCGGCTATCACTGGACAAAAGCCTGCTGCAATACCTGCGGGACGCTCAACAGCAATATGGGCATCAGTGACTACTGCTTCGGCAAGAATGTGTACTGGCTCTATGACTGTGCCGCCGAGTTTACCGAGGAGCTTCCCGAACAGGTGAAGTATGAGTATGCCGACAGCACCTATCATACGAAAACCACGAAGGGCGGCTCTTACTGCTGCTTCTGCTTTGGCACCAATCACAACAGCTCTTCTGTGCTGGAGCGCCACAATATGCAGACGGAGATTATTCCCCAAATCGGAAATGACCGTTTCGCCATCGTGAAGCATTGCACAGACTGCGAGTACACCAGCACCACCTATGTGGCAGCGAAGTCCGTTATTGCCGACTACTACGGCGTAGTGGACGGTCAGCCCCATACAGTCACGATTTCCGATCTGTCCGAGGCTGGCGTTTCTACCCAGATTCGTTACGGCAATTCCGCTGAGTCCTGCACTCTGACGAGCGCTCCCAACTACACCGAAAAGGGGCAGTATGCCGTTTACTATGAAATCACTTATTCCTACTCCGGTATGACGATGACCGAAAACGGTGTTGCCAATGTCTGGCTGCATGATGAAAAAGAGGATACCGATTGTCCCTGCGGCTGCGGCGACCCCAACTGTGACTGTAAAAATCCCGATTGCAATGGAAGCTGCCACAACAAGGGCTGTGGGGACAATCACAACTTCATCGTCCTTGAGACAGTCAATCCCACCTGCAAAACCCTCGGCTACACCCGCTATCTCTGCGTAGAGTGCGGGAAGATCGAGAAGCGTGACTATATGAACGCTATCGGTCATGCTTGGCAGAGCGTTGTGATTCGTGACGCTACCTGTGAGGCAGGCGGCAAAGTGCTGAATATCTGCAAAAACTGCGGCGAGTGCGAGGAGACAACTACTTCGAAGGGCGAGCATAAGTACGGCGTTTCTGTTGTAAATGCCACCTGCGTCAGCCCCGGCTATACGGTCAAGGAGTGCGAGGTCTGCGGCGACCGCCACATCACCGACATTCAGAACGCCAAGCCCCACAGCTATGAAGCCATTACCACCCCCGCAAACTGCGAGAGCGGCGGCTATACCCTGCATCTGTGCAAGGGCTGCGGCAGCTCCTTTATCACCGATTACACTGACCCTTTGGGGCATAGCTTCGATAAGGGTACTACTGTGACTTCGCCCTCCTGTACCGGCGAGGGTGTGACGGAATATCGCTGTGAGCGCTGCGGCTATCACTATGTAGATGGGAATGCGGCAAGCGGGCATAAGGCAGGCGAGGAAGCCACCTGTACCAATCCCCAGATTTGCATCGTCTGCGGCGCTGTTATCAAGCAGGCGCTTGGACACAGCTATAAGACGGAGATCACCTCTCCCACCTGCACTGAGATGGGCTTTACCACCTACACCTGCGAGCGCTGCGGTGAGAGCTACAAGAGCGACTATGTGAAAGCGACCGGACACAAGGAGAGCGGCTGGATCGTGGATAAAGAACCCACGACCGAACAGGAAGGCTCTCGCCATAAGGAGTGCGAAAACTGCGGCAAGGTTCTTTCCACTGAGACGATTGAGAAGCTGTACCTGACTGCCACGACCGACAGTAAGGGTGAGGCTGTTGTGGGCGGCTATCTTGTCATCGTGACCGACACCGACACAAAGAACCCTATTTCCAATGCCCATGTTGTTTTGAACAAGGACGAAAGCCTGTCTATCCGCCTCCCCAATGGGCGTATCATCGACTATGCCGACCAAACCACTGTGACAGTGAAGTTGGTGAAGGACAAGACCCCAGTTTCTGAGCTTCCGATTGCCGTTACCGATAAGAACGACAATTATGCCGCAGGAAAGACCGATGAGGCTGGGCAGATTACTATTCCCAGCGGCTCCGGTATCACCAACGATGATGGCAAAACGACCGTAGGCGGCAAAGACGCTGATGGCGACCGCTACACCATTACCGTCAGGGTGATTGATTTTGAAACCGGCAGACCCATTGAGGGTGCTATTGTTACCATTGGCAAGACCGGCAACATCACTGTGAAGCTGCCTGATGGCACCGATATGGACGAGAATAACCGCATTACCGTCATTGTTACCGACAACCGCAAAAAGCCCCTTGAGGACGAGAATGTAACCGTAAAGGGCGATATGGGTCAGACCGCAACTGGCAAGACCGATGAGAAGGGTGAACTTACCGTTCCTGATGTGGTTGTTGAAGAGCGTCATGGCGTTTATATCTATGGCTATGAGGACGGAACCTTCGGCGCTGAGCGCAACATGACCCGCAGCGAGGCGGCAGCTATCTTCGCCCGTCTGCTTGCCGAGAAGAAGGGCGACAGCATTCCTGAAAAGGGTTCTGTTACCACCAAATACACCGATATTCCCTCTAACGCATGGTATGCGGGGTATGTGAAGTACCTTACGAACTACGGCGTGGTCTATGGTCGTGGAGAAAAAATCTTTGCCCCCAACGACGAGATCACTCGTGCAGAGTTCACCGTCATGGCTGTGCGTTTCTTTGAGGTCTACGGCGAGGGCGCTGAGGAGATCGTGGAAAAGTACGAGGGCTTCTCCGATGTCAGCTCCGGCTATTGGGCGGCTGAATATATCAAAGACGCTGCCATTCATGGCTGGGTTTACGGCTACGGCGACGGAACCTTCCACGCCGACGCCAACATCACTCGTGCCGAGGTGGTCTCCCTGATGAACCGTATGCTCGGCAGAACGCCGGACAAAGCATATATCGAGAAGAATATCCGCTATCTCAACACCTTCTCCGACCTGTCCAGCAAGCATTGGGCATATCTTGCCGTAATGGAAGCGGCAAATGCTCATACCGCAACTCTCGGTGATACCGAGACATGGAGCAAGTAACCTATTGCTCCAACGACCTGCTCATGCAGGTCGTTTACATACACGAGCTGTCTGGACGCAGACGGTTGGTGTATTTAATATAACTCTCATGAAGGAGGGAGAGTGAAGAACCATGTAGGACAGTGAAAAGAGCGCAAAAAATGGCTCCGCCCAAAAAGGACGGAGCCATTTATGCGCCGGGGTTATTTGATCCAGACAGAGGCAGGGGAGAAATTGCTGAACTCATAGTCACCGTATGCAAAGGCTGTGCCGAGATTGTACGATCCGAAGGAGAAGTACATCGTTACGGTATAGCCGGGGTTTAGACTCTGTGCTTCAGCGGCGAGCTTCTCAGCCTCTCTCGCAATCTCGTCTCCGCTGAGAGACTTCCACCATGTCTTGAACTCACTCATGCTGAGGGAGCCGGAGTAGGCAGCGGTGTAGATCTTCTCGCTGCCATAGTTGGTGACGGGCTTTTCCTTGACCGTCCAAGAGGATGCGAAGCTGTTGGCGGCGGCTGGGGTGCCGGACACTTTAGCCGGATTTGTGACAGTGGCGGTGTTGCTTTTTGCATCATAGCCAACTTCAAGGTCGTAAGCCTCTGCCAAAGCTCTCAGCGGGGCGTAGGTTGTGCCATTGTAGGTGAACACCAGCACATCGTTTCCGTTAGCGTCCTTTGGCGCAAAGACCTGTCCATTGACAAGGACATTGATCGGATACGCTTTGATGGACAGAGCGCCATCGGACGCAAGAGCGGAGATGGGGAGTGCAACGAGCATAAGTACGGAAAGAGCGCCTGCAACGAACGATAAGAATTTGGTTTTCATTTTCGTGACCTCCAAAGTATGTAGTTTTGTCTTTCGACACCGTAAGCATACCGCTTTGGAGGTTTTACAACAATTATGCGACCGGACAGATCGCAGATTTGAACTTTCGGAAAGGAGAGAGGTTATGAACGCAAAGACCATCATTGGAATTGTTCTGGTCGTCTTTATCTTAGGCGGCTTCGTGTTCCTGCAACTCAGAAACCGCAGAAAGTAGGAAATAGGCAACGGGGCGGAGGAAACTTCGCCCCTGTTTTTATATTGGGAGGAAAACATGAATCAGACAACAACAGTCGAGAGCCGAGTGCTTGAGATTATGAGGAGCTGCCCTCGCTCCAGATATGACGATATGGCGCTTGCCACGCAATATTACAGCCGGTATGGACATCGGAAAATCACAGAACTGCCCTTTGGGTATGTGATGTTCAACTATAAGCGGTTTGGACTGCCCTGCTTTGAGACAATCCGAAGGGCAAGGCAGAGGGTGCAGTCCCTTTTCCCTGAGCTGTCCCGCAATACCAGTGAGCTGGAGAACTCCGAGTTTGTATTGCTGATCCAGATTGGAGGTTGAAGCGTATGGCAGTGAGCAAATCCGCCGAAGAACTTGCCTTACAGAGAAAGGTCAAGGTCATGGCAAAGCTGTTTGCCAGCGGCTGCAAAACGGAAAGCGAGCTGCAATCGCTTTCAATGGAAGCGCTTTTGAAGATTGAGGGAATCACAATGGACGATCTCAGAATCATCATGGCACTGCAAAAGAGCGTGAAGAACCGCTCTTTGTATAGCTTCTTGGGAGGTGGAGATGATGAGCAGCCAAATCAGAACGAATGACCGGCACATCGTCTGGAGCGACCAGAACCTCGACATTGAGGATTGGCGTGAGGGGTACAGGGAGTATCTGGAAGCCAATGAGCTGGATTTAGACCCCAACGATGAACACGCCATCTATGAGTGGATGGTGGAAACGAATGGGGAGTACCTCTCCGATGAGCGTATGAATCTGGATATTCAGCTTTCTCAGCCCATTATCGTCATTGGCGACCTTGGGCGATGGAACGGCAGAGTGATGGGCTATAAGATGATCGACTCCGGAAACATCAAGGATTGCCTGTATTCCGACACCGATTTCACCGAATGGTATGTTGACCGGTACGGAGATCTGCGGGCGGACGCCATTCACCATGACGGGACAAATCACTACCTCTATCGAGTGTTCAAAGAGGGCGTGACAGACTCCCAGATTGAACGCTTGCAGGACAAAATCTATATGGGGAAAGCGACCAGAGCGGACATCACAAGGGTTACTAAGAGGCTCGGTGATGAAATCGGCAGGGTTTACGGCTGGGACTTTCCGAAGAGCAGAACAACGGTTGAAAGGGAGGTTGGCTAAATGGAGCTTCATATCAGACCTATGTGCTTTGAGGAGCGCAAATATGCCTATGAGCAAAGCTCGCAGCTCATGAGCCAGACTGGAAGTATTGGGCGGCTTAGAGGCGACTTTGGCTCCGGTGGCATGGAGTTCTGGACAACTTGGGAGGATCACCAGAAAGACTTGAAAACCGATGCTTTTAAGGCAGAGCTGGATGATGTCATCAATGCTCTGCGCTCCGAGGAATACGGTTTGCTCAAAGATAGGCGCAGCATGGTGAGCTTTGCACGAAGGGAGCCGGACAGCGCCTTTAAGGGAAACTACACCACCGAGTATGGTTTTCGTGTGGATACCAAAGAACATGCTTTCCTGATCCGGTGCAATCCCCAGCAGGGCGACTATAACTTCTACTGCTTCTGCTATGTCTCCAAATGGCTGGATCAGCACATCGAGGAAGCCCGCAAGGATATTCGTTTCATTGACAGCGGCTACAATGAGCTTTTCAGGCTTCCCGATGGAGAGCAGATTACAATTACTCTGTCTACCGATGAGAAGCCGGATAGAACCTGCCGCTATATTGACGAAACTCATCTTGAGGTAGGTCGCAGTCTCTATCACATCTGCGAGTTTGCAGAGCGCATGGAGCGCAACGGGAACACTTATGCACCGAAAGAGCCGCCGCTCCCGCCGAAGTGTTTTACACTGTTGCCCTCAAGCGGGGACATCATCGAAATCACTCGCTTTGAAAAGGGATATAGACCTATCCGAAAAAGAGAAGCCTTTGAAACACAGGGTGGAAGAGAGCTGTTTGTGGATACCGCAAACAAGAGAATGGGTGTGACAAAGGCTCAGGAAGCCGCTATGCTGGCTGGCTCCCTGTTCGGGTGGGACGCCCCCGCCGCAAAGCCGAAAAACTATGATGAGAACGGAAAGGCAATCAAGCCAAAAGATCGAGAGCGATAAAGGAGGTGTAGACCGATGGCTCGAAAGTATGACCTGATTTCTGAACTATACAACCGTACTGCAAAAAGGGTGGTGGGCAACCCCGAAAGCTGGCAGCAGTTCTTGGATTCAGCTTGCAGGAACTTCAAGCTCCGTTTTGACGAGCAGCTTTTGATCTTTGCCCAGCGCCCCGATGCAACCGCCGTTTTGGAAATTGAGCGGTGGAACGAGGGTTTTGGCAGATGGGTCAACAGGGGCGCAAGAGGTATCGCCGTTTTTGAGGACAGCGACCGCAGCCACCAGCGGCTCAAACACTATTTCGATGTTTCGGATACCCACCCCAGCCGGTATTCCCGTCCTGTTCCTATCTGGCAGATGGAGCCGGAGTATGAAGCTGAGGTAATCGAAACCTTGGAGAGTACCTTCGGTACACTTTCCGAAAAGGACACACTGGAAGCCGCCATTCTGAGCGCCGCCAAGAACGCCGTTGAGGACAATATTCCCGATTATGAGCGTGACTTGCTCTATACAGTAAGGGACAGCTTTCTGGAGGAGCTGGACGAGGATATGGTTACGGCGATGTATCGGAAGGTAGTCCGAAACAGCGTCGCCTATATGCTGATGAGCCGTCTGGGACTGGACACCGGCGACTATTTTGAGCGCAGTGACTTTGAAGATATTATCAACTTCAATACCGGCGAGACCATGAACGCTTTAGGCTTTGCCACCAGCGACATTGCGGAAATGGCACTGACGGAGATAGCCAGAACGATCAATTCCCTGAATCGGAAAAATCGCATAATTGCGGGACGGGCGCAGGGCGGTTACAATGATGGCGTAGAAATAACGAAAGAAAGGGGTTCTGAGCATGAGCGAAGTCAGTTACACGATGCAGGGGGATTACCAGCTCCCGAACCTGAAGCTGCCGGAGCAGCCGGAAGTAACTTTGGGCAAGTACGCAGGGCTGAGGAAGAAATACCTGAAGGAGCATCATCGAGTGTTGTACTACAATCTGCTGACGAGCTGCAAGCTGGAGGAACATCTGGCGGAGGTAGAGCAGAGGGCGACCTCGATGGAGGAAATGCTGGTGCGTCAGATGGCGGACAAGCAGGGCGTGACCGAGCGTCTGAAAGCGGAGGACATGATGGCTTGGGTTCGGAAGATGAACAATCTGAGGAACTCAGCGCAGGAGATCGTGCTGGCGGAAGTGGTTTACGCCTAAGCTGGCATGAGCGGTCTGATGAGGACAAAACAATTCCGTTCCTTGGTTCCGATGATGATGTAAACGCCATTCTGCTGGCAACGCCGCACCTGAAAAAGTCTAAGGCGCTCATTCGTGACTTCCTTGAAGGCAAGCCTGACGAGCATACTCGGACAGATTTTATCAAGGAATGTTTTAATAACGACTACACTGAGGTTATTCTCGATGATGGTCGCAGAATGGGCTATAAGACCTATGAAAATGTGCTGCACCTGTGGGAAGGCAGCTATCTGTCTCGCACAAAACAGGCATATTATGATTGGGGTGTCATAGCCGCCCACTTCGAGGGCTTACGGCTTTTGGGAGAGCTTCAGGACAACATGAAACCCCTTCCGTCTATGGAGGGACAGCAGGAAACACTTGCTTTGGCAGAGGAGAAATCCTCTGCCTTTTCCTTTTCACAGGAGATCATCGACGCTGTTCTCACTCGTGGGAGCAATGTAGAAGAGGGCAAGTTCCGCATCTATGAGCAGTTTCAAAAGAGCTTGTCCGCAAAAGAAAACATTGACTTTCTCAAAAAGGAGTACGGCTGGGGCGGCATTTATCCCGTTATCACCGGCACAGGTATTGATGAGCAGCACGATGGCAAGGGCATCACCCTGCAAAGAGGATTCGGGGAACACGATCCCCGCATTACCCTGAAATGGGATAAGGTTGAAAAGCGGATAGCAGAGCTGATCCGCTTAGACAGATACCTGAATCCCAAAGAGGTGGAGCTTTACCCCGCATGGCTTGCAAAGCAGGAGGAACGCCGGCAGGAGCAGAGAGAGCGGCAGGCGGTTCGAGAGGTACTGAACACAGCGCCGCAGGCGCAGGAGCCAGTGCCGGAACCGGAACCAGCATCACACTATGAGTACCATCTGGGGGATAAGGTTTACTTTGGAGCAGACGAGTTTGAAATCCTATCGCTTTCCGGTGACAGGGTTTTGCTCTATGATACGAAATTCCCCCTGTTCCAAAGGGAAGAGACAAGGGAGGACTTTGAGCGTAAGGTGCAGGAGAATCCGCTCAACGACCATTTGAAGGTGCGGGACAGCGAGATTGCTACCGTACCGTCTGACACTCCAAAAAAGGAGATTCCAGAAGCCGATGACCGTTTCCATGTAGTAGAGCTGGACAGGGGCTATCAGACTGCCTATGGCATTTGGGACGATGAGCATAACTCTGAATATGTGGACGAGGAAGGCGTCAGCGAGGAGTTCCTGAGCGAATGGGAAGCCAATGCTTATGCAGAAAAGCTCAACACTGCTTGGAGGGAGCAGCCCGTTCAGGAAAAGCCCTCTCAGATTCAGGAATACAGCCGGATAAAGGAAGAGAATCCCGCCAGTGTTTTGCTGTACCAGAATGGGGATTCCTTTGTGGCTTATCACGAGGACGCAAAAGTGCTTGGGGACTTTCTGGGTATTGCTCCGTCAACACAGGAGTTGGCAGAAACCTTAGAAGCACCCATACAGATTCCAAGCGCTCGCTTGCAGCTTTTCATCAACCTGTTAAACGACAGGGGCATTGATGTAGCGGTTTCCACCCTTGAGGACGGGAAGCGAGCGACACGAAACATCGTGTCTACCAGCAAAGATGACCCTGTTGAATCGCAGCCGGTGGGCAGGATTGACTATCTTGGAACAAACGGCGCAGTAGGAGAAAGCATTGAGTATACCAGTGAGTATCAATTCCTGAAAGACATTAAGGAGGAAAATTTCTACGGCTCTCCCATGAGCATCGTGCTTTACCGAAACAGAAGTGGTGAGACGATCTCGCAGGACTTTCTATCCCAGCTTGACCCTCCACCGCAGGACTTCCGAGTGGAGGATTTTGTTCCCAATCCTGAACGCCTGATGGCACAGGCAAAGAACCTGATTAACGAGTTTTGCGTTCAGGAGTATAGCTCTGAGGCAGACTTCTCAGACCTGTCGAGAGTGGGGATTGCCTACACGACCATCACTGACAAGGAGTTGGAGGTTCAGATCGAGGTTGACCTTATTCACTACCAGATAAAGACCTTAGTCGAGAATCAGATTGTCCGGTTCACCGAGTACAAAAGCCTTGAGTATATGGTAGAGCATGGTCTGACCGGCTTGAGCTTTGACGACCTTGTTTCCGTTCCCGATAGGCTGCTCACCCACTTCCTTGAGGAAGATGAACCTGATGAGGTTGACGATTTCAGCGACATCGACCCTGAGCTGATTCGTATGCAGTTTGAAAGCGATGAGCCAAGTCCCTTTGTGGAACAGGTTATGGCTGATGTGGAACGCCTTACAGCAGCGGAGCAGGAGCCTGAGCCGGAATTAGAGCCAGAACCTAAGCCGGAGCTAAAACCCTCGTGGGAGCAGAAACGGACGAAGGTTCAGACCTTTGATCTGCATCCTGACATTCCGATGTCGGAACGCCACACCTTTGATCTTGCCAATAACAGGGTCGAGGAAGTAAACAAGAAAGAGCGCTTTCACAGGAACTATGCGGCAATAACGGTATTGAAAAAATGCCAAAGCGAAAACCGTTTTGCCACACCCGAAGAACAGATTATTCTGTCGAAGTATGTCGGCTGGGGCGGTATCCCAGAGGTCTTTGATGAGGGTGCAGGTTCTTGGCAGACCGAATATGCGATGTTGAAAAACATCCTGACACCGGATGAATATAGCTCTGCCAGAGGGAGCGTTCTGACAGCGTTTTACACGCCGCCAGAGGTAATTACCGGCATCTACAAGGTGATGGAGCGCATGGGCTTTCGGGAGGGAAATATCCTTGAACCCTCCTGCGGCATCGGTAACTTTATCGGTATGCTGCCGCAGGAAATGCAGCAGGCAAAGGTGTACGGCGTGGAGATCGACACCATCTCGGCGGCAATCGCCCAGCAGCTCTATCAACGCACCTCGATTGCCGCTCAGCCCTTTGAAGAAGCAAATATTCCTGACAGCTTCTTTGATGCTGTTGTGGGAAATGTGCCTTTCGGGGACTTTCGGCTTGCTGATAAGCGATACGACAAGCACCATTTTCTAATCCATGACTATTTCTTTGCAAAATCCCTCGACAAGCTCCGCCCCGGCGGTGTAATGGCGCTGGTGACGAGCAAGGGAACGATGGACAAGGCAAGTCCAGAGGTACGGAAGTATATCGCACAAAGGGCAGATCTGCTCGGAGCAATCCGGTTGCCGAACAACACATTCAAAGGTAATGCCGGTACTGAGGTCGTGTCAGACATTCTCATTTTGCAGAAGAGAGACCGGCTAATTGACCTTGAACCGGATTGGGTGCATCTGGACACTGACGAGAACGGCGTGAAGATGAACGCCTATTTTGTGCAGCACCCTGAGATGATTTTGGGCGAAGTCAAGATGGTGTCCGGTAGGTTTGGAGAAGAGATGACGGTTGTTCCCTTTGAGGGAAGCGACCTCGGCAGTCTGCTTGATGAGGCGGCTGCAAACATTCATGGTGAGATTACTGAGTATGCAGTAGATGAAGAACTGTCCGAAGAGGATACCTCTATTCCAGCAGACCCCAGCGTCCGCAATTTCTCCTATACGGTGCTGGACGATACGGTCTATTATCGTGAAAACTCCCGAATGACGCCGGTGACACTCTCTGCCACCGCAAAGAATCGGGTTAAAGGCATGATTCAGATCAGGGACAGTGTGAGACAGCTCCTTGAGATGCAGACAGAGGGGTATCCTGATGAGCCTGTTAAGGCAGAGCAGGAGCGGCTCAATCGTCTCTATGACAGCTTTACCGCAAAATACGGGCTGATAAACAGCCGAGCCAATGTGTCCGCTTTTTCTCAGGACAGCTCCTTTTCCCTGATTTCCGCTCTTGAAATTCTGGACGAGGAACAGAATCTTGAGCGCAAAGCAGACATCTTTACCAAGCGCACAATAAAGCCTCATATGCCGGTTACTTCGGTAGATACAGCGAGTGAAGCGCTGGCTGTGTCGTTGGGTGAAAAGGCTCGGATTGACATGGAGTATATGTGTTCGCTCTGCGGCAAGACGGAAGAGGAAGTCTACGAGGACTTAAAGGGAGTTATCTTCCTGAACCCCATGTACGGATATGGAACGGCAACAGAGCCGAAATACCTGATGGCGGATGAGTACCTGTCCGGCAATGTGAGGGAGAAGCTGGCGTGGGCGAAACGCTCCGCTGAGGTTTATCCAGATGACTTCACAGTGCATGTGGAAGCGCTGGAAAAGGTGCAGCCGAAAGACCTGACCGCCAGTGAAATCTTTGTGCGGCTCGGTACAACTTGGGTGCCGCCAGAGATCATTCAGCAATTCATCTATGAGTTTCTGGATACGCCTCGATATGCTCAATGGAACATCAAGGTTCACTATTCGCAGTTTTCCAGTGAGTGGAATATTGAGGGAAAAAGCACCGACCGCAGCAATGTCAAAGCCTACACCACTTATGGCACCAGACGCATCAACGCTTACAAGATCATTGAGGAAACGCTGAACCTGAAAGATGTCCGTATCTTTGACTATGTGGAGGATGCGGATGGTAAGAAAAAGGCGGTTCTCAATGCAAAAGAGACCGCTATCGCACAGGCGAAGCAGGAGCAGATCAAGCAGGGCTTTCAGGATTGGGTTTGGCAAGATGCCGACCGAAGAGAGCTGCTCTGCAAGATTTACAACGAGAAGTTCAACTCCACAAGACCCAGAGAGTATGACGGAAGCCATATCGTTTTCTCCGGTATGAATCCCGAAATAGAGCTGCGGGAGCATCAGAAAAACGCTGTAGCTCACATTCTCTATGGCGGTAATACCCTGTTGGCACACGCCGTGGGCGCAGGAAAAACCTACGAGATGACCGCAGCGGCGATGGAATCCAAACGGCTCGGTCTGTGCAGCAAATCTCTGTTTGTTGTCCCGAACCACCTGACCGAACAGTGGGCGGCTGAGTTTTTGCAGCTCTACCCTGCGGCGAATATCTTGGTTGCTACGAAGAAGGATTTTGAGACCAAGAACCGCAAACGCTTTTGCGGCAGAATCGCCACCGGCGACTATGATGCTGTCATCATCGGGCATAGCCAGTTCGAGAAAATACCCATGAGCATTGAGCGCCAGATTGCCATTCTTGAGCGGGAGCGTGACGAGGTATTAGATGGTATCACTGAGTTGAAAGCAAACCGAGGCGAGAGGTTTACCATTAAGCAGTATGAGAAGTCGAAGAAAACCATTGAGACAAAGCTAAAAGACCTTTATGATCAGAGCAAAAAAGATGATGTCGTAACCTTTGAGGAACTCGGCATTGACCGTCTTTTTATCGACGAGAGTCACTACTACAAGAACCTTCATCTTTACACGAAGATGAGGAATGTGGGTGGCATAAGCCAGACGGAAGCTAAAAAATCGGCTGATCTCTTTATGAAATGCCGCTATCTTGATGAGCTGACTGGTGGGCGAGGAACGGTCTTTGCCACAGGTACGCCCATCTCGAACAGCATGGTCGAGCTATATACAATTCAAAGGTATTTGCAGTATAGTACCCTTGAAAAGCATGGCTTGCAGCATTTCGATTCATGGGCTTCCAGCTTTGGAGAGACCATTACAGCAGTGGAGCTGAAGCCGGAGGGAACGGGCTACCGGACAAAGACACGCTTTGCAAAGTTCTTCAATCTGCCTGAGCTGATGTCGATGTTCAAAGAGATTGCGGACATCAAGACTGCGGATATGCTCGATCTCCCTGTGCCGGAAGCGAAGTATCACAATATCGCTGTTAAGCCCTCGGAGATGCAGAAAGAAATGGTTGCTGATCTTGCGGAACGAGCAGAGCGTATTCGCCTCGGCGGTATCGACCCCAGCGTAGACAACATGCTCAAGATAACCAACGATGGCAGAAAGCTCGCACTCGATCAGCGTATGATGAACCCGATGCTGAATGACTTTGAGGGGAGCAAGCTCAACGCCTGCGTGGACAATATCTATCAAATATGGCAGGACACCAGTGACAAGAAATCAGCGCAGCTTGTGTTTTGTGACCTGTCAACGCCGAAAAACAATGAAGAGTTCTCCGTCTACAATGACATCCGAGACAAGCTGATAAAGCGTGGAATCCCTGCCGATGAAATTCGGTTTATCCATGAGGCGGATACCGAGGTGAAGAAGCAGGAGATGTTTAAGAAGGTTCGCAGGGGTGAGGTTCGTGTGTTGCTGGGTTCCACGCAGAAGATGGGCGCTGGCACCAACTGTCAGGATAAGCTCATAGCACTTCACGACATTGACTGTCCGTGGCGACCGTCCGACTTGGAACAGCGCAGCGGCAGAATCATCCGTCAGGGTAACGAGAACCCAGAGGTAGACATCTACCGGTATGTTACGGAAGGAACTTTTGATGCCTACCTGTACCAGCTCATCGAAGGGAAACAGAAGTTCGCAAGTCAGATCATGACAAGTAAATCTCCTGTCAGATCTGCTGAGGACATCGACGCAACGGCGCTCAGCTATGCGGAAATCAAGATGCTTGCGACAGGAAATCCGCATATCAAAGAGAAGATGGACTTGGATATTCAGGTGCAGAAATTGCGCTTGCTAAAGTCAAACTATCTCTCTGAAAAGTATGCTCTGGAAGATAAAATACTCAAGTTCTATCCACAGGAGATTGCAACGCTAAAGGAAACCATAGCGGGGCTTGAAGCAGACAGCAAGACGAGGTTGGATCACCCAAAGTCCACTGATGACCACTTTATTGGTATGGAGGTCAAGGGCGTGTCCTACTCCGAAAAGGCGGATGCTGGTAAGGCAATTCTTGAGGCTTGCAGGCTGATGGAAAGCCCAGATCCTGTTCCTTTGGGAAAGTACAGAGGGTTTGATATGGAGTTGTCTTTTAACACATGGGTGCGTATCTATGAGGTGAAAGTAAAGGGGAGTACAAGTCAGAGAATTGATCTTGGCGATGATGTGTTCGGTAATATTTCCCGTATCGACAACGCTATTGAACGCATTCCAGACGAGCTTGAGGACAAGCGTATTGCCCTTGAGGTCGCAGAGCAGCAGCTTGAAAATGCCAAAGTGGAGGTTGAGAAGCCATTTTCCCAAGAAGAGGAGCTTCAGAAAATGACCGCAAGACTAAACGAGCTGGACATTCTCTTGAACCTTGATAAAAGAGAGAATGAGATGGCTGGAGATGAGCCGGACGAGGGGGATATGCTCACGCAGGAAAAGGATAGGGGCAGAGAAAGGTAATCCCCTTATCCCTGTTAAGGTGCGGTTTGACACCTTTGCGGCATGGCATAAGTCATGCCGCATTTACATAGCCGAAAGGACAAATTGTTGCTTTTCCGACTATGAAACTATGAGAAGGAGGTGTCAGAATGGCGGAACGAGATTATAACTCGGAACTATATGAAAAGATGGCAGCGGAGCAGGAAAAGTATCGAAGCTGGCTTCTTTCTCAGGAACCGAGCGAGATTCTCAACCACACTTATGAGTACACCATGCGTGAGGACATCGTAATGGCGATGGAAGATATGGAGCTTTCTCCAAAGAGAGCGAAGGCACTTTTGAAGTCGCCCAGCCCCCTCGCTGATGTGTATGAGGAGTTTCGTGACCGTGAGACAGAACACATGGACACAATCAGAGACTCGATTGAGAGCCGAGCTGATGAGGTTATCAAACGGGAACACGCAAGGGAAAGCCGGTGATAAGACATGCCATATATCGCACCAGAGGTGATCGAACAGGCGAGGCAAATTGACCTTCTGACCTATCTGCAAGCCTGTGAGCCAAACGAGCTTGTCCGAATCTCGCCTAACAATTACACCACCCGCACCCATGACAGCTTAAAGATCTCCAACGGAAAATGGATGTGGTGGTCACACCGGATCGGCGGCTACAATGCCCTTGACTATCTTGTAAAAGTCAAGGGCATTTCTTTTGTGGAAGCCGTTGAAACGCTGATGGGCAGAGCAGCGGTCATGCCGAGCATGGTATGTACTGCGCCGCAGAAAGAGCAGCCGAAGGTCTTGCTTTTGCCGGAGAAAAGCCCCTCAACAGATAAGGTCACAGAGTATCTTTTCGGCAGGGGAATCGACTATGGAGTCATCGAATACTGCATTTCTCAGGGGCTTGTTTATGAGAGCCTGCCGTACCACAACGCCGTTTTCGTGGGCTACGACCAAGAGAATAAGCCCAGATATGCGGCGTTTCGGGCAACAAACAGCACTCGAATTATGGGGGACTGTTCCGGCAGTGACAAGCGCTATTCTTTTCGGATAGCGGATAGCAGGAGTGAGGAACTGCACCTGTTCGAGTGCGCTATTGACCTGCTTTCCTATGCCACGCTGGAGGTGCTGGCAGGGCGGAACTGGAGAGCAAATGACCTTGTTTCGCTGTCCGGTGTGTACCTGTCAAGGAAGCGACCGGAGGACAGCAAGACCCCTGTGGCGGTCTCTCAGTTTCTTTCTGAGACCCCCCATATCCGAAAAATCTCACTGCATTTTGACAATGACGCAGCGGGGAGAAGTGCGAGCTTGGCGCTCAAAGCGAAGTTGGGAGACAAGTATGAGATTGCAGATTGCCCACCGCAGTACGGCAAGGATTATAATGATTTCCTTTGCCGGAAGCTGAGTATTTCCAGAGAAAAACACAGTGAAAGGAGAAATGAACTGTTTTCGGTAAAATGAAAGTATCGCAAAAGGTCTCGAAAAAGTTAGCACCCCAAATGGCAAAGAAATGAGCCATTGTCAGCACCTGAAATAACCGCTACCATTAGTTTGTTGAAGACTAAGG